>Ga0315288_10000466_pt1 | contig 50555 bp, 38 predicted proteins | sample YL17G11_20_MG_FD_203454 | JGI IMG/M metagenome (GOLD analysis project Ga0315288, IMG submission 203454) | Sediment microbial communities from Yellowstone Lake, YNP, Wyoming, USA - YL17G11_20 | ecosystem: Environmental > Aquatic > Freshwater > Lake > Sediment | place: USA: Wyoming | collected... | reverse complement strand
GGGCTCCCTCCACGGTTCTCACTGGTGCCACAAGACACCATCTCCTTCGGAGCCCGAGCCCCACTAATCCGAAGTCCCATCACTGTCTACCGTCTGGGGTGCACCGCAGGGTCTCGATCCGACATGCTCACTTGTACGACACAGCCCCGTGAGTACCTCCCTCTCCGCGAATAACGAGAAGACCCTGCGCTCCCCCGCTGGTCGCCGGTTGACCCCGGCCGGGCTCAGGGCCGCTCCAGCGCGTAGTGCACGGTCAGGATGTTGTCGCCATGGCGCGCAGCCGTCCCCACGAGGTCGGCATAGAAGCATCCTAGAGCCCGGTTGCGGGGGTAGCTGTACCGACGGACCTCCAGGGGAACGCCGTTGGCCCACGCTGCGATGGTCGTCTTCCCCGGCTGCGGAAGAAGCGGGAACACCAGAATCGTGTGGTCGTCGAAGGCTGGCTCACAACCGTAGCCGTACATGAATGGCAGGCTGAACCGCGTCTGTAGCCACCACTCGTGCGCATCGTCGGTCGCCAGCGGACCCAGCGGCCCGGCCTCTGGCAAGGCTTCCGGGCTCGCGAACGGGTCACTCGCCAACTCGTCCCCCGGGCCGCCGTCCCGGGGTTGCCCCCTGGGCCCGGAAGGCTCCGCTTCGTCGCCGAAGGCGAGACTGAGCCACGCCTCCTGCACCTCGCTGAAAGCGTTCTCTACATACGCCCCGCAGAAGCTCGCCAGCGGCCCGAGGTCCGCCCCCGAGCTGGCCGCGTGGGGGCCGGGCAGCCATGGGTCCGGGCTTTGCGCGTCCCCCACCAGTGGGAGACGGACTGCCTCGCCGTTGGGAAGCCCTTCGTGCCAGCCTGCGGCGGAGCCTTCGGCCAGGCTGCCGGCGCGCACGGTCCATTCCCGGAGCTCGGCCGGTGCGGGGTCCCGGGGGAAGGTGATGTCGACCAACGCGCCTCTGTGGTCCGATGCCACCAGCGTGACCGGGGTCGCCGAAGGTTGCCGCTCGTCCTGTCGGGGCAGCACACATTGCACCGTGACGCTGCGGATGGGGGGGCTCCCGTCCGGCGTCAGCAGCGCGAAGCGCCCGTGGGTGCCCTGTAGCCCCCGAACCTTCACCACGTAGCGGTCTTGCTCCGTCTCCACGGTGCCCGGCAGGCCGTGAAGCTGTGGCTCAGAAACAGGCCCCGGGGCTGGCCGCACCTCGAGGATGAGCACCTGCTGGGCGTCCACGTGTACCGGGAGCCGCGTGCCGTACTCCGCCAGTGGCCCCTGCCTGGTCAGCCGGAGGCGTTCCAGCGGGTAGAGCTCGGCGACCTGACAACCCCCGGACCCGCTGAAGCCCAGGGACTCATCGAGAGGTACCTCCACAGTGCGCCCCCAGTACTGTGGGTTCACGATGAACACGAAGCCATGCTCCCCATCGGCGTGACCGTAGATCTCCACCGCACCCGGTGCGGGATCCCCGCAGACATGATACGTCCTGGTCCACAGGGCGAACTGCTCCTTGATGAACCCTGTCCATTTGGCGTAGAAGCTCTCTACCCGCGCCTGCGTCTCCGGGCTCTGCCGGTCCAGCCAGGGGCGTACTTCGGCCAGGCACAGGTTCGGCGTCACGGCCAGCGTTGACAGGGCCCCATACTCGTAGTGAGCTCGGGCATCGGGCACCACTGAGTTCTGGCAGAAGAAGTACTGGCAGTTGGTGAAGAAGCGGTAGGGCACGAACCGCGAGTAGTGAAGGTTCACCATCTGCTCGCGCCGGGAATCGTCCAGGATCCGCGTCTGGTTGAGGCCCTGCCAGGGCGTGGACACATGCGGATCCGTCAGATACAGAGAGGGCGCGTACCACGCCAGCTTCGGAAGGAGCTCGGCCCAATCCCCCGAGTTGGGCCAGACGAGCATGGCGGGTGAGACGTCGTTCACCGCATCCATGAACCGAACCAGCCCCCTGACCTGGCTGTAGATGCTCTCCGGTCCCGGAGGGTGCCCGTGGTCTGTGGCGTGGCACGGTGCCAGGCTCAGGAAGTCCAGAGCGTGCAGCTCAAAGCCGAACTCGCGCGCGGTGGACACGACCTTGCTCGCCCAGAGATCGACGAACTCCTCGTTCCCCAGGCAGAACGCCAGAGCGTTGCCCTCTGAGTCCAGCATTCGCCACTCGGGACGATCCAGCGAGTTCCGATGTCGGTTGTAGTGTCCGCAGAACAGGACGTTCGCGCCGGAGTAGTCACCCATCCGCAGACCGTTGGCTCGCGCCCACCCCACCGTCTCATGCACCATCGCCGGGCTTGGGTCATCCGGACCCCAGTCGAAGACGCCGGGGAATACCTGGTAGTACTCCATGCCCAGTCGGGGCATCCGCGCGAGCTCGCGCTTCAGCAGGTCGCGGTGCGCGCACAAGGACGGCTGGTCCTGCAGGCAGTAGAAGACCCAGTCGCCCTCCAACTGGGTGAACCGGTTGCTGATGCTGGCCGAGGAAAACAGGGGACGGGTGGAGCGAGGGGGGAAGCGCTCCTGCACATACCGGTCGATAGCCTCGACCTCTCCCTCGTGGTAGCCGTGCCGGACGCGACCGCTCACCGACGTTGCTCCGATGGTCAGTGAGTGGCAGCGATAGGGGGTGCCTGCGGCCACGCGCTCGTGCGGAGGGTACCCAACGGTGGTGACGCCGTCGACGCAGACGATCTGCGAGTACGGGAAGTCAAGAGACGCGAAAAGGCCCACACTGCCCTGGCGGTACAGGGCAGCGATGACCTGCACCCCCGTGCGAGAGATCACCGGCTGCTCCGTCCAACTGGCCGCCCAGAGCCAGACCCGCCTGACAACGATCCCGTGTCTTGGGGTGACCGTCAACGTCTTGGTGATGCGGGACGCGCCCAGTAGCTGGTAGACCAGCTCCCAGGAGAACGCCAAGTTTCCCCCGGCGAAGCGCGCCTCCCTGGGGCCAGCCGACACCAACCTGCTCTGGTCATCCCCGGCGCGCCACACTTCGCTGTCAACCTCCACGACCCATGGCTCTGCCCACATGCCACGGATGACCTCACCGGCGACGTGGTAGGCGGCCTCCGAGAGTCGGCCACCCTCAAGCACCAGCCGAATGCTGAGTCCGCTGTCCCCCACGGTCATCACGCGCGACGCCACGGCTGCGGGGCCGTCGCCCGAGTGCGCAGCGCTTGGCATGGCCTGGCTCCCTCCGGCAGGCCCGGTCGGCGTGGCACCCCCTCCGGGGCTGCCCGCGTCAGATCGGAGTGGCCCGTCCATGGGACGAGCAACTGCCTGTGTGGCATGTAGGTTCGCCGTCGGAGCCGCAGACGCATCCTTACCAGGTCGCGAGACTCCGCCCTAGGCCGGGCCATCCGGACAGTCAGGACGAACCGGCAGCGAAGGGGAGCAGGAGCGGCCGTGCAGGCGAGCTCTACGAACCGAGGGCGGAGCGTGGCATGCGCAGGGCCCGCAGCGAAGGGGACGTGGCGTCCGTGGTGTTGGGAGCCTTCCTGGGGGCCCATGCAGTCTGCCAAGGGCGGCTCTCGGTCGTCAGGCTGGCGGGGCACGAGCCGTGTCAGCGGCCGCAGTGGGCAGGGCGCGTGCGTGCTGCTCTGCCATGGCGTGGCAACTGCCCCGCCCATCTCCGCAGCGTAGGCTCTCATGTCTGTTCGCGGTTCCTGAGACCCAGGAAGCCCTGGATGGGGTATCGGTACCGGAACGTACGCGGAGGCCGTCCTGGGGCATTCTGGCGCGATTCTGGTGTACTGCGGCGAGGACATCCCGCCCTCCCGATGCCTCCGGTGCGGCCGGGTCACGGGGGGCGGTCGGCGAGACCTCCGTGGGGAGGGAGGAACTGAGCGCCTGCTTCGACGAGTACTGCAGCGCTCAGAGGCCCTCTTACGAGAGGCCCGAATAGGGCGCTAACCGTTGGTATCACTAGGCTCCAGCCGACGCCGCGTTACAGCTCGGGCAGCATGTTGATCATCAACTGGCGGTAGAGCAGGCACTCGGAGCGGCCAACGCCCGCATCGATGAGCTCAACGATGTACTCGCCGGGTTCGGTGAGCTGGGTGGGGAACCAGAGGGTCCGCGTATCGGTGCCGGCGTAGATCACCCACTGTGCAACGGTCCTCTGTCCCGGCCCGATGAGCGTCAGCCGCGCCGTGTCGACCGGGAAAGCCATCTCCAGGCCGAGTGAGAGCGGCCGGCCGACGAGCCCCTGGTTCCGCTCGGCGGAGAACCGCCAGCGCACGCCGCACTGATGGACCGTCGGCCCCGACACGGCCCAGGAGAGCGCGTTCTGCGCATCGCGAGACGGGTTGATGAGCAGCGGCGAGGACCCTGTCTGCACCTCACCGAAGACCCCCTCGGGCGGGACGTAGAGAGTGGCGTCGGTCACGCCGTAGGGGGCCAACGCGTCGGCCTCGGTCAACGGCGTCACCTGGGCCGGGACGAGGTAGGCGCACGAGGCTGCGGCGCCCATGAAGTGCCGCACGCCGCCGCACCGTAGCTTCAGCCGGAACTCGCCGGGCATGGGAGCCTCGATGGGGAGTGTCGCTACCTGGATTCCGCCCGTGACGGGTATCTCGTCTCGCGCCAGGATGCGCGCATCCGGTCCCTCGACGGTCGCGATCATCCGAGCGCGCTGCTGGATGCCCTCGTGGTCGATCATCCGGAACTGGAACGCAGCGACGTAGCGGCCGTCGTTCTCGATCCTCGCGAGCTTCACGGAGTAGGTCACATCGCCCGCGCGGGACTCCGGGCCCCCGATCCAGCCGATGACGTTCTCGGGCTCGTTCAGTGGGTTGATGAAGGCGGCGTCGCGCGCACGCTCGCCGCCCCGCGTGTCCAGTGTGGTCGCCACATGGCGTAGGTCGAACGGCATGGGGGCCTGCGCGGCGGGCGGCTCGGCCCCCGGATCATCGTACTGGGACAACGTCTGAGCGATGGCGCCGACGAGACTCATCGCGACGGCCAGGGAGAGGCTAGCCGATAGGCGGAGCCTGGCGAGCGGGCTTCGGGCAGCTAGGGCTGTGGATCGTCGCATGGTGGGTGAGTCCTTGCCACGCATCCTGCGGGAGTGCGTCACCATGGGCGCGGGTACCAGGATCCCCCGGCCGCATGCTCGGAGAGCCGCACCTCGTTCTCGGGATTGGCCGGGTCAAAGACGAGCGCCATGGCCTCTTCCTTCGACAAATGGGCGAAAACCAATATGTTCTTCCCGTCCGGCGACCAGTCGGGTGAGAGCGGGCATCGGAACGTTCCGCTGATCAGCTTGTGGGTCGACTGTCCGTTCGGGCCCAGCTCGATGACGATCAGCACGAGGGCCCGCTCCTTGGGGTGTCCGGCGACGGCCAGGAGCGCCTCGCCGTCGGGGCGCCATGACATGGCTTCGATCTTCAGAACCTTGTGGACCGACGCGGCCTTCCGGGTCCTCATATCCAGAACGAACAGCTCGTAGTCCCGCAGGAATGCGAGTTGGTCCCCCTTCTGTGACCAGCATAGCCGCGTGCAGCCGAGGCTCTCGGGGACGATCCATGAGTCGCCGGTGAGCGGCTCCGTGAGGCTCCCGGCGCGCAATCGCTCCACGGCCCTCGACGAGGACGGATCGCTGTCCTTCACCACGAAGCTCTGGCCGTCCGGCGACCACACGAAGTTGACGACGTTCGCCGTGCCGTGCAGGATCGCAGACTGGCCCGTTGCCGTGTCCACGATGTAGGCCCGGCCCGCGGTGGGGAACGGTGCCACGCGGTACACGAGATGGCGGCCGTTCGGTGACCACTCGAACGCGAGCACTTCCTCGGGCCCCTTGTTGACCTGCACAGGCGCCTTGCCGTCCACTCCGACGGTGTAGAGAAACCCCTTCTTGTCCCCGTTCGGGATGCCGACGAACGCGAGGATGGGCTGCTTGGGGGACCACGCCCATCTCATGGCGTTGATCCCGCTGATCTCGCGCGGCTGCTGGGTGGTGAGGTCCGTGATCGCGAAAGTGCGGCGCGTGCGGTCGGCCGGGTCGGGCACGCCGAACGCGAGGTACCGACCGTCTGCGGAGAACACGTAGTCTACGCTCAACCCGGGGTTGAGGGTACCCGAGACGAGCACCGGCGTGCCGCCGGTGGAGCTGGCCAGGTAGATGGCCCCCTGTTGCTTCTCCTCGTCGAATGTCGCGAAGCCGAGGCGCTTCCCGTCCGGCGTCCACTGCACGGCCATGACATGATGGTCGCCGCTGACGATGATGTCGGTGCCGGCCTGGATGTCGACCACATGCACCGACGCCAGCCCGTCCTGGCCGTTCGCCAGGTAGGCGAGCTTGGTGCCGTCGTGCGTCCACTGCTCCGCAAGCATGGCCACCGGCCCTGCAATGACCTGCGTCTGGGTTGAAGTCGGCTGCGCACGCTCGACCGCCTGGAGCTTGCCCACCTGGGTGATCAGTGCGAGGTTCTCGCCGCAAGCCGCTGTGGCGCCCGCGGCGACGAGAAGCCCAACGACTACGCCGCGTGTCCGGCTGCTTCGTTCTGTCATGTGTTCCTGCCCCCTTGCGGGCTCGACGCCTTGCTCACGGCGTCGACGCTGTCCACCCCTCATTCCGACGCGCGAGTACTGACGGACGATCCGCGCGGAGGGGCGCACAGGTTCCTGGATGTTAGCACGCCAACGGATGTAATCCTGCGTCCGGCGCCGGCCGAGTATACCAGACAGAGATGCGCCGAGCACGCCGGGCGGCAGCGGGCCAGGCGCGGTCGAGACCGTGCGCTGCAGCGACAAGGGAGACGGACATCCCGATGAGAACATGACCGTCACCGGGCGTCCACGCGCTCGTGTGCCGAAAGGGGTACCTCGTGCCTACCGGACAGCCCAACGTTCTCTTCGTCATGACTGACCAGCAGCGGCTCGACTCCATCGCTGCGCTGGGGAACCCTCTCATCCATACCCCGAACTTCGACCGTCTGGTGCGTCGCGGCATCACGTTCATGAACGCATACTCGTCCTGTCCGGTATGCGTGCCGGCCCGCTACAACATCCGCACGGGCTGTGAGCCACCGCGGATGGGCGTGTTCCGCAATGACGGGCAAGACCGCCTGGTGGAGGGCCAGCCGGCCGACATGGAAGAGCGCTGCGGCCCGTTCCTCGCCCGGCGGATGGGGCAGCTTGGATACCGGACCTTCGGGATCGGCAAGTTCCATGGCTTCCATCCGAACCTGGGCTTCGAGACCTTCTTCCGCGCTGAGGAGATGTGGGGCACGAAGGAGGCGCGGGCCGCCGATGCCTTCGCCCAGTTCATCGCGAACCAGCACCCCGCATTCGACTACATCGAGCAGCTCCACGGCGAGCGCACCGAGATGTACTACATGCCGCAGACGAGCCCGCTCCCGGCGGAGATCACCTATGAGGCATGGGCGGCGAAGTGCGCTGCAGCTCAGGTGGCCGCGGACGATGGTCGCCCGTTCTTCGGCTTCGTCTCCTTCATCGGCCCGCACCCCCCATTCGCGCCGCCGATCCCCTTCAACCGCATGTACGATCCGGACCGGATGCCCAACCCCGTCGTGGGCGACATCGGGACCGACCTCATGGATGAGCAGATCGTGTGGATGAACTACGCGATCTGGGGGGATGACATCGAGGCCGCGCGTGCTCGGTCGCTCCGGGCGCGGTACTCTGGCGAGGTGACCTACATCGACCAGTGCCTCGGCCGCATCCTCGATGCCGTGGAGAGGCGCGCCGACGCCGATAGCACCGTCATCTGCTTCTTCACGGATCACGGCGACATGCTGGGAGACCACCATGCCTGGCAGAAGGAGTGCTACTTCGAGGCGTCCTGCCACATCCCGTTTCTGGTGAGCTGGCCGGCGCGCCTGCCTGCCGATGAGCGCCGGCACGAGCTGGTGGCGCTCACGGACCTGTTCGGCATCGCTACGACCGCCGCGGGGGCGCCGGAGCTGCGTGACGGAGCGAATCTCATCGGGATGGTCGAGGGCCGGTGCGCGCCGAGGGAGGCCTACGTCGGGATCTATGAGATCCCCGGCACGCCGCTGTTCAAGTGCATGGTGCGCTGTCGCGAGTGGAAGTACATCTTCATGGCGAACGGTGGCCGGGAGCAGCTCTTCGATCTGGACGAGGACCCGAGTGAGCTGCGCAACCGAGTCGCCGAGGCCCCGCAAGTGGCGCAGGAACTCCGCGGCATCGCCATCGGGCACCTCAGCGTGCCAAACGCGGACCGCGCCCTCGAGGACGGCAGGCTGCGAGCGTTCGGCTACCAGGCTCGTCCGCTCACGCGGATCTATCAGATGGAGGGCTCGCGCGGAGCATACGGGTTTCCGCAGCGGCCTGAGGATGTGCTCTGACGAGGGGACCGGACGCGCGTGGCTGGCGATGGAGGAGGCATTCGGCGTTCGTTTCGAGCGCTGAAGCACCGGAACTACCGACTGTTCTTCGCGGGCCAGGGGATATCGCTCATCGGGACGTGGATGCAGCGGATCGCCATGGGGTGGCTCGTCTACCGGCTGACGGACTCGGAGTTCCTGCTGGGGCTGATTGGCTTCATCAGTGTCGCGCCGGCGCTGTTGTTCGGCCCCATCGCCGGGGTCGTCGCGGATCGGTGCCGGCTGCGGAGAATCATCATCATCACGCAGTTCGTTGCCATGCTCCAGGCGGCCGCCCTCGCCGCCCTGGTCTGGACCTCATCCATCGAGCTATGGCACCTGATCGCGCTGTCCACGGCCCTCGGCCTCGTGAACGTGTTCGATGTCCCCGCGCGTCAGTCGTTCATCGTGCAGATGGTGGGCAACCGGCACGAGGACCTGAGCAATGCCATCGCCCTGAACTCATTCGTGTTCAACGGCGCTCGGCTTGTGGGCCCGTCCATCGCCGGCATCATCGTGGGCACGCTCGGTGAGGGCGTGTGCTTCGTCCTCAACGCCGTGAGCTACGTAGCCGTCATCGCCGCCCTGCTCGCCATGCAGGAGCTTCCGCCGCGCAGAACGGCCCTTTCCGCGCGCATCCTGGACAACGTCCGGGAAGGGTTCGCCTACTGCTTTGGCTCCGGGCCGATCCGGGCGCTGCTCATCCTCGTAGGTCTCGTCAACATGGTCGGGATGCCCTACAGCGTCCTGATGCCGGTCTTCGCGCGCGATGTGCTGCGCGGGGGGCCGGATACGATGGGCTACCTGATGGCCGCCGCGGGGATTGGGGCTATTGCGGGAGCGATGACGCTGGCTTGGCGCCCGTCGGTTCTCGGGCTCGAGCGTCTCGTCGCCCGCGCGCCGCTCGTGCTGGGCCTATCTTTGGTGGTATTCGCCCAGTCCCACACGATGGCGCTCTCGATGCTCGCTCTGGTCGGGATCGGGCTCTCCATGATGACCCAGATGGCCTCGACCAACACCCTCTTGCAGACAGTTGTCGACGACGACAAGCGTGGGCGCGTGATGGGGTTCTACGCCATGGGGTTCATGATCACGGCCCCCATCGGCAGCTTGCTCTCCGGGGTCGTCGCGGAGCGGATCGGCGCGCCGTGGACGGTGACTGTGTGCGGCCTCCTCGCGGCGGTGGCGGCTCTCCTGCTGACCGGCACGCTGTCCGGGCTGCGGCCGCTGGTCGCTAGGTCCGTCCGCGCCGAGGAGCCGGCTGCGGCCGCGAGCAGCATGTGATACCCCCGAGCCATGGTCGGTGGGCCACATTTCGTATAGAATGTCATTGTGTACATTGAGTGCATTTCATGCGGGAGTTGGGAGGCGGGCGCCATGACACGTGCGGCGATGACGCAGTTGAGGCAGCATGGACGCGAGATCATAGGGCGCGTGGAGTTCGCGGGCGAGCGTGTCATCCTTGAGAACAACGGGCGCCCCGTGGCGGCGATCGTGCCCATCGAGGACCTAGAACTGCTCGAGCGCCTCGAGGACGTGGAGTTGGCCAGACTCGCGGACGCTGCCGATGGTGAGCCCGGCCCCGACGTTCCTCTGGCCCAGGTGCGGTCGGAGTCTGAGGCGCTGCCATGAGCTTCGGGGTGCTGTTCCGCCCCGCAGCGCACCGAGAGCTGCTGTCGCTCCCCAGGAAGGTGCGCGAGCGCATCCTGGCGCGGCTTGAGGAGCTCGCGAGTGACCCACACATGCCCGGCACGGAACCCCTGCGCGGCGATCTCAAGGGGCGGCGGAAGCTCCGAACCGGCGAGTACCGGGTCGTGTATGTAGTGGAGCCAGACGCCGTCGTGATACGGGCGGTCGCCGTCGGGCATCGGAGCCGCGTGTACTCCACCTCCTCTCGCCGCCAGGGCGGGGCGAGCGGCTGAGCCGAGTGGCGGGGCGATCGCGCCCTCATCCCGAAGTCTGCTCCCTCCGAGGGCACGCCGGCTGCCGCCGAGAAACACACTGGACATCCGGCGATGTGGCCGGGGGACGCTTCCGCGCGGAGGGCGAATGCCATGTCACGCCTCTGGTCGTTCCCACTGACACTATCCGTTGTCACATCCCTGAGCCCGGCGACTGCCCAGCGGTCGGAGTCGGAACTGGCTCGCGATGCGGTCGCCGCTGCCGCAGACCTCGGTGAGTCCGCGCCCGACTGGCTCGTGGACTCGGAGTCGTACGCCATCGGCTACGATCCCAACGGCTGGGAGGCGCTGGCCGCGTCGAAGGTTGCCTTCGTCACCCATTGCCCCATCAACCGGGACTACTTCGAGCGTGTCCACGCCCTGGGCGTTCGGGCATTCCCCTACATCACGATGTACCAGGGCCGCGCCGATGCGACGTACGAGGGCATCAACCTCAAAGACCATCCGGAGTTCATCGAGATCGATGAGGGCGGGAACCTCCGGCGCACCGGTTTTTGGGAGAGCGAAGACGCGAAGAACATGTACACGACCTGTCCGAACGTCCCCGCCTACCAGGACGCCATGGTCGAGTGGGTTCGACGCATCATGGAGCTGGGCGCCGATGGGGTGTTCGTGGACAACCTCGCCCACCGCGCGGAGTGCTTCGGATCGAGGCTGGGGAAGCACGAGCACCTCTACGAGGACCAGGACCACGCCTTCGCCATGCTGCTTGGCCGGGTACGCGAAGTGGTCAAGCAGTACAAGACCGATGGCGCCGTGCTGGGCAATTCGGCATCGCCGCTGTCGCTCCCGCGCGAGTTCTGGAAGTTCCTGGATGCCGAGATGCTCGAGTCCTACATCTGCACGTGGGTCTCGAAGGAGCGGTGGTTCAGTTGGCCCGACCATTGGCACAAGCAAGGGGTGGACCTGCAGCCGTTCGTCCGTGCGGGTAAGCAGATCCAGGCGTTGAGCTATCTCGGCCATACGCCCTACGGTGTTCGGGAGGACGGGTTCTTCTGCTATGCCTCGGCGCGGCTCGCCGGATTCGTCTGGAACGGAGGCCGGTCACTCTCCGATCCGGATACGGCCATTCTCTACCAGATTCGCCTGGGCAAGCCGTTGGACGACGAGCGGGAAGAGAATGGGGTCTTCTACCGCGTCTTCGAGCGGGGGATGGTGGCCGTGAACCCTGACCGGGAGAAGCCCGGCGCCATCACGGTGGCCGCGCCCATCCCCGCCACGCGACTCGTCGACCTCGCCGCGGTCCAGGCGCAAGGGTGGTCGTTTGCGGCGCCCCGCGGCAACGTGGCGCTCGACAGCGCACAGGTCCGTTCCGGTGGCCAGGCGCTCCGAATCGGCAACACGGCGCCCGACGAGTGCCTGGCCTCGCAGACGGTTGTGCTGAACCAGGAGCAACCTGTCCCGATCACGGCGAGCGGCTGGAGCAGAGCGCAGGACGCCGCCGGTGACCGCGACGGCAACTACTCGATCTACCTCGACATCGCCTACACGGATGGCACGAGCCTCTTCGGCCAGATCGCTCCCTTCTCGGTCGGGACGCATGACTGGGAGTCCTCATCGGTCACCGTGCAGCCGGAGAAGCCCATCCGAAGCCTGACGGTGAACGCCATCTTCCGCTACCGAACGGGGACGGTGTGGTTCGATGACATCTCCCTCGTCGAGGGCGAGGCCGCCGCAGGCGCCGAGCGCCTGCGGAACGGGGGATTCGAGGACGTCAGTCGCACCGGTCTTGCGGTCGATGTCGCCAGCACTGGTGGCCAGCTCATCGTCCCGCCCTACTCCGGCCGCGTGTACCTCTATGGTTCCGATGTCGCCGACCAGCTCACGATCCCCGGGCCGACGCTGCGAGTGGCTACGCGACCTGGTCTTGGCGAGGTCCGATTCCGCGTGGATGGCTTCGACTACTTCACGAAGTGCGGGATGTGGACGACGGAGTACACCTTGGGGCCGGACTTCGGTACGTTCTCGATCACATTCGATGCACCGGGGCGCCACACGATCGAGATCATCGATGTGGTACCCGCCGACATGAAGACACCGGCCGGCTACGGCTCGGGCGAGCGGCTCGGACAGTTCATGGACCCCTCACAGCCCACGGCGCCGAGCGGCGGCAAGAAGTTCAGGTTCCGCGAGTGGGTCGGCCCCGTCGCGAGCAGGGATGCTCAGTTCGAGCTGGACGTGCAGGAGAACACGACACTGACCGCCGAGTTCGATGTGGAGAAGCCTCAGTAGTGGCGCGGCCCTGCAGCGGCGCTGGATAGGGATGGGCCATGCGCGTACCCGAGCACGGAGCATCGGGGCCTTGGATGGCCGTCCTCCACGGCGGACCGGCGGCTGTCGGCAATGCAGCCCCCATCGCCCGGGGACTCGCCGACATCTTCCGCGTCTTGGAGCCATGGCAGCGCGGCAGTGGGTCGGAGCCGCTCACGGTGGCTCGCCATGTGTCGGACCTGGATGACGTCGTGACCGCGCGCTGCTCTCCGGCTCGGCCGGCTCTGGTGGGCGAGTCCTGGGGCGCCATGCTCGCGCTCGCGTACGCGGCGGAGCACCCGGACGCGGTCGGTCCCATCGTGCTGATCGGCTGTGGCACGTTCGACACAGGGGCTCGCGCACAGCTCCGGAGGACACTGGGGCAGCGCCGCACAGCAGAGATGGATGAGGAGATCGCGGCGATCGAGGCCGACGTGGCAAACCTGGATGAGCGGTCGCAGCGGCTCTATGCCGTGACGCGCCCTCTCTACGACTACGCCCCTCTGCCCGACGGTCCGCCCGACCCGGAGGTGGCGCCTTTCGACATGCGAGCCCACACTGAGACCTGGGACGACATGCTGCGGCGGCAGCAGGACGGCACGTACCCGGCGGCATTCGCCCGGATCGCGTCGCCGGTGCTCATGCTCCACGGCGACTACGATCCTCACCCCGGCCCCATGATCCGCGACGGCCTACTGCCCCACATCCCGCACATCGAGTACCACGAACTCACGCGTTGCGGTCACAGCCCATGGAATGAGGCCCTCGCTCGCGACGAGTTCTTCCGCGCGCTGCGCACATGGCTGCTGTGTCGCACAGGATAGCAACCCCGCAGGACGGAGGCCCGCGTCAATCGTTTCCCGCTTCGGGGTCGGCCCTACTGGGTCTCTACAGTCGAGCCCGAGTACGGCAGGCCCGTGAACGCGACGTCTGCACCTGTTGCGTCATAAGTGGCTGTCACCGAGTCCACGCGGGGTTGCGCCGTCGGATTGCCGGCATGAGGGGTGTTCGTCCCTCCTCCGCAGGACGCGATGAGCACCGCCAGCAGCAGGAGAACCCCGGCCAGTACCAACAGGCCCCGCGCCTTCCAGCGGCGCGATGCCTCCCGGAAGGACGGGAAGTGCTGTGCGCCATTACGGCTACCGAGCAGCGCGCACTTGCTCGACCAGCGATGCCCCGATGCGGGCGAGCTCGTCTGGGTCACCGACGAGATCGCCGTGGGAGTCGACATAGCCGCTTTCGCCCCGAGCCACGAGCACCTGGTGGGCGACGGCGATGCAGGCGCCCTCCGTGAACCAACCCATCAGCTCCTCCGTCAACGCGACGCCGCCTTCGCAGGCCGGCTGGAGCGGGATCAGCTCCAGCGTGTTGTGCTCGGTGCCGACGGTCAGGACGATCCCGGCCTTGCGGAGGGCGCGCGCGTAGCGCTCCACCAGTTCGAGGCTGTTGCGCCGGGGGATGAACTGCGCCGTATGGATGCCGCGCTCCCGGAGGCTCTCGATGAGCCGTTCGGGCGTTGCCTCGAACTCGTTCACAGGCTTGGCGCCATCGCCGAGAACCGGGTAGCACGGGATGCCGCCGAGATGGAGGATGAGCTGCTTCGCCGTCGCGAAGTCCACGAACTCCTCGTCCACGTAGGCCGGCTTGCCGGCCTTGAGCAGCGCGCTGCGCAGATCGTTCTGGACCGCCACCGGGTCCGTCTGGCTCTCCACCGCCCCGCCCGCGGCCTGCGCTATGAGGGCGGCCGGATCGTCGTCCCCCGCCGCGAACAGCGCTGCCTGCAACGCCTGCACGATGTGCCGCTCCTGCAGCACTATGGAATCCCGTTCCACCTCATGACGGCGCACCAGCGAGTCGACGATCTCATCATGCGCGAGGGCTACCCCGACGCCGCGGTCGGCCATGGCCGCATTGACCGCATCGATCATCGCGTGCATCCGACGGTCGTCGTTCGCGCGGATGGTCGACAGCGTGGCACGAGCACTCGCGGGCGGGTCGATGATGTGCGGGGTCCCAAGACCGCACAGGTAGACGCGACCCGGGTTGCCAGGGTCGTTGGTTCGGATGCCCCGCCGGGCTAGATCGGCGTCGAAGAGGATGACCTCGAGGCCGAACAGGGGGAACACCCCCGCGTGGAGACAGAGGCCCGCGAACCGATCGTAGATCCGGTGGTCGTAGTAGTTGCTGGCGCAGATGAGGGAGAGGCCCTGCTCGGAGGCCAGCGACACCACCTGGTCGACCGTGTCGAACGCGGAGAAGTTCGGGGGCGTGTGGATGTGGGCATTGTGGCGGAATGGGCCGGCCTTCCCGGCCTGGCCCGCAAGGCTCAGGCTGTCGAGACCCGCGGCGCCCGAACGACTGGTCATCTCGGCTCTCCCTCACAGCAGCATCCCCGCTTCGATGCCGCCATGATAGCACCTGGGGTATAGTTGGGACTGGTCTGCTCTCGTGGCTCGCCGGTTCGGGAGCCCCGCCCAGACCGGTGAGTCCGGGATGACGATTCCTCGATACGGTTGGGTAGTGCTCGCCCTGGCCCTCGGGCTGCCGTGCTCCGGTCCGGCCGGAGCGTCGGATGCGAGCTCGCGGCCGGTCGTTCTGGTCTACCACCATTTCGTCTCGACCGCGGCCCAGTTGGAGAAGGGCGCGCCGATCATGACGGTCGGCACCCTCGACGAGCAGCTCCGCTACCTCCGTGACCACCACATTCGCACCCTGACGATGGCCGAGTATGTGGCGGCGCTCGCCCAGGAGGGCCCGCCGACGGACGCGGTGCTCCTAACGATGGACGACGGTTACGAGAGCGCCTACGCACTGGCCTACCCCCTTCTGAAGCGCTACGGCATGCACGCCACGGTGTTCGTCGTCACCTCGCACGTGGGCAAGCGGAACACAGCCTGCCCGAAGCAGCCCTGGCTCACTTGGGATGAGTGCCGCAAGATGTCGGAGTCGGGCGTGATCGACATTGAGGCGCATGGGCAGGACTCGCATCGCGCCGTCGCGGGAGTCGCCGGCGGACGAACCGGCTCCGGCCCGTTCTTCACCACCCGCATGGTGGACCGCCGTACCGGCCGCGCCGAGACCGACGAGGCCTATCGGGCCCGCGTGCTCGACGACCTCGTGACATGCCGGGATGCCATAGAGACGGAGATGGGGAAGCCCCCTGTGGCCTTCGCGTGGCCATTCGGGAAGACCAACGCCGTATGCGATGCGGCGGCGAGGGACGCGGGCTACGAGGTGGCGTTCAGCGTGGACGCCACGCCTCCCGGCTGTCGGTCCCGCACGCGCCTCCGCAGTCCCGAGGGATGGCGTACTGCACGGTCCCTTCTCCGGCCGGGGACGGTTACAGGCGTTGCGGCTAGCGACGCTGGCTCGCCGCCGGATACCCGCCCGGCCCTCCGGAGCCATCGCCCGCCCACGGAAGCACCGCCGCCCGTAACGCCGGTCATGTCGCGGCCAAGCCCCGACCCGCGGCGACCATTCCGCGGCCTCGCGTTCGCCGCGGCCCCCCTAGGAGTGGGGCTCGTCGTGTTGGCCTGGATCCATCTTCGGCGTCGCCAAGCAGCGGTCCAGCCGGACAACACTCCGCCGGGAAGGCGCCTAGACAGCTAGACGGGGCTCTCGCGTATCGCGCTGCCAAGGAGGGCGCGAACCCGGTCCGGCCAGTACCCCCCCACGACCCAGAGATGGAGGATGTGATCGGCAACAACGCCTCCGTGGGCCATTCGCCAGGTACGCAGGCCATCTGGGGCTTCCTCCATCGTCTCCACGGCGCCGTCCCAGATCCGGGCGAATACTGCCTCCCTTTCGCTCGAGTCCTCCTGGATGCGCCTCAACTCCTCCGGCCTCAAGGCCGACAGCATCCCGACGGAGAACTGGGCTACGTCTATCAAGGCGTCGTCCTCCTCGAACAATCGCCCAAGATCAGAGAACCGATGGGCAGCGTCCATAGGCACTCCCTCCTCTCTCGATGCTACCATGGAGCGTGCCCCAGCTCAATCGTGAGAACGGAACGCGCGCGGGCGTCCACTTGCGCTACGAGCTCGTCGAAGAACGTGACTCCCCCCATCAGCCTCTGCAGGTCGTGGATCGGCCGAGCAGTCCCGTGCGCGATCGTGTGGCGCACTACGAGGTGCTTGTTCACCTCCAATCGTGTCTGCACCTCCGTCAGGCCTCCCGCCGCGACACCGTGCCATGGGTCTGCATCAAGTGCTGCGTGGAGTAGCCTCTCGACGTTCTCAGCACTGGGCGTGCTGAAGGTGCGCACCATGCTGAGGACCCGCTGCTTCCGAGTCTTCCAGGCCCCCTGCCGGGGGCGCGACTCCACTATCTGTTTCGCGAGCTCCTCAACGGACCGCTCCCAAGCCGCAACCAGCGCAACTACGCCTGCTCGATATAGCCCGCCGGGGTCGACCGCGCCGACCTGGCGGAGTTCCGCCCCCAGCCGCACGATCATGTCTTTCGGGTCGCCGACATACTGACTCCAGAGACGGCTGGCTCGCGATGGCATGGTGGACCTCCCCGCCCGGGCCCGAGGGCTCGGCTCTTCGCGTGCGCCCCTTCGGCGCGGGTGGCGTGGTCCCTGCGTATGGCCCCGCTCACGATCGGGGAGGCTAGGACTGGCGGTCCACGGAAGGAACGGCGTGTTCCGCGGAGGACCGGACAGTGCCGCGGCACTCTAGCTTCTGCAGAGTACCCGATCGCCGAAAGGCGGCATGGCCGTGTGCGCTACGCTTTCATGACGTTCTCCTGCCCGGAGCTTTCCCTCACCGAGGTACTCGATCTGGCGCGGCGGTATGGGTACGACGGCATCGAGCCGCGCATCGAGGAGGGGCATCTCCATGGCATCGAGGCCGACATCCCCGCCGACGGCCGCGCGGAAGCGCGCCGACTGGCTGAGGACGCAGGTATCGCGGTCTGTTGCATCGCCACGTCCCGCACGTACGCCGATCCCGCGCGATCGGCCATGGAGGAGGACCTGACGCGTCGCGCCATCGACCTCGCCGCGGATGTCGGGAGCCCCCGGATCCGGGTGTTCGGCGGCGCGATCCCCGCCGGGCTGGACCGAGCAGCTGCCATCGACGTGGTCGCCGGCAGCCTCTCCGCCGTCGCCGGCCACGCCCGGGACCGCGGCGTGACAGTGTGCGTGGAGACCCATGACGACTGGTGCGATCCCGAGCACGTGGCGGCCGTAGTGGAGCGCGTCGACCACCCGAGCATCGCGGTGAACTGGGACATCATGCACCCGGTCCGCGCCTGCGGGCAGAGCATCGACTCGGCGTTCGGCCGTCTCCGCCCGTGGATCCGGCACGTCCACTTCCACGATGGCACGGAGGGAGACGCGCCGACTCTCTGCCCCATCGGCCAGGGCTATGTCGATCACCGCCGCGCGGTGGAGCTCCTCGCGGGAGTGGACTGGCCTCATTACATGAGCGGCGAATGGATCGGCTGGGAGCCGTACGACGCGCATCTTCCACGGGAGATCGCGACCATGCGCGGGTATGAGCCGGTTCGGTAACCCTGGCCGGCCCATATCCGGCACCTGCGTGGAGATCGCGACTGAAGTCGCTCCTACGGCTGTTCCCAGGCCGACTGCAGCGACCAAGCTCTCAGCGAGACGAGCCGCGTCGTCCCCCCTTGGCTGAACACCTCAACGCTCCGATCCTCCGCCTTCGGGATGATGCCCATCGGCATGTAGACGCGCCCACCATTCGCGAAGATCTCGACTGACGTGCGGTCTACCAGAACCTCCAGCCGGATGCGCCCTCTCTCCGGCTTCAGGGCCGCGCTGCGGTCGCGACAGGTGAGCTGGCCGGCGGCCACGTCGTAGGTCACCGCGACCCCGCGGACGTTCAGGCCGAACGATGGCGCATCGCCCACCTCGAACTCCGCCACGATGTGGAGCAGCTCCCCGACCTCGCGAGCGACGTCACTCTCTGGCGAGATGTCGCCCGACGCCTCCCAGGGCGCGCTATCGTGCAGCAGGGCGATCTCGCGCGCGGGGTTGGCGAGCAGCCTCAGCCCCTCATCCGTCGAGTGGAGAGCCAGCTCCACCGGGAGGTCCATCATCTGGTTGAAGGGCATGGCCGGCATCCCGACGGTGCCCCAGGCAATCTGTATGCGCCGACCGTCCGGCGCGTTGTTGTAGGTCTGCGACGCGTAGAAGCAGTTGCCGAAGTTGAGAGCGTGCGGCCCGGACTCGGCAGTGAACGTCCTACCGTCGAAGCTGCCGATCAGGTAGTGCCCACTGCCCCCGTAGAAGACCCATCGCGTCTCCCCACCGGCCCCCTCGACGGGGATCTCGAGGAACTCCGGGCACTCCGACGTCCCGGGGATAGTCACCGTGCTCAGCCGCTCCCAGCTCTTGAGGTCGGGCGAGGACAGCAGCGCGTAGTCGTTGGCGTCGAGGTAGAGGGCCATCACCCACTTGCGCTCCGGTGCGTACCAGATCACCTTCGGGTCGCGGTTCGCGCCGATGATGTTCGGCAGCACGGGGTTGCCCTCGTACTTCCGCCAGCTTCGCCCCTCGTCGAGGCTGTAGGCGAGGCACTGTGTGAACGGGTCTCCCGCGGCGGTGTAGACGCAGACGATTGGCGTCTCGCCGTGCTGCGCGAACCCGGCGGTGTTCTTGGGGTCCACCACCGCGGAGCCGGAGAAGCACGTCCCGAGGCGATCGGGGTACAGCGCCACCGGCAGCTCCGTCCAGTGCACGAGGTCCGGGCTTACCGCATGGCCCCAGTGCATGTTGTCCCACTGGACCGAATACGGGTTGTGCTGGTAGAAGAGGTGCCACTCGCCCGCGTGGTAGACGAGCCCGTTCGGGTCGTTATTCCAGCCGCGGCGGGTGGTGAAGTGGAACTGAGGCCGCAGGGCCTCGTGGTAGAGGTCCTCGCCGCCCCTGATGGCATCGCTCTGCTCCATCGCGGCCAGTGCGCCCGAGTCCTCTGGCAGTCGCTCCACATGGAGCGTGATGGTCTTGCCCTGGAATGGCAGTAGGTCCATGAAGACCCAGTAGTCGGGCTCCCCATCGGCGAGGGGTACCACGAAGTCCCGTACGGTCTCACCGTCTACGATGACCTGAAGCCGGCGCTTTTCCGCGCCATTGCGCACCGGCAGGTTGAGATAGGGCTTTGATACGGTTAGCTCCCGCGTCTGGTCGATGAGCACAGGGAGCTTCTCGTCAGTCTGGATGATCTGGTCGATGTTGATGTGCCCCCACCCTTCGGTCGCCTGGTCGATGATGCGGAACGTCGCCGTCTTGCCCACCAGGTCCGCCACATCCCACTGGGCCCAGTCCAGCCGTTCGCTCCCGCCCGGGCGATCGTTGGACCCGGTGGCGGAGCGGACGACCTCGCCGTCTACAATGAGCTGGATACATGCCTGCTCGGGGTACATCCCGCCACCGATGAGGAACCGGATGTACCGCCGTTCGATGACGACGGGCGGTGACGTCAGCACTCCTGTCGCCCCATCCCCGCCGAGGAAGCTGTTGACAAGGCCTTCGCCCACGAAGCCGGAGACCTCCATCTGGCCCGGCAGTGTGCCATGCGCCGGCCCGGTGCCGAAGGCCGTGCCCTCCACAGCCCACCCGTCGTACGTGCCTCCCTCGAAGTCGAAGGCGTGGACGCTGCCGTCCGGGCCGTGGAACCACCCGAGGCAGTCGGTACCCCACTTCGCGTCCAGGTACCCGAGGGCCGCCACACGCTCCTCGCGGGCGATCGACCAATCGTACACCAGGATCTCGGCGATCTCCCCATCGAGGTACTCGCCGTCCAGGGAGAGCTTGCGCCCGATCGTGACCCCGCTGGTACCGAGGTTCAGGTCCTTCGGGCTACCGGAGGCGCCGGAGAGGAGAGCGCCGTTGTCCCAGATCCGGACATTCGCCGCCCGGGCGTTGTCGATGTCCATGCAGGTCAGTCGCCACGCGTCCGGCCCGAAGGGCACGAGGTCATGCCGGTCGTTCCCCTCACCGTTGAACCCGTAACGGTCTCCGACTGTGAGCAGCGCGGCCCGCGTGTTCGCGGCGATGGGCGTCTGTGACTGCTCGAATACGGACTGCACGCCGGTGTTCCGCCTCGGTCGCCACAGCGCGATGATCGTGTAGCTCCCCTGCCCCGCCGGGAGCGCCGCCGGACCGGTGAGGAACTGAGTTGTCCCATCGAATGACACGGGGTGGAGGCCGTTCTGCGCATCCTCGCTGAGCGTCGGGCGTGCCGCGTGGTTCGGCTGCCCGACATGCTTCCCGCTCGGCGACTTGTCACGCCACTCGCTGACCCCGCGGTACCCGACTGAAGTCGGGCCTCCGGCGCGGTCGTCGGCCGTCACCGTTGCGGTGTCCCCGGCGTCCAACCACAGCAGGAGCCCGGCGACGTCGGCGGGGCTTGTCGGCTCGGCTGCCAGGAGTGCGCCGCCGGCGGCCAGTGACAGGGCCGTGGACCATCCGGAGATCTCTCTCAGCATCGTCGTCCTCTCACTGAGCCTAAGGCGGTCACGCGGAACGGACGCCGATCGCGCCGGCACAGAAGCTGGACGGCGTGCTTGCCGGAGGCGAGGCACGGCGGCACCCCTCCGCCGGGCATGACCCACTGCCCGGCCATGTAGAAGTCCCGTAGCCCCGGCAGCATCCGGGCGACCCGGCTCGTCACGGCCTTCGGCGTTGGCAGCCAACCCATGTAGGCGCCTTCGCGATTGCGGGTGTAGCGCCATGTGGTGTAGGGCGTCGCCACATCCGTGACCTCGACATCCGACCCGAGGCCCGGGAGAACGGTCTCCAGCCTCTCGAGCACCTCGGCCGCCACGCGCTGCTTCTCTCCATCATAGGCCGCGCGGTCGCGTTGCCGCAGGCCGTTCCAGTAGGCCCACTCGCTGTCGAACGCCGCCTGCACGACGGTCTTGCCGGCTGGGGCGAAGCTCTCGCCGTAGTTGAACACCCGCACGGAGAGCCAGGGCACCCGGCCATCGCCGACGGCGATCGGTTCCTCCAGGCGAACCATCTGCGACCACGGCTCGGCGGACAGGTCGCGAGCGACGCCAAAGCTCACCATCACCCATGGCCGGATCAGTGCCCACTGCGCGTACCGCTCCCGCGTCCTATTGTCGACATAGCGGCCGCCGAGCATCCCGAAGACAGTGCTGTGCCCATCGGCCGCGGAGATGACGGCGCCGGCTCGGTGCGTGCTGCCATCCGCCAAGCGCACGCCGACCGCGCGGTCGCTGTCGACGAGGACCTCCTCGACCGTGGCCCGGTAGGTCACCTCGCCGCCCAGGTCCAGGTACCGGCGCTCGATGGCGCGAGCGAAGTGGAGCGACCCGTCCGCCAGCAGGGCCATCGCGCCATCGGTCGCCCCAAGGCTGAGGAGCATCATGACGAACCACACAGGGACCTCGGGCAGGAAGCGGTTGTCGATCACGAAGCGTACCCACGGATCGTGGATGGCGCGGGTGAAGTCCTGCACGGGCTTGCCGAAGGGCCCGCCGAAGTAACGGAGCAGCTTCCGGATGCGCCACATCATCCGCACCTGGTCGAAGGGGCTGCTCATCTCTGGTGGCTTCTCCGTCCCGAAGTCCACGGCACCGGACGCGGCGAATGCCTTCGCGCCCCCAACGAGCGCGTCGATGGGCTGGGCATCGGCCGGCGACACCTGTCGAAGCTCCTCCGCGAAGCGGTCGACATCGGCGGTGATGGCGATGCTGCGCCCCTGCGCGGGGTCGCGCATGACGGTGTAGGGGCTCATCGCCACACACCGGCAGGCTGGGTTGACGCCGAGCTGCGTGTAGAGGTCGTATGTGGGGGTGCCGGGCACGTTGCCCATCAGGAAGTGGATGCCGCCATCGATCCAGTACTCCCCGCGTCGCCAACCCGTGGCAACGCCGCCCGGAAGGGCATGGTGCTCGAAGATCCGCGAGCGGTAGCCGTTCGCCTGAGCGTACACGCCCGCCGAAAGTCCGGCGCAGCCCGCGCCGATGATGATGACTGAGTCCTCGTGCATGGGTGCCTCCGGATTGTGGGCGCGGCGAGACAGGAGCGGCTCTTCTCCTCCGCGAATGTCCAGTCCTGCGCGCGTTGGGCGCTGCCCGTCGGGGGCAAAACCGGGGACAGCCACCGGTTTCCGGCCCGGGGCCGTGGCCACCGTGGAGGCTCACGAGGAAAACCGGTGGCTGTCCCCGGTTTTCCTGATGGAAGGACCGGTGCCTTGTCGCAGACCTACTCACCAGCCGGGCTGTGCGCAGCCTCGATCGACATCGGGTCGAACACAGTGCGCCTCCTCGTCGTCCGGCGGTCCGCGGGCGGCGACTGGGAGCGGCTCGCCGATGAGGGGCTGTTCTGCCGGCTGGGTGAAGGCGTCGAGAGGACGGGTCGGATCGCGGAACCCAACTTCGCCCGGGCGGTTGAGGTCACGACCCGCTACGTCGCCAGAGCACACGACCTGGATGCCGAGTGGATCTTCCCGTTCGCGACGGCGGCAGTGCGCGAGGCCGCCAATGGTCCGGAGCTCCTGGACGCCATGGAACGGGCCGCCGGGGTCCGGCCTCGCCCCATCTCCGGTGAGGAGGAGGCCCGACTGACGTTTCTCGGCGCCACCCACGATACGCCCGACGACGTAGCCCTGGTCACCGACATCGGCGGGGGCAGCACGGAGCTCGCGTGGGGCCGCGCGGGCGACTGCGCCGGGCGTCTGAGCTGCGCCATCGGCTCCCGGAAGCTGCGCGCTCATCTGGGCCTGGCGGAGGGGTCGATCAGCCCGGCAGCGGTCGAGGAGGGGGTCGCGCTAGCCTGGGAGGCCCTGGCTCCTGACGCCGGCCGGGTCCCGAGGATGGTGGCCCCCGAGCTCACGGGCGTCGGCGGCACCGTCACCGCACTGGCGGCGCTGAGCCTTGGCCTCTCGTCCTACGACCCGTTCCGCGTGCAGCGGCATCGCATGACGCTCGAAGGCGTCGGGCGTCTCCTCGAGCGTCTGGCCGCACTGAGCACGAAGGCACGAGCCGAGCTGCCTTGCATCGCGCAGGACCGCGCCGCTGTCATTGTGCCGGGGGCGATGATCCTGCTGGCGCTGATGCGGGGCCTGCAGACGGAAGTGGTCCGCGCCGACATCAACGGGGCGAGGCTTGGCGCCATCCTGGACGGGCTCGCCCGTGCCGGGCTCGGCCCTCACTTCGCGAGGACGTAGGCGTAGGACGTCACGTTCGGGAAGCCCTGCGACGTGGGGTAGTCGGCACGGAACGCGACCATGAAGCGGTTGTACCTCCGGCCGTCTGCCTTTTCCACCACACACTCTGCCGTGCGGGATGTGCTATCGCCCGGGAAGAGACGCATCACCGACGGTTGAGACGAGACCAGCCTGACGCCGTCCATGGGGAGCGGGCGGATGTCGATACCCCGAACGGCCTCCCAGGTCCCCAGGTGGGTCACCTTGACCTCGACGCGGAATGGCTGACCGATCGCCACTGTTTCCGGGGGGATCACCTCGAGCCTCACGGGCACGTCGCCGCAGTTGGCGCGAACGTCGGACATCGCCCGGGCCCCCGCTATGGCCCACTCGGTGCCGGGGTACGGGCCCTTGTCGCCCTCTCTCGTGGCAAGGCGCCAGAGGTCGTGCACGAATACGCCGCGCACGAAGCTCGGGGGTGTCATGCAGCTCTCGAGCGCGTCGCGCAACCGTCGGTAATACTCGTCCGGCGCGGGAATGGGTGCGCGCGCGCGCTGGTGGTGATAGTCGTCCACCTGGTTGCCGACCACGAGGTTGAGGTGGACCGGGCGCAGCTCGGGCGGCTTCGTGCCATGGCCCAGGACCGGCGTCAGGTCCTCGACGCGCTTCTCGGTCGCGGGGGTGACGACTTCCTCAGGCTCGGTATACTCACGCCACGCGCGCATCATGGCGTCGTACCGCTCGCGCCCCTCGATCTGGTAGAGCATGACCGCATCGAAGTCCAGGCCGGCGTCGGCCAGCATGAAGGGATCCTGCCCGTGCTCGATCCCGTGGTTCCAACTCAGGGTGAAGCCCCACACCGGCTTCGAGACATCCGCTTCCTTGAGGACCTGGGCCACGATCTCGGCCATGCGGTGGGCCCGCCACCAGTTCCACATCCTGAACAACTGGCGGCCTTCGTCAGTGCGGTTCCAGTTCGCGCATTGCGTACGGACCCACCGTTCCTTCTCCTTGGGGCCCATCGTGCCCCACTGGTCCGGCACCGCCGGGTCCAGATCCGATACGAACTGGTCCACGCAGTCGTAGGCCGGGGGTTCGTCGCGGATGTAGTCGAGTCCGATGTAGTCGACGCCGTCGTTGTCGCCCAGCCATTTGACCACACTCGCCAGGTCGTCAATGCGCCGTGGCTCGAGTAGCGAGACGCAGGCGGCCTCGAGCTGTCGCTGATAGGCGCCGAGCCGGTAGGCCGGCAGGCGGGCCATGGGACCGAACACACGCATCGCCACCACCCACACGCCCAACTTGAGCCCGCGGGCATGGCACTCCTCGGCGAAGCCGTCGATCATGCGTACGCTATCCGCGGCCCACGGCCAGTCCGGGTCGATGGGCGCGAGTCGGGCATCGGTGGTGGGGCCCTGGATCCACACGGTGTCGCCACCGATGAATTGCACCCAGTCCAGCAGCGTGCGCCAGTCCCCTTCCACACCCGTCGGCCCCATGAACGGCAGGTTGCGGATATCGAGATCCGTTTCGAGAGTGACGGCGCAGATGCTGGGCGGCAGCTCCGCTTCGGCGCGGTCCCCCACCGTGAAAGGCACTCGGCGGCGGACGAGGACCCTGTCGCCGTGTTCTGATACCTGTGGCCCCGTCGTCGGAGGGGAACCGGTCCCATCGTCGGTTGGCGCGGTACCTACCAGTTCCCTGGGGAGCACAACGGCTACCTCGAACTCGTATTCGCCCGGCCTCGTGCCTACGGGCATGGCCCACCGCGCCAGCCACTGGTTCCTGGACTTGTCGAACCGGAGGGGGAGCTGCCTGCGCTCGCCCGTGTCGCGGAGAGGCGTCGTGCCCTGGAAGACACGCACTTCCGGCCGGCACTCCGCGATGGGATGCCCCTGTCGGTCGCGAACCGACAGCGCGACGGGAACCTGCTCATACCGATGGAAGGGACCGGAGGCGTCGAGAGACACCTGAAGGGGCGAGAACACATTTGAGTTCTCGAAGCGCGCCTTCAGGCCCGCCCGTATCGTGTCGCCGAAGAAGAACCAGGCGAGCCATGCAATGATGACGCCCCAGAAGAGCGGCTTCCACCACCCGACAGCGCGCCGCTCCGCATAGCCGCGCGGGCTCAGTAGGCTTCTCCGGCGGAATGGGTCCCCGGCGAAGCCTCGCTTGTTCCCCGTATGCATCATCTCATCCGCAGCTTGGTGCCGTCTCCGCTGCCTGCGGCCGGGCCCGGAGAGGCCTAGTGGGGTATTATAGCGTTCTCCGGGGGGCACAGGGCGTCCCACCCACCGAGAGACGAACAGGAGTCGCCAGGGGTGTACATCGGTTCCGTGCGAGTCGACCCGCCCGTCGTTCTGGCTCCGCTGGCGGGCATCACGGCCCTGCCGTTCCGTGTCCAGTGCCGGCAAGCAGGGGCGGGGCTCGTGTGTACCGAGATGGTGAGCGCCAACGCGCTGGTCTTTGGGAACCCCGGCGCCCTCTCTCTGCTGCGAATCTCCGCTGTCGAGCATCCGGTTTCCATGCAGATTCTCGCCCCAACCGGTGAGGTGGCCGAAGAAGCCGCCGCCGCGAGCGTCGAGGCGGGGGCCGACATTGTGGACATCAACATGGGTTGCTCCGTCCCCAAGGTGCTCAAGTGCCACGCTGGGATCGACCTCATGCGGGACCTCGGGCGTGCCGTGGAGGTGATGTCCGGCGCGATGCGAGGCGCAGCGGGCCGCGCGCCCGTCACGGTGAAGGTACGCCTCGGCTGGAGTCCGGACGAGGATACGGTCCGCGACCTCGGTCGCCGGGCGCAGGATGCGGGCATCGCCGCCGTCACGCTCCATGCCCGGTTTGGCGTGCAGCACATGGGCGGTCCGGCCGACTGGTCGCGGATCGCGCAGCTCAAGTCCGACCTTTCAGTCCCCGTCATCGGCAACGGAGACGTCCGTACCGCCGAGGACGCGGTGCGGATGCTGCGCGAGACGGGCTGCGACGCCGTGATGATCGGTCGGGCGGCCATGGGGAATCCATGGTTGTTCGCGCAGGCGGCCGCCGCGGTGCGCGGCGAGCCGGTGCCTCCCCCGCCGACCCACCACGAGCGGCTGACCGCGATGCTGCAGCTCGGCGAGGCCCTGGTCGACGCGGAGGGGGAGTACCTTGGCGTTCGGCAGTTCCGCACTCACATCTGCCACTACACCCGTGGCATGCCCACCTCCGCTGCGTTCCGCGGGCGGGCCACCCTCTGTCCGACCTGGGAGCAAGTGGTCGCCGAGACATCGGGCTATGCAGACAGCATCGGGGCGCGCCTGACCAAGGGCGCCTGATCCACGGCCCGGGGGTCGTGGCTGACGAAGGCGCTGTCGTGCACGCTGCGGAAGGCCCCTCCGGACCCGTCGCGGTCACTCACGTGTGGAGGAGGCAAGCCCGCCGTGCTCCAACACCGATCCGTACTCGTCGCGCTCGCGGTCTCGTGTGCCGCAGCCGCTTCGGCCCAGCCGGTCACCGTGGAGCCCATGGGCGAAGCCGGCGCCTACACGGGGTTCTCCGTCCACGACGGCGCCGCCGAGGTCACCTCTGTGCTGTTTCAGGTGGGCGCGAGGTGGACGGCCCAGCGCTGTGACCGTCGCCATGAGGATCGCGGTCGCATCCTGGAGTTCGCCGACTTCGACACCTCGGGCACCGGGGGCACTCCCGTGCTCGGGCCTGGGAGCTACGTGCGCGTGGGCTTCCGCGGGGACGAGACCTACCCCACTCTAGAGGTCCGGCTCGAAGTGCAGGCGTTCGACCGGGGAGCGTGGCGCCTGGGTCTTGGACAGGATGCGCCCCTATGCTTCCTTGCCCTGCCCCTCGATGCCGCCCGCTTGTGGTATGTGCACGGGCTCTTGTGCCCGACCCCCGTGTGGGACCCCTACCCGCTCACGCGGCCCACGGTCCGGGGATCGTGGGCGGAGGGATGGAGCTACGGCGCCGCCCTCGGCGCGCTCACCGTCCCCGCCATGGGCCTATGGGACGATCGTTCGGGGTGCATGGTGGCCTACGAGTGGGCTCGGGCGAGGCTCACCGACAAGTCGGACAAGGACCTGGGCATCGCGTACTGCGCCGGTGTGCCGGGATGGGCGCGGCAGTGCGTCGTTCTGCTCAGCAATGCGCAGGCCGACTGGACTGAGCTCTCATACCCGGCGACGCCGGTGACCATCGCCACTCACCTGCGCGTGCTCTACTCCCAGTCGCTGCCCGCCACCGAGGATGTGAACCGTCTCGTGTTGCAGAGCATCGTCCGTGACGACCGCGACGTGCTCCCGGTCGTGCCGCAGATGAACGACCTCTCGTGGATGGTCCCTCGACGTCTCGATGAGCTGGGCGTCGTGGCGCCCGCGGGTGGAGCGATTCTGCACACGGTGGAGGGCGGGATCTGGGGCTGGAACCAGTTCTTCTACGACCCCGGCACGGTCCTGTACTCCAGCGACTTCCGGGGCACGGACCAGATGTACCGGCAGGGCAGGAGGGAAGCCATCGCGCGCTTTGAGGGGGAGCTGTCCGAGCTTCTCGGCCAAGCCCATTGGGAAGAGATCGACGGCGAGAAGTGCTGCACCTGGCGCTATCCCCTCAGCGGCTCGTGGACGGAACGCATGGGCGGGGAGGCGGCGGACACGGAACACCACGTCGCCTCGTTCGCCATCGGTGCGGGCCTCCTCGCCTGCTACGCGAACACGGGCCGGCAGGATCTGCTGCCCTACATCGACGGGCTCTTCAGTTGGGCCCGGCACTATGTCTTCACGCGTGGCGACATCGCGGACATCCCTGAGTCGATGTTCACTCTCCAGTCCCGAACACTGGCCCTGGACTTCCTGATGAACTATCGCCGGCTGTTCGCATACGACGGGGACCCCGCCCGGCGTGCCCGTGCAGAGGCGGCAACGGAGCTGGCACACGTAGTGGTCTACCGCAATGCGAATGTCACGATCGGTGACAGTGACGAGCGGGACGATGTATCGCCGGCGTTCATGATGCCCGGGAACATGGCGAAGTTCTGGCTGGGGCAGATCAGCAATGCAGAGCTTTCCGAGCCCTTCGCCGCGATGGTGCTGATGTACGTCGAGACGGGGGACCCCGTGCTCAAGTGGCTCGTTCGGGGGGCCCTCGATCGGTGGTGGGTCGGCTACAAGGAAGACTGCTGGCACACGGCCGAGAACATCGACATCTGGGGCGTGAGCACCGGATCGAAAGGCATGCAGACTGGCATCCACGGTCCGTGCGACAGCTTCTTCGAGTGGGCCCAGCCGGTGGGCGATGCGAGGATGCACGTGACCTGTGGGCAGGAGGCGGCCATCGCGTTCTGCCAGGGCACTCGGGCCATGGACGTGGACGAGTACCGGTTCAGGCCTCCGCTCGGCTTCGGATTCCGTGTTGCGCGCATCGCTGCGGGGGAGGTCCCCGAGCCGTTCAGCATCATCGTCTCCGCCCCCTGGCGCGACCTGGCTGGGCTGCCGGTGTCGGTGGATGGCATCGAGGTACCGGCCGAGAGCCTGCGGGTCATTGGCACCTATCGGGAGCACCTCTACATCCCCGGCGTTCGTGTCGGGTCGACCGTGGCTGTTGGCGACGTGGCCGGCGCTCGTGCGCGATCACTGCCCGAGGTCCGTTCAGGGCTCAGGCGGGACCGCGTGCCAGCGGAGTGCGTGGAGCTTGGTAGCCGGCGCTTTGCGATCCGCGACCTGCGGCACCAGGCGGAGATCGGGCTGCCGGATGACTGGTTGAGCCCCGACCACTGGGGCGGGCTGCCTGTGGGCCTCGCCTATGCCCACGGTGTGCCGTACTGGGTGGAGCCACGCGCCGCGGGACCGGGCAGTCACCTGGACGTCCGCGGCGAGGAAGCGTTCATTCTGGGGGTCGCGGACGGCGAGGGAGCGATCCGTGTGACTACCGGCGGCCGCGAGGTGTCGCTCGGCCCCGCGGGTGGCGTTGTCGCAGCACGGGGGTGGCCGCTCTGTCGCTGGGCTCTGCGGCTGTATCCCATCGAGCTGGCCGGCGGGCGAGGCCGGGTGAGCGTCCGCTCGGGCGGGCTGGTGCTCGGAGTCACGGAGTTGCGTGACGGCCCCGGTCTGGCCGTGACGATCCTGGCCACCGCGCAGACACGGCCCCCGAGCGGTGCCATTCCCGAAGCCGTCCTCACGGGGGCAGTTCGTCGCCTGGCCTCTGTTGGGGGCCCGTCGCGGGCGCCCGTGGCGTTCATCCCGCCCCACGGCCGCACTCACAACGCGCTTGTTGAGTGCGCGCAGCGCCTGGGGCTCACTGGTGTCGACCTTACGGCGAAGGAGCTTGTCGACCCCCGCGTGTTCACGCCACGTCGGTTCCCGGTGGCCGTCTACACCGGAGATGAGGACTACCTGCAGACGGTGTCCCGCATGGGGGATGGGGACGAGGCGCTCCTGCGATACCTGCAGTCCGGCGGTACGCTGGTGGTCGCGGGCATCTGCCGCCCGTTCTCCTATGCTCGCGACCTCACCAGCGCCAAGCCTTCCTCGAGCCCGCAAGGCCCCTGGAGGCTCCTTGGCGAGCAGTTCGAGCTCTTCCTGCTGGGGCCCGGGGAAGCCCGCCCCGATGCCATCGGGTTCGAGAAGCCTCCGGCGGGCGTCGATCTCACACTCCGGGTAGCGCCGGAGCAGGACGCCCTCTGGGACGTCCCCGTTGCCTGGCCCTTCCCAACTTCGGGGGACGTTCGCTACCGTCCACTGACAGCCAAAGGTGTGGCTGCTGAGGACAGAGTCGCCCCCCTGATCGTGGCTCAGGGCTCGGATGGAAGGTCGTACGGACCGGCTGCCGCTCTGATCGAGCACCACTGCGCGCGCTTCCCAGGCGCGCGCGTCTTGTGGTGTTGGGGGACGCTGCTCCAGGAGCCGTTCGCGGACCGAGGTCGGCTCGCCGCGGAGCTGCTGACCGACGCCGTCGCCTCCGCGCGACCGGCGGACGAGCCCATGCCGGCGGACCTGGCGCTGGGTGCCCCTTCGGGCGACCTTCGCGTGGCGGTGCTCCCTCCCGACACGGCGCATCGGGATGACCTTGTCCGCCAGGCCTGTGCCGCCATGGGGGCGACCCCTGTGTTCCTGACCGCGGACCAGCTCATCAGCCCCCTGTTCTTCAATGCGCGCAGTTTCCCCATAGCCATCCAGGCGGTGGGCGACGAGCGCTTCATCGACACATACCAAAGCCCGGACGACGGCGAGAACGCCTATCGGCGCTATCTGCGCGAGGGCGGGAGCCTCATCGTGTGCCAGTACGCGACTCCCTTCTGGTCGGAGCTGGTCTTCGAGAAGGGCGAGTGGAACGCGCGGCTGCCTCAGCGCTTCTGGTCGATGTCCTTCGATCTGGGCTTCGAGACTGCGTATGGCTTCGAGAGACCCGAGGAGCCGATGTGGCTCGAGCTGACTGCCGCCGGGCAGCGGATGTGGCCGGGAGTGGCCCCGCGGGTTGAGCTGAACAACCTCAGTGATACACGCTGGCGTTCGTTGACGCCGTACCGCTCGTCCGCGGCTCGCGAATTCATGCCGCTCGCCCAGGCGACGCGGGCCGATGGCACCCCCTATGACGGCCTCGCGGCGGCGCGGATACGGTTCCTGGAGAGCGAGTACGCGGGCGCGCGCGTGTACTACCTGTGGGGCAGCCTTGTGCAAGGCTCACTAGGACAGAGCTTGCTGGAGGGTTGTCTCCGCGACGCACTGTCGTTGCCGCGGTGAGGGAGGAGGCCCTACTCTAGCCGCCCGGGGCCTTGAAGTCCTCGGTCTCGAGCATCGCTTCGGCCACTTCGCCGAGGGGTTCGTCATCGAAGTCGATGTCGAGGGTGTAGACGGCGCGGCCCTGGATGCCGTCCAGCGAGTCGATGAAGAGGTCGAAGGGCACCCGGACATGGGCCTTGGGTGGTAGCGTCTCGCTGACGCCGACCGGGTCGACACGCACCCCGGCGGGCACCTCGGGCGTTACCGCAATAGTAGCCTCGCGGTCGAGGGGGTTGTCGACGCGCACCTCGATCCGCACGCGCTCCCCGGCGCGCGCAGTCGCCCGATACGGGTACACGGAGATCCAGAACGGATCGATGCCGAGCGTGGGGTGCTTGCGGCCGACGAGGTCACGGAGCGACTCATGGAATTCCTTGGCGTTCTCCGTGAACCGCTGGATGGCGCCCGGCTCGATGTCCCATGGGTACACGTGGGCGGCGGCGAGGAGGTCCGGCCGAAGCCTCTCGACGATCGGCGCGCAGACGAGGTAGCCGCAGTCCACGTCGAAACGGTTGCGCCAGTCGGGATCGGTGGGGCGGATGTCCTTGTCGCCTCGCTCCCAGTAAAGCGCGTCACCCGAGATGAGCACGCGGCGGCCGTCCACCACGACGAAGTAGATGCAGTGGTACTCCGTTTGGCTCGGGAAGTGGTAGCACTCGATCCGGTAGCCGCGCCACTCGAAGACCTCGCCCTCCTTCAGCACGAGGTCCACCGGCAGTGGCGCATCGTACAGGCAGTTGAGGGCGTAGGCGCGCGGGTTCCGCAGGATGTCCACCATGCACTCGTGCGTTCCCAGCTTCGGCGAGTAGTGCTGCTTCAGCCAGTCCCAGCCCATGAGGTGGTCATCGTGGTGGTGGGTGATGAGCACGTACTCGATGTTGCGGATGCCCTTCTCTGCCAGCGTCTGCTCGAAGCCATCCGCATACCCGACGCCTGTGTCGAAGAGGATGGCATTGCCGTCGTCATCGGTCAGCGCGTAGGAGATGCGGTTCGTGGCCGCGCGTAGGTGAGGTGTCACGGCATCGAAGTCGTTGATGCCGCCGGGCGGTTGGTCGGGCCAGATTAGTCGCCAGCGCTCATGGAAGCCGTCGATTCGCTCGATCAGCCTTTCCGCGGCTTCGCGGACACGCTCCCGCCCCAGGATCGGTTCACCGTGGGAGGGCAAGACGCCGTCGAACTCGCCGGATGCCATCCACGCCGCCGCTCGCCGGACGCCGTTCAGGCCCTCCATGAAGTTGTAGTTCCGCTGCAGCTCGTAGATCGAGTGCAGCCGCCCATCGGCCTGCAGCAGGTCGCCGCAGACGAGATAGCGCTTGTCGTCGTAGAGAATCGTGTAGCTCATCTCGCCGGGCGTGAAGGCTGGGGTGTGCTCGGTGTAGACGTAAGGACGTTTCCAGATCGGGAGCTGCCCGTCGTGTAGCGCCATCGCCACGGGGATGTCCCGCCGGGGCATGAGGAACCGATCGTAGCCGCCGTAGGCGTGGTACACGGATACCTCGCGCCAGAGGTCCTCCGCCCTCGCGAAGCAGTCTTTGTCGATCTCGCCCACGGCGACGGGCAGGTCGGGATGCGCATAGTGCCCGAACGTGCGGTCGCGGCGGTAGTCCGTGTGGAAGACCATGGACGGTGCGGGTAGCCTCTCGGCCTCCATGGCTGCGAGAACATCGCCGGAGCCGAGGTCGAAAAGCACGGTACTGCCGTCCTCATACTGGAGCACGTACACGTTGGCGGCGTCGGGATAGAGCCACAACCCCGGGATGAGCGGCATGAGGCCCGGCAGAAGCGCCATTGTGGACCGTCTCCCTTCGAGGCGCGCGATGGCTGTGCGCGTGGACGGTTCGCGCCGGCGGGTCTGCACACCTGGTCGCAAAGCTCGGAGGTATCACGCGATGAGGAGCGTCCCGGAGTCGCCCTCAATCACCTCGCCGATGATCGCGGGCTCGATGGCCGCAAGAGGCGTGGACTCCAGTGCCGCGAGCAGGTCTTCCGCACGATCGGCGGGGCATGTGATGAGCAGCCCGCCGGATGTCTGAGGGTCAGCGATGATACTGCGCGTCGAGTCATCGATGTCGTCTTGGTAGGCGATGTACTGCTCGACGAACTCCCGGTTCTTGAACCCGCCGCCGGTGAGGCAGCCCTCGGCCACGTAGTCATCGAGCCCGGGCAGCAGCGAGAGAAGGGTGGTGTCGATCCGGAAGCTCACGCCGCTCTCGACGGCCATCCGGTACGCGTGCCCGATGAGCCCGAAGCCGGTGACATCCGTGCACGCCGTGGCGCCATGCTGGACGGCCAGCCGGGATGCGGGACCGTTCAGCAGCGTCATGGACTCGCATGCCGCCTCGAGATCGCCGGCGCGCCCGATGTCCGCCCGAACAGCGGTGGTCACGATGCCGGTGCCGAGGGGCTTCGTGAGGATAAGGCGGTCGCCGGGGCATGCGCCGGCGTTACAGAGCATCCGCCGCGGGTCGACCTCGCCCGTGATCGCCATCCCGTACTTGAACTCGAGGTCGTCGACCGTGTGCCCGCCCACGAGTACGCAGTCGGCCTCGGCGAGCTTCTCCATCCCGCCCAGCAGCGTCTCGGTGAGGACGGATCGGTCCAGCTCCGCGAAGGGGAAGCCGACGAAGTTCAGCGCGGTCAGTGGCCGGCCGCCCATGGCGTATACGTCCGACAACGCGTTCGCCGCCGCGATCCGGCCGTACATGCGCGGATCGTCGACGATGGGTGTGAACACGTCGATGGTCTGTACGAGCGCGCGGTCGTCGTCGATGAGGAACACGCCGGCGTCGTCGGCCGCATTCGTCCCGACGATGAGTCGCTCATGATGGATTGGGGGTAGCTCACGCAGAACCTGCGCGAGGGCATCCATGCCTGCTTTAGACGCTCAACCCGCGCAACGGACGGTGTGCGTCAACCGGCGCTTGTCCGACATCTCGATCCCCCCTCTCCGTAAAGTGTGACGACAGTAGGTCGCGCGCAGCGCCCCTGTCAAGCGAGGCTTGAGCGTGCATGAGCGAACTGGCGGCGAACCCGGGCCGGTGTCATTGGTAGGGGAGCGTCATCCAGGCATAGGAGATCACGTTCGCCATCACGATCACGAAGGCGGGGCTACCGGGTACCCACCGGCGGACGGCGACACGCGGTCGCACCGAGTGGACGTCGTCCGCCTGTGCGTCACTGGGAACCCCGGCGAGGCGGAGGACTATGGGCACCTCCACGAGCAGGTTTGCCGCAAGGCCGACCAGGAACAACGCGACTTCCTGGGCCGCGACGCTGTCGGACGGTTGCCATAGCCCCGTCAACGGCAGCACCAGGAGAAGACTCGCCAGCAGGCTGGCGATGTTCGCGGCAAGCGAGCTGCGGAATGCGGCCTTCGCGGAGACCTTCAGGAGCAGCGCGTAGATCAGCCCCTCTAGAGCGAAGACGCAGCCCTCGGCGACGAGCAGTTGGCCCAGGCTCATCCCCAGCATCCTCGCTGACGGCACCCAGCCGTTCGCGACGGCCGGCTCGCAAGCGAGCGCGCCGGCCGCCAGGGCCGCTGCAGGTAGCCCGATCCCCCGACATGGACGCACGCGTCCCACCTCCCTCGACAGGACCACTTCCCCCCCGTGGGCGCCTGGTCCTGTTCTGCCACGTTCCGGTAGGGCCTCACAGGTGGTGCGAGCGGACCTCAGGGAGCGTGGATATGTTTCACGTGAAACATTTGTTCGCTATAACTGGCCAGAACGCCACCCCGCGTTCGGGCCGTCTGGTGGCGCCCCAGAGCGGCAATCCGCTCGACGGGGGAGCAACCCCGAGGAGGACGTACGTTCCCGTGGCAGGAACCGGGCTGGGCGGGCCACGCTCTTCGGCACCGTATGGGCCACTGAGCTCACCATGATGGAGGCCAGGACCCGATGGTCGCCCCGATCACTCTCACCGCTGTGTGTATGGCAGCAGGTAGCTTCGATGACGCCGTCGCCGTCTGGCACTTCGGCGATCCGGCTGACGCGGAGCGACTCCTCACACTCCAGCCCGTAGGCGATGCGGACGTGGGTGTGGCACTGGAGGGGGACGAGGCGGACGAGTCGCGCCGTCGAGGGGGCGATGGCAGCGTGGCTCGGCTCGGCGGAGGATACCTAGTGGCCGGGCCTGAGGGCAGCGATCGGCTGCGGCTCACAGGCAAACGCATGTCGCTGTGCATCCGCCTACGGCTCGACCCGGGGGTCACCGATACGCCTGTTCTGTCCGTCCACGGCGGCCACGCGAAGCTGCTGTACAACGTCTCCGTGACCGACCTCGGGCAGGGACCGGCGTTGGGGTTCGAGCTGGGGACAGACTTCAGCGACAGACCTCTTCAGCTCAGCGTCCCCCTCGCCAGGATCGGCCCGGGGGACTGGCACGATGTCATCGCTCGGTTCGACGATGCGAAGCTGGAGCTGTTCGTCGACGGCGTCCTGGTGGACGAGGAGTGGCCGATCGGTTCGCTCCGCGTGCGAACGGAGGCGCCCTTCCTCATTGGCGCGGAAGCGACAGACAGCGGCGTGAAGGCCGGCTTCCGAGGGCTGATCGACCATGCGGCGCTCTGGGACCGGGCGCTCACGGACGACGAGATCGTCTTCCTCTCCGGAGGGCGCGAGACGGCGCAGCGGCGCGCGGCGGAGGTCCTCGGTCCCGGGGATGGGTCGATGCAGTACTGGCGGCCGCCGGGCCACAATACCGGCGCCGGAGACTGCATGCCGTTCTACCACGATGGCCGCTTCCATCTCTTCTACCTGTTCGATCGCCGACAGCACGGCTCGAAGTGGGGGCTTGGGGCGCACCAGTGGGCCCATGCGTCGACCACTGACCTCATCCACTGGGAACACCACCCTATGGCCATCCCCATCGACGAGCAGTGGGAAGGCTCGATATGCACCGGCTCCGTCATCCATCGCGACGGGCTCTTCTACGCCTTCTACGCGACGCGCAAGCCGGACGGCACCCAGCACCTCGGCCTCGCGACGAGCCCCGACGGCATCCACTTCACCAAGCAGCAGCCGAACCCGTTCATGTCGGCGCCCGAGGGGTACGACCCGTTCCACCTGCGCGACCCGAAGGTGTTCCGCGATCAGAAGACCGGCGTATTCCGGATGCTTGTCACCGCGCGTCTGACGGATGGGCGCGACGGGTGCATCGCCCAGTTCACATCGCGGGACCTGCGGCAGTGGTCGGTGGCAGAGCCGATGCTAGTCCCTGGGCGGGTGACCGACTGCCCCGACCTCTTCGGGTGGCACGGGTGGTACTACCTACTCGCCGAGTTCGTCTACTGGATGGCCCCCTCTCTTGATGGGCCATGGATCTCGCCGAGCCCGGACCGGCTGGATGTGCTCTACGTGCCGAAGACGGCGGAGTTCGGCGCAGACCGTCGGCTGTATGCTTCCTGGCTGCCGAACGGCGGGTGGGGCGGGGACCTGGTGTTCCGCGAGCTGATCCAGCTCCCGGACGGCCGGCTGGGCACGCGGTTCGTCGAGGAGATGATGCCGAGGACCGGCGACCCGCTCGGCTTGCGCTTCGTCGCTGTCCGCGGCGAGGGACATGGCGATGAAGATCGGGTGCGCGTCGACGCGTCCTCCGGGCCGACCGTTCTCGCGGCGAGTGGGATACCATCAGACGTTGTGCTCTTCGCACGGGTGCGGCCGGGGCGGAGAGTGGCCGCGTACGGCGTCGGGCTGCGTGCCCCCGGGGGCGGAGAGGGCGGGCTTCGCATCCGGTTCTCGCCTCTGACACAGAGCGTGGCGATCGAGGATGCCGGCGGCGCTGTGCTGGCGCGGATCGGGAACGTCGAGGGGCTCGGCGAGCCGTTCGAGCTCGAGGTCGTGCTTGTGGACGACATCATCGACGTGTGCGTGGCCAGGCGGAGGACGCTCATCGCCCGGCATAGCGCCGCGACCGGCGACCGGCTGCTCCTGTTCGCGGAGCATGGCGAGGCCGGGTTCGAGCATATCCGCGTGCGGCCCATCACCGACGCGGCGCGGTGAGAGTGGGATACGAACCCATGGACGTGTTCCTCGAGTGCGACATCCGCGGTGTCTACGGCAGCGACATCGATGTTGACTTCGCATGGAAGCTCGGCCGCGCGCTGGCGGCGCTGGCCAGAGGTGAGCGGTTCATCGTGGCGGGCGACCGCCGTCTGCACACGCTGGTGCTCAAGGCATCGCTGGTGGAAGGCTTGGTGGCGGGGGGAGCCGATGTTGCCGACTGCGGGCAGATCCCGACGCCGGTGTACTACTTCGCCCGAGAGGCACTAGGCCTGACGGCGGGCGCCATGGTGACGGCGTCGCACAACCCGCCGGAGTACGCCGGCTTCAAGCCCATCCTCGGCCCGTTGCCCATCACACCGGCCGAGATCCGGAGGATCCGGAAGACGATCCGCTCTCTCCCCCGTGCATCCAGGCGGAAGGGCCACGTCTCCCACCACCGACCGCTCCGCGGCTACCGGCAACACTTGGGGCGGCTGTTCGCGCCTCGTCTGCCGAGCGATTCCGGGTTGCGGATCGTGGTGGATTCCGGCAACGGGTGCTTCGGCCCCATCGCGCAGTCGGTGCTGGAGAGCTTCGGCTTCGTTGTCCATCCGCTCTTCTCCCGGCCGGACGGTCGCTTCCCCAACCGTCCGTCGGATGTCGCCAAGGAGGCGGGCCGACTGCCGGCGATGGCTGCGGTGGCTGCGTCCGGCGCGGACTTCGGCGTTGCCTATGACGGCGATGGGGACCGCGTAGCCTTCGTCGACAACCGCGGGCGCTCGGTGCCGAACGATGCCCTGATCGCGCTCCTGGCGCGGCACATCCTGCAGGGCGCGCCCGGCGCGAAGGCCGTCTACGACATCAAGTGCTCCCGCGTCGTGCCCGAGGCGATCCGGGCCGTAGGCTGCGTGCCCCTCGCTCAGAGGTCCGGTCACACCTTCATCAAGACGACCATGCTCCAAGAGGACGCTCTGTTCGGCGGCGAGGTCAGTGGACACCTGTTCTACCGGGAGCTGTGTGGCGGCGATGATGCGCTCTACTCGACGCTGCTCATGGCCTCGGTCCTCATCGAGTCGGGTACCGACCTTGCGACACTTGTGGACCGCATCCCGCGGTACTGCACGACACCGGACATCCGTCTGCACGTTCGCGGCGGCCGCAAGGCGATGGTGGCGGCGGTTCGCGCCCATCTGGTCGAGCGCAGCGACTGCACGCTGACGGAGGTCGACGGCGTTCGGGCCGAGTTCGCCGAGGGCTGGGGCCTGATTCGTGTCTCCGTGACCGAGCCCGCAGTGACGCTGCGCTTTGAGGCCGTCGAGCCGGAGCACCTGGCCGGAGTCATCGACCGGTTTCTCGACCCGCTGCCGGAGCTGCGAACGCGTGTGTTCGCCCAGGTCGAGCCGGGACGGCCGGACGCACGCGAGTGACGCGCCCGCCGTCCCACAGTGAAGGGGACGAGCCGCTTGCTCCGTGCTCGCTACTCGCGTACGGCCCGAGACTGGTCCGCTGGCCTCCCTCGGGCCGCTCTCAGAAATGGTACGTCTGGCCATCGACGGTCAGCGAACCCGAGAACTGTGTGGTGTACGTGAGGCCCTCGCCTGAGACCGAGAACGTCACGGTGCCGTGGCAGTAGGTCCGGTCGGGACCGAAGTCCGGGTCCGCCTGGTCCGTGATGGCATACGTTACCGCTCCACTGAACTGCGCGTTCTCATCGCTGGAAAAGCCCAGTCCGCTCTGTGTACTCTTCCTGTACGTGTAGCAGTCGACGTTGCCGGTGATGTCGATCGTGTCCGGCCTCATCGCGCTGCCCGTCAGCGTCACGCGGTAGCTGCTGAACACTATGCTCACGTCGGTCGTGTAGGTGTTCGAAACGACATCGCTGCTCGCGCTCTCGCTATGGCTCTTGAGCCCGGTGACCGTCGCTGTCCCGGCATCCCCATTCACCACATCCCCGTCGTATGTCCGGGACCAGCTGCCGTCCGGGATGTCGGGCAGGAGGCGGTGAAGCGTCTCCTCGACCGCAATGCTGTAGATGCTCTGGACTGCTTCATCCGAGCTACGGTCGAAACCATACCAGTCAGGCTGGCCATCCTCCGCATCTTCCACGCATCCTGCACCCATGGGGCAGAGCAGAACAGCGCCAGCCACCAGTATCCGACACGCGAAGCGAATCCGTGGGGGGACCATAGACGCGTGCCTCCTCAGTGAGCTAAGATCCGCTGTCCCCGAGCAAGGCGTGGGGGCAGTCATGTGTGGGTTCGCGGTCTGAGGGGGCCTGTCCTACGCCAGGAGGGACTGCATTACACCGAGGGCGCTCGCCGTGACCATGGCGCCACACGGCGGCCTGGCGCGGCCTCAGCGGCTCGCCACAGAGGCCCCATCATCGTCGCTGCCGACGGAGTCTTCGTCGCCGGAGGATGAGGAGTCGCCGCCGCTCGATCCGTCACCGGACGAGGTGTCGGATGCCGTGCTGCTCGTATCGTCGCCGGACGAGGACGCCGTGTCGGACCCACTGCTGCTCGTGTCTCCGCTCGAGTCTGCGGAGGTATCGCTGCCGCCGTAGTCGTAGCCCGGGCTCTGGTCGCGGCCATAGTCGTACGAGTGGTCACCGTAGGACGAGTCATAGTAGCCTGGGGCGAACGCCCATCCGCCGGAGCCGGCGCCCACCCATGAGAGGGAGCAACCGGACAGGAGCATCAGGCCCGCCACGAAGCCGAAGAGGTATGCCCCGGACGTCACCATCGCGAGACCACTGCATCGTCTCATCGCTCATCGGCCTCCCGTCAACTTCTCCAGGTTCTTGCGCGCGAGCTCGTAGTCCGGCATGATCCTGAGGGCGGCTTCGTATTCCGCGGCCGCTTTCCCTGTACCGCCCTCATCGCGGTAGATGTTGCCCAAGCTGTTGTGCGCATACGCCGTTGCCGTCGGATCGGTGTTGAGACCGATGGCTGCCGTGTAGGCTTCCTTCGCCGCTGAGACGTTCCCTCTCCTCTTCTCAGTATACCCGATCTGCACATACACCATCGCGTAGTCGGGCCGGACCTGCAGCGCCGCCTGGTAGGCTGCGACGGCCTCGTCGTAGCGCTCCTGCCGGAGGGCGATGTCGCCGAGCAGGCGGTGGGCATACGCCAACGCTGCTCGGTCATTCCGGAACTCGACGACGCGTCGGAGCACCTCCTGCGCCTGGTCATACTGCTCCAGCTCCATATGGATCCAGGCGACGTTCGCGTGCGCCATGGAGTAGCGCGGAAGCATCCGCCTTGCCCGCTCGAACTCGGTCATCGCGCGGTCGAGCAGCTTCTGGCGCCGGTAGACCAGACCCAGGTTGTTGTGGGCATACGCAGCCGCGAGCAGGTCGGTACCGAGGTTGATCGCCTGAGACAGCGCGTCCTCGGCCTCATCGAACTCCTCCAGGTCCGCCAGGGCCGCCCCGAGGTTCGAGAGAAGGATCGCCATGTCGGGCCGACGCTCCAGGGCCAGCCGCAGCTCCTCCGCAGCCTCCGACTTCCGGCCCAGCTCTCTCAGCAGGCCGGAGTACTCTTTGTGGGCAAGGGTGAACGCTGGATCCAGATCGATCGCGCGGCGGAACGCCCGTTCGGCGGCAGGCGCCTCCTCGGGCCGGCTATCGAGCCCGCATCCCTCGAAGAAGGCGAGAAGGGCATCGTCCGATGAGGTGGGCGGCCAGACAAAGTGGACTGCATCGCCGGGCGACAACTGGGCCTCGCTCAGCCGGCTCATCACCTGGGTCAGCGCGTCCCGCAGGGCCCCCTGCGCGGAGGTGGAGCGCGCCTCGATCGGGGGCTGAAGCTGGGGATCCCGGCGCGTGAGGTGTGTGGAGGTCGCGACCCAGTCAGCGCCGTCGCGGCGCAGCCCGGCGAAGATGACGACCTCGGCGCCGATGCGCGTGGCCGCCTCGATCGCCTCATCCGGGCGCGGCGCCTGGTCTTGAGCGACGGAGAGGTCCGAGAGGACCCAGCAGGTCTGCCGACGCGGAGCCACGCAGGACTCGGGCAGATCGCGAAGAGCGGACTCCGTCAGGGCCATCACGCCCTGGGCGTATGCGGGGTCTCCCTCCGCAGCAGGGACGACGCACGTCATCGGTGCCGCCGTGGCGGCACCGGCCAGCGCCAGCGACACCAGGACGATGAGTCCCAGCCGCACACCCATGGCCATTCGCCACACCTCCCGGTCTCGCGTCTCACTTTGGCTTCGGCGCACTGAGCTTCGGGCAAAGGTCCGCCACCGCGCATACGGTGCACAGCGGCTTGCGCGCAACGCACACCTGTCGGCCGTGCAGGATGAACACATGGGCCGCGTTGACCCACTGGCTCTTCGGCCAGAGGTCCATCAACTCCGCTTCCACCTTCTCACGGTAGACCTGATCCGTAAAGCCCATGCGGTGGGCGAGCCGAAAGACGTGCGTGTCGACGACCACGCCGGTCGGTATCCCGAAGGCGTTGCCGAGCACCACATTCGCCGTCTTGCGCGCCACACCCGGGAGCGCCAGCAACTCCTCCATAGTAGACGGCACTTCGCCGCCGTAGGTGTCATGGATCTGTGCGCAGGCCTCGCGGAGAGCCCATGCCTTGCGTCGGAACATCCCGATGCTATGGATGTCGGCCTCCATCTCCGCCTGCGTGGCCGAGGCATAGTCGCGCGCGGAGCGGTACTTGGCGAACAGCGCTGGGGTCACCATGTTGACGCGCTCATCCGTGCACTGGGCGGAGAGGATCGTGGCGACGAGGAGCTCCAGGGGGGTCGTGAAGTCGAGGGCGCACCGCGCATCGGGGCAGACCTTGCTCAAGCGGCGCAGAATCGCGCGGGCTCGCGACCGCAGCTCCGACGACGTCTCACCGGATGGGGCCGGCATCCGCTACTCCTCCTCGAGGACGCCCAGGTCTGCAGCCAGGTCCAGAACCGTGTAGCGCGCTCGCATGTACCGCGAGAACCGCACGGCATCGCGCGCTTCCCGTTTGGTGCGCCCGATGTCCTCCGGGGTGGTCGGCGCGCCGGCCGCCTCGAGGCGTCGGCGGTGTTCCCGGACGCTGGGCAGCGCGGCATGCAGCTCCGCCCGGAGGTCGTCCCAGCACTCGGCCAGCCGTCCCAGGAACGCCGTGTGCTCCGCTGGAGACAGGTACTTCCTGCCGAACTCCTCCTCGACGTATGCGCTCAGGCTCCCGTAGACTCGGCGCACCTCGAGGAGATGGTGGGCCAGCGATGGCCGCTCGGCCTCGGGCGCGGCTCGGACCTGCTCGGCCGGCACGGCCAGCACGCGGTGCCACACGTTCAGCGCCAGGAGGCTGCCCACGCCCACCTGCCGACCGTGGCGGTCAGTCTTCAGGCCGTCACGATGCCCGATCATATCCCAGTAATGGGAGACGAGGTGCTCGGCCCCGGAGGCCGGCCGAGAGTGGCCGGCTGCGGCCATTGCGAACCCGGATAGGATGAGGGCCCCGGTCAGCAACTCGATGGCCTCCGGCTGCCGGCGGCGCACGGCTTCGCCGTTGTCCTGCAGCCGCTCGGCAGCGTCGAGCATGATGGAAGCCGGGAGCTCGCAGTACGGCTCACCGTGTAGACGATGGGCCAGCCACCAGTCGGAGTTGCAGAGGGGCTTGGACAGGAGATCCGCGAAGCCGGATGCGATGAGCTCCGTCGGCGCCCCACACATGACGGCCAGGTCCGCGACGATCGCGACGGGCGGGGCGGCAGGAAGTGTCCGCTTAACCCCGCGCCGGAAGATGGCAGAGATCGAGGACGGATACCCGTTCATCGACGGTGCGGTGGCGCAGGCGACGTAGGGGACGTAGGCCTCCTCCGACGCCATCTTCACCACATCGTTGATGGTGCCGGCGCCCACGGCCACGGGCATGCAGCTACCCGCCTGCCCGTCCAGGGCACGAGCCACGCGCTTGACGTAGGAGTCCTCGACGTCGGCCTCGCTACCGAGGTTCAGCACCGTCGTGCGGATGCCCCCGGCGGAGAGGACGCGAAGGACCTGCTCACCGGCAGCCGCGAGCGTGTTGTCGTCGACAACCACCAGCGCTGTCCGGGGAAGTCTGAGCTGCTCGATCACCTCAGGCAGCCGCTCGATGGCGCCCTCCTCGATGAGGACGCGTTTCGTCGGCACGCGATGGATGCCATCGGGGCAGGAGCAGGGCTCCTCCCGGCCGACCCACCGCTCGATCTGGTCGCGGAGCGCCTCCATGGTGTCGCAGTCCTGTTCCATTCTGTTCTCGTCTCGTTTTCGGAGGCGTGCCGCCGGGCACCTCCTCATCGCGGCGAGGTGCGCGTGGCTCCCCCGGCGAAGCCGACAGCGGGAGTGGGTACGGCCACAGCGTGGGGTGACGCTGCGATGGAACTGACGATACGGTGTCCGTCCGAGGTCCACTTCGGGCCGGGCGTCGCAGCAGGGATCGGAACACACGCGAGCCGCCTGGGCCGGTGCGCGCTGATGGTAACGGGGAGGCGCTCACTCCGGGCCAGTGGAGCCCTTGCCACGATCAGCGAGGCCCTGGAGTCGGCCGGAGTGCGTGTCGCCGTATTCGATCAGGTCGAGCCGGAGCCGAAGCTGGACTTCGTTCGCGCTGGGATCGAGGCGCTTCGCACGGAGGGCTGTGAGCTTGTCGTGGCCGTCGGCGGCGGAAGCGCCCTCGATGTCGGGAAGGCCATTGGCGGTCTCGCCCACGCGCCGGGCGCTGTCGAGGACTACTACGCGGGAAGAGAGGTGCTCGGGCCGGGCGTTCCCGTCATCGCGATTCCCACGACGGCAGGCACCGGGGCCGAGGTCACACCGAACTCCGTGCTGAGTGACCCCGCGAGCGGGGAGAAGAAGAGCATGCGCGGCAGCGGGCTCATGCCGCGCGTGGCCCTGGTGGACCCCCAGCTCACGGCCGGTATGGGCCCTCGTGAGACAGCCTACACGGGTATCGACGCCTTCACGCAGGCGCTGGAGTCGTTCATCTCGACGGGCGCGAACGCTTACAGCGATCCCCTGGCCCTCCGCGCGATCGAGTTGACAGGCACTCATCTCCGGGCCGCCGTGGCGGATGGGAGCAGCGCGGAGGCCCGCGAGGCCATGTCCCTGGGCAGTCTCCTGGCCGGCCTCGCGCTCGCCAGTGCACGTCTGGGCCTCGTACACGGCATGGCCCACCCCATCGGCGCTCGCTACAGCATCCCGCACGGGTTGGCCTGCGGCATCCTGCTGCCACACGTGCTGCGCTTCAACCTGCCTTCCGCTGAGACCAAGTTGGCGCTGGCCGCTCGAGCCCTCGGGATCGCCGAGGCCCATTCGGCCGAGGAACTGGTCGGCTGGGTTGCTCAGCTTTGCGAGGATGTCGGCGTCGCCCCCCGGTTACGCGAGTTCGGGGCGACTGAGGCGGATGTCGATGGCCTGGTTCCACCCTCGGTTTCCGCAGGGTCCTCGAAGTTCAACCCGAGGCCCGTCGACGCGGCAGCAGTGCGCGAGGTGCTCGCCGCGGCCATCTGAACCTTACACCTACAGGAGGACATACCATGGCGTATCGCGTGATCCAGGTCGGCACCGGCGGATTTGGGGGGGCATGGTGCGAGCGTTTCCTGCCCCCGAACATCCGCGAGGGACTCGTTGACGTCGTCGCGGCAGTCGACACTAACCCGGACGCCCTCGCCAACGCCCGCACACACCTTGGGCTGCCCGAAGACCGGTGCTACACCGACATCGCGCGAGCCTTCGACGAGAACCCGGCGGACATCTGCACGGTCGTGGTGCCACCGGCCCACCATGAGGCCGTGGTCGACATCGCCCTCGCCCACGACATGCACATCCTGTCGGAGAAGCCCATCGCCGACACGCTCGAAGCGTCCGTGCGGATCGCCGAGAAGGTGAAGCGGGCCGGGAAGAAGATGGGCGTCACCATGAGCCACCGCTTCGACCAGGACAAGACCACGCTGCGCGAGGAGTTGCGCTCGGGCCGGCATGGGGCTCTCGACTACCTCGTGTGCCGGTTCACGTGTGACCTGCGCTACTTCGGTAACTGGGGGGTGTTCCGCCATGAGATCCCGGACGCGCTGATGGTGGAGGGCGCGGTGCATCACCTGGACTTCGTCGTGGACATGGCCGGCGCGCGCTGTGAGACCCTCTATGCGCAGACGTGGAACCCCTCGTGGGGCGAGTATGCCGGAGACAGCCAGGGGCTGGTCATCATGCGCATGGAGAACGGCACCCGGGCGACCTATGAGGGCGCGAAGACGAACGCCGCAGGGCTGAACTGCTGGTGCGAGGAGTACGTCCGGGCCGAGTGTGAGGGGGCTACTCTTGCGCTCTCGCACCGGGAGCTGCTTTGCTGGCGCCACTCGCGTGAGGGTCGGCGGAACAACGTTACGCGTGACTCAGCGGAGGTGATCCCCCTCAAGCAACAGCCGAAGTGGGCGAATACCTGGCTGATCGAGAAGTTCGTCCGCTGGCTGGACGGCGGCGAGCCGATGGAGACGAACGTGGAGGACAACCTGCAGTCGGTGGCGCTAGTCTTCTCAGCGATAGAGAGCAACCGCACCGGGCAGGCCGTGGCGGTACAGGAACTGCTCGCGCGCGCACGCGAGCACCGCGCTCAGTAGTCGGCGCATGGCGGGCTGCGCCTACCGTGCCCAGACGGGCGAGAGGGAGACCATGTTCTGGCCGTTCTCACGGTAGAACACATTGCCGCTTCCGGCCTGGCCCACCGCGGTCTCGAACGCGAGACCGTACTGAGCGTAGGGGCCGACTTCGCTCGTGCTGCCGTCCTCGTGGACGAGGGTGACCCCGAGTCCCGGGATGTCCACAACCGGTATCCGCGTCTTGTAGATGATGGCTCGCGAGATCCTCATCACCCATCTTCGCCTTCCCAGTCGCTGACTCGCCATGCCCCCCCACAGCAGACAACGCCTCCCCCTGTGCACCGGTTTCATACCCGCTTGCCCCGGAGGGCAAACCTGCGTTATTACAGGCGCGGTCTTGTCGATCACTACGCCCGCGGATACACGGAGGCAGTTCGGTCATGCGCGAGCCAGTGAGTTCCCATCGGCCTTCGGTCGCCTCACTGGGACCTATCTGGGCTATCGACCCTGACAAAGAGACTGCGCACAATGAGAACCCCCGGCGGATTGCCGACCGCGTTACGCAGCTCACCGCGCTCCCCTGCCTCATCGAGCACCACAGTGTTGCGACCGCGGAGCGGCTGACTGAGTTGGGGCCCTCCGCGATCCTCATTGGCGGTCAGGGCACCCCGTGGTGGGAGTACTCGTCGCAGGAACTGGAGCCGATAATGCAGGTCGTGCGGGAGGCGACGTGCGCCATCCTCGGGATCTGCGGCGGTCATCAGCTCATCGCCATGGCGTTCGGCGGTCGGGTGGCGCCCATGCGCGTCGAGATGGAAGGCAAAGGTCCCGGGTACTCTGGATGCTTTGAGGAGAAGGGCTGGGGGCTGGTCCGCACTGTCCGCGACGACCCGTTGTTCGCGGGTGTGAACGCCGTGTCCGAGCTATGGCTCAATCACTGCGAGGAGGTGAAGGGGGTGCCTGAGGGGTTCATTCGCCTGGCGGAAGGGGGGATCTGCCGCGTCATGGCGATGCGCCACGCCCTCCGCCCCCTCTATGGAGTGCAGTTCCATCCTGAGGCCAACTGGGAGGAGCACCCGGCAGGCCGGGCGATCATGGCGAGCTTCCTTCGCATCGCGGGGCTGCATGCAGGGGCGCACCCAGGCGAGCCCGGAGGTTGATGGGCTCCGCTGTCGAAGGTAGTATAGACAACGTCGGCCGGGATAGCACGGCCGCAGCCGTGCGCGGTGCAAAGGAAAACACTATGGACACCCTGTTCACCCCGGTACTCGCAATCGGCATCGGTGGCCTGGGCGGCCCTGAGCTGATCATTCTCGTCGTCCTCGTCGTGCTTCTCTTCGGCGGAAGGAAGATCCCCGAGCTGATGCGCGGGCTCGGCAGCGGCGTCAAGGAGTTCCGCCAGGCCAGCAAGGAGATCCAGGAGCCGATCGAGGAAGCCAAGTCCGCCGTGAAGGATGCGGTGGACCCGAAGAAGGCGGACACCTAGGCATCGGTGCTTCCTGGTTGCGCTGGACGGAGCGCGCCCCGCGGGTTCCTGGTGGGGCGTGTCTGTCTGTCGGGTTCGTCGGCGGGCGGCCGCTGCGTTTGGGCGAGAAGGCGCTGCCGGAGGCGAGTGTCCCCGGTCGCCCGACGCACCCCCGGAGTGATCCCGGTGGCCCCTCCTCCCCCACGGGTGGCACAGGCGTCCCTGCCTGTGTGCCCCTGCGCAGCCCCGACCCGCCACCCCACCCCCGAGGTCCTTCGCTCCGCTCAGGATGACAACCGTCCATCGGTCTGTGTCCGCCGCAGGCCCTCGGTCCGCCCCGTAGTGGCCGAGCGGCTCCCTCGCCACGGATCCACTGAACACCGGCCGTTCGCTCGCGTCCAATCCTGCTGGCGGAGGTTGCGAGTGCAACGGTTGTGTTCGCAACGAGGTCCCTGCCGGCGTCGCATGGAACATACGCGGGCGGCCGCGGGCGAGCGTCGGGTCGCGACCTAAACGATGGGTGGGCCCTGGCAATGCGCGAAGTCGAGTCAGACTACAGCATCGGCCGATGGATTGCGGTTCTTCACCACGGGGCCATGCGCTACTTCGGCGACCGGATGGAAGCCTATGACCTGCCCGGTACGGCCGTCCCCCTCCTGCGGCGGCTGATGAGAGATCCCCCTCCCTCGCAGGACGAGCTGTGCCGGTTCGCGGCCCGCGACAAGGCGAGCATCTCCCGACTCCTGGACACGCTGGAGGAACGCGGCTTTGTGGTCCGCGAGGCTGACCCGGACGATAGCCGTCTGAAGCGAGTCCATGTCACTGACGACGGGCGAGCACTGGCGCGCGTGGTCGGCGACTGCCTGGCTCGGTGGAACGAGATGCTGACCCGAGGTCTCACCCCCGAGGAGCGGAGCCAGGGCCTCGCCCTTCTCCAGCGAATGGCGGAGAACTGCGGGCACGACATGCCCTGTGAACGAAGGAGTTAGGCGTATGCGGCGTCGCAGAAAGTGGATCGTGGCTCTTGTGGTGGCCGTGGCCGTCGTCTGGGGCGGACGCCTGTGGTTGGGCGCACGGTCGCGCCCCAAGGCGCCGGAGCTGGCCGGCGAGGTGGTGACAGTCCAGCGCGGCACCGTGCAGAAGACTGTGTCCGCGGACGGCTCACTCCGCGCGCTCACGACGGTTGAGGTGAAGTCGTACGCCGGCGGCGCCATCGACATGCTGGCCGTGGACGTGGGCGACCGGGTGAAGGCCGGGGATCTGATCGCCGTGATCGACCCCACGGACAGCCGCACGACGCACGACGTGGCGCTGGCGGACCTCTCGGTGGCGAAGGCGAGCCTGGCCAAGGCACGCGCGAACCTTCGAGTGCAGGACACCCTCACGGCGGCCACCATCGCGCAGGCGCAAGCGGGAGAGGCGACGGCCTCGCAGGAGCTCTCGCGCATCCAGGACGCGTCCCAGCCGCTGACGCGAGCGCAAGCGAGGAGCGCTCTCGACGAAGCCCTGGCCGCACAGGACTCCGCCGAGAGGAGTCTCGAGAAGCTCCAGACGGCCGACCATCCCCAGGCGACGGTCCAGATCCAGTCTGACATCGCGCGCTTCACCGCAGCGCTCGAGGCCGCTCGGCAGGACTTGGGGCGCCTGAAGCAGGCCGATCAGCCACAGGCGACGGCGGCGGCGAAGGCTGCGGTTGACGGCGGTACTGCGTCTCTCTCCGCAGCCAAGGAGAACCTTGGGCGACTGCAGCAGGCGGACAACCCGCAAGCCAAGGCTCTCACCGTCAGCGACATGGCGAAGGCGCGGAGCGACCTGAATGTGGCGGCCAAGGAGCTGGACCGTGCTCGGTCTCTGCGGGCGGATGGGCTCATTTCGCAGAGCGACCTGGACGTAGCGGAGAGCACGTATGCCAGCCGCAAGGCGGACTTCGACTATGCGGAAGCCCGTGTTGCAGCAGTGGAGCCCGGGCAGACGCGGTCCGTCAAAGCGGCCGAGATGGCCGTGGAGCAGGCCGCAGCCACCCTGGCATCGGCCCAGGAGCGGTGGCGCACGCTCGCCCAGCAGCAGTCCGCTGAGGTGAAAGCGGCCGAGGCGAAGGTGGACCAGGCGAATGCCGACCTATCCGCGGTCCAGAACCAGTGGCTGACGCTCGAGCCCAAGCAGACCGCCGAGGTCCGCGTCGCGCAGGCCAATGTCGAACAGGCCAAGGCCCAGGTGGCGAGCGCCGCGGAGCGCTGGCGCACGATCGACAAGGACCAGCAGGCAGAGACGAAGACGGCGGAGGCCAAGGTCTCGGAGGCCGAGGCCGGCGTCTCCACGGCGGAGGCCGGTCAGGTCCAGCGGGAGTTGCGCCAGACGGAAGTGCAGACGGCCGAGGCTCAGGTGACGAAGGCTCAGGCGCAGGTGGCCAATGCGGCCATCATGCTCGGCTACACGACGATTACGGCCCCCCGCAACGGCGTCGTCCTGCAGCGCTTGGTGGAGCAGGGCACGATCATCACTTCGGGCCGGTCGTCGGTCTCGTCCGGAACGACCATCGTGCTGCTCGGGGACACTACGGAGATGTTCGTCGACGTGAAGATCGATGAGACCGACCTCCCGAACGTGACGTTGGGTCAGTCCGTGAACATCCGCGTCGAGGCATATCCGGACCGGAGCGCGGAGGGCAAGGTAACCCGCGTGGACCCCCAGGCTACGACGGACCAGAACATCACTACCGTGCTTGTGGAAGTGGAGGTCGTCCACCCCGACGACACTCTACTCCCCGGGCTGACGGCCACCTGCGAGTTCCTGGTGAGCGAGGTGGCGGACGCGCTCTACGTGCCGCGACGCGCGGTCGAGGTCATTGACGGCGAGGCCAGCGTCAAGGCCATGCAGGATGGCACGCCGGTGGCCACGCCGGTGAAGATCGGGCTCGAAGGCGACGAGAGTACTGAGATTCTCGAGGGGATCGAGGAGGGCACGGAAGTGTTCTTGCCGCGCCTGGGCACCGGCAGCGCGCCGACGATGAGTAAGGGGCAGGAGATGGGGCGTAAGATGGGTGGAGGAGGGTTCTCCACTCGGTGATCCGGCCGACGGGAGAGAGAAGGTGAGC
>Ga0315288_10000465_pt1 | contig 50607 bp, 39 predicted proteins | sample YL17G11_20_MG_FD_203454 | JGI IMG/M metagenome (GOLD analysis project Ga0315288, IMG submission 203454) | Sediment microbial communities from Yellowstone Lake, YNP, Wyoming, USA - YL17G11_20 | ecosystem: Environmental > Aquatic > Freshwater > Lake > Sediment | place: USA: Wyoming | collected... | reverse complement strand
ATCGCTCCGACAGAGTTCGCGACGAAGGAGACCGCGCGGAAAGGCGATCTCCTCATCCTTCTCGGCGGCGCGACGGGCCGAGACGGCGTGCACGGCGCCACGGCCAGCTCGGCCGACCTCACGGCGGAGATGGTGCAGAAGGAAGGCGCGACCGTCCAGATCGGCCACCCCATCGTCGAGCGCAAGTTCACCACGCTGATCCCCATCCTGCGCGATGAGCGTCTCATCCGGACCTGCACCGACCTGGGCGCCGGCGGGATCTCCTGCTGCGTGGGCGAGGTGTGCGCCGAGTGCGGGGCAGACGTTCGCCTCGACGGGCTCCCGCTGAAGGACGCGAGTCTGGCCTCCTGGGAGAAATGGGTCTCCGAGTCGCAGGAGCGTGGCCTCATCGTGGTCGACCCCTCCGATGTGGCGAGGGTCCTGGCCTACTGTGAGCGCTATGGCGTGCAGGCATTCAAGCTCGGCGTGTGCCGGGATGACAAGCGGCTGATCGTCACCGACCATGGTGAGACGGTCGTGGACATGGATCTGGACTTCCTCTGGAGCGCCTGCCCGATCGAGCCGCTGGAGGTCGCCGAGTCGAAGGTGGGTCGCAAGCCGGTGGCGCCTTGGAGCGCTCAGGCGACGATGATCACAGCCGACCTGGTGAGCAGCATCCTTGGTGACTACGCGTGCTGTGATCAGTCATTCGCCGTGAACCGCTTCGACAGCACCGTGCAGGGCCGAACAGTCGTGGGGCCGCTGACGCGTGGGGTGCCGAGCGACGCCTATGTCTCGGCGCCCATCCGGGGGAAGCCTTACGGCATGGTGAGCGCGTGCGCCTTCAACCCGCGGTGGAGCGACGCCGACCCCGTGGGATCGGTGGGAGCGCTGATGTGCCTCGCGATCTCGCGGTCCATCGCGGCCGGCGCCTCGCTCTCTGAGATCACGCTCTGCGGGAACTACTACACGCCCTCCCGGACGAAGGAGCAGCTCTACCATCTCCGCGAGATGGTGCTCTCGGCCGTGCGGCTGTCGGAGGCGTTCGGCACACCGTTCATCTCGGGTAAGGACTCCAGCTCAGGAACGTTCAAGTCGGCCGACGGCCAGGCCATCGACGTCCCGCCGACGTTCGTGCCATCGACACTATGCCGGATGCCGGACGTGACCAAGGTCGTCCGCAAGGCGTTCCAGGCCGGCGGGCATGCGATCATGGTGATCCGGCCGCCATGCAAGCCGAACCTTGCGGGCTCCGTCGCTACGGACTACCTCGGCGTGAAGCCAGAGGGCGACGCCCGCTTGCCATGGCCCGAGGACGAGCGGTCCATCGTCGCGCTCTGGGGCGCCTTCGCCGATAGCCGGCGTCTCCTCGCCAGCGCGGCTGCGATCGGTGAGGGCGGAGCGCTGTTGCAGGTCGTCCACGGGTGCATCACCGCGGGGATGGGGGCGCACCTCTCACTCACCAGCGCGGGGGCGCTTTGGGACCTGCTCGGCGAGCCGCCGGCGTCATTCCTGGTGACGACCGACGCGCCCGATGCGGTGCGCGACGTGTTCTCTGCGTTCGAGTGCGTTGCGCTCGGTGAGGTCACGGCATCGCCGGGCTTGGTCATCGAGATCGACGGCCGCACAACGGTGCACCCAGAAAGCTGGCCGGCGCTCGTCCAGTCGTGGCGGTCGGCCTTCGAGCGGGAGGTGCTGCTATGAGACCGGTCGCCGTTCTCCTGGGCCCGGGCACGAATTGCCACGAGGAGACCGTGTTCGCCATCGAGCAAGCGGGCATGTCGGCTGACGTCGTGCCGGTCTCCGACATCGTCGAAGGGCGGGAGAAGCTGAACGACCGCCCCGGCGTGGTGACGCCCGGCGGGTTCTCATGGGGAGACCACTTCGGCGCCGGGAGAGTGTTCGGTGTGGCCTTGCGCGACTCGCTCAAGGCGTTCGCCGCGACGGGGCGACCGATGCTGGGCATCTGCAATGGGTTCCAGGTGTTCTTCGAAGCCGGCCTCTACGAGGCGCCCGACGGGCAAAGCGGCGGGGCACTCGTTCGGAACACCAGCGGTACGTTCGAGTCGCGCTGGATCACCATCCGTGCCGAGGCCGGGTCCCCGTGGACTGAGGGCATCGCGGGCGCGGTCCTGCCGTTACCGGTCGCTCATGGCGAGGGCCGGTGGTTGCCTGCGGACCGCACATCGCACCTCACAACAGTCTTCCGCTACTGCAAGGATGGGCACCCGACCGAGGCGTACCCACACAACCCGAGCGGTACCCCCGGCGGGGTCACTGGGCTCTGCAACGGCCTGATCCTTGGCCTGATGCCCCACCCGGAACGGGCGACGATGCCTTGGCACGGGTCCACGGCGGGACGGTTGGTGTTCGATGCCTTCGTTCGGTTGGTGAAGAGCTGAGACGATGAGCGATGAGGTGCTCGAGCTGGGCGACGCCTACGAGCTCCTGCGAACCATGCCGGACGGCTCGGTGGATCTGGTACTGACCGACCCTCCCTACAACCTGGCGCCCTACTCGACCGGGAACATCCGGATGGACTGGCGCAAGGACTTCAACAATGACATCGCCGACTGGGATGGCGAGTTCGACCCCATGCGGGTACGCGACGACTTCGTGCGCATTCTCAAACCGACTGGCAACCTCTTCGCCTTCACAAGCTACAACATGCTCGGCCGCTGGCATGAGGTGTTCGACCCCATCTTCGACACCTTCCAGTTCATGGTCTGGCACAAGACCAACCCGCCACCGAAGCTGCGCCGTGCGGGTTTCCTGAACGCTTGCGAGCTGATCGTGTGCGCGTGGAACAAGGGGCATACGTGGCACTTTACGCGCCAGCGGGACATGCACAACTTCGTCGAGGCCGGCATCTGCCAGGGCGCCGAACGCTCGCGCGACCCGGTGCACCCCACACAGAAGCCGTTGACGGTGCTGCGCCGCGTTGTCGAGCTGGCATCGAACCCCGGCGACCTGGTGTTGGACCCTTTCATGGGCGTCGGCTCAACGGGCGTCGCCGCGCTGGAGCTGGGTCGCCGGTTCATTGGCATCGAGGTCTGCCCGGAGTACCATGCGGCAGCGTGTCGGAGAATCGCGTCTATTCGCCCTGCCCTGCTATCGTAGGCGAACGGCGCTAAGCTATCGAATAGAGGCCGCACGGGGACCCGTGCACAGCTCGGCGGGCCCCCAACCGGCCCTTCGAATGCCCGCGGAGGTGACGGCGCTATGCGCTGGATCGTGCTCCTGACGACGGCGGTGACTACCCTTGGCTGTGCGAAGAGGCCACCCGAGACGACGACTCCCGTACTCCCCAGCCAGCCCCCGAGCGTCGCGAAGTTGACCGGCAAGATCGCTATGGTCATCGCGAGCAGGGACTTCCGCGATGAGGAGCTTCAGAAGCCCAAGGCGGCTTTCGAGGCCGCGGGGCTGTCGGTGGATGTCGTGTCATCACAGCTCACGCCGGCCAAGGGGATGCTCGGAGCCACGGTGACGCCGGACAAGCTCCTCGCGGACGTGGTTGTGGATGACTACGTGGCAGTGGTCTTCGTAGGGGGCGCAGGAGCGTCCGAGTACTGGGACGATGCGACGGCGCACTCGATCTGCAATGAGACTCTCGCGAAGGGGAAGGTGCTGGCCGCCATTTGCCTGGGGCCCGTGACTCTTGCCCGCGCCGGGGTGCTGGAAGGGAAGCAGGCAACCGTCTGGAAGGACAACCGGTCCGACCTCAAGGCGGGCGGGGCGACACTCGCCGGAACGAACGTACATGTCGTGAGTGCTGGGAAGGTCGTCACGGGCGACGGCCCGGAAGCCGCGGAGGAGTTCGGCCAGGCGGTTCTGGGCGCGTTGCGGGCGGCCTGAACCTAGACGGCCCGACGGAGGTACCCTCGTCGGGCCGATGCGACCCCATCCGTAGGGCGACACGAGGCGAGCGGCTACTCGCTCCGGCCCGCGAGCGCGGTGTTGAGCCGGCGCTGCAGGCGGGACCTGCGGCGAGCGGCGGCGCGCTTGTGGATGACCCCCTTGGATGCAGCCTTGTCGAGCTTGCGCATGGCGAACGCCACGGCATCGCCGGCAGTGTTGGGATCGTCCGCGATGGCCGCACGGGCGGCCTTGACGCGCGTCTTCACCTCGGAAGTGACCGACTGATTGCGCTTGCGGTTCCGCTCGGCGAGCGTGAACCGCTTCAGCGCCGTTCCTGTCAGGGGCATGGCTGCGTTCCTCTTTCCCGTCTCACGGATGGAGTCGATTCGCGAAAACGCCCGGCACGACGGTCGGGTCCTGCAGTATAGCCGGCGCGTTGACACTGCGCAAGCGGCCTTGCTACAATCCGGCCCGCCGCGAAGCCCCGGCCGTGGGGCCGCGGGACCACGGAGTCCCCATGTCCGCGTCTCCTGAGTCTGCCCTACCCGTCGACCCAGCCGCCGAGAGCCGCCGTCGCGTCGCAGTCGCCAGCCTTATCATGATCGTCGCGATCTTCCTCAGCCGTATCGCGGGGCTGGCTCGGTTGATCGTCCTCGGGGCGCAGTTTGGGGTCAACGGGAAGACCAGCGCCTACAACCAGGCCTTCGTGCTGCCCGAGATGGTCAACATGCTCATCGGTGGCGGGGTCATCGCGAGCGCCTTCATACCCTTCTATACGCAGCGCCGAGCGGAGGGCGATACGGAGGGCGCTCACTACACCTTCTCATCGGTCTTCACCGCCATGCTGGTCTCCCTGACGGTGCTCTGCATCGCCATCGCGATCTGTGCCCCTCTGGCTGTCGAGTGGTTCATGCCGTCGACGCGTCACGCCGGCGAGGTGATCTTCACCGCGGAGGACCAGCAGTGGTGGATCGACATGACGCGGATCATGGTCGGCGCGCAGGTCTTCTTCGTCACGGGCGGGCTGTTCATGGGCGTTCTCCATGCCCATCAGCACTTCTGGGCGCCGGCGATCGGTCCGATCATCTACAGCGTCGCCATCATCATCGGCGCGATGGTGCTTGGGGATGACATGGGTATCAAGGGCGCGGCGTGGGCGGTGCCCATCGGAGCGTTCGTCGGCCAATGGGTGATCCAGATCCCCGTGCTCCGCCACTACGGTGTGCGGTACCGGCCCGTGCTCGACCTGCGCGATGCCGGGCTCCGTCGGGTGTTCGCCTTCATGGCCCCGGTCATCCTCGGGCTTTCGGTCATGCACATCAACATGCTCGTGGCGCGCGCCCTGTCGGCCAGCGTCTCGGAGAAGGGCCCCACCTACTTCGAGTATGCGTTCCGTATCACGATGTTCCCGGTTGGCGTCCTGGCGATGGGAGCCGCAATGGCGGCGTACCCCACCATGGCGGACGCGGTCGCCCGTCGCCGCCTGTCGGAGTACCGAAGTACACTGGCCGACGCCCTGCGCCGCGTGTTCCTCTTCACCGCCGCGAGCACGGCGGTACTGATGGTGGCCCCCGAGCCGATCGTCGGACTGCTCTTCGGGTATGGCAAGTTCGGCCAGGAGAACGTGCAAGCGACGGCCAGCGCTCTGGTCTTCTTCTCCACCGCGGTCATTGGGATGTCTGTGCAGCAGGTCCTGATCCGGGGGTTCTACGCCCTCGACGACTCCAAGAGCCCGGTGGCCGTTGGCATCCTCAGCGTCGGGCTGGCCTACGTGTCCGCCAGGCTCCTTGCGCCACCGATGGGGGTAGAGGGCGTATGTTTGGGCCTGGGGATCGCCTCAACCGCGGCCGTGGTAGCGATGTGGGTGCTACTCAGCCGCCGGGAGCAAGCCCGTGGGGCCATGCAAGCAGTGCTCCCCGCCATTCTCCGGGCGACCGGTGCCACGGCGCTCTGCGGCCTGGGCGCGCATGCCGGGATGCTGGTTGCGCCGCAACTGGCTGGGGGCGCCTCGGGCCCGATGGGAAAGGCACTGGCCGCGGCCCCGCCGCTCATGGGTGGGTTTCTGGGATTCCTGCTCGGTAGCGCGGTCTTTCGGGCGGAGGATGGCTTGGCGCTCATGCGACGCTTGGCCCACTCGCTCCGCCGGGTTGCCCGCTGAACAGGAGGCACCGGCATCCTCTCCGGTGGGCGGTCACCCGGGCGGTCCGACCTCCCCGGGGCAACAGCAGGGACTCTCCGTGCACTTGGGGCACCCGCCGGCGAACCGCTGCGCAGCGGCCTCCAGGTCGACACCCAACAGGTTCGCGAGTGTCGTGAGCCAAGCCAGCACGTCCGATAGCTCGTGCTCGATCCGGCCCGGGTCGCCCTGGCGCAGCGCCTTCGCGAGCTCGCCCACTTCCTCGGTGAACCAGACGAACGTCGTTGGCACGCCCCTCGCAGCATCACGCTCGTGGTAGGTCGCTCGGATGGCGTTCTGGAGCTGGGCGAGCGTCATCGGGGCCTCCCAGGGGTCGGCCATGGGCCGGCAGCTCCCTCGGATGTTACCGTCGGCTGTCCCTTCTGGGCAAGGAGGCGAGCCTCCCGGAGGCACCAGAGGGCAGAAACGCGCCCGAATGGCCACATCTCGGGCACGATTCCATGTGAATCCGGCCCATAGCCCGTGGCATAAGCAGGTTGGTCGAGCCGAGGACTCCCTCGCGCCGTTGTGCCACTGGCGGGCCGGGCTGCGGGGTACGCCGGGATGGCAATGCGCGGACCGTGGAGGTGCGGGCATGGCGACAGGACGCAAGCGTCGGGGTTTCACCCTGCTGGAAATGATGATCATTGTCCTCATTGTGGCGGTACTCGTGTCGATCATCGCCATGATGACGCGCAAGGCCAATCAGCGGGCCAAGGAAGGGACGCTCCTGGCCGGGCTGAAGGACCTGCGGGACGCGGTGCAGCTCTTCCAGAACGACGTGGGCGGCTTTCCGGCGACTCTCGACGATATCACGGCGACCGACAGCTCCGGCGTCAGCGCTGGGGCCGACGGCGCCGGGAACATCCGGACGCCCGTGTTCTACGAAGGGCCATATCTGCGAAGGATACCCAAGGACCCGATGACGAACTCGACCACCTGGGCATACGACAACGCCTCGGGGGGTATCCACACGACGAACGGCCAGACGGGGTCCGATGGGAGGTCCTATACCGAGTGGTGAGCAGCCTTCAGCAGTTGATCGGGTAGCGTCCGTAGGTCCGGCACGCCTCGTAGAACGCCAGGATGTTCCCCACCGGGGTCGCGGGGACGATCTCGCTCGATGACCCGATGAAGTGCCCTCCCCCCGGCGCAGCGGCGCGCAGGCAGGCCTTGGTCGCCTCGACAACATCCTCCTTCGACCCCAGGGGCAGGACCTGCGAGCAGTCCACGTTCCCGACCAGGATCAGGCTCCGGCCATAGCGGCGCTTCAGGTAACCGATGTCCATCCCAGCCAGCGGCTCGATGGGGTTCAGTCCGTCAATGCCGGCCTCGATCATGTCGTCCACGAGACACGTGACATCGCCATCTGTGTGGAAGATCACCTTCATCCCCGCGTTCTTCACCGGTTCGCAGACCGCCGCAAGCTGACGGACGAACGTTTCTCGAAGGAACTGGGGAGAGAACATCGTGCGACCCTTGTAGGCGACGTCATCACCGATGAAGTAGATGGGGCAGAGGTCGTGCCGGGCCGCAACCCGCGCACGCGCGACTTCCAGTGCCGTGTGCTCCCAGAGCAGACGCTCGATCTCATCGCGCGCATCGTAGGTGAGCACCGAGAACAGCGCGAGGCCCATGAGCCCGTAGGTGCCGTGGAAGCCACAGCCGCCTCCCGGCACATACATCGTGTAGGGCGCGAACGCCTCCTGCTGGTTCCGTATCCATGGGACCCATTCACGTTCCAGGGCTTCCTCATCGGGAGCGGGGAGGTGAAACACCTTCAGGTCCTCGAGGGAACGGATGGGGTGCCGAGTCGTCCATGCCGTCTGGCCGGAGATCTTCCACTGGGACTCGCCGTGCTCGTGGACCGTGCCGTTCTGGTCAGCGTCGAAGGATGCCCCGTAGCCGCGGCAAAGGTCGATCTGCATCTCATGGTAGACCTTGACGATGCCACGCTGGTAGTCGGGCTCGTCCCCCGCGATATGGCGGTAGAATGCGCGATTGTCAATGTAGTCCCATATTGGGACCCGGTCGCCCTCCTCGTGGTTCATCGACTTCTCGATGCGCTCGGCGACAACGCTATCCAGCAAGGACCGGCCTCCCTCAGGCACCCCTCTACTCACCGCGCTAGAACATCATTGCCGGGCCGCCGCCGCGTCCACCGCGGTCTCCGCGGCCGCCACGGTCTCCACGGTCCCCGCGCCCGCCGCCTCGACCGCGCATTTGCTCCGCCATGCGAGCCCGCATGTCAGGCGACATGCCGCCGAAGTCCATGTGGCCGCCGCCCATCGACATCCCGCCGCCCCCCATCCCCTCGCCAGACTTGGACGGCTCCGGAGAGGGCGCGGGGGAGGAGCTGGCTGTGGGCTGCACGACCTTCTTGCCATCCCCGACCTTCAGGACGTACGCGCGCCCATCCGCCTCGAAGATCGCGCCGCGAGCGTTCATGCCGCGCAACGTGTAGCCGAACGCCTCCTCACCCACGCGGACCCTGCGGGCTTCCTTCTCGGCGTTCTCAACGAGTGCGACCAGACCGTCCGCGCCGGAGAAGATCGCAGTGAGGGCGATCGCGATGGGCTTGGCCGGGCCGGACGAACCGCCGCCCGGTCCCTCACCACCGGGCGCACCCGGCGACGACTGACGCCACCCGGCGCGACTGACGTCCGGCGGCGTCGTTGGCCGAGACCCGGCGCGGGGCAAGCTCGTCACTCCACCGACTGTCTCGCTGCCATCCGGTACCTGACGAGTGGAGATGCGCGGACGGAAAAGCTCGCGCGCCAGGGACACTGTGTCGCCATCCGGGGGCCGCTCGGCATCCTGCCCGATCGACGCGGACGCAAAGCCTGATCGCCCGGTCGCGTCTCCAGCCGCGCGTTGCCCCGGCTGGGTCTGAAGATGGATCGCCAAGCCCACGACGGCCATCAGCACCACACCGAACACAGTGAGAACGACGCGGTCACGGTGACTGAGAGACATCCGGCAACCCTCCCGCCTCTATCATCCTGTTACTCCAATGGGCGTCCCAACGCCTCTTCGTGGATGGCGATGATGTTCTCGAGCGGCGTATCCGGCTGGATACAGTGGGCCGGCGCGAAGATGTAGCCCCCGCCCTGGGTCATCACGCGCAGGCGGTGCCGCGCCTCCTCTCGGCACTGCTCGACCGTGCCGTGCGGGAGCGTCTGCTGGGTCGAGATCAGGCCACAGTAGGCCAGCCGGTCACCGAACTCGGCCTTCAGCTCCTCGGGATCCATGCCGACCGGCTCGGGCTGCACCGCGTCAAGACAGTCCAGGCCCATGTCGATCAGCCGCGACTGCAGGAGCCGCGTCGAGCCGCACGAATGCATCACCGCCTTCGCCCCGTACTCATGGGCCAGACGGTAGAACCGCTCGAGCCGTGGTCGGAAGAAGCGGTCGAAGGTGGCCGGGCTCATCGTCGGGCCCTTCTGTGACCCCAGGTCTTCGCCGAGCCACAGGATGTCGATCTTCCCGCCGCCGACCTCCAGCGTACGCCGCACAACGTCGTACTCGAAGTCCACCCGATGGTCGATAGCGGCACAGCCCACTTCGTCGTCGGTCCCGATGTCACACAGAACCTGCTCCATGCCGCGTCCGCGCGAGACACCGTTGATGATATCCGGCGTCCCCGCGCCCCCGCAGGCCACGCAGAAAGGCCGGTTGGCCTCGATCTGGGCGGGGACCGTGGAGTAGTCGAAGTCGTCGGCGCTCGGCCAGGGATAGGCCTGCACGTCATCCATCGTCCGGATGCGGGACAGGGAGAGATCCGTCGCCTCGTGGTATACGCCGCCGGACGGGTTGGGGATCGCTGAGTAGCCGACGCCCCATAGGTCGTACGACTCGGCATTGCCCTTCGAGAAGGTGTTGGGCTTCCCGGCCGGGCCCCTATAGTGCGGCCCCACCGTGCGGATGTCGACCTCGAACACGTCGTAGGGGCTCCGGCCCCCGAAGCGGGCGACGAGTGCTTGGTGGATCTCCGGCGTAAGGTAGGTCTGGATCGGCACGCGGTCGGTCTCCCTATGCTCGATCGCCGTAAGGACCCGTTCGCGCGGAGTTAGGTGCGCTGCTCCCATCATGTCCTCCCTCGCTCCCGAGTGTCGCCGGCGGAGCGACTTCAAACCACCCGTTCCCTGGCCTTCCTGCTCCGCGGGGTCGCCGGTCCGGGCGGCTCCCACCGCCCGAGCACCTCGTGCATCAGTGTCTGGTAGCCCATGCCGCGCTCTGCCGCGAGTTCCTGGTAACGTGCCACCAGCTCCGGAGCCATCCGCAGTGTCACCACTCGCGTTTTCCTGCGTCGCGGTTGGATGTCGAATGTCATGTTCTCGATCGGGAACACCGAGACGTCCACGTCATCCCCATGCTCGTCCCACCAGTCCCGCTCCTCCTCCGCGCTTGCGAACGCCGGGATCTCCGTTATCTGTGCTCGCTGTTTCCCCATGGATATCACCTCCTGGGCTCGTATGCCGTCACAATATGCGCCTCGACTTGCCGGTGTCCGGAGCGCACCTCGAAGATCACGCGCAGGAGTCGCCCGTCCTCAGTGCAGCCCTCGTAGCGATAGCGTGCCCCGGCGACTCGGCGGACGTCATGGTTGCCCAGCAACACCTCGTCCACTTCCCACATCTCGACACCATGTTTCTCCCGGATGTGGCGTCGGGCTGCGTACGATGCGCGAACCGCCGTGATCCTCACTGGCGCCTCCCCCATGTATTGACGTTCGGCAAGACCGATGGTTCCCCCTTCTCCACAGTCGAACGGACCGGCTCGACCCGGCGACGCGGCCCCTAACAAGGTGGCGCGGGCTGCGCTGCCGAAGCACGGCGCTACTACGACCGACGGTGAACGGAGACCTCCCATGGCGCTCGTACACCTCGACTTCTTCTCGGAGACGCTCGGGCTCTGCTGCTCCACATACATCATCCTGCCCCAAGCGACCCGGTCGCAGATCGGCATGGAGGGCAAAGCCGGCATCGGGCCGTTCAAGACGCTGTACCTACTGCACGGGCTGTCCGACGACCACACGATCTGGCTGCGTCGGACATCCATCGAGCGTTATGTGGCCCCGCTCAACCTGGCGGTGGTCATGCCGGCGGCGAACCGCAGCTTCTACACCGACATGGCGTCCGGCCCGAAGTACTGGACGTTCGTCTCCGAGGAGCTGCCCGCGATCTGCCGCGCCTACTTCCCGCTCTCCAATGCGCGCGAGGACACCTTCGCCGCCGGGCTGTCCATGGGGGGATATGGCGCGTTCAAGCTCGGGCTCGGCAGGCCGGATCTGTTCGCCGCTGCGGCAAGCCTCTCCGGCGCGCTGAACATGGCGCGGCTCGCCGAGGCCGAGGAGGGCGACTGGCGGCGGGAGATGGAGGGCGTCTTCGGCCCTCTCGATGGCATCGCTGGCAGCCCGAACGACCTGTTTCACCTGGCCACCCAGGTGGCGCGCTCGAACGGCGAGAAGCCTCGGCTATTCCAGTGGTGCGGGACCGAGGACTTCCTCTACGAGGGGAACATCGCCTTCCGCGATCACGCCGTGCGGGAGGGGCTGGACCTGACGTACAGCGAAGGCCCCGGCGGGCATACCTGGGATATGTGGGACGCCCAGATCGAGCGCGTGCTCGAGTGGCTCGACATCGCTCCTGAGGACGCCCGAGGGACGCAGTGAAGGCTTCTTGCAGGCTGCCAACGCCCGTGGGGTGGCAGCCGCGGAGCTCGGCGCGGAGGATGCCCCCCGGGCCGCCGAATGAGATGAAGGGGTGTCGGGCGCCCTCGCGCACACGGTGCGTGGAAGCACGTATCGAGACCGCCCGCATCCCGAGGCGATGGTGGGTGGGCGTTGTCTGTTATCGCTCCTTCGCCGGCCATGGCCAACCCGCACCATCGGCGGTGAGCACAGTGAATGGCAAGCGCATAGGCGGGCCAGGCTTCACCCTCATCGAGCTGCTGGTGGTCATCGCCATCATCGCGATTCTGGCAGGCCTCCTGTTCCCTGTGTTCGCGAAGGCGCGTGCGAAGGCACGACAGACTTCCTGCCTTAGCAATGCCCGTCAGATCGGCATGGCCGTCCTCATGTACGCCGATGATTACGACGACCACGTAGTGCCCTGGCTCATCGGCGACGTGGACACCGTCGGCTGGCCAGGGCTCCTGGCTCCCTACGCCCGCGACCGCCGGATCTTCCATTGTCCGTCCTACTCAGAGGCGAAGCTGAGGGAGATCTTCGACCGGCTGGGGTACAGCTTCATCTTCGATCCACCCTACTACCCATTCAGCTATGAGCCGGATGGGGCAACCTACGGCATATCGTATCCCGGGACGTGCGACAACCTGGGGACGCCGGATTGCCCCCGCTACGCATGGCCCGGGAGCGGGTGGGACGGATTCCACGCCCGGTGGGAGTTCCGAAGGCTTGGGGATATCCGACGGCCCGCAGAGACAAACCTCATCTCCGAAGGCATCACGGCCCGGACCTCGAGCCCCTTCATGGGCATGCCCTTTGTGGTGGGCTTCGCCAACTGCGGCTGGGGAATGCACTTCGAGGGCCAGAATCTGATCTTCCTCGACGGGCACGCGAAGTTCGTCAATGGCGATCCGCAAAGGCCTGTGTTCCAGGATCCCCCCGGCGTCTGGAACGGCCTCTACTACTCCTGGGACAAGTGACACCGCCAGAACGCCCGCGTCTCACAGAGCGTGCGCGCCGCGCCTCTGCGGGCCCGTGGGCGCTCAGTGTGCCTCCTCCAGCGCGCACGCGATGGCCTCCCCCAGCGACAGCACCCGTCCCGCAGCCAACTCCGCTGCGAGTGCCTCCGGGGCCATCGCGGCCTGCAAGAGGGCCACGACGCTGTCGTAGTCGGGACGGTCCGTCGGCTCGATCCGGTGCCCGATCTCGTCCTGCAGCGCTTCAGCCGCCCCGAGGAGACGAGCCCCTCGTGGCGCGTCCCCAAGAGCCACCGCCACGCCCGCAAGCCCGATGAGGCACATGCTGATTCCTCGCTTCTCGACGAGGTCGCGCCGAATGGTGAGGCTCTCCCGGTAGAGGGACTTGGCCCGTACGTTGTCCCCCTCGCGCCAGGCGGTGCTGCCAAGGTAGTAGAGCGGGTGAGCCGCGAGCCACCTATCCCCAAGGGCCCGGCTCACCGCAAGCGCTTCCTCGTGATGAGAGGTGGCTTGTTCGTATTGCCGCTGTAGCCTGGCCAGCTCGCCCATGTTGATCAGCGCGTAAACGACCGTGCGCTGGTTCCCAGTCTTGCGGGCGAGGGCTAGGCTCTGGTCATACAGGAGCCGGCCCTGAGAGACATCCCCGAGATTGACACAGTTGACAGCGACATGGTTGAGCGCCAGGGCCATCCCCTGCTCATCGCCCTCCGCCTGAAACAGGCTGAGGGCCTCCTCGTTGAGTTCCTTGGAGTGCGCGTAGTCGCCCTGGCTCCAAGCCATGGTGCCGGCGGCCAGCAACGCCTGCGCGCGCGTCGCAGGCGGTGCGGTTCGGCAGGTTGCGAGCGCCTGCTGCAGCCACCGGTGTCCCTCTTCGAAGTGGCCGTGCATCTCCCAGAATGGGTACAGTGCCGTCGCCAACCGCAGAGGGACGTCCGTAGCGCCAGTAGACAAGGCGGTGTACAGAGCCTCCCGCAGGTTGTCGTGTTCGGCTTCGAGGCGCCCGAGCCAGATCTCCTGGTCCGACCCGGACAGGCCGGCGCGTTCGGCCAGGGCCAGGTAGTACTCCGCGTGGCGCTCACGCACTGCGACGGATTCGCCCTCCGCGTCGAGGCGCTCGCGCGCGTACTGGCGGACGGTCTCAAGCAGGCGGTACCGGGTTGCCGCCCTCGGGCCCACGTCCCTGACCACCAGCGACTTCTCCACCAGGGCGGACAGAAGATCCAGCACCTCGGGCGCATCGACTTGCCCTCCGGTACATACGCTCTCGGCGGCGTCCAGCGCCCAGCCCCCGGCGAACACAGCCAGGCGGCGGAACAGGCACTGCTGCGCCAAGGTCAACAGATCGTGGCTCCAGTCCATGGTAGCCTGGAGCGTCTGGTGGTGTGGCAGGGCCGATCGGCTGCCGGCCGTCAGGAGCCGGAAGCGATCGTTCAGGCGCGAGGCGATCTCCTGCGGTGAGAGCACCCGAAGCCGCGCAGCGGCGAGCTCGATCGCCAGGGGGATGCCGTCGAGCCTGCGACACACCTCGGCGATGGCCGGCGCGTTCTCATCGGTGACTGCGAACCCTGGGAGCACCCCGGTGGCGCGTTCGGCGAAGAGTCGGCCGGCCTCGCTCTGAGCGACGGCCGCGGCGGATGGCGGACGCGCCGCCGCCGGTACGGCCAGCGATGGGACGTGGAACACGGTCTCCCCGCCTACCGCGAGCGGCTCCCGGCTGGTCGTCAGGATCGTCAAGCCCGCGCACGCGCGGAGCAGCATGTCGGCGAGCTCCGCACAAGCTGACACCAGGTGCTCGCAGTTATCGAGGATGAGAAGGAACGACTTGTGCTGCAGATGATCGATCAGTGCAGCCACAATTCGCCGGCCCGGGTCCTCTCGGGTCCCAAGCGCCGATGCCACAGAGGAGGGGACTACGGCCGCGTCGGGCACGGCCGCCAGCTCGACGAAGCACGCGCCGTCCGGGTACCGATGAAGGATGTCCGCGGCCACCTGGAGCGCGAGACGGGACTTCCCGCATCCGCCGGCGCCCGTAAGCGTGAGCAGGCGGGTCACGTCGATGAGCTGCTTCGCCTCCTCGACCTCGCGGTCCCGGCCGATGAAGCTCGTGAGCTGAATGGGCAGGTTGTGGATGAGAGCTTCGAGCGAGCGCAAGGGCGGGAAGTCGTCTGGTAGGGAAGGGTGTAGGATCTGGAACACATGCTCGGGCCCTGCCAGGTCGCGAAGCCGATGCTCGCCAAGGTCGCGCAACTCAACGTCTGCGGGCAGCGCATGGCGCGCCAGCTCACGCGTCACGCCGGACAGCAGCACCTGGCCGCCGTATGCCGCCGAGAGAAGGCGGGCGACCCGGTTCACAGGGGGACCCAGATAGTCGCCTTCGTGTTCCTCCGCGTGTCCCGAGTGGAGGGCCATTCGCACCCGGAGAGGGCCGACCGTCGGCGACGCATCGCATTGCAGCGCCTGTTGTGCCTCCACAGCCGCAGCTATGGCGCTCGGCCCGACCCCGAAGACGCCGCAGACCTGGTCCCCCCACTTCTTGAACACGCACCCGCCGTGCCGCTCGATGGCGTCGCAGAGGAGCGTGTCGTGGCGCGCCAGCGCACTCCGCATCGCCACGGGGTCTTGTTCCCACAGCCGCGAACTGCCCTCGATGTCAGTGAAGAGGAATGTAAGCACGCCACTCGATGGAGCCATGCTGACCTCCGGTGCAGCCGATCACCATCGCATCCGCTCATTCCACCTGGCCCCGGGGGTACCCTGCGCGACAGCCGTCAGCGCGTGGGGGGCGCGCCTCCGTCGCCTTAGGCCGGGGCCAGCAGCCTAAGCACGCGCCCGCAAGGGACTCGGATCGCCCTTCGAGAACAAACCTCGGCGAAGAACGCTCCCGCCGCTTGGCCCAGGACCGCTGGTCGGTGCATGCTCTGCGGGGGAGCAGTGATATGGGGAGACAACCAATGATACGCGTGGCAATGATCGGGGCGGGGAGCGTTGGGTTCACCCGTCGGCTGCTGATGGACATCCTCGCCGTGCCGGAGCTGACGGACACGGAGTTCCGGTTCATGGACATCGACCCCGAGGGGCTCGAAATGTCCGCGGACCTCTGCAGGAAGATGATCGCGGACGCCGGCCTGTCGGCCACGGTACACGCGACCACCGACCGGCGCGAGGCCGTAAGGGGCGTCGACTTCGTGATCTGCATGGTTCGCGTCGGAGGGCTGGAAGCATTCGCCCACGACATCGAGATCCCGCTCAAGTACGGCGTCGACCAGTGCGTAGGCGATACGCTGGCGCCGGGTGGCATCTTCTATGCCTTGCGCACGATCCCTGTTCTGGTCGGGCTCGCGAAGGACATGGAGGAGCTGTGCCCTCGCGCGCTCCTGCTGAACTACTCGAACCCCATGGCGATGAACTGCTGGGCCGTCCGGAAGGCGACGCGCACGCCGATCATCGGCCTCTGCCACGGCGTCCAGGGGGCGCACTGGCAGATCGCGCTCGCGCTCGGCCTCCCCATGGAGGAGGTGGACTGCGTCGCCGCCGGGCTGAACCACCAGACCTGGTTCATCCAGGTCCGCCACAAGGGCAAGGACATGCTGCCCTATCTCCTCGAGGCCTTCGAGCGGAACGAGAGCCTCGCGAAGTCCGAGCCCGTTCGCATCGACGTGCTGAAGCGGTTCGGCTACTACTCGACCGAGTCGACCGGGCACCTCTCCGAGTACCTGATGTGGTATCGCAAGCGCGCCGAGGAGCTGAAGGACCGCTGGATCGACCCCTCGACGTGGATCGGCGGGGAGACGGGCGGGTACCTCCGCTGCTGCCGCGAGTCGGCGGACCACTATCGGCAGATGTACCCGAAGTGGATGTCCGGCGAGGCGGACCACATCCCCTACGGTAACCGCTCGCAGGAGCATGGCTCCTACATCATCGAGGCCCTCGCCACCGGCCGGCGCTATCGCGGCCATTTCAACGTGGGCAACACCGGGCTCATCACGAACATCCCGGATGGCTGCACGATCGAGATCCCCTGCTACGCGGATGCGAACGGTATCGCGCCAACGTTCATCGGGGACCTGCCCCTCGGCTGTGCGGCGATCCTGCGGCAGACGATCAGCGTCCAGGAGATGACCGTCGAAGCGGCGCTGACGGGTGACAAGACGCTTCTCAAGCAGGCGATGGCGCTCGACCCGCTGGCTGGCTCAGTCTGCAATCTGGACGAGATCTGGGCGATGGCGGATGATATGTTCGCAGCGCTCGCGCCCTGGCTCCCGCAGTTCGCGGGGGATGGCTGGAGCAGCGCGAACGTCTGCGATCCCGGCCTCCGGCTGACCCGCCCCTTGGGCGAGTTCCAGGGCGCCACCGGCGCCGACGCCGCCGGCGCGCTCCAGGCCATCTTCGCGCTGAGGAAATGACCCTGGGGGTCTACTGGGGGCCTGCTGGGAGCGCCGGCTTCAGCCAGCATAGCCGCGAAGGGCGCCCGCCTCCGGAGGAGGTGCGACATGCGGGTCCGACAGCTTCGAATGCAAGACTACCGCGGGATCCCCGACCTGAGGCTCGACTTCGACGACCATCTCACCGTCCTCGTCGGGGCGAACGGCGTGGGCAAGTCGTCTGTGTTGCGCTGCCTTGTGTCCCTGCTCGAGCCGGTTGTCGTGCCGCTGTACGACCCTACGGAGAGCCGGCGCTTCTTCCAGAACGACGACGTGAGCAACGGCCGGGAGGAGGCCCACTTTGGCATCACGCTCGACTGGAGGGGTCAACGCGTCCAGTGGGGTTCGGACGTACTCCGGGGAGGTGCGCCCACACCCACGGTAACCAGGCCTGTCGGGCAGGCGGAGCGCATACTGGAGGCCATCCAGCAAGGCTTCGTCCGGGGCCGTCCGTCTCCCGTCATCACGTACTACGGAGTCAACAGAGCCCTCGTCGACGTGCCGTGGCCGGATCGGTCGCTGGGCGACGTGTCGAGGTCGACGCCATACGAGGGGTGGCACGAGGCGTATCTGAAGGGGGCCAGCGCTGACCTCGGGAGCTTCCTCGGCTGGTTCCGTGACCGCCATGTGCTCGAACTGGAGAAGCGGCAGGACGGGGAGGAGGGGTACTCGGACGCGGAGCTCGACGCAGTCCGCAGCGCCGTGGAGAGCCTGGTGCCGGGTGTCTCCCGACTGCGCGTGCGGCATCTACCCCTGCGTGTGGAGATCACCAAGGACGGCGACGACTTCGAGCTCAGCCAACTGTCGGACGGCGAGAAGTGCCTGGTCGCGCTCGTGGCGGACCTGGCCTGGCGGTTCGCCCTCTGCAACCCGGGCGCTGAGAACCCACTTGCCGGCGACGGGATCGTCCTCATCGACGAGGTCGACCTGCATCTGCACCCGGCATGGCAGCGAATGGTCCTCACGCGTCTGCAGAGCGTCTTTCCGAACTGCCAGTTCATTGTCACGACACACTCGCCGCAGATCCTGGGCGAAGTGGAGCCGGAGTGTGTGTGGCTCTTGGTCCGCGACGAAGGGGCTGTTCGGGCGGAGCGCCCCCCCGCCTCATTCGGGCTTGACTCCAACACGGTCCTCGAGGCGCTCATGGGCGGGAGTGCCCGTTCCGACGAACCGACGAGGAAGCTAGCCGCTCTGTTCCGACTGATCGACGCCGGTGCGCTCGCCGAGGCCGAGAAGGAGCTCGCCGCCCTGGCGAGCGAGCTGCCGTCGAACTCCGAGCTCGACCGGGCGCGGGTGCGGTTGGAGTGGCTCAGGGGCTCCGTGGGATGAGACGCATCCGTAAGGGGCCAGCTCCCCCTGAGCTGGAGCGGTGGAAACGCGACAATGCCCACCTGAGCGTGGGATGGGGCGACCTGCCGGGCGACGTCAAGCGCGCCTGGAGGGCGTGTCTGTTCACTGAGCAGGGCCACACATGTGCCTACTGCAGCGCTCGGGTCGACGACGACCCATTGAGGCATCACATCGATCACCTTCCACCGCGGAGCCGGACACCCCGCGCAGACCACTTCGACCACGGGAATGTCGTAGTGTCCTGCGAGGGACGCGAGGGGCGCGGCGCCGAGACTCGGAGGAAGGGCGGTCACTGCGGGGGCGCAAGGGGGAACAGTGCCCTTCCTGTCACGCCGCTCGATGACGACTGCGAGGAGTGCTTCGCCTACCACTCCGATGGCGCGATCGAGGCAGCCGGATCGTTGACGCAGGGGCAGAGAGCAGACAGCACGATCCATCTGCTGAAGCTGGACGACAAGCTCCTGACGGTGCGCCGTCGTGAGGCCATACGGGAGGCCCTCGATCTCGTCCAGGCCTCGGGCCAGGCCCTGGCGAGCGGCATCGAGCACTACGGGCGACCGGACCAACAGGGCAGGCTGCCTCACTTCGGCTTCATCGCCGCCTCCGTGCTCCGACGAATGGCCGGGATTGCCGGAGGGTCCCCCGCATCTTGCTCTCTTGATCCCCACGGAGGATAATCCCAGTGGGTACTCCGCGACATGGGGGATTCCGTGGCCATGCGGGCAGCGCTGACGCGTCGCAAGCGAGTTATAGTGGCGCTCTCCATCGTCCTCGTGGTGATGATCGGCGCGGTGGGTGCGGGCCTGCACGTACGACGGGGGGCCCAACCCGCGACCTCCACGAAGCCGGCTGGCTCCGAGGAGACCCCGCCCACGAGCGCTCCCGTCCAGAAGGCCGAGGCCCCCGCAGGGACTACACGCGCCGAGGCCGACGCCGATCCCGCGCGCGTGCTGCCCGGGACCAGTGACCGGAGCGGGCCCGACATAGCCAACGTAGGTGACCGGGATGTGCCGTTGCTCCAGGCCGTCGTGTGCGCGCCCAAGTCAGAAGACATCAGCATCCTGGGCGCCGTGGCGACCGTGAACGGCACGGGAGCACGTTTCGGGATCCCGAAGCTCGAGCTGTGGTGCGACACCAACGGCGACGGCCAGGTGCAGCGGGACCAGGATCAGCCCATAGCGGATATCGACGGCGCTCGGATCCCCCGGCCAGGCACGGCTCCCTACCACTCCACGCAGACCTTCAGTGCCCGCGCGAGCGCGGCCCCCACGGTCCCCGCCGGCGCGAGCGTGAACGTGCTGTTTGCCGTCTCGGAGATTGGGCCACTGAACAGCCCCGAGCCGGACAGTGCTAAGGCCGCGCCGCCGCGCGGCGATGCGCCGGCCAAGGGGCCGAGCGCGACGGACACAATCCGCGTGCCTCCCCGGCCGCGGGGCAACGCGCGGGCGCCCCTGGCCGTCGGCCTCATCGTAGCTCTTGCGCTCGCAGTGCCCCGCCGGCGCGCCGCTTTGCTGCCGCTGCTCATCGCAGCCGCTCTTGCGCTGCCCGCCTGCGAGCTCAGCGCGCCCCCCGGCCCGGGGCCCACGCTGCAGGTTGTGCTCACCGGCGTCAGAATGCACGGCGCCACTACCGGGCGCGACTACTCAGCCATGACCCTCTCGATCCCCGGACCGACGATCGCAGTGAGAGAGAAGTGAGCGACGCGGAACGAGGAGCACCGCGGAACCGCACCGAAGGAACAAGGGCGTGCCCAATAGGGGGTACGCTGTGCTGGGCTCCGTTGGTGAACGGCCATGGTGCTTGAGGACCTGCTGAACAGGGGCGACATCCCGCTCGACGCGAGGTCCGCGATTCGGGACGAGATCCGCCAGCGAGAGCTGGCGTTGTCCGCCTTGCGCACGACCGAGCGCCGCTACCGCCGCATGTTCGAGAACTCCCCCATGGGCATCCTTGTCTACCGGCTCGAGGGGGACGGCCGGCTGGTCTTCGAGGATACCAACGAGGCGGCGACCCGGATCCTTGGCGTGGACTGCCGCCAGTTCATCGGCCAGACCATCGAGGAAGCCTTCCCGCCGCTAGCGGGCACGCAGGTCCCCGAGGCCTACCGACGCGTGGCCGCCATCGGCGACACGTGGTACTCCCAACAGGTGGACTACGAGCATGAGCACATCAGAGGCGCGTACGAGGTTTACGCCTTCCAACCGACCCAGAACCGCGTCGTGGCCCTCTTCCTGGACATCACAGGGCGCAAGAAGATCGAGACACAGCTTCAGCAGAGCGAGGAGCGCCAGAGGAGACAGACCCAACGTCTTCATGCCGTGGTCGACATCGCGAACGAGCTCCTCACATGCCCGGACCTGGACGCCGTGTACCGCCGCGCGGTGGAACGGCTCCGCGATCGGCTGGGGGTTGAGCGGTGCGGGCTCTTCATGGCGGAGGGCGACGTCTTACGCGGCACTTACGGCACGGACGACAAGTTCCTCACCACGGCTGAGCACGATGCCGTCCTGCCGCGGTCCGGCGTTCTTGCCGATGCGCTCGGCCTATCGTCGGACTCGGGCCCGCGGTGGCTGGTGGAAACGTCGGACCACACCTACTGGCGAGACGGGCGGACTGTCACCGTGGGCAGCGGCTGGATCGTGCACACGCCGGTCCGCTCCCCCGGGCGCTTGCCGATCGGAGTGCTCACCAACGACTGCGCGGTCTCGGGCGCGCCTCTGGACGAGGACCTGCAGGAGGTTCTCGTCGTGTTCTGCTCGGCGTTGTGCAACATCGTCGAGCGGCGGCGCGCCGAGGATGAAACGCGGCAGCTCGAGACCCAAATGCTGCACGCCCAGAAGCTCGAGAGCCTGGGGGTGCTCGCCGGGGGGATCGCGCACGATTTCAACAACATTCTCATGGGAGTGCTCGGCAACGCGTCGCTGGCCCTCTCGCAACTGCCCGCCCTGTCTCCCATTCGCAGCTACCTGGAACAGGTCGAGAGAGCCGCTGTGCGCGCGGCTGACCTGGCGAAGCAGATGCTCGCCTACTCCGGCAAGGGGCGCTTCATCATTGGGCGCGTTGATGTGGCCGACCTGGTCCTCGAGATGACGCATCTGCTGGAGGCCTCTGTCTCGAAGAAGGCCATGCTACGATGCCATGCGCAACGGGGCGAGGTGTTTGTCGAGGCCGACGCGACGCAACTGCGCCAGGTCGTCATGAATCTGATCACGAATGCCTCGGACGCTCTGGGGGATGGGGTCGGCGCCATCACCTTGCGGGCGGGGACGATGGACCTCGACAATCGGTACCTCGCGTCGACGTTCGTGGATGATGCCCTTCCCGCGGGCCGCTACTCCTTCATCGAGGTATCCGACACCGGCACGGGTATGGACGAGGAGACCAAGCAGCGCATGTTCGACCCGTTCTTCAGCACGAAGCGGGTTGGGCGCGGCTTAGGAATGGCTGCCGTTCTCGGCATCGTCCGTGGCCATCGGGGGGCCCTGAAGGTCTACAGCGAACTGGGACACGGCACGGTGATCCGCGTCATGCTCCCGTACGCGCCGCAGTCGACCGGCTGCGAGCCGACCCCACTGGACGCCGTGGCTTCGGACGCCTCCGAGCGGTTCGCCGGTGCCACCATTCTCATCGCCGACGACGAGGATATCGTTCGCCAGGTGGCGCACGCCGCCCTGGAGATGGCAGGCTTCTCAGTGCTGCAGGCACGAGACGGCGAGGAGGCCATCGAGGTCTTCCGCAACAACGCCGACCTCGTGTCCCTGGTGATCCTTGACATGAGTATGCCTCGAATGGGAGGCGAGGAGACGTTCCGAGCGTTGCAGCGGATCCGTCCTCGGGTGCCGGTTCTGCTCTCCAGCGGGTTCAACGAGCAGGACTCGACGAGCCGGATAGCCGGCCGAGGCTTCGCAGGCTTCATCCAGAAGCCATACCGTCCGGCTGAGCTGGTCACGAAGGTGAGGCAGCTCCTCAGCCGGCCCCTGGCGGGAGGCGGGGAGCGCCCCGGAGACGCGCCCACGTAACCCCGGCGTCACCGCACAAAGGGAGGCCACGCGCCATGCTCCGTCGCTGGCTTGTTTCATCATGTCTCACGCTCCCGATCGCCATGCCCACCGCGACGGCCCAAAGGGCCCCGCAGGAGGCCGAATGGACCCTCGACGCCGCGCAGGCGTGTTGGCGCCCCATGGTGCGCCCGGTGCAGCACGTCGGCTTCCCCGGCTACCCCTTCCAGGCGGGCGTCCTCTGGGACGGGTCTGTCGTCCTCGGGCCCACGGGGTTCCGCGAGCTCGGAGTCATGCAGCGCGAGCTAGCCCCCCTCGGCGACAACGGACTGCACCTTTCGGTGGCCTACGGCGAACCCATGCACTTCTCCGACCGCATGGGCAGGGCGGATGCGCGTCTGGCGCGTGGGCTCGACAGCGGGCGGCTGCCCTTGCCCTGGATCGAGACGCGCGACGAGTCGCTCGTATGGCGCGAGACCGCCTTCGCGCACATCCTCGGGCGACGCCCGGACTCCGGGTTGTCGCAGGATGCAGGCGATGTGCTCGTCGTGCACGTGCGCTTCCGCGTGGACAACGGGGAGGCGCACCCGCGCACCGCGCGCCTATGGCTGCACTTCGGGAACCTGAGCCAGGTCCACTTGGGTTACAAGTGCGCCGTCGGGCCGGACCTGTCCGCGCCGCTGCCTCTCCGCTTCGCGGCGCCGTTCGGTGAGCGAGCGGGCGACGGTGCGACCGTACGCTACATCGTCCCGCAGCCGCGTGTCGGATCGGTCCGTCAGTACGAACACGGCCCCGTCCCGATGGGAGCCGCCGTACCGGCTGATGGCGCCATCGAGTGGGAGGCCCCGCTCGCGCCGCATGGGACCGCCGAGCTCGAGGTGCGAATCCCCTATGGATACGTGTCCGAGGATACGGCAGCGCGGATCCTCGCTGTCGACGCGGACGAAGCATTGGAGCAGGTGCGGGACTTCTGGCGCGATCTCATCTCTCGACGCGGCGCCATCATCACACCGGATCCCTTCGTCAACGACTACCTCGCGGCCATCGCCGGGCAGATGGCTGAGCAGGTCGCGTACCGACGGCAGACCGATCTGTGGATGTACAAGACCAGCCCCAACCACTACGAGGGCTACTGGCCCTGCAATGCGGCGAAGGCGCTTCCCACGCTGGACTTCCGCGGGCTGGAGCAGCTCACCGTCCCCGTGCTCGGGAGCTTCGTCACGACCCAGACCGACGACCCCGGGGCCCTCGGTGCAGAGCGGCGCCCGGGCCGCGAGAGCTCATCGGTTGGGGGCGAAGGCTTCAGCCGACGGCCCGGGTTTCTCGGGAACTTCGGCGAGTGGACGGCGAACACGCTGCTGCTCTCGCATGGGCTCGAGATGTGGGCGCTGGCCTCTCACTACCGAATCACCCGTGATGCTGCATGGCTCGGGTCAGGGCCGGGCTCTCCGCTTCAGGCGATCCTGGACGCGTGCGACTGGACCGCGGAACAGCGGCGGCGCACGATGCGCGAAGAGGACGGGCGCCCGGTGGCTCACTATGGCCTCCTTCCCGCGGCGTCCGCCCATGACTGGCTCTCCGGCAACGCGGTGTTCAACGATGCCTTCTGCATCTACGGCCTTGCGGAGTCCGTCCGGCTTCTGCGTGAGATCGGCCACCCGAGAGCCGAGGAGTGGGCGGCCGAGCTGGCCGACTACCGTGCGTGCTTCCGCGCTCGGCTCGCCGAGGCGCGAGACCGCGCGCGTCCCGTCCCCATGCCCGACGGCACGATGCTCCCCTATGTCCCGCGCGACATCTACGAGCTGGACTGGGCGAACATCGACTGGACGTACACGGGCTACAGCCCATTGCGCGCCGGGGCATGGGGCGCACTCGACCCCGATGACGAACTGGTCGACCAGGCTCTGGCCTTCGTCGAGCGGGGGATGCCGAAGGGCGAGGGCCCCTACTTCTCCGCGCCGACCGCGAACGCGGACACCGCGGACCGGAACTGGGCCGACATCAGCGACCCGTCCGCCGAACGCCACTACCTGTGGCGACACTACGTAGAGTACGAAACCATGTGGCCCATCGGGGGCCCACTGTTCCTCGCGCGGGATGACCTGCCACGGTTCTTCGAGTGGCTCTTCAACAACCTGGCCGTCGTCGTCCACCGGGACTTCCGCGTTGGCGTGGAGTCCCTCGACGGCGTCCCGTCCTGTGCTCCGGGAGATGGCGAGCGATGGCAGCTCATCCGGAACATGCTGATCAACGAGCGCGGCGGCTACGACGGGTCCCAGCAGTCGCTCTGGTTGTGCCAGGCCATCCCCCGATCCTGGCTCCGTCCGGGGGATCGCATCACGGTGAAGGACATGCCCACGCGCTTTGGCGGCCGTGTTGGCCTGGATGTGCACGTAGCTGAGGACGGACGAGCGATGCGTGTCGAGGTGGACACCGACCTGGCCATCGCCCCGGCCGAGGCGCGGCTGCGCGCTCGCGCCGGCGTCGGAAGCACCGTCGGTGAGGTGCGACTGGATGATCGCGTCGTGCCCGTGGCCGAGGATGGCACCATCGCTCTGCCCGTGGGCCGTCAGGGCCACTACGACATCCACGTCCGCCTCGACCGGGCATGAATGAAAACGGGCGGCTATCGAGATCAGGCTCGATAGCCGCCCCCGGCCCTGGCTGCCAACGCGCAAACGCCTGACGAACAGACGCGGTTCAAACGGGACCGATCGCTCCTCGGAGAAGGCCGGGACAGGCTCCGCGGAGAATCCGCCAACCGGACGGGGGGGGGTCGGTCGAGCCGCCGGCCGGGTGCTCGCCGGAGCATGGAGACAGGAGCCAAGCCTTGGACAGGAACGATGCGCAGCGCATCATCGACCTGGCCGTGTCGCGCGCGACGGCGGACGATACGGTCGTCCACCTCTCCGTCGGCGAAAGTGCCTCGACGCGCTTCTCGAACAACGCCATCTCGCAGAACATGGCGACGCAAGACCAGGCGTTGACGGTTCAGTCGGCGTTCGGGAACAAGGTCGGATCCGCGTATGTCAGCGACCTCTCCGAGGAGGCCGTCCGCGAAGCCGTACGCCGAGCCGAAGCCATCGCCAGCGCCGCTGAGCCGGACACGGAGTACATGCCTCCCGTCGAGCCGCAGACGTACCCGGAGATCCTGGCTTACGCCGACCGCACCGCCGCAGCGTCGCCGGCGGATCGCGCCGAGGCCGTCCGGCAGGCCGTCGATGAGGCCCGATCGATCGGTGCAGAGGCTGCGGGAAGCATCGCCACGAGCGGCGGCGTGAACGCCATCGGCAACTCGCGTGGGCTGTTCGGGTTCCAGGCGTCGACGGACTTCGCGCTGACGGTGACCATCATGACCGGCGATAGCTCCGGCTGGGCCGAAAGGTCCGGGGTGGACATCGGCGACCTGGATGCAGCGGCCGTCGCCCGGCGGGCTTGTCGGAAGGCCAGTCTTGGCCGCAGTCCCCGGACCATCGATGCGAAGCCCTACACGGTGATCCTCGAGCCCGCTGCGGCCTGCGAGATGCTCGAGTTCCTTCTGTGGAACATGGACGCGAAGGCGGCGGACGAGGGACGGTCGGCGTTCGTCGGCAAGGAAGGCTTCCCGATCGGCGCGCCCCTGGTCACCATCGAGACACGCCCCGATGACCCCCGCGCGCCCCTGGCGCCCTGGTCCGAGGGCGGGGAGGTCTCGCCGCACACCGTGTGGGTCAAGGACGGCGTGCTCAGAACGCTGGCTTACAACCGTTTCTACGCGAGGAAGAGCGACAAGCCTTTCACGGACAGCCTGACGGCCCTGACCATGGCCGGCGAAGACCGACCTCTCGACGACCTCATCGCGTCGGTGGACTATGGGCTGCTGGTGACGCGGTTCTGGTACATCCGGAGCGTGGACCCAATGCAGCTCCTGCTCACCGGAATGACCCGCGACGGGCTGTTCCTGATCGAGAAGGGCGAGATCACGGGGGGAGTGCGGAACTTCCGCTTCAACGAGAGCCCACTGCGGATGCTCAGGAACACCCAGGCACTCGGCGTCGCGGAGGTCACGAACGTCTATACCCGCTCCATCGTCCCACCCATGCTGGTCCGCGAGTTCGCGTTCACCAGCGGGACGACGTTCTGAGCCGGCCCGCCGGACCTGATGGACGATCGGGGGAGGGTTCACCGCATGACGAAGATCCGGGTCACCGCGGGGTCGGTGGAGGTGGAGGCGGAGCTGAACGACACCGCCACCGCGGCGAGGATCCTTGCCGCGCTGCCAATCCGAGCGAAAGCCCAGACCTGGGGCGACGAGATCTACTTCTCGATCCCAGTCCATGAGGGCGAGGACAATGGTCGCGCCGTGGTGGACGTCGGGGACCTGGCCTACTGGCCACCGGGCAGTGCGTTCTGCATCTTCTTCGGCCCGACGCCTGCCAGCGCGGGCTCGGAATGCCGGGCCGCGAGCCCGGTGAACGTCGTTGGAAGGGTCTTGTCCGATCCGTCAGTTCTCAAGAAGGTGCGGAGCGGCGAGCCCGTGGTGATCGAACTCTACGAGTAGCGGACCAGGAGCGGCAGACATCCCGGAGTGGCCCTCGGCCCAGTGCACAATCCTTGAGGTGATCGGACATGGCGTACCTGCTCGGCATCGACGTCGGGACCAGCGGCACCAAGGCCCTGCTCATTGATGAGAAGGGCAACGCAATGGCGAGCGCCACAGAGGAATACCCCCTCTATACGCCGCGCGCCCAATGGGCGGAGCAACAGCCCGAGGACTGGTGGCGAGCGACATGCGTCGCCATCCGGGCTGTGCTGACGCAGGCGGACATCCGCGGCTCGGACGTGTCCGCCTTGGGCCTGTCCGGGCAGATGCACGGCTCGGTGTTTCTCGATGGGAGGAACGAGGTGGTCCGCCCCGCGATCCTGTGGTGCGACCAGCGCACAGGGCCGCAGTGCGAGTGGATCAACGAGACCGCGGGCCGTGACCTCGTCGAGTCCGAGACCCTCAACCCCATGCTGACCGGCTTCACCGCGCCGAAGATCCTATGGCTACGCCAGAACGAGCCGGACAACTACGCCCGCGTGAGGAAGGTTCTGTTGCCGAAGGACTACATCCGACTCATGCTCTCCGGCGAGTTCGCGACCGAGGTTTCCGATGCGTCCGGCACCGCACTCCTGAATGTCCGCGAGCGACGCTGGTCCGACAAGCTCATGAACGCGATCGACATTGACACCGCCTGGATGGCGCCGGTGTTCGAGAGCTACGAGCCGAGCACGAAGGTCAGCGCCGTAGGCGCTGCCGCTACCGGCCTCGCCGTCGGCACACCTATCGCCGGGGGCGGCGGCGACCAGGCGGCGGGAGCCGTCGGCAATGGGATCGTCCGCACGGGCGTGGTGTCCTCGACGACCGGCACGTCGGGCGTGGTGTTCGCCTTCATGGACGAGCCACTCGTCGACCCGAAGCTCCGTTCGCACACCTTCTGTCACGCCGTGCCGGGCAAGTGGCATGTCATGGGCGTGATGCTCTCCGCCGGCGGCTCACTCCGCTGGATGCGCGACGCGCTCTGCGGCCCCGAGCGTGATGTTGCGGCCCTGCTGGGGAAGGACCCTTATGTCGTGATGTGCGATGAGGCGGCCGACGCACCGCTCGGGTGCGAGGGTCTCGTGTTCCTGCCCTACCTCACCGGCGAGCGCACGCCCTATCCGGACCCGGATGCCAAGGGTGTGTTCTTCGGATTGCACCTGCGCCACACCCGCGCGCACCTGATCCGGAGCGTGCTCGAGGGCGTAGCGTTCGGCCTGAAGGACTCGTTCGACATCTTCGAGCAGATGGGCGTACCCATCGAGCAGGTTCGCGCCTCCGGCGGGGGGGCCCGCAGCCCTCTATGGCGTCAGATCCAGGCCGACGTGACCGGGTACGCGCATTGCACCATCAACGTCGAGGAGGGCCCTGCCCTCGGCGTCGCGCTGCTCGGCGGAGTTGCGGCCGGCATCTACAGCTCCGTCGAGGAGGCGTGCGACGCCGTCATCTGCATCGCCACAGACACGCCCGCGAACCCCGAGAATGCAAAGCTCTACGCACGCTACCACCAGCTCTACCAAAGGCTCTACGCGCATCTCAAGGATGACTTCAAGGTAGCGAGTGCCCTGACATAGCCGCAGTGGCGAACTGAAGGCGTCGGCCGCGTCGATGGCGAACCATCCGACGGCCCGAGCCAAAGGGAGGGACCGCGTTGCCGACTGCAAAGGAGCTGGCCCTGGGTGCGCTCCGGCGTACCAGCGAGCAGTTCGACCGCATCATGGAGGACTTCCCCGTCGACCGCTGGCAGGAGTCTCCGAAGGGTTTCGCCAACCCCCTCCGCGGCGTCTTGGAGCACTTGGTGGATGTCGAGGGTTGGTGGCTCATCAACATCGGGGAGCCGGAGAGCGGAGCCTGCGATCCTGGCGACCCGCGCTCCGTGGCATCGGCGAATGAGCTCGCCGAGATGCTCCGTGCCGCTCGAACGGCGCTGCTCGAGCTCCTCGACGCGAACCCCGACGGATTCTTCAACAACCCCTTGCCGACATGCCGCTACCCCCACCTGACCACTGGTGCGGACCTCTGCGTCTACATGTCCCAGCACGACTTCTACCACTACGGGCAAGTGGAGATGCTTAAGATGGCCTTCACCGAGCCCGCGTCCTCGCCCCCGTAGGCGCCGTAGGAGCGACTTCAGTCGCGATGCCTCGCCAGCGGCCTCTTCCATCGCGACTGAAGTCGCTCCTACGGGGGCAGGGCAGGCGGCGAGGCCGCGTGTGCGCCCGCCCTATCGCGGTTCGTACGTACCAGAGCCCTTCTCGGGCAGGTGGACGATCCACAGGTTGCGGTACCGCAGCAGGTTGCCGTGGTCCTGGAGCAGTAAGGGGCCCGGCTCGCCCACGTTGTGGTCGATCGCACCACCGGTAGGCCCCCGCAGCACCACGTTGTTGTGAACCACCCGCCCGTTGTGGACCATCGTCACACGGGCGTTCTCGAGAACGTCGCCCTGGGCGTCGACGCGTGCAGCGCGGAAGACTACATCGTACGTCTGCCACTCCAGAGCCGGCTTGCAGGCATTCACCAGCGGGGCGAACTGGTCGTAGACGGCGCCGCAGTCACCCTTGCCGGGAGCGGCCCACCCGACGCTATCCAGCACCTGGATCTCATAGCGCCCCTGGAGGAAGACGCCGCTATTCGCCTTGGCCTGCCCTGTCGCCTCGGGCATGTCCGGGCACGCGAACTCGAGGTGAAGGTAGACGTCACCGAACTGCTCGCCGCTCAGGATGTCGCCGGTGCCGGGGGCCACGGTCATCACGCCGTCCTCAACCTGCCATTCCGCTGCGCCGCCATCACGCCGACACCAGTTGCCGAGGTCCCGTCCGTTGAAGAGGACAACCGCACCATCGGGTGGTCTGAGTCCCAAGGTCATTCGTCGTGCCTCCATACGCGCAGGATGGGGAGCCCCTTCGTCGTTACCGTCGCCACTCCTGCCGCCCGGGGGCGGCTACTCGATGGCTCCTCGGCACACCTCTCCCTCGACTCCGGTGATGCGTGCGCTGACGAGGGTGTTGGGCCGTGCCGATCCCACGGGAAGATACACACGGGCATACGTGTCGGTGAGACCCTCAACCACATCGTCCTGTGCCTGCTCGAGAAGCACGCGCTGCGTCGTGCCGACGAGCGTGCCAAGGAAGCTCTCCCGGCGGCGCTTCGATAGCTCGATCAGCGCCCGGCAGCGCGTCTTCACAATGTCGGGACGGACATGGCCGGGCATCGTGGCGGCCGCTGTCCCCTCGCGGACGGAGTAGCTGAAGACGTGGAGGTACGCCAGCGGCAGCGTCTCGCACAAGCGGAGCGTCTCGGTGAAATCATCGTCCGCCTCGCCGGGGAACCCCACGAGCACATCGGCGCCGATGGCGATGCCGGGGATGCGGTCCGCAAGCCGGTGCACGAGGTCTGAGTACTGCGCCGCGGTGTACCTCCGGTTCATCCGCGCCAGTGTCCGGTCGCAGCCGGACTGCAGCGGGATGTGCAGGTGACGGCACAGGCGACCGGCGTGGCGAGCAAGGACGTCGGTCAGCCCATCAGTGAACTCGAGGGGTTCGACCGAGCTGAGCCGGAGGCGGTCGGGCCGGTCCTCCGCAAGGATCGCCGTGAGCAACTCCGGCAGCGACCGGGGCGGGTCGAGATCGCGACCGTACGTGCCCAGGTGAACACCGATCAGCACGATCTCGCGATGGCCGGCATCACAGAGGCGTCGGACCTGGGCCAGAGCATCGGCGAAGGGACGGCTGCGGTTCGGGCCGCGCGCGAGGGGCACCTTGCAGTAGGCACAGCAAGAGTCGCACCCATCCTGGATCTTCAGGAATGCGCGTGTGTGCTCCGCGAATGACTGCACATCGGCGGCGCCAAACGCGTGACACTCCAGAATGTCGCCCACATGCACCGCGCCGGCGTCGCGACCCGCTGCGACGAGATCGGCGGCTCGGCCCTTCTCCTGATTCCCCAGGACCAGGTCCACCTCCGGCATGGCTGCGAGCGCGTCCGCATCGGTCTGCGCGTAGCATCCGGTCGCAACGACGAGCGCGCTAGGGCTGCGCCGCTTGGCGTTGCGAAGCAACCGGCGCGCGTCGCCGTCGGCCTTCTTCGTTACCGTGCAGGAGTTGACCACATACACGTCGGCGGGCTCGCGGAAGTCGACGACCGTGTACCCACGAGCCTCAAACTGCTCGCGGATCGCCTCGGTCTCGTACTGGTTGAGCTTACAGCCGATTGTGTGAAAGGCGACGCGCATCACGGCTCCGCTGGAGCGGAGGGCATGGTGCCCCCCTCGCGCTCCTCATCCACCACGGTATCGCGTCGGCGCGCCTCGTTGTCAAGGCTCGGCGGGCTCCCCGGGGATGGGGTCACGAGAGTGCGAGGAGGGAACCCGCCAGTAACGGTCAGTCCGTGGCTCCACTAGAGGTGCGGGGCCAGGATCGTGACCCACCTGAGTTCCGTCTTCGTGTCCTGTCTCGCGCCCCACGTGTTGACGTAGTTAGCCGTTGTCGTGGCAGTAATCGTGATCGTCTTCGGTCCCTCGTCCGACAGCACCCAGGTTCGCGAGAGGTTCGGCTCCACAACCAGAGGCGCTGTCGGCGGCTGGATTAGGACCCCTCCGTTGTGGACCTCGCCCGGCAGCTGGCCGCCGGCCCCGTCGTGCTCCAGGTTGACGCGCCAGTTGAACCAGACGGGAAGGCCGACTGGCGGGGTGGTGAAGACCGGGAATGTCGCCTTGTGCGAGCTCGCGGCGTGAAGGGTGTCGCCTGTGTCGTACTCGGTGCCCGATGTCGGTTCGGAGATCTCAGCCTTGTCGGCCGAGGGGCAGGGGGGGGGGCTGCATCTGCTGTGCCTGTACGCCCACGCATACGCAGATCCCGAGGATGCAGAACAGTGTTGCCTTCATCTGGTCCTCCTTCGTTCGTCTTGGCCCGTAGTCTAGGGCCACGCCCGCTCGATCATGTCGTAGACCTCCAGGTAGGAGCTGTCACCCACGCTCTGCGACACCATCAACACGCCCAGTGGAGCTCTGAGGTCGCGGCGCCCTGCGAACCCGTACCCCGGCTTCCCGCCAGTCGACGTCCTTGCCGGATCAGGGTTCACCCCATCGATGTCGTACTGGCACACGACGCGGACCGAGCCGTCCTCGCTCGGCGAGGCGGTCGCCTCCACGCACCACGTCCGCCCCTCCGTGCCGCCCTCCACAACGCCGGGCTGGTTCGGACCGCAGACCATTGAGTAGATCGGGCTGACGACGATTCTCCGATCGCCCGGCGGGGAGACTGTCTTGGCGAACACCGCCTCGTCGACGAAATCCTGCTTGGTGATGGGTGGCGGGACGAACTTGAGGGGCTCGATGAACTCCTGCCCGGTCTCTCCCGGCAGCTTCCATGACGCGCAGAAGCGGAAAGAGTAGACGTAGAGCGATTCATGCTCCTCCGCCGCTTGGTCCTGGGGAGCCGTGTCCTGCGCGAAGGCCGCGGTGTACACGATCACCACCAGCCCGGCTAGCACGCCGCTGACTATAACCGCCTTGCTTGGCGCAACGTAAGGCATCCAATTCACCCCCTTACTTGGACACATCCAAGCCACCGGTTCGCGCTGTCCGCCGTCCCCACCTTCAGCGAGACGAGAAGTGCGGGAGCGTGAGGCAGTTGCAGTCTTCCTCATGACTGCCGGTACTTGCCGGTCGCCGGATGGCCGTTCAGGCCGTCTCGTTTCCGGCGGAGGGACTTCCCATGTTGTGTCAGGTGGGTTCCCGCCACAACGCCTCGACTGGCAGCGCCCACAGCCGCTCGCCGAACGACACGGCGGCCCGCCCCGTGTGCAGCACCACCCCACACACTAGTGCCTCACCAACCGCGTCCACCAGGTCGCGAATCCCGGCGAAGTCTCGGCTAGTTACGGTCGACGCGCACTTCACCTCCACTGCCACCAGGCTGCCGTTGCCGTGTTGCAGCACCAGATCGACTTCGCGGCCGTGTAGGGTACGGTAATGGTAGAGGTCGACGCCGGTTGCGGACCAACCGGCTTGCTTGCGGAGTTCCATGGCGACGAAGGTCTCCAGCAGTGCACCAGCGTCGCGCTCGGCATCCGCCGGCGAGACAATGTGCAGCAGTTGGGCCATCAGGCCGGTGTCGGTGAGCAGGAGCTTCGGTGACTTGGCTAGCCTCTTGGCGACGTTCCGGGCCCAGGCCGGGAGTACGTCAACCAGGAAGATCGCCTGGAGTAAGGCAAGGTAGCGCCCGAGCGTGCGCTCCGTCAGCCCGGTATCGCGGGCCACGCTGCTGCAGTTGAGAAGCCCGGCCGAGCGAGCCGCCAGTACCTGCAGCAGGCGGGGGATTTGGGTCAGGCCTTCGATGTTGGCCAAGTCGCGGATGTCGCGTTGGATTACGGCGGTGAGGTAGCTCCCAAACCAGGCCTGCCGACGCCGAGGCGAGCTGCGATCCAGTGCCTCCGGAAAGCCGCCGCGGAGAGCCAGCTCCAGTAGGTCGGCTCGGGTCAAGCGGCCCTCGGCAGTAGGTACCGAGCCGCTGAAGGCACGATCGATGAAGCTGATGCCCGGCCCCGAGCCGCACAACTCGGCCTGGGACAGTGGCCACAGCCGGTGAACTTCCATCCTCCCGGCCAGAGATTCGCTGACCCGGGGCATGGTCAGGGCGTTGGCGGAGCCCGTAAGCAGGAAGCGTCCCGGCCGCCGATCACGATCCACCTCCGCCTTGATCGCCAGCAGCAGCTCCGGGACTCGTTGCACCTCGTCGATCGCCACCGGCCCCCCAAACCGGCGCAAGAAGCCGCTCGGGTCATTCGTCGCAGCGGCCAGGTTCAGAGCGTCATCGAGGGTGACATACTCAGCATGGAGCACCGTTCGAGCGAGGTGCTGCACAAGCGTGCTCTTGCCCGATTGCCGCGGTCCGTGGACCAGGACTACCGGGGTGTCACTCAGTGCCTCGCAGACCAGACTGCCGATGCGGCGCTCGTACATGCGCCGATCATAGCCGATCGCGATGGCAAGGTCAAGCCTTATGTGCCTGAAAATACGGCACTAGCCGCCAGATATAGCCATACTGAGGCTCGCCTACGCCCGCCGGTGTGGACTGCGCGGGCATCGCTGTCGGCCTTCTTCGTGACCGTGCAGGAGTTCACCACATAGATGTCGGCCGGCTCGCGGAAGTCGACGACGGCGTACCCACGGGCCTCAAACTGCTCGCGGATCGCCTCGGTCTCGTACTGGTTGAGCTTGCAGCCCAATGTATGGAACGCGACGCGCATCAGGCCTCCACGGGACCGACGGAATATGGCGTACCCCATCATACCCGTACGTCGTCGACGAGGGATCAGGACCTGCGCCGGACACCGTATGCGGCGAGCGCGGATGGGCAGTGCAGCCAACGCTGGCCGAGGGGAGATGCCACGTACAGGGCAACGGCCCCGCACGAATACGGGGCCGTCGCTACTGTCTCTGTCCCCTCGGGTCCACGCGGACAGGGCCAGACCGAAGGCCCCGGGCCGCCGGACCTCCGCGGCCCCGCGGACTAGAAACCGACCACCGGCGCCTGGTCGGTCGCGACGTCGCTGGTGATCCGGACCACGTTCTGTTCCGTCCCCGTGGTGTCGGCCATGTAGATGTCATAGGCGCCGTTCCGCCCGCTCGCCCACACCGTCTTCGAGCCATCGGCGCTCAGCATCCCGCTAACGTCCTCGGCCGGGTTGTCGGTGAGACGGACGACATCCGTCTCTGTGCCCAACGCACTGGAGATGTAGTTCTCCCAGTTGCCATCGCGGTTACTGCCCCAGGCCACCTTGGTGCTGTCCTGGCTGATGATCGCCCAGCCCTCCGTTGCGCTGTTGCTCGTGACGCGGACCAGGTTCCGCTCGGTCCCGGTCGCGTCGGCGACATAGATGTCCTCGCCGCCCGAACGGGTGCTCTGCCAGGCCACCTTGCTGCCGTCGGCGCTGATAGTGGGGTACCAGTCCCGGCCACCATGGTTCGTGATGCGCACGAGGCTCTGTTCCGTACCCGTGGTGTCGGCGACGTAGATCTCATAGTTGCCGTCACGCCTGCTGACGAAGACCACCTTGCTGCCATCGGCGTTCAGTATCGGCGTCATATCGATCGCGCTGTTACTGGTGATCCGGACCAGGTTCTGTTCGGTGCCCGCTGTGTCCGCGACGTAGATCTCCTGGTTCCCGTCGCGGTAACTGTAGAACGCCACTTTGCTGCCGTCAGCGTTGAGCGAGGCAGCCGCCTCTTCCGCCCCGCTGCTTGTGATCTGGGTCAGCCCCAGGCCGGTGGTGTCGGCAACGTAGATGTCCCAGTAACCGGAGCGAGCGCTTTCCCACGCTACCTTGCTCCCATCAAGGCTGATCGAGGGATATGAGTCCATGGCGGAAGCCCCGGATATGTTCACGACACCGACTTCAGTGCCTGTCGCACTCGCGACGTAGACCTCCCAGTTGCCGCTTCTGTTGCTGTTGAACGCGACTTTGGGTACCGGCGCCGGAGTGGTGCTCCACGACACTTCGACCATCGCCGTCAGGCTCAGCGGTGGGGTGTAGCTGAAGGACCACACTTGCTCGTTGCCGTCCACCTCGTCCCACGCCGGGCCGGGGCCGCCTTCGCCGTCTGCGAGGTCGCCGTAGTCGTACTGCGTCTCATCCGGCGTCGCGCCGTCGCAGGACACGATCTCGACCTGGATGTCATTCATCTCGTCGCCGGTCTCGTTCACCAGGAACACGTTGAATGTACGGTGGCTGCCGTCGTCGCCGACGCAGTCGTTGCCGAGGCGGACGCCCTCCTTCAGGATGGAGATCAGGTCCAGCTCCGCGGCATCGTACGGGTACTCCACGCCGAGCCGCGGGGCCAGGCCGCGCGCCGCGGCCTCCGCGCCCTCGTCCTGCGCGAGATTGAGGGTGAACGTGACGCTCCGTCTTGCGCTATCATTGTCGCTGGGTGTTGTGTCGGAGGGTGTGTCGGGGGTGAGGTTGTCTCCGGGCGTTCCCGCGCCCGGTGCCCCGGTGCACCCTCCTGTTCCTAGTGCGACGACTCCGCACAATACTGCCAGGCTCACCGCCGCGAGCCCCAACTTCCTGTTCACTGCACTCAGCCTCCTTCAGGCCTCGTGGATGCCGGCTGGAAGCCGGCGCTCCCAGGAACTACCGACGACGCTTCAAGAACCGGCTCACGCCGTAGCCCACGGCGCTTGCGCCCATCAGGAGCACGGCAGGCGGAAGCTCCGGCGCAACACCAGCCGAACCGAAGCCGCTGTTGCCAACGTCACCTTGCTGCGCGAAAACGATCGAGGGAACGAGCGCGAGGAAAGCCAGCACGAGTGCGCGGATCATATCGAGGTCACCCCCCTTCCTCCACTATCAACTCCACCACGGGAGCGGCGCCATGCTCGCGGACACTTTCACGGTGCCTGTAGATACCGCCGGGCAACCTCCCCGTGACACGAATGGTACGCATCATGGGGAATTGTGTCAAGCTGAAAGTGCATGAAAACCGCCGCTGTATTCGCCGGGGGGTCCAGGACGCTCTCGCCGGCCACCGGCCGCGCCCTCGTAGGTCCGGACTCCGCGCCGGGGGCCGCTGGCCTTCGACAGGTGGTCTCATTGGGCTGTGGCGCCGTCTCGTTCCCCATCTCACACCGTTGCCCCAGTGACGGCGCTCCCGGAGGCTTCGCGTGGCTGGCGCGGAGTCCGGCTCTACTGGACCCGGCGTGTGCCTGGCGTAGGTCTGAGAAACCCCACCGCATCAGACGCCGCGAGCGCCCCGTGGCTACACGCTGCACCCCCTGACCTGCACCGGCCTAATGGGCGCTCAGGGGCAGGGCGTCGAGGGCCTCGCGGGCGTGGTCGCGGACGAACTCGGGGAGTTCTGTGGAGGTGGAGGCGGCCTCGAGCACCGTTCGCAGCCAGCCCATCGCTTGCTGCCGGGCCGCAGCCTGCCGCTCGGGCCGGCGGAGCGGGACAACGTACATGGGAAGCGGCGAGAACGCCAGGGCCGGGTCCACGACCTCGAGGATGCGCAGGCCCCGCTGTGCGGCCTCCAGAGCCGGTCGGAGACGGCCGGACTCGAGCTCTGATTTCGCCAGGAGGGCCCACCACCAGACGTCATTCGGGGCCCAACCGACGAGAGCCCGGGCGGTCTGGGCCAGGAGGGCGGCCGCCCATCGTGGTGCTCGTTGGAGGTGGACCAGGTCCGCCAAGCCGCGCGCAGCGACACGGACCCCCGGGTCTTGGAAGACCGCACGTGCTTGTTCCTCGGCAAGAACGTAGAGGCGGTCGGCTCCCCCGGGATCCCCGGTGTCGGCCAATGCCTCTGCTGCCCAGGCGAGGCTGGCGGCGATGTCGGGAGGCCCAAGTGATTCGTCGGAGTAGGCTACCACGCGCTCGGCGCATTCAAGGGCCTCTGGCCCCCGGCCGAGCAGCGCCGCCGCCTCGGTTGCCGCGGCCCATGCCCACGCGCGGGGGTTCCCAACGAGATCCTCCCGCAGGCCGATCTCCCGCAGGAGATCAGAGGCAGGCGATGCGATGCGACGGTCGAAGTCGTCTGACGTCACCCCCTCAGCCAGGGCGCGCCGGACCATCGGCAGGCGGAGGACCTGCGCCCAGAGGTCCGCTATGAGACCCAGGCGTCGTTGGCCTTCCGACCAGATGGCGGCTTGCGTGGCTTCGAGGAGCATCGCGTACGCCTCTGGGGTCGCCCCGCCAAGGAACCGGCGCTGTGCCCCGTGGTACAACGACTGGGCGATCGCCAGGGCATCGCCGGCCTCTCCCGCCTCGCGGATCCACCGCTCACCGTGCTCGCCACCGTCCTCGGACCACGACTCCAGCGCGAGGAACGCCAGCGACTTCTCCGGGGAGAACGGCACGTCGGCGATGGCGCGAGCCAGATGATCGGCGACTACCTCAAGGGACGCCTGCTCCCCCGCTCGGATCAGCAGCTCGACCACCCACGGGAGAAAGGCGGTCTCGTGGTCGAGGCCCTCCGGGAACGTGTCCGTGAGGACTTCGGACAACCGCTCGTTTTCGTAACGCCAGCGGTGGCAGACGACATGCCAGAAGTAAGCTCGAGCGAAGAGCTCGGGATCCTCGCTGCGCCGCGAGGAGGCGATCCGGCGCGCCCTGGCCGCGTCCTCGACGGCGAGGTCGGACGATACATTCTCGTACTGGAGCTCGCAGCGGAGGATCAGGGCCTCGACGAGCATCCGCTCTACCTGCGGCCCTGGCGTTCGGACGCTCTGCAGGCGCTCGATGAGCCGGTCGACCATCGCGTGCGTCTCCACCGTAAGGCCTTTGGCCCGCAGGTCGCGCGCACTCCTGAGAAGGCTGGCCCACTCGGCCAGGTCGGGGGCAAGATAGCGCTCATCGCCCTGGAACACGACGCCGGGCATCGCGCCGGGCCGCGTCAGGCTGCCGACCGCCAGGTCCAGCGCCCGCTCTATGTCGACGATCCGCTTCCGCGAGGGTTTGGCGGCACCACTAATGAGCAGCGACACGTACTGGCTGGACTTGCCGCCAAGCCTTGCACCCACTTCGCGTCGAGACAGCCTGAGCGTCTCGAGCACGCCGGCCAGGCGCTGGCGGAACCGCTCCAGCTCCTCATCCGACAGTGCTTCACTGGTCACAACGCCACCTCCCCTCCTCCCCCCAGCCGTCCAGCCCCCCGCTTGGGCACCGCGTCCTGCCCAGACCTGTTTTCACCATGTAATTTACAGCAATCCACGCGGAAATCAAGGCCTGTTGAGCAGAAACCTGCAAGCGGCGAACGCTACCGGCATCGAAAGGGACCCCTTCCTCCCGCCCGCGGCACCTCCAGGAGCATGGCCGCGTCCCTACCACCCGGACAACGACCCCATACTGGTTCCGGATGGTTGCCGGTAATCCGAGCGCCAGGACTGGGCTTCCTTGCCGCTTATGTGGCCGGAATGAGGCAGAGAAGCGGAACCCTGTTTCCCGGAATCGGCCGGATGGCTCGCCAATTTGCCGCTATTCGACGAGAAGTTTGCCCCTGCGGTCCGTTGACACCATGCGGGGCGGCTGGCATAATCTGCCTCGTGGAACTACCGGCAACTGGTTGCCGTATATCCCGAGTCGCGATATAGCTCTACTACCTTCGACAGGAAGGACGATGGCTGGAATGGGTAAGACTGCAGCGGATGTCATCAAGTACGCACAGGAGAACGGCGCCAAGGTCGTCGACCTCAAGTTTGTCGACCTCCCCGGGCTCTGGCACCATTTCTCGATCCCGGTCTCAGAGCTCACCGAGGACCTCTTCGCGGAGGGCATCGGTTTCGACGGGTCCTCCATCCGCGGCTTCCAGCGGATCGAGGAGTCGGACATGAACCTGTTCCTCGACCCGGAGACGGCCGTGATGGACCCGGTCACCGAGGTGCCGACGCTCAGCGTGATCTGCAACGTCCGGAGCCCGATCACTAACGAGAGCTACTCCCGCGACCCACGCTACGTGGCCCAGAAGGCCGAGGCCTTCCTCAAGACTTCCGGCGTGGGCGACACGAGCTACTGGGGCCCGGAGGCCGAGTGCTTCATCTTCGACGGCATCCGCTTCGACCAGAACGCCCAGAGCGGCTACTACTTCATCGAGTCGGAGGAGGGTATCTGGAACTCCGGTAAGGCGGAGGGCCAGAACCTGGGCTATAAGCCTCGCCACAAGGGCGGCTACTTCCCCGTGGCGCCGATGGATAGCCTGCAGGATGTGCGCACCGAGATCATGTTGACCATGCAGGACGTCGGAGTGCCCGTCGAGATGCACCACCACGAAGTCGCGACAGCGGGCCAGGCCGAGTTCGACATCCGCTATGATACGCTGGTCCGCATGGGCGACCATGTGATGATGTACAAGTACGTGGCGAAGAACGTGGCCTTCAAGCACGGCAAGACGGTCACGTTCATGCCCAAGCCCATCTTCGGCGACAACGGGTCAGGTATGCACACTCACCAGAGCATCTGGAAGAACGGCAAGAACGTGTTCCACGATGCCTCGGGCGCCTACGCACAGCTCTCCGACACGGCGCTCTACTACATCGGCGGCCTTCTCAAGCACGCGGCGGCCATTCTCGCCTTTGCCGCGCCGACGACGAACTCCTACCGCCGGCTCGTGCCGGGCTATGAGGCGCCGGTGAAGCTGGCGTACTCGCAGGCCAACCGGAGTGCCTGCATCCGCATTCCCATCTACTCCGCAAGCGAGAAGGCGAAGCGCATCGAGTTCCGCCCGCCCGACCCGAGCTGCAATCCCTACCTGGCCTTCCCCGCGATGCTGATGGCAGGCCTGGACGGCGTGAAGAAGCGGATCCACCCGGGCGAGGCGCTGGACAAGGACCTCTATGACCTTCCGCCGGAGGAAGCCCTTGCCGTGAAGTCGACACCGGGCAGCCTGGCCGAGGTCTTGGCCGCTCTGCGCGCCGACCATGACTTCCTGCTCGAGGGCGGCGTCTTCACCCAGGACCTGATCGACACCTGGATCGACTGGAAGACCGAGAACGAGGTGGACGCGGTCGCGCTCCGGCCGCACCCGTACGAGTTCTTTCTCTACTACGACATCTAGGCTGTGCCGAGTAGGCCGCATCATCCGCAGGGCGCGCAGGGGTCCCCCCTCGCGCCCTGTGCGCATTCATCGGGAAAACCGGGGACAGCCACCGGTTTCGCTGGTGATGGCTCCCCCTGGGATGCTGGCTCCTGCGCGAAACCGGTGGCTGTCCCCTGTTTCCCCCGGTCTTGCGGCGATGTTGACCCATTCCGGAGCGTGTGGCACCATGCGGAGGCACCGGCGGGAGGTGAAGTGACATGGTGACGGCATTCGACATCACACTCACGCGGCGGACTGTTTTCGAGCCGGGCGCTCTCCTGCAGGTGGGGCGTCTGGCGGTGGAGTTCGGGCAGCGTGCGCTCCTGGTCATCGGCGGCGCGTCGGCGCAGCGGAGCGGCGCCCTCGATCGCGCGCGAGTGGCGGTGGTCGAGGCGGGAGTGGATGTGGAGCAGTTCGCCGGCGTGGAGAGGGACCCGACGGTGGAAACCGCCGATAGCGCCGCAGCCGTCGCTCGCCAGGGGCGCTTCGACTCGGTCATCGGGCTGGGCGGGGGCAGCGTGATGGATTGCGCCAAGGCCGTCGCCATGCTGGCCGGCAATGACGGGGCAGCGGCTGACTACCAGCTCGGCGAGCGCACCGTGCAGCGCAAGGGGCTGCCGTTCATCGCGGTACCCACCACTTCGGGCACGGGCTCGGAGTCGAACCGCGTCGCGGTCCTGACGAACCGCGCACTCTCGATCAAGAAGGCCGTGGCCCACCCTCTGATGGTGCCGGACGTGGCACTGCTCGACCCGGAGCTAGCGCTCACCCTCCCGCGCTACGAGACCGCGTACACCGGCATCGATGCCCTCTCCCATGCCGCGGAGGCCTACGTCTCTCTGAACTCAACGCCGATCACCGAAGCCTTCGCCCTGCGAGCACTGGAGCTAGTCGGGCGGAGCCTCGCCCGAGCGTGCGCGGACGGATCGGGCCTTGCTGCGCGGTCGGACATGACCCTCGCGAGCGCCCTGGCGGGGGCGGCGCTCAACGCGGGCGTCGGGTGCGCGCATATCCTCGCTCATCCTCTGGGGGCGACATTCGGGGTGCCCCACGGGGTAGCGATCGCGTCGGTGCTTCCCCAAGTCTTCGCGGCAAACGCGGGTGCGAGCCCGGAGCGTTACACGCGCATCGCCCGGGCGCTGTGCCCGGAGCGCGAGATCTCGGCTGAGGAAGCGTTGCGCGACCTCCTCAGACGCATCGGGTTTGAGCCTCGCCTGTCGGCGCATGGCGTGTCGGCCGAGCACTTCGATACACTGTATGGGGGCATAGAGAAGTCGATGCGCCATGTGACCACGAACCCCAAGCCCGCGACGTACGAGTTGCTGCAGTCGATCTTTGAGGCATCGCTTCGGGCATGACGTCCGGGATGCCCTCGAGAGGTTCGCTGATGCTGGTTACCGCCGGTCTGGACATCGGGTCGACCACGACGAAGGTCGTCCTGTTTGACGGGACGGCCATGGTGGCAAGTGCGGTCGCCGCAACCGGTGCGAGCTGCAAGAAGACGGCCGAGCGCCTGCTCGAGTCGGCACTTCACGCAGCGGGCCGTGCGCGCGATGACATCGCCCGGGTCGTGGCTACAGGCTACGGGCGCCGCCTCGTCGAGGGTGCTGACGAGGTGGTCAGCGAGCTAACGGCCAACGCCGCCGGCGCCACATTTCTCGCCAACGGGCGGTGCATCCGAACAGTCATCGACATCGGCGGGCAGGACAGCAAGGTCATCGCGGTGGATGAGCGGGGCCGGATGACCAACTTCGCGATGAACGACAAGTGCGCCGCCGGCACCGGGCGGTTCCTCGAGGTCATCAGCCGCGTGCTGGAGGTCGAGCTGGAGGACCTGGGCGCGGTCTCCATGCGCGCCAGCGAGGCGCTGTCGATCAATAGCGTCTGCACCGTGTTCGCGGAGACCGAGGTCATCTCGCTTCTCGCCCAGGGACGGTCGGTGGAGGACATCGTCGCCGGCGTCCACGCGTCGATCGCTCGACGCGTGGCGCAGCTCGCACGCAGTGTCGGACTGCGTGAGCCTGTGTTCTTCGATGGCGGGCCTGCGCAGAACATCGGCTTGAAGGCGGCTCTGGGACGGGAGCTCGGTGTCGATCTCATCGTGCCCGAGTGCCCCCAGATCGCCACCGCCCTCGGGGCCGCACTGATCGGCCGGCGCGGCCTCGCGGCAAGCTAAGCTGCCGAGGCAGGTCGTCTCCCCGCCAAGAGCGACCTTTCTGATGTAACCCGTCTCCGTCCGGGAAGCGTAATCCCAGTACGGGGCTGCGGCGCACCGCCACTTCTCGCGCGTCCCCAGGAGAGGTGCTGAAGCAATGCGCAGCCAGATCGCCTTCGTGTTCGCTGTTCTCCTTTCGGCATCCATCGCCGCCCCACAGGCCGCTGACGCGCAGAGCCTGACGGGGGTCGTCTACGCTCCGGACGGAGCGGCCTTCGCGGAGAAGGATGTCACCCTCCTGCTCCGGTGGGAGCCGTATCGTGCCGAGGAGAAGGTGGTCCGAACGTCGGCGGACGGACACTACCGGGTCGACGGTCTGGCCGCCGGGCCGGTCACCGTGTCCGCGAGGACGGCGGTCGGCTGGGCGGCGCTCGGCGACCTCGCCATCGGCGCAGCCGGGGAGCCGGTCTCCGTCGACATACGCCTGCACGCTGGCGCCACACTGGAGGTCCAGGTCCTCGACATGCGCCGGCAGCCGGTCCCAGGGTCGGAGTTCCGACTTGGCGGGCCGTTCGACGCGTGGCAGCAGATCCCATGTACGGCGGACGGGCAGGGGCGCGCCGTCACCAGCCATCTGGCGCCAGGCTACTACATGATAGAGGGGCACCCCTGGCGGTCCGGGCTCACGCTGCTAGGGCCGGACGACCATGCGCAGGTCACGCTGTTCACCGACCCGACGGCGAAGCCCCCGTCCGCCACGCCCGCGGAGGCCGCTCCTGCGCCGCCCCGTACGCCGTGCCCCCTCAGCGGGACGGTCAGTGGGCCGGACGACGGTCCCGTGTCGGCGGCGAAGGTCTACATCGACTACTTCCCGTTCGACAACTGGAACTTCATCTCACCACAAGGGCTGACACTCACGGACGCGGAGGGGGGATTCGCGTTCGGGAACGTCGTGCCGGGCTACCACTGGCTAACGGTGGCACGCGAGGACGGCCCGCTCGGGTTCTTCCCCTTCTACGCCCCCGGGCCGGAGGAGGGGCGTGGGCCGGTCACCGTCACGTTGCCTCGCGAGCGGGGTGGTCTGGCGGGCGCGGTGATCGACCCTCTGCTCGGAACCGGCATCTCGAAGGCCGAGGTCATCGTGGCGAAGCGGGCGCCGCTCGGGCCGGACTTCGTCGGCAAGCCCCCGACCGTGGACGTGAACGAAGCGACGCCCATCGGGGGAGCGGATGGGAAGCCCGCCGACGTGTGTTGGCGGGCTGAGTCAGGCGAGGACGGCCGCTTCGAGTTCGCCGGCCTCCTGCCGGGCGACTACACCGTCATTGCTCGGGCCGTTGGCGCGCAGGCTGCGTTGGGGGGTGTCGTGATCGAGCCAGGGGGGACCACGTCCATTCCCCCGCTTCGTCTCTATGCGAAGGACGCGCTCAAGCTCACCGGTAGGGTGACAGCGCAGGAGGCGCCGGAGAAGGGACTCGCGGGAACGCAGGTGAGCGTCTTCACACCCCGCACGTATGAGTCCGCAACGCAAACCGTGACGGGTGCGGATGGCGGGCTCACGATCCCGGTGGAGCAACCCGGATGGTACTCCCTTTCCACGATGGGCGTTGCCGCCGAGCCGAGGGTCTACTACGGCGCGATCGTCCGATCGGACGGGCGGCCGACGCCTATCGACATCGTGCTCCCCGAAGGGACAAGCGGTCACTGTACCGCGTCTGTGCGAGTCGTCCTTCCCACGGGCCAGGCGCCAAAGGGCCGCGTCTGGGTTGTTCCCCTGCAGAGCTACCCCATGATCGGCGCCACACGTCCCCGGCCACGGTTCGACCTGCTGGCTTACGCGGACGACCAGGGAGCCTGCGCGTTCGACCGGCTGCCGCCGGGACGCTACCGTTTGCTCGCCCGAACGGAAGTGACCCCGGAGTCGGGTCCGGCGCCGCCGATGCAGGGCACATCCGAGGAGGTCGTGGTCAGCTCGGCAGCCGCTGCTGAGGCCGTCACGGTGCTGGAGTCCGCCGGGCGCATCGTGGGTCAGGTGACTCAAGAGGATGGGAGCGCGGCTGCCGGGGTGATGGTGGGCACGAGTAGCATGATCCTCCCGTGGCAGTTCATGCCTCTGGAACACTTCGCCGTGACGGACGAGACCGGGAGCTTCACGATGGAGGCGGTGGAGCCCGGCGCGTGCGATGTCTCGCCCGTTGCGTGGGAGCCTCGTCCCGACGGTAGCCCGATGTACATGTACCTGGAGTCCGTGGAGGCCCAGGTCGCCCCGGGCCAGACGGTGCCCGCACCGGTCAAGCTGACGCGCAGCATCGAGCCGACCGGCCAAACGACTGGCCCTCCGCCCGTCCGGATGACCATTAGCGGCACTGTAGTCTACGGCGCAGATGGCACGCCGGCGGCCGGAGTGCAGGTCAGCCTCCCCAACGACTATCGGGCGGCGCTGCCCCCGATGGTGCTGACCGATGGAGCCGGTCGGTTCCGCCTGACGGTCTTTGCGGGCGAGTGGTCCGAAGGTGTGGCCGCGTATGTGCCTGGCTACGCGGAGTCATGGTTCGATCTGCTGGGCGCGGGCATCGGCCCCGACCGGAAGGAGCCGGTCGAAGGCGTGGAGCTGCGCCTCGGACGTGGCGGCGCGATCACGGGCAGTCTCGTCTTGCCAGACGACGACCCGGCCCTCGGAGACCTGATCGTGAGGGCGCCACGGAAGGTCCCGGCTCGCATGATGCAGGCAGGCGGGATGCCGGCGGGCGGCATGGGGGTAGCCTATCGGCCCGGTCGCCGCGGGGCGGGGGTGTCCACAGAGATCGACGGCTCGTTCCGTATCAGCCATCTGACGCCGGGTACCTACGAGCTGAGCGCCGCATGGGGGACGCTTGGCCGCAGCGAGTCCGTGCAGGTGGAGGTCCAGGAAGGGGCGCAGGTCGAGGGGACGATGGTCGTGGTCCCGCCCCTCATCCCGCGCACTTCAGCGCTGGTCGTGAGCACGGACGGCGTCACACCGATCGGCAACGCCGCACTGTCCCTCTCGAGCGATATGGGGCCCGTGCCGGCCGACGCGCTCCGGACGGACCCGGCAGGTGGGTTCGTTGTCCACTGTCTGCCGGAGGGCACGTACAAGGTCCAGACAGAGATCGCCGGCGCGATTCGATACGCCTCGCGTGTAGCCGACCTGACGGTGGAGCCAGGTGAGGGCGACGTGCTCCTCATGGCCAAGCAGATGAGCACCGTCAAAGGCCGCGTTGTGCCCGCTCCCGGCCTGACCATCCCCCCCGGGCTGCGCGCGGCGCTCACCGGACCCGGCATGTGCCCGACCTGGGCGATAGCCACTGCCCCGGTCAACCCGGACGGCAGCTACACGATCACCGTCGCCCAGTCCTTTGACTTCGACCTGTGCCTCGTGATGGGACACTGCACCAGGATCGCGCAGCAGAAGCTCAATGTCATACCGGGCGCCGTGACGGAAGCGCCGGACATGGAGTGGACGGGAGTAGTGCCCGAGCAGTAGCACGAGTACCGCGCATCGCCGCGGGGGGACGCCCCGCGTCCCAGGGATCGAGTGGCTGGGGGTCTTCCCATGGGAGTGAGTCTCCCGTGCCTGGCTGAGCGCAAGCCGCCAGGTGAGTCACAGTAGAGGAGCCAGAGCCATGCGCAACCAGGTCGCCATCGTGTTCGCGGTTCTTGTCTCAGCGTCCATCTCCGCATCGCAGGCCGTGCAGGCGCAGAGCCTGACCGGGGTCGTCTACGCTCCGGACGGCGCGACCCTCGCGGAGACGGATGTCACTCTCCTGTTCAGGGCGGAGTCCTACCCGAGCGAGGACAAGGTCGTCCGAACGACGGCGGACGGACGCTACCGCGTGGACGGCCTAGCTGTGGGACCGGTGACCGTGTCCGCCAGATCCGCGGTCGGCTGGGCGGCGCTCGGCGACCTCGCCATCGGCGCAGCCGGGGAGCCGGTCCCCGTCGACATTCGCCTGCACGCCGGCGCCACACTGGAGGTGCAGGTCCTCGACATGCGCCGCCAGCCGGTCGCGGGTGCGGAGTTCCGGCTTGGCGGGCCGTTCGATGCCTGGCAGCAGATCCCGTGTACGGCGGACGGACGGGGGCGCGCCGTCATTCGCCATCTGGCGCCGGGTTACTACACGGCAGAGGGGCACCCCTGGCGGTCCACACTCACGCTCCTTGGGCCGGACGATCGCGCCCAGGTCACGCTGTTCACCGACCCGACGGCCAAACCGCCGTCCGCCACGGCGACGGAGCCAGTTGCCGCGCCGGTGCCTGCGCCGCGTCCTCTCACTGGCACGGTCTACGGCCCGGACGGCGGCCCTCTGTCCGCCGCGAAGGTCTTCATCGACTACTTCCCCTTCGACAACCCGGAGTTCGTCTCGCCACAAGGGCTGACGCTAACCGACGCTGACGGGCGGTTCTCGTTCGAGGACATCGCCCCGGGCCATCACTGGCTGGCCGTGTCCCAGGGGGATGCACCCCTCGGGTTCTTCCCCTTCTATGCCTCCGGCCCGGATGCGAGGCGTGAGCCCGTCACCGTCGTCTTGCCTGGTGACCGGGGCGGCTTGGCGGGCACGGTGATGGACCCGGTGCTTGGCGCCAGCATCGCCAAGGCCGAAGTCATCGTGGCGAAGCGAGCGCCGCTCTCGCCGGGCTTCCTCGGTTGGCCCCAGGGCGTGAACGTGAGCACCGTGACCTCCATCGGCGGGATGGATGGGAAGCCGGCCGACGTGTGCTGGCGGGCCGAGACGGGCGAGGACGGTCGCTTCGCGTTTGGCGACCTGCTGCCGGGCGACTACACCATCATCGCTCGGGCGAATGGTGTGCAGGTTGCATCCGACGGTGTGGTCGTCGAGCCGGGCGGTACGACATCCATTCCCCCACTTCGCCTGTATGCGAAGGATGCGCTCAAGCTCACCGGTAGGGTGACGACGCAGGAAGCGCCAGGGACGGGACTCGCCGGCACACAGGTGAGCGTGTTCGCGCCGAACATGTACGATCCCTCAACGCGAGCCGTGACGGATGCAAATGGCGGGTTCGCGATCTCGGTCGGCCAGCCCGGATGGTACTCGTTGTCCACCACCGGAGCCACAGCCGAGGCGAGGGTCTACTACGGAGCGATCGCCCGGTCGGACGGGAGGCCGACTCTCACCGACATCGTCCTGCCCGAAGGCACAAGCGGGCACTGCGGCGCGTCTGTGAAGGTTGTCCTCCCTACCGGCCAGGTACCGCAGGGCCGCATCTGGGTCGTTCCGCTGCAGAGCAGTCTAGTTGTCGGCCCCGGCCCCGCCCGTCCTCGCCCACGGTTCGACCTACTGACCTACATGGGCGATGGGGGAGCCTGTACGTTCGACCGGCTGCCGCCCGGACGCTACCGGTTCCTCGCCCGGGCCGAGGTCAACACGGAGCTGGGTACGGAGCCACCTATGCAGGGCACGTCCGAGGAGGTGGTGATCAACTCGGCAGCCATTGCCGAGGCCGTCACCGTACTGGAGTACCCTGGGCGCATTACCGGGCAGGTGACCCGCGAGGATGGGAGCGCGGCCGCGGGGGTGATGGTGGGCGCGACCAGCATGGTCGTCCCGTGGCAGCTCATGGCCCCGGAGCACTTCGTCGCGACGGACGAGACGGGGGGCTTCGCCATAGAGGCAGTGGAGCCTAGCGCGTACGCCGTCTCACCGGTCGCATGGCTGCCTTGCCCTGACGGCAGCCCGGCGTACACCTACCTCGCGTACAACCAGGCCCTGGTCGCCCCGGGTCTGACGGTGAGTGCGCCGACCAAGCTGCCGCGCGACGTCGAACCGGTCGGGACCATGGCTGGGCCTCCGCCCATCATGATGACCATCGGCGGCACTGTGGTCTACGATGCGGACGGCAGGCCCGCTGCCGGGGTGCAGATCGGCCTCCTCGGCCAAGGCTACCCGTGCCTGCCTCCGATGGTACTCACCGATGCAGCCGGTCGTTTCCGCCTGACGGTCATGCAGGACGAGTGGGCGCAGGATCTGGTCGCGTGGACGCCCGGCTATGCGGAGTCGTGGCTCAACCTGTGGAGCGCCGGCATTGGCCCCGACAAGAGGGGGCCGGTTGAGGGTGTGCTACTCCGCCTCGGGCGGGGCGGCACGATCGCGGGCAAGGTCATTCTCCCCGATGACGATCCAGCCCTGGGCGATCTGGTCGTGAGGGCCCCGCAGGAGGACGCGCTACCAATGGTGCGAGCGGGCGGAGTGGAGGCCGGGACGACCGCCGGTCCACGCGGGCGCGGGACGCCCGCCGGCCCACGCGGGCGCGGGACGACCGGTGGCCGAGGCGGGCGCGGGGGGGGGGGGACGAGCTGGCGGGGTCGGGCCCGGGGCGACCGCTGGCGGGGGCGGCCGCGGGATGCCCGCCGGTGGAGGCGGGCTCGGGATGCCCGCCGGTGGAGGCGGGTTCGGGATGCCCGCCGGCGGCCCGAGACAGGGCCATCGGCTGGGTCTCTGCGGTACGGGGGTGCCTACCGAGATGGACGGCTCCTTCCGCATCGAGCATCTGACGCCCGGGACCTACGGACTAAGTGCCGCTTGGGACGCGCTTGGCCGCAGCGAGCCGCTGGAGGTGGACGTCGAGGAGGGGGGGGAGGTGGACGGTGTGTCTGTCGTGGTCCCCCCCCTCATCCCCCGCACTTCGGCGCTGATCGTGAGCACCGACGGCGTCACCCCGATAGGGAACACGGTTGTGTCCCTCTCCGGCAGCACGGGGACGGTGCCCGCGGAGGCACTCCGGACCGACGAAGCCGGCGGGTTCGTCATCCACTGCCTGCCGGAGGGCACGTACGGGGTCTCTGCCCAGTGCGTCAGCGCCATTCGGCAAGCCTCGCGTGTCTCCGACCTGACGGTGGAGCCGGGTGAGGAGGATGTGCTCCTCATGGCTGAGCAGATGAGCACCGTGAAGGGCCGTGTCGTCGTCGCGCCGGGCCTGACCATCCCGCCCGGCCTACGCGCGGCCCTCACCGGGACCGGCATGGGCCCGACCTGGGCGATAGCCACTGCGCCGGTCAGCCCGGACGGCAGCTACACGATCACCGTCGCCGCCCAGCCCTGGGACTTCGACGTGTGCCTCGTGATGGGACACTGCACCAAGATCGCCGGACAGAAGCTCAGTGTCATGCCGGGCGCAGTAACCAAGGCGCCGGACATGGTGTGGACGGGCGTGGTGCCCGAGCAGTAGTGCGCGAGCCGCGCATCGCCGCGGGATGGCGACTACGAGATGAGAGCCTGGATCGGGCACAACACGCTCGTGGGAACCGTCAAAGCGGAAGTGAGGAGTGTGGAGACGACCCGCGGCCCGGGCATCCAGTGGTCGGGGACCGTCCCGTGGGAGTGAGTCTCCCGTGCCTGGCTGAGCGCAAGCCGCCAGGCAAGTCGCAGTGGAGGAGCCAGGGCCATGCGCAACCAAGTTGCCTTCGTGTTCGCTGTTCTCCTCTCGGCATTCGTCGTTGCTCCGCAGGCCGCTGACGCGCAGAGCCTGACAGGGGTCGTCTACGCTCCCGGCGGAGCGGTCCTCGCGGAGAAGGACGTCACCATTGTGCTCCGGTGGGAGGCCTCCCACCGGAGTCTCTACCGGGCGACCAAGTGGGGCGTCCGGACAGACGCGGACGGGCGCTACCGAGTCGACGATGTGGGGGCTGGGCCGGTCTCCGTGACCGCGATGGCGGCCGAGGGGTGGGCGGCGCTGGGCGACTTGGCCATGGGTGCGGGGGACGATCCCATCGCCCTCGATGTCAACCTGCGCGACGGCGCGACGCTTGAGGTCCAGGTGCTCGACATGCGCCGCCGGCCGGTTCCCGGAGCGGAGTTCACGCTCGGGGGGCCGTTCCATGCCTGGCGGGGGATCCCATGTA
>Ga0315288_10000464_pt1 | contig 50638 bp, 52 predicted proteins | sample YL17G11_20_MG_FD_203454 | JGI IMG/M metagenome (GOLD analysis project Ga0315288, IMG submission 203454) | Sediment microbial communities from Yellowstone Lake, YNP, Wyoming, USA - YL17G11_20 | ecosystem: Environmental > Aquatic > Freshwater > Lake > Sediment | place: USA: Wyoming | collected... | reverse complement strand
AATGGGAAGGAAGCCCTCGAGAAACTTCCCCTTTTCAAACCGGATCTCATCACCCTCGATATCAAGATGCCGGTGATGGATGGAATCGAAACCCTGAAACGAATTCGAGAGGTGGAGAGGAACTTGCCCATTATTCTCTGCTCCGCCTATAGTGAGTACAAGCAGGACATTACCACCTGGGCTTCAGATGCCTATGTGGTCAAGTGCGCCGATTTGACAGAGTTGAAATCCGTGATCCGGAAATGTCTGGGGCACTCATGATGACCCTTTCCTCCCTTTTTAATTTTTCTCTCATGGGGGTTGGAAATTTTAGGTTTATTGGGATTTTGCAATTTGAAATTTGAGGTTTCGTAACACTTTAGTTCTTTGAAATGAACTGGGATGAGTCCCCCGGTCAGAGATGCTTCCAAAGTTTTAGAATGCGGTCTCTTATATTTTTAGTATTGAAATGGAGAAAGTGAGCAAGAAGCTGCTATACTTTTGGAGCCGTCTGATTGATCCAGTAAGAGGTTTCCGCTCTAAAACTTTTCCAGCATCCCTAACCGGTGTCCTATGAAGGCGACTTTACAAAGCGCTAAAGTTTTACTATATTTCGATTTTTTAGAAGATGGGGCAGTAGCTCAGCTGGGAGAGCGGCACGTTCGCAGCGTGTAGGTCGCCGGTTCGAATCCGGTCTGCTCCACCAATGATAGCAAGAGGTTAACCATTTTGGTTAACCTCTTTTTTATTGGAACGTAAAGTTTTCGTAAAGTCACTCCTAAGATAATCAAGAGCTGTGACCGCATCTCTTAAACTTTTTAGATAATGACGTACGCATCGTTGGGTCATTATCGGTGTCTTATGATCTAATACTAATTTGACGTCAAACATAGAGTATTAATCCAGTCGAAGCAGGTCATTGAGCGGACCCTTTCCGGCTGATGAAGCAAGGTGTTGATGGTCCGACAAAGAAGATCGACAACCTCATTGAGGGAGTTAAAAGTTTTGTTGCCGAAGGCATCTCTCAAATAGTCCCAAATATGTTCCACAGGGTTAAGTTCTGGGCTGTAAGGCAGCAGGGGAAGAAGGACCATGTTTTTTGGGACTCGTAAAGCATGGGCGCGATGCCATCCAGCGCCGTCGAAGAGCATGACACATAAATCGTCCGGGAACTCTTGGGCGGTATGGGATAGGAAAATAGACATGACCTCTGCGTCAACCCACGGCATGACTAGGGAAGCGAGCCGGCCGTCTTTGGGGCTTACTACTGTCATGACATACACATATTCCCGTACCACTTGATGGCCTACCACCGGGCGGCTGGGTAGCGGTGCCCAACAACGCCTTCGATCATTAATGCGACCGAATCGGCCCTCGTCTTGAAATAGCAGTCTCACTGGCATGCCAGCCACCCCGGAGGCTACGATTTCTTTGATGAGGATCGGGAGTTTTTTTTAAACTCCTCTTGGGCTTGGGGATCGGCCTTAACGTGTCGCGGCCGAGGACCAAGCTTGCGCCATTGGTGTCGCCGCAAGAGACGGTAGACATAAGCCAGGGAAATTTCTTCCCCTGCCGCTTGGCATATCTTGGGCATCATCTGCTTGACGGTAATCAACTCGCCCCCTAAGGCCCTCTTCTCAAATGACTTGAGCAGCGCCTCTTCCTGCGGCCACGATAGCAACGACCAGCGTCGTCCGCCCCGCCCCTGGCGCACAAGCCCTTCTGGACCATCTTTGTTGTATTGGCTCACCCACAGCCAGACAGCCTGCTTCGATACCCCAAGCATCTTCGCAACTTCGTCAGCATGAAATGGCCCGATCTTAGTCAGCCAGATGGCCAATCGCTTCTGGTACGCTTCGCGACTTGCCGCTTCTCGAATCCATACTAAAAACTCTTCCTCTGATAACCATGGCTTAATCTGGGCAGCTCCCCGCATCTTTTTACCTCCTGCCCAAATATTACCATTACTCTATGTTTGATGTCAAATTAGTATAACGAGTTGCCCAAAAGTGAAAGGAGGTGCATATGTTGTAATGGAACAGGAATAATGCCCCATTACTGCGGATTTTAAATCAGGGATGGAAATAATCCTGCAAGAAAATCCATTGAAAAACTAACCGTCCAACAGACTCTAAACTCTATTTTCCCATCTCAACTATCTATTTCAAATTTCTTTTCTAAGAAAGGAAGGGGCAGGGAAGTGACCTTCGGGTTAGCATACCGACGGCAATGCATAAATGCAAAGACCAGTCCTATAATCAGAACGCCAATCCCCAAAAAAATTAATCCTTTTCATAGAAAACCTCCTTTCTGTTTTTATCGTATTGGTACACGTTTGGGAAGCTTCCCAAACAATCCTCTCCCTTTGTGATTTTTGGAAATCCATACCCTATCTTCCCTTTTGAGGGTGCACCTGGCGGGATGGTAGAATAGCTGTGGCCGTGGCCTCACAGGAATGTTCACCATCTTGATTAATGGCAAGAAGCTCACAGTCCACAAAACAACGATCTCCCTCTTTGTACTTCTTGACAACTTTCCCAGTTATGGTAAGAAGATCGCCAACGGGGTTGTGTCGGACTATTTTTGCATTAAGCTTATAAAGCCATCCGTCATCCCCTACCCAGTTCGTCATCAAATGACTCATCCAAGAAACTCGCTCCGGGCCGTAATCATACGCTCCGGGAGTTCCTACGGCTCTGGCTAATTCATCCTCCCAGTGGACCCTTTCAGGAATATCAGGAATATTATAAGCATTAGGAATTGCAACACCAGGATGATCCTTATAGAGTTTGAAAGCAAGCTTATGGGCTCGAATATAGAGTCCTCCCCAGCCTTGGACAAAGGAGATAAACCCTGTTACTGTCATGGGCCCTTTCATTATAGGAGGTAACTCATCTCCTGTGCTGACATCCTCAAAGTACCGAGGATCACCGCCCCTCACCTTCTCATTGGCGTACATCTGCATTGCTTGTCTTATTTCATTGTCAGAATACACTTTTCTTTCTTTGCCCTTTTTATATTTTTGCCCTTTTTCACGAGCTGTTTGTCTCTCTGTTCGAAAACACCATGAATCGCATTCGGCAATTTTTTCACCGCTTTGATTGAAAAAATCGCCGTGATAAATCTGCTGGATAGCTCTCCCAGCAAATTGGGTCTGATGTTCCACTAGGTCTTTCAAATAGACCTCGGTTCGAATCCTATCTCCAAGCCGTATCGGGAGATACCAGATCCAGTTCGTGCCAGCAAACATCGCATGGATACCCGGGAGCCCCCCTACATAGCCGCTAATCACTCTGTTTGTAGCATATAGAAAACAAGGCGGGGCGACGATAGTGCTAAACCGGGTCTTTCGGGCATATTCTAAGTCCGTCCACAGAGGATTGTCATCTCCGATGCCATAAGCATAATGACGGATAGCATCTTGGTTAGCTTCCTCTATCCAAGGTTCGACAGTCTTAGTGATTTTTACTCCGATCCTTTTGCGAAGCTCTCCTAACGCTTCTTCTGTGATAACCGGGAAATGCTCTCTTACCTTTGACAGGTCTAACTCTCTCGCACTCATATTTCATTCCTCCTGAAAACTTCAGTAAATGATCTTTTCCTTTTTCAGTTTTTGGACATCTTTTGAGGATAGCCCCAAAACGGTTTCATAGACATAGCCGTCATGCTCCCCCAGAAGTGGTGCAGACTTTCGAATGGAACCAGGCGTTTCGCTCAACTTCCAAGGTACAGCGAAAAGGAGCTCTTTTCCTAAAAGGGGATGAGTTACTTCCTCGTGTATCCTTCGATATTGGTAATGTCTGTCTTTATATTGTTCTTCCATGCTCAAGACGGGAATAGCCGCTATTCCTTGCATCTGTAAGGTTTCAACTATCTCCTCTCTGGAGAAATTCGTTGTCCAGGCTGCCAATCTTTCGTCCAGGTCGTTCCTTCTTATGAGTCGGCCATTTTCCTTTTGCAGATCGGGATCCTTTGCCCAATCTGGGTCTCCCATCACATGTCTCAACTTCGCCCAGTTTTCATCCGAGTCGACACTAATTGCCACCCATCGATCCTCTCCTTTGCAAGGATACATTCCGTGTGGGCTCTGCTTATTGTGACGATTTCCTTCGGGTCCCATGATTCTACCGTTAATCTGATATTCAAGTAAAGCTTCTCCGAGTAGGGCACATGAGGCTTCTAACTGCGACATATCGATATAAAGTCCTTCGCCCGTTCTTTCCCGATGCCAAAGGGCTACCATAACCGCAAAGAAAGCATGTGTGCCTGCATTTGGGTCACTCAGACCAAAAGTCATCATCCCAAGAGGGGGTTCACCTTCGTAACCCACAAGGGATTCCGTGCCTGATAAGCTTGAAATTACCGGCGCATACCCGAGCATATCAGAAATTGGCCCATTTTGGCCAGCCGTTGAAAGAGAAAGCATGATTAGGTCTGGTCTAACCTCTTTCAGGTTTTCATAACCCAGCCCCAATTTTCTTAATGCTTTAGGGGTAAAGTTTTCAATGAGAATGTCACTTGCCTTCACCAAAGTTTTGAAAAGTTCGATACCTTTGGGGCGTTTCAGGTTGAGCCTGATGCTTAGCTTGTTTCGGTTCAGGTTGTGATAATATGGTCCAAGTTCAATTGACTTTCCTTCAACCTTTTTGCCTTCAATGATGGGACTTCCTCGAAGCCGAGTATTGTCCAAACGCTCACTGTGTTCTAATTTAATGACCTCCGCCCCCATGTCAGCTAAGATACAGCCAACCATAGGTCCAGACCAAACCCAACCGAGATCGATCACCCGTAATCCTTCGAGAGGAAGTGGCTTCATTTCGGCAATTTCCTCAAATAACCCCTTGCTTCTTAAGCTCTCTCATATCTTCCTTTGTAAGACCCAATTTATCCATAAGGACAGTTTCATTATGCTCTCCAAGAAGAGGAGCTGGTCGAATGGATTGAAATATCTTGTTCGAAAACCGAAAAGGAAGCCTAGGAAGATATAACGTTCCAATTTCAGGGATTTGGATCGATTCAAAAAAAGCCCTTTCTCTTAGTTGAGGTTCATCTAAGGATTCATGAACCCATTTGACTGGTGCCAATGGAAATCCGTATTCTCGAGCCATTTGGAAAAGTTCATTTTTTGCATAACGTTTTAGAATAGGAATCAAGAGGGCATCCACTTCATCTGGGTATTCCCGACCCATTGCGAACTGGTCTTGATAACGAGGATTATTAGCCCAGTCTGGCCGGCCAATGGCATCAAGGAGGCGGTTCCAGTCTCTGTTTGTACGGGCAATCAGACAGATAAAACCATCCTTACATGGGAAGAGTCCATAAGGATATGGGCCACCTGAACCCCAGGCACGTCTGCCGTCTCTTTCCCACTTTAACCCGTAAAACAAGTAGAGAATCGCATTGGTACCTGCATAGGTTGCCATGACATCTGATATAGAAATATCCAAAAATTGCCCATGACCGGATTTCTTACGTGCCATGATCGCTACCATAATGGCTGCTGCCCCATTGATACCTCCTTGAAAATCACATTGATTAAGAGGAATCTGAAGGGGTTCCCTCTTGGGGCTTCCAATGGCCCAGCTTGCCCCACTCAAGGCAGCGCAATGAAGATTAAATCCTTTATAATCTCTATACGGACCCTCCCAGCCAAAGGGCGTAATGGCACAGTAAATCAATTTGTGGTGAGTCTTTGCTAGAGAGAAATAATCCAATTGCGATTGTTCTATAACATCTGGAAGACCATTTGTAAGGAAAATATCGGTTTGATCCAGAAGTTTCGCAAGAATCCTGCGTCCCTCTGGATTCTTAAGATTGAGGGTGACAGATTGTTTACCAGTATTAAGAAAGATGAAGAGACCACTTTTCTCAAGATGCGGGACATCCCCAGGGAAGGGGCCGTAAGAACGGGCCATGTCACCTCTATCAGGTGACTCCACTTTAATTACCTTTGCCCCTAAATCGGCAAAAAGACGCGAACAGTACGGAGCCGACACAAATTCACCATATTCAATGACGCGCAGATCCGAAAGCATCATTATTTCTTGGCCTTTTTCTGAATTTCCCACTCCCGAAGCACATGCCTCTTTGTCTTCCCTGTCACTGTCCTAGGGAAGTCTTCCAAAAATTCTATCTCCCTTGGATATTCATACGCCCCTAGGTTTTTCTTAACCATCATTCGGATCTCATCCCCAATAACTTCGGATGGAGCAATGCCCTTCTTAAGCATAATAAAGGCCTTTACGATACTACCCCGAATGGCATCTGGGCTAGCAACCACCGCCACATCCTGTACTGAGGGATGTCCGAAGATGCATTTCTCGATTTCTTCGGGACCAATACGATAGCCTGCACTGGTTATCACATCATCTTTTCTTCCCTTAAACCAAAAATAACCTTCCTCATCCTTGGTCGCCAAATCCCCGGAAAGCATCCACTCACCAATAAATTTCTCCTTTGTGGCCTCGCGATTCCCCCAGTAACCAAGGAACATGCCCGGATCACTTCTATGGATCGCCACCTCACCCAGCCGTCCCGGCGGAAGAATCTGCCCCGCCTCATCAACAATTTCAACTCGGTGACCCGGATAGGCCTTACCCATAGAGCCAGGCCTGACAGGTAGGATGGTGGTACAATTTCCAACAACAAAGCCCATTTCCGTCATTCCGTACATCTCGCTTAGACTCTGAAACGTATCCTTCCCCCAATCCAGAACGTCTAACGGAAGCGATTCTCCACCACTGTGAACTGATCGCATCAAAATTCTGTAACGGCTAGACGCATTGGTGACACTACTCATGATCTTGAGAGCGAGTGGAGGAAGGAAGGCATTTCGTACTTGATATTTCTCAATTAAAGCGAAAGCTCTTTCAGGATCAAAACGTTTTCGTTCAGCAGCTAACACCGGAATGCCATATGTCCAAGGAGCAATAAGGCTGTCTAGAAGACCCCCAATCCAAGCCCAATCAGCAGGAGTCCAGAAGAGATCACCTTCTTGGGGTAAGAAATTGTGCGCCATCTCCAGCCCAGTTAGTCTCCCAAGTATACACCGGTGTGCGTGGAGGGCTCCTTTTGGAAGACCCGTAGTTCCAGAAGTATAGACTAGAAATGCCGGGTCATCAGCAGCGGTCGCAGTGATTTTAAAATCTTCTGCCCCCTCGTTTAAAAGAGAACCAAATTCCCTGGCGCCCTTTTGTTCACCTCCTATCACAATCAATTGTTCTATAGTTTCCAGTTGACTTTGCAAATCTAGAATTTTTTCGCAATCTTCTGAAGCAAAAAATAGCACCTTGGCCTGGCAGTCATTCATACGATGGACAATAGCTTCAGGACCAAACATTGGGGTCATGGGAACAGATATCCCACCAAGTTTTAGTGTTGCAAGGTGAGCAAGGGCAGCTTCCGGCTTTTGTGGAAGAAAAACGCCTACTCTGTCTCCGCGCCGGAGACCAAGGCCCATCAGGACATTAGCTAAACGATCAGATAGTTTCTTTAGCTGCGAAAAGGTGTAAGTCTCCTGTTTCCTATCCTCACTTTCATAATAAAGTGCAACCTTATCTGAATTGGAACAATGCTTATCACAAATATCGTATGCAACATTGTATGATTGAGGTATCTTCCAAGAAAAGGAGTCGTAGATTTTTTTAAAATTCCGATAAGCCTGTAGATCTCGCTCAATCATTCTCTTATCCCCTTTCGCATAAGAAAATTTAAGCTAAAGAAATAAAGCAATGCAAGAATTCGATATAGAGCAAATTTCCGCATCTGCAAACAATATTCATTAAAGTACTTGTTCCTTTTCTAAACCCAAAACCTCTTCCTCAGAGAACCCTAGTATCTAATTATATAAATAAGCGTGCTTATGTTTCGGATGAACTGATTTGACATAACGCTTGGTCCATTCAAACGGGGCTGCCTTTTCGTTATGGGCGGAAATGAAATCATCGATCGCCTGGCGTAGCTGTCGGACGCTTGTAAAGGAGGCGCCCTTCAGGGCATAGCGGCTCAGAAGACTGAACCAGATTTCGATCTGGTTCAGCCACGAAGCATGCGTCGGCGTAAAATGAAAATGAACTTTCGGATGGCGTTTAATCCAATAATCCCTCTTCGGTCGATGAGTCTTCAAATTGTCCATAATCACATGGATTTCCTCGCCTGGATGTTCGGCAACGATCTCGTTCATAAAATCCAGAAACTCCCGACGACGGCGACGGCCGTAATGGCCCGCCTTCACTTGTCCCGTGGCTACATTCAAGGCTGCAAAGAGGGTACTCGTTCCATGCCGTCGATACTCATGGTTGGCTCCCGTCAGCGCCTTGCCATTGGGCAGTTTAAGCCACCCCTGAGCCCGTTCCAACGCCTGAATGGCTGGTTTCTCATCCATGCATACCACCATGGCGTTCTCAGGAGGATCCAGGTAAAGCCCAACAATATCAGCAGACTTGCGTGCAAATTCAGGGTCCGTCGAAATACACCAACTGCGCCGTCTCTGAAGGCTAATCCCACGCCTACGCAACACGGCCCATACTTCATAATCCGGGATGCCCGTCCTCTCCCCCAGAAGCCTTCCATTCCACTGGGCGTATCCCTTCGGAGGAGGCTCATCGATCTTGCGCAGAATCGTGCGCTCGGTCTCCGCGGTGTATTTGCGTGGCTGCCCGGGGCGCGGTTCATCAAGCAAACCTTCCAAGCTTTCCATGACGAAACGGGTTCGCCATTTGCAGATCCGTGCGACACGTGTTCTCAGCCTTTTGGCAATCTCCACGTTCGTTTGCCCTTCAGCACCCCAGAGAATGATTTGCGCTCTTTCTGCCATACGTTTGGGAGTGGTATGAGTTCGAAGCAACCGCTCCAGCTCCGCCCGTTGTTCGGGCTCCAACACGATTTCTTTTGCTTTCCTGCTCATAGTGCAGGAAATTTAACATATTACTCTTATTATGTCAAGTAGATACTAGTATTTCTTTCAGTTTATAATTGTTATGCTACCCGATTTGCAGTGGAACGTAGAGAATAGTTAACGGCATAGAAGATAGCTGCTAGGGTAGACCAAAAGCTAATCGCTTGCCTATATCGGGATTTATAACTTCTTGAATGTGCAACAGACTCTATTATAAGAAACAGGATTAGGACTCGAATCAAAAACGAACTTCCCATAGTATCTTTTTCTTCCTACCTTTGTAGTTCAAAAGGGTACCAAACACGAAGGGTAGATCACCCGTACATTAGCGACAATTCAATAATAAAACTTTTTTTCTTGAATTCTGTAAACTCGAGACATCAGCTCAGGTCTCGAAAATCACTAGGGATCTTAAGGCGAGGGCGATTAGCCTTTTTAATTCCCAAGGCATCGTCAGCGATGATCAGACGCATGATATTGGCCGTCCCCTCACCGATTTGGTAGAGCTTTGAGTCGCGGTAATATTTTTCCACAGGAAGATCTAAAGAATACCCCATACCACCATGGATTTCCATAGCCCACCCAGCAGCACGCACTGCAGCCTCTCCGGCAAAGTATTTGGCAACGGCTATCTCCCGGGTAAATGGTCGTCCCTGATCGTTCAGCCAAGCTGCCCACCGGACCAGTAAACGAGCTGCTTCCGTATATGTAGCCATATCTGCAATGATTTGTTTGACCATCTGATAATCTCGAATAGGGCGTCCAAACTGCACACGTTCTTTAGCATACTGCACCGAAGCATTGAGGCAGGCTTGACAAACCCCCAAAGCCCCACTACTTACGCTGATTCGGCCTCTGTCCAGAGCGGTCATAGCCACTTTGAAACCACCCCCCCACTCTCCCAATAAGTTCTCTTTCGCTGCCAAGACATCCTCAAGAAACACCTCTGCAATGGGTGAGGATTTATCTCCCAGCTTTGGAATCTCCTTAGCTTGCCAGCCAGCCTGGTCAGTTTCAACGACGATGGCGCAGAGGCCTTTATGCTTGAGAGATCTGTTGAAAGTGCAATAGACTAAAGCGTAATCAGCAACTGTTCCATTAGAGATCCATGTTTTGGTTCCGTTGATCAGGTAATAATCTCCCTTATCTACAACTTCAGCCTCGATAGCTGCAATGTCTGACCCGGCATTGGGCTCTGAGAAACAGGTGCAACCTAGCTTTTCGCCCGATACTAAAGCCTTGACATACTTCTTTCGCACTATATCGTTGCCCCATTCCATTATAGTGTAAGGTACGGTAAGAGCTTGAAGGTTGAAAAGGCTTCGTAACCCTGAATCATAAGTAGAGACCTGCTCACAGACGATGGAATGGGCTAGGAAACCCAAATCCGATCCTCCCATACCGATTGGAAATGCACAGCCAAAAAAGCCTAGAGACCCCATTTTCCTTACCAGTTCTCGATCAAACTCTTCTCTTTTTAAATTGGGAGCAATTTCTTTTGTGACAAAATCTTTGACTATCTGAACCATGACTCTTTGTTCTTCTGTCAGATCAAAATTCATAGCCTTCTCCCCATTATAATATCCTTTTTTGGGGGTCACACTGAATACCACCTTTCGCCCCTCTATGGAGGATATTTACCACGGCCGCCTTCCAAATCATCCACATGGCCAGACCTTCACCTCATCGAGATTCACATCCGGGTGATAACGAATTCCTCCCTTCCCAGGGTCTCTTGTTATATCGTGTTGGACCCGATATCCTGTGAAAACTTTGACACTCCCATCATCTATCTTTACAGGAAAATGTACGATCAGTTCCCGCTTCATCTGCTTGATCTTCTCACAGAGTCTCATGTCTAATCTCATCTTCTCTCCCGCAATATCCACTTGCTTCATCGCCACATCCAGTGGGTTGATCTTATCTATTTGGTCTGAAACCACAGACCCCTCCTTTGAGGTTGATTTTTATCTCTTATCTACATTTCCATATTGGTTTTCTCTTTTCCGAAAAGGCCCTTCTCCCCTCTTTCACATCCTCTGATTCATAAACAGGTGCATAGATGTCCTCGGTTAGATTTAGGGCGTTTTGATAATCCAGATCTCTGCTTCTAATCATCACCTTTTTTGTTGCCTGAACCGAAAGAGGTGCATTCTCAAGAACATGTTCTGCTAAGACTGTGGCCTCCTTCATTAAATCGTCAAGAGTGACAACCTTGTTAACCAAACCCAATTGATAGGCCCTTCGAACATCCATTCGATCTCCAGTAAAAAGTAGTTCCGCAACTATTCCGCGTGGAAGGAAATCAGATAAGAACGCTGTAAATGATGTGGGAATTCCAACTTTTGCCTCGGGAAGACAGAATTGCGTGTTATCGGCCGCTATCCTCATGTCACATTCTAAAGCAAGCCAGAATCCACCTCCAATGACATGTCCATGCAATGCGGCAATGATAGGCTTCCAGATTTTATATTTAATTGGTCCTACAGCTCGATCTCCCATTGTCTGGGATTGTGAAATGGACCATTTTCCCATTACGAGTTCATTGATCGCCACGCCTGCGCAAAAAGCCCGTCCTGCACCGGAAAGGATCGCGACCAGGCATTCCTCATCATCCCTAAAACCCTTCCAAATCTCTTGTAATTGTTCCAACATCTCTGTAGTAATAGAATTAAGCTTGTCTGGTCTGTTCAGCGTGATATAAGCAATCTTGTTTTTCTTCTCATATAAAACATCTTTCATTTAAATCTCCTTCCACTATAAAAAATAAATTTATCTCCTTATTTTATGAAGATGCTTCAAGCGTTGAGCTTCCAGCCTCTCGTGGAAAGCGGGATGGGAAATCTCTATCAGTGCCCGTGCGCGCTCTCGCAAGTCCTTACCTCGAAGGGAAGCTATTCCATACTCCGTCACTACATAATCAACATCGTGCCGCAGTGAACTCACTGTTGCATTCAGTTCGAGATGGGCCACAATCCGCGACATCTTCCCATCTAGCGTGGTGGAGGGTAATGCAATAATTGATTTCCCCCACTTAGAGAGGCGAGCCCCTTGCACGAAGTCCGAATGGCCTCCAATCCCACTGAACTGAATCCCACCCAAACTTTCGGCATTTACCTGCCCAGATAGGTCAACTTGGAGAGCTCCGTTGATGGAACAAAAGTTTTTGAGCTGAGCCAGAATCGCACCATGGTGGGTGTAAGAGCTGGGATAGGATTCTACATCAGGGTTTCGGTCAACAAATCGGAAAAGACGATCCGTACCAACCATTGTGGTGCCGATGGTTTTCCCGCGATGCAAATCCTTTTGTGAATTATCAATGACCCCTGCTTCAACCAGATCAACGATTTCATCGATCAGAAGTCCCGAGTGGATCCCCAAATGTTTCTTCCCTCTCAGTGATGGTAAGAAGGAGTGGGATATCTTGCCGATCCCAAACTGGATAGTTGCTCCGTCCGGAACCAAGCTAGCTATGTAGTTGCCAATCTTGCGGTCTGCTTCCGTGAGTGTCTCGGTATTGACTTGAGGAAGGGGTCGATCCGTTTGAATCGCGTAGTGGATTTCGGATGGATACAAGAAAGTCTCCCCTTCTACCCATGGCATCTGCTGATTAATTTCACCGATGACCATCTTCGCAGCTTTGGCCATAGCTAACGTGTGGTCTACAGAGACTCCGAGGCTCATGCTTCCATCCGGGCTAGGGGGGGAGACCGAAACTAAGGCCACATCCAGGGGAAGTATCTTTTCACTAAACAGAAGAGGGATCTCGGAATAGCGACATGGGATATAATCAGCCTTTCCCTCCCGTGCAGCTTCGACTAAGCAAGGATCCATCATAAATGTCTTCCATGCGAAATGGGTCCCTCGATCCGTCTTCCAAATGCGCTGAGAATTGAACTGAATCATCCCTATAAGCTGGGCACCTCTGAAACGGGTGCAAGCTTCTATCAGCGCCTCAATAAGAGTCTGGGGCTCACCGCATGCGTTCCCCAGACCTATCACGCCGCCCGGGGGAATCAAAGCTATAGCTTCTTCTGCTGTTACAATTTTCATTCTTACGTAGGGTATAAGCGAATATTCCAATTCCCTTTTATCGTAATGCCCGGTGATTCAATTATATAAGGTTTACCCAAACTTTCCACCATGCGTTCGGGATTCGCCCTAGTACCTCCAAATACCCTGCCAAACCCAAAGGGGCTTTCAAGGACATCTTCTACTGAGGTGAACCCCCTATCTCTGCAAGGATTGCAGCTAAAACTCCGTTTCGAGCAGCATTACCAGCGTGGAGCGGTTTGGTCATGCTTCCAACGTTGTGCCTGATCCCAGAGACAAGCGAACTCACTATTCCTAATGCTGCCTCGATCTGTTTAGATTCAAGACCTAGCACCTTGCAACAACCCACAGTGGCTCCAATATGTCCTAAAGTCCCTGTTGCATGGAATCCCATCTCATGATGCGTAGGCGATATTCCAGTTCCTACCCTCCCCTCAGCCTCAACACCCATTATGTATGATTCTAGAATTTGTTTCCCCGTAGCATTGCAATGCTCTCCAAGAGCCAATACAGCTGGCAATATAGCGACTGTTGGATGGGCAAGGATCTGCCAATCTGTATCATCCTGATCAGTTGCATGAGCGCTAATACCGTTTGCTAGAGCAGCCATAATGGATGATGTTTTAAATCCTCCACCTACGACTGTTGAGTGGGGTTCACCACCAGCATATCTCGCTAAGTCAATCCCGAGCTTACCAGTCTTCTCTGTGGAACCTGCCAGCATTGTTTCCAAAACATTGAGGATAAGGTTCTTAGCCTTTTCCACGACATGAGAAGGTAAATCTTCAAAACTAGTTCTCTGCACAAAACTCGATAATGTCTTAGTTTGTCCCATCATCAATCCTCTTTATTAACCCTCCGCCTACCGACAATTCCCATAATCAATAGCATTCCAGCCGTCAATAACAAACTTGCCGAAATGGGCTTTTTCAAGAAAATGGATAAACTTCCGTTGGAAAGGAGCAATGATTGTCGGAATGCCATTTCGAGCATTGGACCTAAGACCAATGCAAAAACTAAAGGAGCTGCTTCGTAGTCAAATTTCTTCATAAAGTATCCCATTACTCCAAAGATAATCATTATGATAGTTTCGGTCGTCATATTATTAAGGCTGTAGACCCCGATGAGACAAAAGAGGAGTATTAGTGGAAAAAAAATTGGGTAAGGGATTTTGAGGATTTTTACCCACATGCCGATGAGTGGAAGATTCAAGATTAGAAGCATCGCATTTCCAATATACATACTGACAATTACCCCCCAGAAGACATCGGGAGAATTTTTCAAGAGCAGTGGACCGGGCTGGACGCCATGAATTATAAGGGCCCCAATGATAATAGCCATCACGGCATTTTGTGGGATACCCAATGTGAGCAAGGGCACGAAGCAACTAGTGCTAGCTGCATTGTTTGCAGTTTCTGGACCAGCTACGCCTTCGATCATACCAGTGCCAAATTTCTCAGGATGTTTCGATAACCGCTTTTCAACACCGTAGGAAGTTAAAGTAGAGACAATTGCTCCTCCAGTTGGCAATGCCCCCAGTATGAACCCTATCCCCGTCCCCCGTAAAATAGGCCCAATTGACCTTTTCCATTCTTCCAGATTGGGTAACAGTCCTTTTATCTTACTGTTACTGGTGTATAAATCCCGTGCTTGAATTTCATGATCGACGTTGAGGAGAACTTCAGAAATGCCAAAAAGGCCCATTATTACTGGCACTAATCCTACCCCATCGTTAAGTACTAGGATTCCATAAACAAAACGCTTGGTACCCGTTATTAAATCCATCCCTATACATCCGATGATAACCCCCACAACTGCCATCATTAATGCTTTAATCATTGACCCAGCTGCCAAATAAGTTAACAATACAAAAGCTAAGATAATAAGGGAAACATATTCCGCTGGTCCAAATTTCAAAGCCATGTTTGCCAAAGGAGGTGCCACTACCATTAGTAATATGCAAGAAAGGGTACCTCCAATGAAAGAACCGAATGCTGAGATTCCTAATGCTGCCCCAGCACGTCCTTTCCGCGCCATTTGGTACCCATCGAGACATGTGATCGCCGAAGTCGCCTCTCCGGGTATATTTACAAGGATGGAAGTAGTAGAGCCTCCATACTGAGCTCCATAGTAAATTCCAGCTAGCATGATGACGGCACTCGCTGCATTAAGACTGAAGGTGCTGGGCAATAGAAGCGATACAGCAGCCGTTGTGCCTATCCCAGGCAGAACCCCTACTAACGTGCCAACGAGGACCCCGATGAAGCAGTATAACAAATTCATTGGCACAACACATACTTGCAAACCATAAAGGATGTTTTGCCAGATATTCTGCTCCATTTTTTAGATTCCCAGGAACCCTTTCGGTAGCTGCGCTTTCAAACACAATTCAAAAACAACATACGAGGCCGCAGCAGTTAAAACCGTTACTAGCAGGATTATAATCCAACGCTGTCTTTCCACAAAGGCCAGAAGAAAAATCATGAAGATCAAGGTGCAGAGAATAAAACCTAAAAATTCCAACAATAACGCATAGGCCAATAGGCCTGTAAGAGTCAAACTCCATTTCTTCCAGCGTATTTCCATAAACCAATTTTCTGCAGGGACGTCAGTTTTCTTATAAATAGCTCTAAATATAATGAACAGTGATAACAAGGCTAAAATTATCCCAGAACAAAAAGGTAAAAGGCCTGGCCCCGGAGAGCCCCATTTACCGAGATCAAACCCAATTGACTCAATGACTACCCACATTGATATCAGCAGCCAAAAAATCCCACTCCAAATATCACTACGCTTCATACCAAGATATTCCTCTTAAAAACAATCCAAACTCTTTCGTTTGACATCCAATTGACATCCAATAGCAAATAATGCTTATTGACATAACGCAACATCGCTAGCACCGGAGGAAACTAAAAGCTGGCTCCGTGTAATCGCCGATCCAACTGTACAGGCGTATAGAAGGCGATAAAGCGATTGAGGCCCCAGTAACGTTGGTTGAATCAATAACGTGCCTCAGACAGGTACCTTTGAAGATGTTTTGTAGAAACTCCACGATGGGGTCCATCGAAAACCGCTTTTGCATTGGAATCAAACCGATACGTCACGCAACAAATGACCTGCCATTTTGGGATCCCTGAGAGTAACTCAGTGATACCCTATCCTAAACCTTTAGCAAATCATCATCGCTTTATAAGATTAGCTATTTTTCCATAATGAGCTATCATTATTTGCTCAAAGTCTTTTCCACTTGCATCCACGGGGACCAGGCTCATAGTTTTTAGTGTTTCTTGCCAAGCAGTTGTTTTTTTGCCTTTTGTAAAAACCTCCACCAATTTTTGAGCAATAGGTTCTGGCAACCCTTTTGGCCCTAGTACCCCAAAAATGCAAAAAGTGACGAAATCAAAGCCAAGTTCCCGTAATGTGGGAACATCAGGAAACTCCTTGACTCGCTGAGGCGTAAAGTTAGCCAGCAGACGTAAATTCCCAGCTTTTACAAGTGGAAGATGTTCACCACTGTTTGCCCCCACATGAATGTGGCCACCAAGCAAAGCAGGAATGATTTCGCCACCACTTTTGAAAGGGACCATAGTCCATTGCACCCCAGCTTGTTTGGCAACACCTCGCGTTATGAGTCCAGGTGAACTTCCTAACCCTGTCTCTCCTACCTTCACCTGGTTAGGATTTTGCCGAGCATACTCGATGAGATCCTTAAGTGTTTTCCAAGGTGAATCAGCGCGTACTGAAATGGACTCTGTAGGAGTCCCTAAAGCAACCAGATATGTAAAATCTGTAATTAAATTAAAGTCAACTTTAGTAAAATGTACAATGCTCCCAAGTGATCCGGGAGGGGCTGCAAGAGTGTACCCGTCGGGTTTGGAGTTCGCTAGAGTGGTCAACATGAGCATTCCTGTGGCTCCAGGCTTATTCGAAACTACTATGGGTTGACCGAGAAATGGTTCTGATGCAAGTGCAATTGATCGTGCCTGAATATCAGATGGTCCTCCTGGTGCGAAACCCACTAATAAGGTAACTGGCCTCGTGGGGAAGTCGATTGCCCATGATGTAAAAGCCCAGGTACATATGATGATAATAGAAATCACCAACAGATATGCTGCACATCTAACCTTTTTCATCTTTTCCTCCTTAAAAAGAATTTTTTGAAATGTTTATTGACATAACTCGATTTGTGACCCGCGTACGAGGTGGGGCTGGAAAGAGGATGTTTCTGCCAATTTAAATCCTTTTGGTCAGGCCTCTTCCTCTAATACCATTTGGATAGCCCCTTTGGGACAAACGAAAGCACAGATGCCACATCCTTTACAATAATCCAGATCAATCAGGACCTGTCCCGTCTCTTCATCCCGGGTGATGCAGAGATCCGGACAGAATAGGCCACAGATCTCACAAGATTCACAATCCCTTAATCCTAAACAACGCTGAGCCTCCTTACGAGCCTCTTCCTCCAAGAGACCAAATTCAACTGGAGAAAACCCCTTTTTACGCTCTTTGACCGAAAGGGTCTTTCGTTTTGGCCTTCTTAATACTTCTTTCTTACATTCTTTTGTCATCTTTTTTTCTTTGGGCTTTGCCCTATGTTGTATGCATTTCTATGAGAGATAACGATGGATTGATTCCGCTCCCTTCTTCCCAGCTGCGATGGCATCGATGGCCCAGCCTGGTCCTGTCACCATATCTCCGCCCGCAAAGACCCCTTTCATGCTGGTCTCACCTGTTTTTGAATCGATACGAACTGTCCCATCTTGATTGATATCCACTCCTTTTAAATACCTGCGCTCCACTCTTTGTCCGATGGCTGCAATAATGGTTTCTGTATGGACTTTGAAGTTAGACCCTTCGATTGGGCTCGGCTTTCTTCTTCCTTTTTCGTCAGGCTCACCTAACTTCATTTCGACACATTCCATTCCAACTGCTCGGCCACGCTTTCCAATCACTTTAATGGGAGAGGCGAGAAAATGAATCTTTATCCCCTCATGGATTGCTTCCTCCACCTCTTCAGGGATCGCAGGCATCTCCTTTCTCGACCTTCGATAAAAGATCTCGACCGTCTCTGCACCCAGACGGATGGCTGATCGGGCAACATCGAGGGCCACATTCCCTCCGCCGATGACAGCAATCTTTTTCCCGATCTTTATTCCCTTTCCCAAATTTATATCCCTCAAAAATTCCACACCCGGAAGAACTCCCTGAAGCCTTTCACCCGGGATATTTAATCTCGAACTGCGGTGGGCTCCGATCGAAAGAAAGGCAGCATGGAAGCCAAGTTTTTGAAATCTCTTTCCATTCCCTTCAAAATGGAAGCGATGGTTCGTCTTCATCTCGACACCTAATGCCTTGATCCCATCGATCTCCATCTTGACAATATCCTTGGGTAATCGAAATTCCGGGATACCGACGGCCAACATCCCTCCGAGGACAGGCAGGGCTTCAAAAATCGTCACTCTGAAGCCAAGGAGACTTAAATCATTGGCAGCGGCTAGACCAGCCGGGCCGGAACCAATTACCAAAACCTTCTCACGCCTCTTCTTCCCCGATCTCCTTCTCACTCTCTCACTCTTTTCATACTCTGCGACAAAACGTTTAAGGAGGCGGATCGGAATCGGGTGATCCACCTTCTCTCTCAAACACGCCTCTTCACAGGGATGGTGGCAGATATATCCGCAGACTGCAGGTAAGGGATTAACCTCCCGGATCAACTCCAAGGCTTCCTTAAACTTTCCTTGACCGACCATGGCTACATAGCCCCTTGTGTCCTGATGTATGGGACAAGCTTCCTGGCATGGAGGAAGAGGAACCTTATCTTCTAACGCCTTTTCTCGAACTTTCCCTTGATAGAGAGTCCCTCGAAGGCTATCCTTTTCGTTTCGATATTCGGTAATAAGCTCAGCCGGACATCCCTTAATACAGACATTACAGCTGTGACACTGCTCCGGTCCGATCACTGGCTTATGAGTTCTTCCTTCAACCATTGACCTGCCTCCCCAATTCCGTTCCTATCTGGAGAGCTTTCAGGTTGAGACTTCTAAACCGTTCTCCCACATGGATATGGATGGCCTTTTTGATGGCCTTGATAGAAACGATCTTTGTAATCTCGATGAAGGCACCCAAAAGTACAATATTCGCCACCTGCTTGTTTTTCAATTTCTTCACCGCATGTTCTGTAGCAGGGATACCCAGCTGTTTCACTTTCAAATTTTCCTTTGGAGTGGTCAGGTAATTATCGTAAAGAATGAGTCCAGAGGTCTCCCTGACATCTTCACAATACATATTGTAGGCCCCTTGCGACATAGCGATCAGAATGTCTGCGATGATCAAGTGTGGAAAGTCGATCGGGCCATCCGAAAGAACTACCTCCGATTTACACCCAGAGCCTCTAGCTTGGGCACCGTAAGAATTTGATCCAGAAACATATTTCCCCTCGATTGCTCCAGCCTCCCCAAGAAGCACACCTGCCAATACAATCCCTTGACCTCCAAACCCACTCAAGCGCACCTGTGTTATTTCTGACATGGTAGAAATTCTCCAGTAATAATCTTTTCAGCCAGTTCCTCCTTTGTCAATCCTTCTGCCTCCTCCTCCAAAATACATCGTCTGATAAGGTCCTGAATCATGTCTTCCGGCCTATCGAGTCGATTCCTCCTTCCAAATTGGGTCGGACAGGGGGAAATAGCTTCAATAAAAGAGAAGCCGACGTGAAGAAGGGCCTTCTTGATAGAATTGATGAGTGCAACCGGCTGGGTCACAGAATATCGGGCCACGTAAGTAGCTCCTGCTGCCTCCACCAACTTGCACAGGTCAAAGGGCCGCTCAGAATTTCCTTCCTGTGTAGTTGCGGTCACGGCTCCTATTGGCGTGGTCGATGCAACTTGGCCTCCAGTCATCCCATAAACCATGTTGTTAGAACAAATGACTTTGAGGTCGATATTCCTCCTTGCCGCATGAATCAAATGGTTTCCACCAATCGATGAAAGGTCTCCATCGCCGCTGATTACCATCACACAGAGAGCGGGGTTGAAAAGCTTGGCCCCTGTAGCAAACGCCACAGGCCTTCCGTGAAGGGTATGGAGTGTGTCCCCATTGAAGTGAGGACTCGGTATCCACGCAGCACATCCAGCTCCCGATACAAAAAGCATTTTCCCCATGTCCAACTTTAGTTCATCGATCGCCCTTAGTATTAAACCCATCAAGATGCCACTACCACAGCCCGGACAGAAGGGGGTTACCTTGATACCAGGCCTGATATATTTCTCCATTGCTCTGACCATTAATAAATCCTCCTTAAGACCTCGTTAATCCTTTCTGGCCGGATGACCTCTCCATTGTTCTGGCATAATTTGACCACTTCACACCCACAGACCTTTTTCACCTCTCCAACTACCTGTCCCATATTCATTTCGGGCACCATGACCCTCTTCACTTTTCTACCTAACCCTTCAATTTCCTCTTCCGGAAATGGCCAGAGTGTCTGAAGCCTTAACAATCCAACTTTAATTCCTTCTTTTCTAAGACTTTTGAGCACGTAAAGGCTGGTCCTGGCGGTAAAACCATAGGCGACAATAGCTATTTCAGAGTCATCGATAAAATATTCCTCTGTTTGGATGATGGCTTTTCTATTTCTTAATATCTTTTCGTTAATACGCTCTACTAATTTAGCTTGAACCTCTGGATCATCAGTCTTTCTAAATCCATAGGGGTCGTGGGTAGAACTGGTTACCAGAAGTCGTTCTCCCTCTCCAAAGGTTGGCATCGGGGGAACCAGGTCTTCCTCTTCTGTGCCAAAGGGGGCAACCCCTTTTCCTTTCTTCCGATCCCAGATTTCTACCTTCTCGGTAACGAACATGCTCTCTCTAAGATGACCAATGGCCTCTTCAGACATTACCATGGCAGGAACTCGAAATCGTTCGCTCAAATTGACAGCACGGATGGTAAGGTCATACACCTCCTGGACAGACCATGGAGAAAGGGCAATTACCTGATAATCACCCCCATGGGAACCCCACTTCGCCTGCATTATATCGCCACTTGCGACTTTGGTAGCCTGTCCAAAGCTTGGACCTGCCCTTTGAACGTCGATGATAACGCAAGGTGTCTCCGTAAAGACAGCAGACCCGATCCCTTCTTGCATCAGACTAAATCCGGGGCCGGAAGTGGCAGTCACTGCTTTTGCCCCTGCCCAAGCAGCTCCGATCATCGCACCAATTGAACCGAGTTCATCCTCCATCTGAACAAAGACTCCTCCAACCTCTCGCATGCGAACAGACATCCGTTCCATGATCTCATTAGATGGAGTGATTGGATACCCTGCATAAAACCGACACCCCGCAGCAATAGCCCCTTCTGCAGCTGCCTCATTGCCCGAAAAGTAATATCCTCCTTTTGGCAAAGTAGACTTAATCCATCTTGATGTCATATCATTTAACCCTTGTCCCAAATGCAAGAAGATTGGAGTTTACTAAGTATTGGCCTCCCTCATCATATTCTTACCGACTTTTCCTGTTATATACATAACGTCATAATTAATTGCGTATAAATAAATTTTGTGTTACCATGGTTACCCAGAAAGAAGGTAGCCATGGAAAAGCTGATGTTTGATGATATCGAGGTCGTAAAATTAGCTTTGCAACAAGAAATCTCAAGATCTCCGGAATCCCGATATGACCACCGGCTTCATGGGTTGCTGTTCCTTTGTCAAGGCATGAACACCTATGAAGTGGGAAATCTATTGGGACATTCCCCTCGAACCATCCAGTATTGGTTCCATCGATTCCAGGAGGAAGGGTTGATGGGGCTGGTGGATGCTGAAGGGAGAGGACGGTGTTCTTCTTTGAGTCCTCATCAACAGAAACAATTAGAGGCTGATTTACGGAAGCCCCCCACCGTCTTGGGATATACTCAGGGACAGTGGGATGGCGTCTTGTTGTCCCACCATTTAGGCCAGGAGTTTGGCTTAAAGATGCGGGTACGACAATGTCAACGCCTCTTTCACCATCTAGGGTTTCGACGACGTAAGCCTCGGGGAATGATCGCAGGAGCCAATCCAGAGGACCAACAGGCATATAAAAAAACTTCGTCGGCTCATGGGAAGAGATGACCTGGACCTTTGGAGTTTGGATGAGTGTCATTTTCAGCAACACGGATCTCGATATGTGATGTGGGTTCCTATCGAGGTTAAAGATCCGATCCTCTGGCATGCTCCAACCCACAAACAGATCGGGATGTTTGGAGCCGTCCGTTTGAGGGATGACCGATTGGTAGCACAGTAGTGGGACGAATTCAGCGGAGAGACTTTTGGTGAATTCTTGAAGCACCTCTTTCGCCATCGTCCCCCGAACAAGAAGATGGTGATCATTCTGGATAATTCCCGATATCATCATGCCAGATCCCTGCAGCCCTGGTTGTGGGATCACAGGAGGAAATTGAGGTTGGATTTCTTGCCTCCTTATAGTCCTCAGCTCAATCCGATTGAGCGGGTCTGGAAGTTGACTCGTAAACTCTGCGTCCATAACCGGTATTTTCCTACTCTCCAAGATTTGATTTTAACCGTTGGAAACCAATTCGCCCTTTGGGCTAAATCCAACGACACTTTGCGCAGATTATGCGCAATTATTTAAGACGCTATGTATAGTAAGTAAAATTCTGGATTTTCCATGAAAAGAATTTATAGATTTTTGAAAAATCCCGGTAAACTAGTAAATTTTGTTCAATCATAATCATTCAGGCTTCTTTTGACAGAGAATATAAGTCAAAGTCATTTGGCAATTTAAGAATCTAATGACTGGATGCAGTTAATTGCAAAGAATAGACTAAATTGATCCAAAAAAACCTTCCATTAACTAAAATAAGTTTACTAAGGGCCTAAGGGGTCCTCTATGCTTTGTCCACCAGGACTCCTGAAATTTTCTTTACTGAAAATACTCGAGAATCCTCATCGCCCCATCGTTGATGTGACTTTTGATTAACTCTGCAGTTTGCTTCCCATCCCTTCTTTGAAGGGCAAGACAAATTTCCCTGTGGCTCTCCATAGAGTATTTAAGAGCTTTCTTATAATAAAGAGCAGCAAAAAAGAACCACAATGATTGTTGCCCAGTATTCTTGATCATCTCCTCGAGCCTCTTGTTGCCCGACCCCGTAACTATCTGCTTGTGAAATTCGAAATTCAGCCTTCCATAACCTCTTATATCATTATTCTGACTTGTTTGTTCCATCTTTTGAGTGATTTTTTCAAGGTTATCTAACTCCTTTTCGCTAAGCCTCGAGGCTGCCAACTCCGCAGCAAGGCTTTCTAGAGCTGCTCGTATACTAAAAAGCTCGAGCACATCATTGGCAGTTACTTGCCGCACATAAACCCCTCTTCCTCGAAGCCTAAATATGAACCCTTCCGCCTCAAGTAGCCGAAAGGCTTCCCGTAGAACGGAGCGGCTAACGTTGAGCTTCTTAGATAGCTTCAACTCATTGAGCTTTTCTCCAGGTTTAATACGAAGGTTTACGATGGAGTCTCTCAAGGAGTCACGTATATCATCAACTAAAATGAGCTTGTCAGGAAGAGGTTCCATAATTAGACGCATATTATATCTTGCATACACAGGTATGTCAAGTATATTCGGCTTTTTTGTTTATTGTCTGATTTTCTTAAATTATTTAAAACCCCAGAAGTAAAAAATTGTATACAGTCTTACAACTTGTGAAAATTTTTTCCTTGACAGGAAGAAACTTTTGTGCTTATATACAATATCATATGTAATTCCAGTAGTGTCCCAATGTTAATCGAATAAAGTCAGTTAAACCAAGGAGGTTAGCCAGTCAGTTTTATATTTAACGTAACTTCCTATCGCTTTTCGCATTGTGGAGTTTCTGGAGTTATAAAAGAAATTGATTCCCAAAAAGCGTTCGGCATCCAAGAAACTCATTCTTGAAAAGGCTTCTGAACTTTTAATGATGTGTTTCTGCAAACATACTCTGGGCATGGCATTAATTATCAAATAGATGCCCTTGTAAGGTTAGTGCAAGAATATTCCCTCAACGGACTCCTGATGCAAATGACCCGTACTTGCAAAGCCTTTACTGACTGTGGGTGTCGAGGATATTGTTAGAGAAGTCAAAAGGAGAACAGGAAATCCAAGTTTAGTGTTTGAGGGGGACACATGTGACTCGCGGTATATATCTTATAGTCACATCGAATCTAGATTGGATGCCTTCATGGGACTTTAGTAGGCCAGAACTAAGTAGGAAAATCTCCAAATTACAAAAAGTTCTGTCTGAAAAGAATGCAGAACAAGGCTAAAAATGGACATAATCCAAATCATTCAAGTATTGGTGTTGGCAGTTAGTTTGGGTTGCATCTATGCACTTGCTGGGATAGGTCTTTCTCTTGTCGTCAATGCAACTAGGATTGTAAATTTTGTTCATGGCGAGTTTGTTATGATTGGCGGCGTGATGACATCGGCGCTATATTGGTGGGCAAAGTGGCCACTTTGGGTAGCTGCTTTGCTGACAATTTCTGTCGTAGTAATCCTTGGTGTGGGTACCGAAAGGCTTTTGATCAGACCGTTGTGGAAGCGTCAGGCGGCTCCACTATCTTTTGTGATGATGCTTATGGCAGTGGGCACCTTCCTTGACAATACAGTTATGCTATGTACAGATAGGGCAACCTTGAGCCTGCCCTCATTCTTTAGTAAGTCTGTGTCTTCCGTTTTTATGGGTGTTTCAATCGCGAGCCAAGCCCCATGGATTATAGCAGGAACTATAGCAATTGCCCTAGGTCTTAGCATTTTCTTCGATAGGACTTTAATCGGTAAATGCATGAAAGCCTGTGCTGTGAATCGAGATGCTGCCATTTTGATAGGTATTAGTGTGGACAGGATGACCACTATTTCTTTTGGTTTGGCTGCCATGGTTGGGGCAATAGCAGGGATTCTTATAACTCCCTTGACTGCCGTCAGTTTCACATCGAGCGCAGGGTTCCTCATAAAGGGCTTCTGTGCCACAGTGATAGGTGGAATGGGTAATATAAAAGGCGCTCTAGTGGGAGGGCTTGTAATAGGAATCCTGGATGCTTTCGGAGGTTGCTATGTCTCTTCAGTCTATAAGGATATCTTCGTTAATGGTTTTCTAATATTGATTCTAGTAACGAAGCCTGCGGGTTTTTTCCGATCGGTCGTAGGGTAATTCAATGTTGAAGGTGAGATAAAATTGCAACTGGGAAAATTTCGAGCCTTTCTTATCGTTTATGTCATTGCAGCCATTGTAAGCGCTAATATGGGTATATGGTGGCAGAGTATGCTAACTTTTGCCGGGATTACCGCTATCGCATCACTTGGTATGGACTTAGCCATAGGATATGCTGGGCAAATTACTCTTGCACAACCCGCTTTCGTGGCAATAGGAGCTTATTCATCTGCAATTCTCACAACAAGGTATGATGTCCACCCTTTGCTTGGGGTTGTTGTTGGTCTCGTAATCGCTGGCTTGCTTTCTTATCTCTTGGCTTTCCCTTTAGTAAAGCTTCGTGGCTTTTACTTTGGGTTGGCAACACTCGGCTTCGCTGAGATAGTTAGTGTTATCAATCATAACGCCATTCCTTTAACCGGGGGAACACAAGGGATAACCATGATTCCTTACCTTTCGATCGGGCCCTTTGTGTTTGATAGTGCACTAAAGCAAAGTTTATTGGTGTGGCTTGTTTCTGTCTTTCTTGTCTTTCTTTGCCTTCGACTAGGCAACTCAAGAGTAGGTCGTGCGTATCGGGCTATAAGGGGTGATGAGATTGCAGCCAGTGTTAGAGGTGTGGATATTAGAGCATATAGGGTTCAGGCCGTTGTTATTTGTGGCTTATTCGGCTCTCTTGCAGGAAGTCTGCAAGCTCACATTGTCACTACAGTTTGTCCTGAGAGCTTCGGTTTGGCACTATTGATTAAGTATCTTGCCATTATCATAGTAGGGGGTCTTGGCACCTTCTGGGGCGCCACCATTGGCGCAGTTATCTTCACTATTCTCCCCGAGATATTGCCTGTTCCCCTCGATTTTAATCCGTTAATATTTGCAGTAATGTTAGGCATAATGCTACTCTACATGCCAAACGGCATATACGGTGCCGTAAGTACAATGTTACGAAGATTTCGCTTAACCTATATCATCAAATGGAAGAGCTAATGAATGGTAAATTAGGACACGTGGTTTTCAATTATATAAATACACGATAGAAGGTATTATTTCATGAGTTTACTTGAGATTCGGAATATAACAAAGCGTTTCGGCGGAGTTCTAGCTTTGAATGATATTAGCTTTAATGTTGAAGAAGGGGAAACCAAGGGAGTAATCGGTCCAAACGGGGCAGGGAAAACTACATTGTTCAATACTATTTCTGGTATATATCGGAGTGATAAGGGACAAATTATTTTTAGAGGGCAGCGGATTGAAAACCTTGATTCGCATCGAATATGCTCCTTAGGGATAGCCCGTACGTTTCAATTGTCGAGATTTTACCGAGGTATGTCTGTTTTGGAACATGTTATGGTTGGTTACCATTCAAGGATGAAGACAGGCGTTTTGGAAGCATGGGTGGGATCCCGACGGTTAAAAAGGGAAGAGATGACTGCGCGAGAAAAAGCTTCTCAAGCACTTAGAGTCACTGGGTTGGAAGGAAGTGCGACCAAACTTGCTACAGCCTTATCTGCACCGGAGCAAAGAGCTTTAGAGTTAGCTCAGGCTTTAGTCGTAGAGCCGAGGTTAATAATACTTGATGAACCAGCAGCTGGTCTCAGTACTCAAGAGAGGAAGACATTGGTCGAGCTCATCTTAACCATACGACAACAAGGGAAGGCAATTTTACTTGTTGAGCATGATATGGGAGTGGTAATGCCTGTCTCAGATGAAGTTGTTGTGCTAAATTTCGGGAAAATAATCGCTCAGGGTACTGGTATCCAAATACAGCAGGACAGGAATGTGGTAGTGGCCTACCTTGGGGGAGATTAATGAAATGTTGGATATAAACGAGATCTATGTTGCTTATGGGGAGGTACCTGTACTTAGAAAGGTGTCTGTTGCTGTTGCTGAAGATGAGGGTGTAGCAGTCATTGGCCCTAACGGCTCTGGAAAATCGACCTTATTAAAGGCCATTTCAGGTATACTGCCATGCCAAAGGGGGAAGATGATTTTTGAAGGCATAGATATTACATCCCTTAGGCCTGGGCAAAGGGTACGTTTGGGTATTGCCCAGGTGCCAGAAGGTAGGCAAATTTTCTCAACATTAACCACATTAGAAAACCTTGAATTAGGTGCCCATTGCCGGTATGGTCAGACACCAAAGCTCGAAATCGATGAAGACATGAATTTTATCTTTGGTCTTTTTCCCATTCTTAGGCAAAGAAAAAAACAAGAGGCTGGTACGTTGAGTGGCGGAGAACAACAAATGTTAGCCATTGGGCGGGCACTAATGTCGAAACCAAAAATATTACTGCTAGATGAACCCTCTTTAGGGTTGGCGCCAGTAATAAGGAGTGAAATCTTCGCCGTACTCAGCGATTTAAGCAGCAAGAAGCTTTCAATCCTATTAGTTGAGCAGGACGCTAAACTTGCTCTTAGGATGGTGCAACGAGGTTATGTTCTAAGAGGGGGCCATGTGATCGCACATGATACAAGTAACAATCTCATCGCCGACGGTGTATTGGAAAGGCTATATCTAGGTGAAATTTAGACTGGCAACTTCAAAACATTTCAACAACTATTTACTTCCGAAATATAAAGATTGAACACCGGAAATGAAGGAGGCGAAATGTTGGTAACGGATTTTCTAGATAAAAATGCAAGGATATATCCTAACAAAGTAGCTATCGTTTTTGAAGGGCGTAGATATACCTATGCGGAGCTGGCCCGAAGAGTCAATAGCCTTGCTAATTCTCTGGAACGTCTGGGACTAAATAAGGGAGACAGAGTATCCGTCCTGGACAGCAACTCGCTTGAGTTTGTGGAAATATACTATGGCGCTCTCAACTGTGGTGCTATTGTGGCGCCGGTTAACTGGAGGCTTAGTAGCGGAGAGATTTGTCAAATTATTAACGAAGTGGGTTCTAAAATTTTATAAAATATGCCAGAAAACCCCAGGCTTTTAAACCTGGGGATGAATGGCATCCTTTCGGAGCGTAGCCAGGTGGAACCTGGCGAAGCGGAGCAAATTGGGACATGATCTGGCTATGGCTAAATACCAGACTGGGTCCCATACGAAACACCGTTTGCAGTACCACCTGGTGTGGATACCGAAATATCGTCGGCGAGTACTGCGAGGCAAAGTGGTCATCCGCCTGAGAAAGTTGTTGTACGAAGCATGCCGGATGAATAAGTGGTGGATCAGAGAGCTAAGTATCGAAGAGGACCACGTACATATTATCATCCAGACGAAGCCAAGTGATAGTGTGGCTGAAGTGGTACAGAGGTTGAAAGGGGGAACGAGTCGGGTGATAAGAAAAGAGTATCCGGAGCTGGAGGAGTTTTTGTGGGGAGATAGCTTTTGGGCGGATGGGTATTTTGCCGAAACAGTAGGCAACGTTGATGAAGACGTCGTACGGCGATACATAAGAGAGCAGCGTCGGTAATTATGCCAGATCATGTCAGTAGACCTGAAACCCTGGGCTTAAGCCCAGGGAGTGGGTTCATTTGTAGGCAAGGATTTTATCAAGATAGTTAAAGACATTCGGCCTGAGTTGAAGACAGTAAGTCACTATATTTGCATCGGCGATTCGCCAGCAAACATGAAGAATTACAAAGAAATTATCTCATTTTCCTCCGAAGGCAAGCCAGTGAATGAAGTTGATGAAGATGAAGATGAAGATGCAGCACTCATCCTCTACACAGGGGGAACTACAGGTGGTCCCAAAGGAGTGATGATCACGCGTAGAGGTCTATACGAGGGCTGTGTGGTGATGTGTTTGGGACCAAGGGTCACCCCTAAAGACGTTTACTTGTGCATTGCACCTCTTTTCCATATGGCGATGGCGTGCACATTTGTCTTTAGTCACCATTTTCTTGGAGCCACAGTTGTAATCGCTAGGACATTTACTTCGGCGGAAGATATTCTCAGGCTCATGCAACATGAAGGTGTCACTTGGTCAAGCGAATCTTGCGAGGTTTAAGGCACCTAAATCGGTGGATTTTGTGGAGAAGGGTAATTTACCTCGAGGTGGCCTTGACAAGGTACAAAAAAACATACTAAGGGATTGCGCATAAATAACTTGCACATCTAAATAGTGTATATTCCAATTGGCGCAGAAGTTCAAAGAAATAAAAAATAAGAAAGGAGAGAAAGATATGAAAATTAAATGGATGAAATTAATTATTTCGTGTTGTATCGGGCTCTTGTTAATTGGACTTTTAATAAGCAATAACCCGGCCATTGCTAAGGAACCTTATAAGGTTGGTGTTCTCGGCTCCTTCACTGGACCATATGGGGTTCTTCTTTCAGATGACCGAGATGGGGCTATTTTAGCCGGAGAGGAAATTAACAAGGCTGGCGGCATATCTGGCCATTTGTTAGAGTTGATTGTAATGGATGATCGCGGGGAAGCCACAATTGCAGCCACCGCAGCTAGAAAATCTATTCAGCAAGACAAAGTTGTAGCTATATGGATGTCTGGTGGCTCAGCCAGCAATGCCGCTGTTGTGCCTATTACAGACAAAGCAAGGATACCACAAATTAGCGAACTCCCAACGCCGGAGGAGTTTAGTAAACGACCAGAAAAAGCACCTTGGAATTTTGTAGTTCATCTGTCCAAAAAGAGCCAAGGTGAAAGGTTAACAGCGTATTGTAAAAAGAAAGGATACAAGAATTTAGTTCTCTTGTACGATATTAGCCGCTCCATGACCGACAATAAAGATAATTTCGTCAACGCGCTGCCATCTGAGATAAAAGTTTTAGCAATAGAAGGATATAAGTCCGCCGACACGGACATGACAGCCCAGCTGATCACACTGAAAGGCAAGAACGCAGATGCTTTGGTGATTCATGGCTCAGGGATGGGTGGAGCTATTGCAATAAAAAACGCTAAGCAGATAGGCCTTACTATTCCGATATTGGGAATCTCGGAGCTTTTGGGGAAGGAGCGTGTAGCTTGTGGAGGAGCTGATGAGGGCGTAGTTGCTGTTGGACCCCGCAGCTTGGTCTTTGATACACTTCCTGCCGGCGACCCTTATACAAAAATAGTGCAACAGTTCCGTGACAAGTGGAAGGCGAGATGGGGTAGGGATTTAGGGTTGTTCTCTCCAATTGGATATGATCGGATGATGTTGCTATCTCTCGCTTTAAAAAAAGCAGGACCTGAGCCTAGCGCACTGCGGAAGGCCCTTGAGCAAACCGATTATAAAGGTGTTTTTGGTCCAATTAAATACTCCCCCACAAAGCATGAAGCTCCAGGGATGGAAGCTGTGGTCATAATGACAATAAAGGACGGTAAACTGGTTTTTTTGGAGGAATAATTAGGCTTTCCGCGAGTAGAAGCCTTCCAGGACGATAATTTGGTCGGATTGGACCCCAATGGATTTGTCGACAGGCCGTGAGTAGAGCCGCCTGAACCTGAAATTGCTTTTGGCTCGGGTGACATAGAAGGTCGATGATTGATGGATGGCATAAAAACGATGGAAATCCAGATATCCGCGGTCGATAATGTAGAAGGCCCCCGGTTCAAAGATGAGTTGATCGAGGATTTTGACGTCGTGGATCTTGCCGTGGGTGATAATAATGAGGGAGGGGATACTTCTCCGGAGATCCAGGAGAATATGCGGTTTCACGTCACCTTTGTGGGCTCGGAACTTGGCCCACGGGAAAAGAGAGGGACACAGATCGATGGTCGTGGAGTCCAAGGCGTGGGCGGTTTGATTCAACTCGACGCCGAAGGAATCGTTGGCGTAGAGGCGAAGAACCTTACTGATGAGGATCTGGGCAAAGTCGGCATAGATCCGCCAATCTCTGACCTGGTTGGCATGAGCCAGTGTATTGCGCGAAACGTTCGCTCGGAAGCCCATATGATAGAGTTTCTGTTGGGCCGAACGGAGACAGGCCTCGATGTCTTGGAGGCTTTCCCGGTATGTCAGTTGAGGAAAGGCCATGCAGAGAAACTGGTTCCAGTAAGAAAAGTATTTGACCTTGTAGTGGCCGTTGTATCGTTAAACGCATTTTTGGAATTCGTAGACGGGTAAAAAGTCCATGATTTGCGCAAAGATCGTTTTTCGCAAATTCATGAGCCATCTCCTTCTGCGGTGATGCAGAAGCATGGCCCATTGGGACATTCAAATCGAAAAAAAACATTTTAGGCCTAATTCCCATTAAATTTAAACGGTTAAATGTCCTTTCGCACAAAACGTTGGGAGACTACTAAGAGGCACTATGAACAAATTGCGGATCCTTTCGAGTGGAAATTTACTCCGAAAGATCTGGATAGCCTTCTGTCAAAAATAAAAACACCATGGGAGGAACCATATCGGCTCGCTGCATAGCATAGGAAATACGTTACCGAATTTATGAACCAGGGTACTTAGTCATATGCCATTCTTAAATCAACTAATTGGGAGAAGATTCATTAATATAATCAGGGAGTACCGCCGTGTACGGACCCGTGCGCGCGGTGGTGTGGGAGGGGAAAGGCCGTGAGGCCTTTCTCTATCCCGATTAGTTTACGATTTGGTTTTTTATAAGACATGCAGAAAACCCCAGGCTTAAAAGCCTGGGGATAAACGGTACCCTTTTAAAGCCCCAGCTTGCTGGGGCGGAGCAATTTTTGGCATGTTTCAGCATACCAGAAGACTTGGGACCCAGTGCTTTAGTCCAGGGAGTGGTTCATTATTGCAGGTGGTAAGAGTAGGGAAACTCCGAAGGAGGTTAAAAAAGTGACGTGTTATTTGAGGCATTTAGAAAGGCCGTAGAGGATTAGAGCTTCGAGAAGTTTATGGATCAGTTGGGTCTGGAACGGGCTTTTTGTGGACCAGACGATGCTAGCCCTTCGCTCAAAACCAAAGCGATTTTTTTAAAAGCTTATCGAGCAAGATAGGGCTTCAGTCAAAATAACGCAGAAAGGAGGATGAAAGGTGGATATAATGGGTAAGCTGGTTAAGCACATTGTGGGGACGAGGTATGATGATATTCCAGCTGAAATAATAGCTATAACAAAGAAGAGCATTATCGATACGATTGGAGTTTTGCTAGCTGGTACCTCATCGGTGGAAGGGGAGATAATCACAGATCTCGTAAAGGATTGGGGTGGCAAGGGAGAAAGCACTTTGATCAACAATGGCTTCAAGGTTCCAGTTCACCACGCTGCCTTGGCTAATGGGACAATGGCGCGAGTCATGGATATGGATGATGTCCTCGAAAGGGCATCCCTTCATGTTCATGCTTCGATCGTCTCTTCAGCACTTTCGATGAGTGAAAAAGTTGGGGAGGTGAGCGGAAGAGATTTCCTGACCGCGATCATTTTAGGAACAGATTTACTTTGTAGGATGGCCTTATCCAACAAAATCCCCACTGGTATTAGCGGTATGAATTCGTCTTACCAGTATGGGACTTTTGGCGTAGCGGCCACCAGTGGTAAGTTGCTTGCCCTGGATGATGAGAAATTATGGAATGCCATGGGGATTGCTTACAGTTTAACGTCGGGGAATTCACAATGTCTTACGGAGGGGGCAATGACGACTCGACTGGGGCAAGGGAGCTGCAGCCTGGCCGGTGTGTTATCAACCCTTCTTGCTAAAAAAGGGTTTACGGGGGCGAAAAATGTTCTTCAAGGAAAGTTTGGCTATTTTAACTGTTACCAGAGGGGAAAATATTATCCAGAAGCATTAACGGATGAATTGGGGAAACGGTTTGAGGGTTCTGATGTGACCTTCAAACGGTACCCTTGTTGCTTGCATACCCATGCTGCCATCGAGGCGACACTAGATTTGATTGAGAAGCATAACCTTAAGCCTGAGGAGATCAAGGAAATACACGTTGGTCTCAATCAGCAGGCCTATAATCTTGTGGTTGAGCCCAAAGAGGTTAAGTTAGATCCTTATGAAATAGCTGCTGCTCAATTCAGTATCCCCTTTACGCAAGGTACTGTTGTTTTAAAGGGAAAGGCGTTTATCGATGATTTTACGGCAAAGGAGATTAGGAATCCGAAGATTCTTGAGATTGCCAGGAGAGTGCGGGCATCCGTTGATCCAGAGATCGAGAGAACAGATTCGGGTCGTGCGTCTCCGGCCAAGGTGAGGATAACCACGAAGGGTGGAAAACAATTTAATAAGAAAGTGGATTTCATTAAGGGGCATCCGAAGAATCCGATTTTGATGGACGAGCTTGTGGATAAGTTTAAGATGTGCAATGCTTTCGCCAAGATTCCTCTTTCAGATCAGAGGTTGGACGAAGTTGTATCTATCATTGAACGGTTGGATAGGGTTAGCAATGTGAATCAATTGATTGGTTTGCTTAGTTAATTTTATAAAAATTAGGGCTGCATACCCCACCTGTGAGAGTGGGGACGAAAGCCTTCGTGGCGAAGCATGAAAAATATGATATAGTGGCCGCATGGCGATTAAGAGAGCAAAACATGCGGTGTGTGATATCAAGTATCATTTCGTGCGGATACCGAAATATCGAAGGAATATTCTGACAAAAGAGTTGAAGAAGAGGGTAGAAAAGCTTTTCAGAGAGATTGCTGAGCAATATGAAGTTGAAATTGATACGATGGAAGTCATGGGTGGCCATGTTCGTATTTTTCATTCGGCTCCACATAAGTGTTCTCCGGCCAAAATTGTAGAAGTTTTGAAGAGTATCAGTTTGCAGAAGGTATTTGAGTGGTTTCCGTGGTTGTAGAAGGAGCTTTCGACTGGGGAGTTTTGGAGTGGCGGATATTTTATGGCGACTGTTGGGGTAAAGGTAACTTCTTAATTGATCAGCCAATATATTAGGTTTCAGCACAGTGAACTGAGCAAGGAGTTAAACTTGGTTTATTTTTTTGAATACCCCGCTTGTAAGGGTGGGATAATTTACTGAAAGGAGGGAATTATTATGAGTAGAAGGATTCTTTTGGTAAGTGTTTTTTTTCTAGTTGTTTTTTCTTTTACGTTTGGAGAATGTTTTGCCGGAGCCAAGTATCCTGAAAAAAAGATCAGGTTGGTTCTCGCATTTGCCCCCGGAGGAGGATCCGATATGACAGGCCGAGCTTTGACTCGTTATGTGAACCCTTATCTAGACAAGAGGGTCTATGCGGAAAACGTTGTGGGTGGCGGAGGAGCGATTGGCTTTCGGGAAGGTGCAAAGGCTTCACCAGATGGGTATACCCTGACAATGATGGTTACCTCACTTACCGTGGGTCCGCATATGGTTAAAGACTTTCCTTCATACGATCTTTTTGATCCCATTTGCCTAGTGGCTGTAGACCCTGTGACGCTTACAGTGAAGTTGGATAGCAGCTTTAAGACAGTCAAAGATTTAATTTCTTATGCAAAGGCGCATCCAGGGATGGTCTCGGTGAGTCACGCAGGTGTTGGGACTGTCACTCATCTCGAGATTGAGGCTTTTGGGGAAGCTATTGGAGCCAAATTCAATTTAGTTCCTTATCAAGGTTCCAATCCTGCCCTAATCGCAGCCGCTGGAGGGCATGTAGATGCAGCCGCTTCCGGATGCTCTGAAGCTATGTCCTTGATAGAGGGGAAGAAGCTTCGGCCTTTGATTACCTTTGGAAACAAACGTTCTCGATTATATCCGGATGTCCCCATGGCCAAAGAACTGGGTTATGATGTGGTTATTTATCTGTGGAGGGGGATAGGAGTTCCAAAGGGTACCCCGAATGAGGTTCAAGATGTGCTGGTAGAGGCATTTCGTAAGGCCATCGAAGATGAAGAATGCAAGAAACTTATGGGTCAAATGGGTCTGGAAACGATCTATTTGGCTTCAGAGGAGGCTAGACGTTGGCTCAAAGATCAAAGCGATTTTTTTAAAAGCACAGTGATTAAGGCAGGTCTTCAGATAAAGTAGTATAAAAGGAATCTACTAGGATTTAATCGATTTTATAATACCAACCATGTCGTGGAGACAACAACTTTGCATGAGAGTGAGAAAGGAGGAGGAAACTAATATGGCGAAAAGAATTTTTTTGATAAGTGTTCTGGCTCTACTTGCTTTTTCTTTTGCATGTGGGGCGAATTTTGCTTTGGCAAAATATCCTGAAAAAAAGATCAGGCTGATTATCCCCTATGCACCAGGAGGGGGAATCGATATTGTAGCACGACCCTTGGCCCACTATGTGAACCCTTATTTGGACAACAGAGTCTATTGTGAAAATTTGCCGGGTGCAGCAGGAGCCATTGGCTCTCGGGAGGGTGCAAAAGCCGCACCAGATGGGTATACCTTGACAATGTTGCATGCCGCGCTAATGATGGGTCAACATACAATGAAAGATTTTCCTACTTATACTCTTTTTGATCCCATTTGTATCGTATGTCAAGATTGCATTACGCTTGTAGTAAACGTGGATAGCCATTTCAGGACAGCGAATGATCTGATTTCATATGCAAAGGCCCATCCAGGAGAGGTTTCAGTCGGCATTACAGGCCATGGGGACGGTAGTCATTTTGCTGGATTAGCCCTTTCGGAAGCCTTTGGAATCAAATTTAGCTTTGTCCCTTATCCAGGGGCCGGTCCTGCCGTGACTGCAATAGCGGGTGGGCATGTGGATGCCACCATTGCAGGAGAAGCTTCCTCGCTTGCCTTGGTGAAGGGTAATAAAATTCGACCCTTGATTGTCTTTGGCAATAAACGCTCAAAGCTTTACCCCGATACACCTATAGCTAAGGAGCTGGGGTATGATATTTACGTTCCTACATTTAGAGGAGTCGGAGTTCCAAAGGGCACTCCCAAAGAGATTAAAGATGTGTTGGTTGAGGCATTTAGAAGGGCAGTAGAGGAGGAAGGTTTCAAGAAACTAATGGACCAGATGGGTTTAGATGTGATGTTTTTAGGTCCTGAAGAGGCTAGTCCCTGGCTCAAAGCTTTAGACGATTTTTTCAGAAACTTGGCGGGCCAAATAGGCCTGAAACCGAAATAAGGGAAGATTTTTGACAAAACTATCTTAGCTTAGGATTCTATGACGTTCAGAGGGAAGCGGGATAGCCGTTTTAAGACAGTAGATAATCTGATCTCTTATGTAAAATCGCATTTAGAGGAGGTATCGGTGGGCATTGGGGCTTTGAGTCTCTTGATCACCTAACGATTGAGGCCTTTGCGATAGATACCGGGACCAAATTTAATTTGGAGTCCTATGGTGGAGATAGTTCTTCCCTGACGGCTGCTGTGGGACATGTAGATACAATCTTATACCGATTGTGGACCAGTTAGGAACTCGGTAGAAGGTAAGAGGGTTCGGCCTTTGATTGTCTTTGGTAATAAACGGTCTAAGCTTTTTCCAGACATGTTCAGGGCTAAAGAACTAGGTTATGATGTGGGTTTTTATTCTTTTTGGTGGGGTGGGAGTTCCGAAGGGCACTCCCAAGGAGGTAATGGACGTTTTGAAGGAGGTATTCAAGAAGGCTGTAGAGAACGGGGAATGCAAGAAAAGTTTTGAACAAATGGGTAAGGAGTGTATCAACTACCTTCGGATGAAGCTGAACCTTGGTTCAAACCCCGAAGCGATTTCCATAAAAATTGGGCAATCAAAATAGGCTTTCACCCAAAATAATTGCTCATGATCGGTTCACCATAAAACGAACAAGAGTAAAATGGAAAAAAATGATCGATATACTTCTTTAATTTGGGCCGCTTTCGGTTTCTATATTGCCTTTGAAGGATATCAACTAAAAATAGGAATCTTGAGTAATCCTGAAAGTGGGTTCTTACTTTTTTGGGCGGGAATCGTACTTTCAACACTTAGTTTTATCCTTTTTATCTTGACCTTTTTTTCCAAAAAGGAGGAAAAGAAAATACTCTGGAGAGGACTCCAATGGCCTAAGGGAATTAAGTTAATGGTCTCTTTATTCGTTTTTGTTTTGGTTTTTAGATGGATGGGTTTTCTTTTAAGCACCTTTTTACTCCTCCTTTTTCTTTTTAAGGGATTGGAATCCCAACGATGGCGAACAGCATTTTTACTTTCTATCATTACTATTGTGTTATGTTATTTAATTTTTGGAGTCTTTTTAGAAACTCGATTTCCTGAGGGCATTTTAGAGAAAATCGTTAACCTGTTTCACCGATAAACCTCGGATGAGAACTAAAATTACTGTAGACAATGTCTCTTGGGTCCCTTCATTGTGGGTTCATGAGATGGAAGGGGAGGTAATAGGGCGATAATGGATCTTTTAAGTGCGATACAAGTGGGTGTAAGTTCCGCTTTTCAACTCCAAAATCTTTTATATTGTTTTATCGGGGTCCTCATAGGAACCTTGGTTGGTGTCTTGCCAGGGATAGGCCCTGCAGGAGCCATCGCAATGCTCATGCCAATTACCTTTACCATTTCTTCCACTTCTGCCATCATCATGTTGGCGGGAATATATTACGGCGCTATGTACGGAGGTTCTACCACTTCCATCTTGGTTAACATCCCAGGAGAAGCAGCCTCCGTTGTTACTTGTATTGATGGCTATCAGATGGCTCGAAGGGGAAGAGCTGGTCCTGCTCTGGGAATTTCTGCCTTTGGCTCTTTCATTGCAGGCGTCCTTGGAGTAATCTTTCTTGCTATTTTAGCCCCTTCTCTGGCTAATTTTGCCCTTAGCTTCGGACCACCTGAATATCTTAGCTTAATGGTACTTGGCATGACTCTACTCATTTACCTTACCTCTGGTTCTATACTGAAGGCCCTGATGATGGCTGCTTTTGGCATTATTTTAGGGTGCATCGGACAGGATCCAATTTCAGGAAATCCCCGATTGATTTACGGAATTGAGGCCCTTTGGGACGGAGTTGGACTCGTTCCAGTCATAATGGGACTTTTTGGTATTTCAGAGGTGCTCATCAATATTGAGAAGGGAGAAGAGGGAAGGGGGGAAATTTATAAGACTAAGATTAAAGGGCTTCTTCCATCATGTGAAGATTGGCGAAGGTCTGCAAAGCCCATTGCCAGGGGTTCAATCGTTGGTTTTCTTGTGGGAGTTATTCCCGGAGGTAGTGCGGTGCTTGCTTCTTTTGCCTCTTATGCTCTTGAGAAGAGATTTGCTAAGCATCCAGAAGAATTTGGAATGGGAGCAATTGAAGGGGTAGCTGGTCCAGAAAGTGCTAACAATTCAGCAACCATGGGATGTATGGTACCTCTTCTAACCCTTGGCATCCCCTCCAATGTCGTGATGGCTATGCTTTTGTCGGCATTGATGATTCATGGTACCCCTCCTGGTCCTCTTCTTATTAACAGTCACCCGGAAATCTTTTGGGGGATCATCGTCAGCATGTTTCTCGGCAATCTAATGCTCTTGGCATTGAATCTCCCCTTAATTGGAATGTGGGTCCAAGTATTGAAAATTCCTTACAAAGTTCTTTTCCCGTTGATCATCCTCTTCTGTTTGATTGGGGTTTACAGCGTTATTTCTAGTGTAACAGACATCGTGATCATGCTCTTTTTTGGGTGGATAGGTTACTTGATGAAGAAATATGAATATGATGGGGCACCTCTTGTCCTTGCCTTTGTTATAGGACCTCTGATTGAAACTAACCTCAGGCAGTCCTTGATACTTTCGCACGGGAGCTTTAACATTTTTTTTCTTCGTCCTATTTCTCTTGGTTGTCTTTTGGTGGCGTTCATTCTTCCCATCTTTTCTCTCATTCCTTTTCTAAAGAAGAAGAGGGAAAAAATAATAACAGAATAGGAGACTTAAAACATTCTATCTATATGGGTTTTGAGTGAAACTTTTAAAAGTCCAGCGGTTAACTTAGTAATTGGGAAGACCAACCAGGATTTAGTAAATTAGTTAATCTAGCATATTTTCTAATGTAAGCTATTTAATGAAATGTTATACTAGTAGAATGATTCCAAATTAATATTGCAATATGTTTTGTTTTATGGTATCGTGGTGTATCCTTTATGGAAGGAGGAAACCTCGATGCCATTCGTAAGTAAGCGAGCGAAGTTGGAAATGCCGGCAGAGGAGATGGATTATTTGATCCAATGCAGCCGTTCCCGGACAGAGGGGGCAGCCAAGGTCCATCGAGCCAAGATTTTATTAGCTTACCATGATGGGGAGTCGATTTCGAAGATCGCCAGAGAGATGAGAACGAATCGTCCCAAGGTAGAACGGACCATTCAGAAGGCTCTGGAATATGGGGTTCGATCAGCCTTGCGGGATCTTCCTCGTCGGGGTCGGTCCTCACGGATTTCTGTCGAGGCCAAAGCTTGGCTTGTCTCCATTGCTTGTACAAAGCCGAAAGACCTGGGCTACGCGGCCGAGACCTGGACAACCCGAGAGCTTGCTCGGCATGTCCACAGACATTGTCTGAAGAGGGGGTATCCATCGTTATCCCATTTATCTCGAGGAACCGTATCAAAGATCCTTAGGCGTAGCGAAGTGAAGCCGCACAAGATTCAGTACTACCTGGAACGTCGAGACCCCGAATTCGATCTAAAAATGGCCCAAGTCCTTTTGACCTATAAAGAGGTGGAGATGATTCGGGCCTCCGATCCTAAAGACAAGGAAACATCTTATATGGCCGTGCTTTCTTACGATGAAAGACCAGGGATTCAAGCGATCCAAAATGTGGCTCCTGACCTTCCGCCAGTTCCTGGAAAACATCCTTCCATCGGAAGGGATTATGAATATAAAAGACATGGTGTCGTTTCCCTTTTGGCCGCCATTGATCTTCTTTCTGGTCACGTCCATGGAGATGTCCAAGACAGGCATCGAAGCATAGAGTTTACCGATTTTCTAAAGAAACTTAATCACTTCTATGCCCCGGATATCAAGGTTCGAATGATTCTCGATAATCATTCCTCTCATATCTCCAAAGAAACGCAACGATATCTCGCTACCGTTCCAAACCGCTTCGAGTTCATCTTTACTCCAACCCATGGGTCTTGGCTCAATATCATTGAAACGTTTTTTAGCAAGGCCACCCGGTCTTTTTTGAGGGCCCTCCGGGTCAAATCAAAATCTGAACTCAAAGAACGAATCCTCCAATACATTGATGAGGTTAACCAAACGCCGGTTATCTTTAAGTGGAAATACAAAATGGATCAAATCACTGTTGGTCAAATAGACCCTATTAATTGATATGTTATATTGGAATCAATCTACTAGAAGGAATTAAGTAACCAAGAGAGGAGTTTATAAAAGATGCCTAATCAACCAACTTACGGATATATGGGGAAAATTCTTGAAGTTGACTTAACTAGAGGGGAAGCTGTAGCGAAGGAGCTTGATATTGACATTGCCAAAAATTTTATCGGAGATTTTGGCATCAACGCAAGGCTTGCATATGATCTAATAGAGCCTAACACGGATCCACTTTCACCGCGCAATGTCATGATATTTGGAGCAGGCCCTTTAGTCGGAACACGTATCCCTGGGGCAGCAAGGTGTCACATCCTCACTAAGTTCCCACTTACGGGTAGTATTTGGGAGGCAGGAGGCAGTATGGCTTTTAGCACCCGCCTTAAGGCAGCTGGCTACGATCATTTAATTATCACCGGTCGGTCAGACAAGCCTGTTTACCTGCACATTTTTAATGATAATGTAGAAATATGTGATGCCAATAAACTTTGGGGAAAGGGTATTTTTGACACTACCGACGTGCTATGGGATAAATACGGTAAACAACACAGCGTGATGGCTATTGGCCAGGCGGGTGAGAATTTAGTCAAGATTTCGCTATGCTTAATTGACAAGGTTGGCACAGCAGGGAAAGGCGGGCTCGGGGCGGTGATGGGTTCTAAGAATCTAAAGGCAATAGCTGTAAACGGTAGCAACAAGGTAAAGGTTTACAATCCAGAGAAGCTTAGAAAATTAGCTGATCAATTGCGGAAAACACTTACAGAAGATCCGTCGTATAAAGAACACGTAAAGTTAGCACAGATGTTTGAATGGGAGGGGCTAGTTAGGGGAACGAAATGCGAGTATAAGAACTGGACAGAAACATATCCTCGAGAGAAAACTGATAGAGTAATTAATGTTAATAGCTATCTCAAAGTGAAGAAAACTAGATTGGCATGTCCTTCATGTCCTAGGCCTGATAAGGATGCTCTGGAGATTAGGAACGGAGAATATAAGGGGTTAGTCACATATGTTTCTGGTTTTGGAGGACGGGCCCGAGACTTAGCTCTTCGTGGTGATCTTGAATCTATTAACCAATATGTCAAATGTCTTGACCTGGTTGGTCAATATGGAGTATGTACCCATCTTTTCTGGTCGCTCTATGCTCTAGCTGTTAATCTGTATGACCTCGGAATCATTACAAAAGAGGATACTGGGGGTTTAGTTTTAAAGCGAGGTTTTGAGACTCAGACAAAGCTAATTGAACAGATAACCTTTAGAGAAAGGATAGGTGACGTTTTGGCTGATGGAATACCGGCAATAATCAAAAAATTTGGTAAAGAATGCGAAAAACACGCTATCGCTATTAAGGGTGAGGATCCACAGCGAGATGGCAGGGCTCATATACTGAGTCCTAACTTATTCGCATCTGTCGTTTCTCCCGAAGGTGGAGGGGGAATTCAACCAGGGCTGGTTGGCTCGCCTGACCATTTCGCAGTTGGGTCATTGGAGGATGCGTGGAGGGCGTATTGCCGCCAAATAGGCGTTCCAAAAGAGGCGTTGAATAGAATTTTTGATAAACCGACAGGTTATAATGTTGGCAGAATGACAAAACATTCTGAAGAGTTTTACACCATTTTTAGTAGCTTAGGTCTCTGTACAAGGCATCACTATGGCACTATATATAATTGTTCCCTATGTGCTGAATTATATTCAGCTGTAACCGGGATTGAAATGGGCCCATATCAGCTCAAGGAATGTGCTGAGAGAGCTTGGAACATGCTCAAAGTGCTCAATGTCAAAGAAGGTTTTACCAGGAAGGATGACAAAGTCCCTCGACGGTGGCTCGAGGAATCTATGAAAGACGGTAGTGGTAGTGGGGAGGAGCTTCGTTTAAGGGATTCTAGAGGAAAGGTACTTGTGGAAGACGATGTTGAGAAGTTGTTGGATGATTATTATGACGAACATGGCTGGGAGATAGAACGGGGGATTCCATCCAAGGAGAAGCTAATAAATTTGGGGCTGACAGAGGTAGCCACCGACTTTAAGGAGTGGCTGTCCGAACAATAGGATATAAATTATCTGTCCTAAAAGGAACTTAAGTTGACGATGGCAGTCGCTCCTGAATTGTCGGTTGGATTACGCAATGAAAAACCTCATATCCAGCCCCGTGGATAGGGTTGAAGGATTGATTTGTCTTCCGAACGGTAAGTATTGACGCAGTACGGCTACGATTATGAACGTCAAGGACCAAACTACGCTCCTTGTGGCATTGGAGATGGCTACGGGTCTGGCGAAGCCAGGGCACTTCAAGCGGCGTCAGCGTCGAGAGTTTCTTCTGTTTATGAATGAAATCGTTGCTTCCTATCCGGGGAGAGAAATTTTTCAAATGTTCCCAAATGGGTGTCAAACTCTTAACAGAAGAGAATAGTAAAAGGGTTGTTGAGATCGTATTACACTTAGAGGTGCTTACAAGCTTAACAAATGGACAAATAGCATTAATTACATAATTGATTTTAATATTTTTCTGTGAGCTCAAATATTCTCTCCTAACATGATGAGACAACCCTGGAGAATATACAATTTCGGATGCTGGGGAGTAATTAGAAATGAATATTGTGGCATGTATTAAAGAGACTTTTGATACGCAGGCAAGGATATTTTTGGACGATGATGGCAATATTGATGAAAACGACATGAAATATGTATTAAACCCTTTCGACGAATACGCAATGGAAGAAGCAGTAGCCCTGAAAGAAAAGTTTGGGGGTACAGTTACTTTACTAACAGCTTCTGCTAGAGATCCGAAAGCTACAGTATATTACTGTCTAGCCATGGGTGCAGATAATGCTGTGATCATTTCCGATCCAGCCATGAAGCAGTGTGATGCCCATGTAACAGCCCTTATTTTAAGCCGTGTATTGTCAGAAATGAAGTTTGATCTTATTTTCTGTGGCCGGGAAGCTATTGACGATGGAGCGTCGGAAGTTCCTTCAAGATTGGCTGCGCTTTTAGATTTGCCTCAAGTAACTATTGTTTCATCGTTGGAAGTACAGTATGGTAAGATCAAAGCAAGACGCGACATAGATGGTGGAACAGAGCTGGTCTCAGCTTCTCTTCCTTGTCTTCTCACCACTCAAAAAGGCTTGAATATTCCGCGTTACCCCTCTATGAGGGGCATAATGATGGCTAAGAAAAAAATGATTAGATATATGAGTTTCTCAGACCTTTGCATTGGTTCGAAAGAATCACAGCCTTTCGTCCGTGTGCGAGAAATAAGTCTTTCCAAATCGCGGAAGGGTGGTGAAATCTTAACGGGTTCTGTTAAGGAATCTGTGGCAAAACTAGTGGAAATCATACAAAAGAGGACAAGCCTATGTCAGTAATTTTGGTCTATGCTGAACACCGCGAAAATGTTTTAAGAAAGCCTACGCTGGAGTCTCTGAGTCAAGGAAGAATGCTGGCGGATGAACTCGGTTTGGATCTTGCGGTTCTCATAATAGGTAGTAATTTGTCTGGACTTGAAAAAGAGATGGGTAAGTATGGTGCAGATAAAATCTATGCAGCTGACCGTCTAGAATTCCTCTTATACAATACTGAGATTCATACTGCTCTCCTTGCAGATTTAGTTAATCACTTAAATCCTAGAGTAATTCTAATGGGGCAGACGGCGTTAGGTAAGGATTTGGGTCCACGTGTGGCTGAGAAAGTAAGAGCTGGGCTAGTTTCCGGCTGTGTGGGACTTTCAGTGAACGGTAAGGAGCTTTCTTATATTCGTCCCATTTATGGTGGAAAGGCATTTGCGAGAACGAGTGTTGAAACACCTACTCACTTTGTTACCTTACAGCCCAACATTTTTCCTATCGTAGAAAAAAAAGGACGCGCCGAAGTATTTGAGTGGAAAAGCGAGGTTCCTAAGCCTCGGGCCGAAGTGGAAAGCATAGACCTCACAATTAGCCCTAGGCCAGAACTAAGCGAGGCTGATGTTATTGTTTCTGGGGGTAGAGGACTTAGAGAAGCAAAGGGTTTTGAACTGTTGGAGCAATTCGCTGATCTTATGGGTGCAGCTGTGGGCGCTTCTCGTGCTGCTGTGGATGCGGGCTGGGTTCCTCAGGCGTCCCAGGTAGGACAAACCGGTAAGGTGGTGAACCCATCGATATATATTGCTTGCGGAATTTCTGGAGCCGTTCAGCACATTGCGGGCATTGGATCTTCTAAGCTTATCATTGCCGTGAATAAAGATCCGGATGCCAACATCTTTCGTGTGGCTGACTTTGGTATTGTGGCAGACCTTTATGAAGTGATTCCAGAATTTATTAACCAGCTTCAAGGATTAATAAAGAAACCATCTGAAACCAAGGGGTTAGTCACTGAAATTCAAAAGCAGGCCATTGAAGAGGCTAAGTTTAAGGATCTCAAAGTATTTGATGAAACAGAAAAGAGGGATTTTATGCAAAATGGATCGATGAAGATAGAGACAAAGGAGGAGAAGACAGTCAGTAAGCTTTTGGTACTAAAAGCCTTAGATACAGATGCCCTGGTCCAAGAGATGGAGCGTATAGTATCTTCTGAATACGTAAATACTTGTCTCTTTGAAAAGATTAAAAATGCCATTGACATTTTTCCTTATGAAGTAGAGCGCGAGAAACTTCCTTACGTTGTCGTGATGCCCAAGAATGGCGAAGAAATCAGTGCCATTATGCGTTATGCAGACGACAACGAAATACCTGTTTACGTGAGAGGTTCTGGTACCTCTTTGCATGGTGCTGCCCGCTATCAGTATCCCGGCATTGTATTGAATACTTTCCGGATGCAAGAATTTGAACTGGTTGAAGATATGTTTTACTTCGAATGTGGGCCAGGCATTGTTTGTAACAACCTGGCAAATCTTTTGGAGGAAAAGGGCTACTTTCTTCCCTTTGCCCCGGGTAGTCGATTAATTGCCAGCATGGGTGGTCTAACATCAAACAATACAGGTGCCCATATTGTTGAGGCAAGTATCGGCAAGGCTTCTGACTATATTATGGGGGTGGAGGTGGTACTTCCAGATGGACAAATTATGAAGACGGGTACGAAGGGAATGCGTAGAATAGCAGGGACTGATTTAACTAAATTCTTTGTAGGTGGTGACGGCCTCTTAGGGGTCATAACCAAGGTTCGCATGCGCTTGATCCCATCCTTCGAAAAGGCCTATGCAATTGCTATATACGATAATTTGCCTGCCATCGCACGAGGGGTTCAAAGAATGTATATGGAAAAGCGTCCTATCCCTTTTTACATGGAGTTCATGGACTACGACTCTGCAAAGATTGGTTTCGATATCAAAGGTTTAGGAGATCCTGGAGGTTCCATAATCTTTTTTGTGAACATCGGAAGGACTAAAGAAGAGGCTAGGTTAGGAGTTGAGTTGGTACTTCAATCATTCAAAGCCGAGAACCCTGTAATAGCAAAAATGGTTACAGATATTAAGGAGTGGAAGGAGCTCTCTGAAACGAGAGAGACACTAGGGTCTTTCTTAATGCAAAGTTCTCAGAGCAAGCTTTTGTCTCTGGAAGTTATTTCAAATCTTAGAGATTTGGTTTCTTGCATTGAAGAAGTAAAAGAATACAATAAAGATTTACCCACCCTGGGGAAATTCAAGGTCTTATTGTTTGGGCATATCGGTGCTTTGAGTTTTCATCCCAATATAATTATCCCCAAAGATTGGGACAATGAAACCATGGTCAAGGCCATTAATGAAAAGTTTCAACGGGAGATGGAGCTAAACCTTAAGTATGGCACGTGCGGTGGAGAATGGGGCCAGTTTGCTAGGCGGACAGAGTTTTTCAAACGTATGTACGGCGAAGTTGGTTACCAATTTATGCTCAAGATCAAGCAGGCAATCGATCCGAAAAATATCCTCAATAGAGGCCTATTAGAAGGATACTAATCGATAAGGAAGATAAATTTATGGAAATTAAAAAGCAAAATCGATTGGATTTGGATAATGACTACTTGGAAAAATTATCTGAGGACATTTTAGTGACAGTACGCCGGTGTCGAAACTGTAATTACTGTATTCCGGTTTGCCCCTTGCGGATTTCTACGAGGGGGTTTCAGACTCAATCACCACCAGGAATCCTCCAGGCTATTTATTATGCTATTAGATGGAATGAATTTGGTGGAGAAGAAGGAAAGGCTTTATCAGAGATCCTTTACAGTTGTACAACGTGTAACAGTTGTGTGTTGCGATGCAAAGATAAATCCACCGGAACTCCTCTACTTGAAATTATTGAAAAGGCTCGAGAACTTTTGGTGGAAAAGATGTTGGGTCCGTTGAAGGAAGAGCGTAAGGTTATGGAATCAATAAAGTTGTACGGAAATCCCTATCAACGGCCAAGGTCAGAACGTATGGATTGGCTGAAAGGTGAGTATGTGAAACTACTTCCTTTGGAAAAGGCAGAAGTACTCTTTTTTGTGGGCTGCACTACATCGTATGAACCAGAACTATTTTCCTTAGGCCGGAGCTTGATAAGGCTTTGGGAGCATTTTGGTATAGATTTTGGCCTTTTGGCAGAAGAGTCGTGTTGTGCTGATCCCATAGGCCGATTGGGTGATAAGGCACTTTTTGATGAATTGGCTAATGATAACAAAAAGCTATTCGGGGCCTCGGGTATTAAGAGTATTGTAACTATCTCCCCTCACTGTATGAATACCTTTATTAAAGAATACAATGGCTTGTCAGAATCCGTTTTGATTACTCACTACACTGAATTTTTAGAAAATATTCTGAAGAAGAGAGAACCAAAATTCAAAAAGTCGCTTTCATATACGGTGACCTACCATGATCCCTGCTATCTCTCCAAACACAACGGTATTACAGACCCGCCTAGAAATATCCTCAAGATGTTGCCTGGTGTGACTTTGAAAGAAATGAAGGACAACCGTCAGAACGGTCTTTGTTGCGGAGCCGGAGGCGGCCGAATGTATGCTGAAGTTGAGGAGACAGACCGGCTCGCTAATATTCGAGTTCGACAGGCCTTGGAAATAGGAGCGGAGGTATTGGCAACAGCTTGCCCATATTGTCATGTTATGTTGATGAATGCGGTGCGTGATTTGGGTATGGAGGAGAAAATCAAAGTAAAAGATGTGGCGGAGCTTGTGACAGAGGCCTTGAATATATAAAAAGAGAATAGCTGTCACGGGTCGGAAAGTATGTTAATCTGATTGAAGATTTTATACAGCTTGTAGTTCAAGATTCATCGAGGTTTTTATGAAAGCCCTAATATTATATTGGACAAAGACCGGGAACACCCATAAAGTGGCTGAGGCAATCTACACAGGTGTAAAAACTGAAAGCGTTGAAGTCGTTATAAAGATGTTAGAAGATGCCCCCAAAGAGGTCTGGTTTCCCGTAATGTGTTGTAAATATTGCGTCGAGTGCTTTTCCATCTATTTCAGTCTATTCTATCTATTTCAATCTTTTTGCGTTAATTCTAGTGTAATGTTACAATAATATCTTTACAATATGCCAAATGTGTGCTACAGTTGGTTTCATGTGGAAGCCAGCCGAAAGATTGCAGATGACGAACGAGCAGCGCGTGACGTTGGAAGCCTGGGCTCGGGCAAAGACCAGCCCCCAAAGGACTGTGCTGCGTGCGCGCATTTGCCTGTTGGCAGCCCAGGGTCTGCCCAATAGGGTCATTGCCAATACACTGAAGACCAGTCGTCCGACGGTCGTGCAGTGGCGACAGCGGTTCGAGGAACGAGGTTCCGATGGACTGGCGGAAGATGCGCCCCACGGGCTCAGTTCGCGCGCCCTTCCCGCCGAAAAGGTCAAGGCGATCGTTGAGGCGACCCTGCACACGATGCCCAAGGATGCGACTCACTGGTCCACGCGGACAATGGCCAAGGCCACGGGAGTCAGCAACGCCACAATATCCCGGATTTGGGACGCGCACGGATTGCAGCCGCACCGCGTGGAAGGATTCAAGCTGTCGAAGGACAAGCGCTTTGTCGAGAAGTTGACGGACGTGGTGGGGGTGTACCTGAACCCACCGGACAAGGCAGTGGTGCTGTGCGTGGACGAGAAGTCGCAGGTGCAAGCGCTGGATAGGACGCAGCCTGGGTTGCCGACGAAAAAAGGACGATGCGGGACGATGACCCACGACTACAAGCGCAACGGAACTACCTGTCTGTTCGCGGCGTTGAACGTGCTGGAAGGCAAGGTCATCGGCACCTGTTTTCCGAGACACCGGAACGTAGAGTTCCGGCATTTCCTTCTGCAGATCGACCGAGAAACCCCCAAGGGGCTGGCTATCCATATGATTCTCGACAACTACGGAACGCACAAAAATCCCAAGGTCAAAGCTTGGTTGGAAAAGCATCCCCGCTTCCATCTTCACTTTACGCCGACAAGTTCGTCTTGGCTGAACTTGGTGGAGAGATGGTTCGGAGAGATCACACGCAAGCGTATCCGTCGAGGCGTCTTCCGCAGCGTGCCGGACTTGGTGGCCGCCATCGAGGAGTATATTCGGCTGAACAACGAAAATCCCAAGCCTTTTGTCTGGACCAAAAACGTGGATTCGATCTTGGAGAAGGTGTTTCATTGTAAAGCCGTTATTGTAACATTACACTAGCACAATTTTATCACAGTCGCCTTCGGGTTAAAAACCCGAGGCAAATTGTAAAAATATTTGAAGAACTAGACAGAAAAACCGTGGTAGGAAAATTAGCCCAACCCGCTCTCATGGCTTATTATGTTATACTGGCAAAAACCGGGAGAGCTTAACCTACTCATCAAAAATCAGTTTCTTCCTGTGCTAATTTTATGCTAAAATGCTTTAAAAAAGACCGGAATTATTGGACTAAACTAGACTCTATAGAATTGACATTTAGCCAATATATTTAATAAGTTAAGAGAAACCAGGTGATGAATCAAGGGGTTAAGAAAAATGCTTGTTTTACGTTCGCAGCGTGTAGGTCGCCGGTTCGAATCCGGTCTGCTCCACCAATGATAGCAAGAGGTTAACCATTTTGGTTAACCTCTTTTTTGATAAAGTCGTAAAAAGTCCATATTTCTCTAATTTGTCATTCCTGCGAAAGTCCCGCGCCCCGCGGGATTATTTCAATGGGTTCTGGACTCCGGCTTCTGCCGGAGTGACGGATTTTGGACTTTTTACGAGACCATCTTTTTTATTGGAACGTAAAGTTTTCGTAAAGTAACTCCTAAGATAATCAAGAATCGGGTCGCTGCTCCATGCAGTGCCCGGTGCTGCTTTTTTTTATTCCTAATTCCTCGGATATCCCGGAGGGAAGGGGGCATATTCGTCTTCATCCCATAGCCTGTTTCCCGGTTCCTGCCTGCAGTTCAGAATCCCTTTCCTGCACAGGACTTCATACCATTCATACTTAATGAGCATTTTTTGGACTGGCGTGCGTTCGGGTTCAAAAGCAACCTTGATGGTGGGTGAGTACTGGCCATCGCCAAAGCCTGTGCCGGCGCTCTCACCTCTGGCTGCCCCTGCTTTGTTCCTTGAAGAGCTCTCGGCTGGAGACCCTGCAGGTGCATTGTCCAGCCTCTTCTGCTCGTACAGCGGTTTTGGCCGTTCTTTTTCCTGGTAGATTGCGACGGCGATGACACCCATGGAAGTGGAATCGCTGAAAGTCCTCATGGCATAGGAGTCGGCCGTATCGGTGAAATAGAATTTGTGCACCGTATCGCTGGCGGTCCGCCACCCGTCATATTGGCCATACCCGTAGCTATTCACAATGTACATGTCTTCGTTGTTCTGGAGATTTGATTTCTTGCCTGAAATGATGTTTCTGCCGTCAACGGCGATGACCACGCCGATCCGCTCAGGGGTCATATTGCGGATGAGAATACCATAGTTCAAACCCCGTCTCGCCTCGAGGTACTTCTTGATGATATGGGTCCCTCCTTTCCAGAAATCCTTGTGCGGGATGCTCAGGAGGGTACTTCCGCTCTCCGAGATGACCTCGATGCTTATCTCTCCCCTTAACCTGTCTCCCCCGTGGGAGTACGCGGGTGATGCCGCTGCCATCATGATGCCTGCAATGATCAATACCAGTAAGTAACGCATAGTGCTTCTCCTTTCTGTTTGGTCTTTAGTTCATTAGACAACAGAGGGCCGGAAAAAGTTCCCGGGGGAAGAATAGACAGAGTTAAGGGGAAAGAAAAGCAAGATCGCCTTCGGGTCACCCATAAAACCTAAGAAAAATCCGCTTGGTAAACCCCGTTAGGAAGGATATGACTTTAACCTCGCCTTCAATGATGAACATTTTTCTCATATCTCCGCCATAAATAGCGGACTTTCCAACGGGGTAAAGGTTTGGAAGTACACCCAACTGCCGATTCAATGCAACATTAAGGTCCATTGAATCTTCAGGGCAACAGGATTCCGATCAGCGTCACGATGATCCACCGGAAGAGTCCGATCAGTGGATCCAAAATACCCAGATAAAGGAAACCGATAATGATAAAGAACCCGTAAGGTTCCAGGC
>Ga0315288_10000463_pt1 | contig 50644 bp, 42 predicted proteins | sample YL17G11_20_MG_FD_203454 | JGI IMG/M metagenome (GOLD analysis project Ga0315288, IMG submission 203454) | Sediment microbial communities from Yellowstone Lake, YNP, Wyoming, USA - YL17G11_20 | ecosystem: Environmental > Aquatic > Freshwater > Lake > Sediment | place: USA: Wyoming | collected... | reverse complement strand
CGAGGGTGAGGCGCCGCTTCTCCGTGACGAGCGTCTTGACGGCGGCGGACGCCTTGGTGGCGTCTAGGCCGAGGTCGGCGGGCAGCGCGCGCAGAATCCGGTCGGCGTCGAGGTCGCCGCGCCCGGAAGAGAGCGCGGACGCCACCTCCTGCGTGTAGAGCGACAGCCGCAGCTCCGGGTTGACCGCGGTGGCCAGGTCGACGCCCGAGTCCTTCATGTCGAGCAGCGCGCGCAGCGTGAGCGCGCCCGACCGTTGAGCCGCTTGCAGCCCCCCCACCGCCTTCTCCGCAGCGACCGACTTGAGGATCTTGTCGGCCGCCTCCTTGGACAGGCCCATCTTTTGGCGCACGTCCTCGAGGCGGGCGGCCGCGCCGGGCCCGAGCACGCCGCCCGCCAGCGCCTGTTGCGCCTGGTTGCGGAACGCGGTCTCGGCCAGCTCCCCCTGCACGCCCGCCAGGTCGAGAGGGCCGAGGCCCAGGACGTCGCCGAGTTGTTGGAGGCGGGTAAACTCGATGGGGTCGCGCTCCAGCACAACGGTCCCGCCAAACGGTTGCTTGACCTCCTCGCCCGACAGGCAGAAGAGCAGGAACTGGCGGTAGACTTCCACGCGGTCTTTGCGTTCCATGTCGTCGGCCAGGGTGATGGCCTTCTGGCCGGCGAGGCCGGCGTCGCGCGCGGCGGGGCGGCCGGGGCGCGCGGCGCCGCCGCCGCCCCGCGCGGCGGCCGCGTCGGCCTTGGACAGGGGGGCGGCCGCCGTGTCGACCGCCGGCTTGGGCTCGTCCTTGGTCGCCTCGGCCATGATCTCGGCAATCTCCTTTTTGGCGGCCTCGACGTCGGCGGCCGAGGTGGCGGCGTCGCCCGCCGCCGGCGCCGCCACCCCCCCAGCATCCTGCAGCAGCGGCGCCACGATGACGTTGGAAAAGATTACCAGGTTGCGCAGCTCGCGGCCGGCCTCCTCGCGCGAGCGCTTGGTGCGCGAGCGCGAGATGTAGCCGAGGAACGTTTTCTTCGCCTTCTCCGCGAGCACCTCGCGCGCCACGCCCGCGTCCAGGCGCACCGCGGCGCGCGCGGACGCGACGGTCGCAACGTCGCGGTCGGAAAAGGCGTCGGGCGGGATGGCCAGGGCGGCGTCGAGCGCGGCGCCATACGCGCGGCCGGCCGTGTCGCGCGCGACCGACGCCACGACGTCGGCCTGGATGCAGAGCAGGCGCCGCAGGCGGTCGAGGTCGGCGGCGTCCTTGTCTGTGTGAGAGGGGGGGGAGAGGGGGAGGGTTGTGGGCGCAAGAAGGGCGGAAGAGGTAGTAGCTGCTGACTCTTGCCACTGCCACCCTTGAACACTCTGACCCAAAAGCCTCACCCGTCAGGCTCCCCTTTTCCAGCACGCTGTCCGCCTTTTGGCGGTAGATGTCCTTGTGCAGGGCCGCGGCGGCGTCGGCGTCGAACGCGAGGCGGTCGCAGAGGTCGCCAAGGAGGGCGGCCTTGCTCGGCGCGTCGTCGAGGCGGCCCGACTGCACCTCGGCGCGCAGCGCGCGCCGGTAGGCGCGCCGGACGGCGTCGGTGCGAATTTCTGTGGCCTCTTTGGCGCCCAAGGCGAGCGCGGAGGCCAGCGTGGACGCGTCGGCTTGCGCCGCCGCCAAAAACGCGCCGCCCGCGAGCGCGGCGTCGAGCCAGGCCTTGTACGCGTCCCGCAGCGATCGGGCGGCGACGCCTTCCTCAAGTTTGCCGCCGTGCACGGTGGGCGTGGCGAGGCCGGGGGGGCAGCCGGGGGCGTCGGCCAGAGACGCGAGCGTTTTGGAAAACGCGAGCGCGTCGTTGATCGCCGCCACGCACGCCGCCTTGCCCGCCGCCCCGGCGTTCGCGGGGTCGACCGCGGGCGCGAGCCGGGCCTCGAGCGCGGCGCGCGCGGCCGCGCGCCCCTCGTCCGCCGCGACGTCGTCCGGCAGTTTCGCCTCGACCCGCCTCGCTTCGAGGCCTTCGAGCCACCCCTTGTCCGCTTTCAGCCCGCCCGCGTCCGCGATGAAGCGGCGCACCAGCGCGCGCGCGCAGTCGCGCTTGGCGACATAGAGTTGGGCGTCGGTGAGCCCAAACACGCGGCGCCAGGGCAGCATGAAGGCCGCCTTTTGGTCGCCAAACACGAGGGACGACACGTAGATGAGCTTGGCGAGCGCGGCCCGCCCCGCCGCCGCGCCGGCGCGGGAGCCGGCCTCGGCGCGGTCGCGCGACAGGCGGCGGCCGACGTCGATGTGCACGGGGGCGGCGTCCTCGTCGGTCAGTCCGAGCGCGTCCCGGAAGGACGCGATGCGGGACGCTTCGTCGCCGGCGAGGGGGGCGTCGCCGGGCGGGATGGTCGACGCGAGAAACGCGTCGTACGCGGATTTGAGTTCGTCGACGAGGGCGACGCGAACATCCACCCCCGTCGCCGCACACACGGCGTCCACGTCGGCCGCGGTGATGGTGCCGGGGTCGGCGGCGTCGACGAGCATGTTGTGGAGCGCCGCGCCGGCGGCGCGCGACCGTGCGGCGCCCGCGGTGCGCACGCCGACGGCCGCCGCCGCGCCGGCGGCGACCGCGCCGACGGCGGTCACCGCTGTGCGGGCCGCGGGCGGCGCGACCTTGCGGCCTGCGGCGCCGCCGGCCGCGCCGGCGGCGAGCACCGCCGCGCCCGCGACCGCGAGCGCGGCCGCGGGGGGGAGGGACGACGCCGCGGCTTCCAGGGGGGACATGTCGCGCCGGTAGCGGAACGGGTTGTTGGCGGGCGGCGGAGGGGCGGCCTGCGGAAGAGAGGGTGTGGGTGGGCGAGGGGGCGGCCGTCGGCGGCGGCGTGTGGGCGGCCCGCCGGGCGCTCTCGGCCCTTTCCCGGCCGCCGACCGCGCTCGACGGCGTTCGCGCTCGCAGAGCGACGTTTTGTGAGCCTCGCATCGGGGCGCGGCCGCGGCCGCCGGCCGCACCTCGGCCGCGCGGCCAGCCGGCGCGGCCGGCGCGGCCGCGTGGCGCCCCTCCGGCCCCCATTGGCGCCCTCGCCGCCCACCCGACTCCACCCTCTCTTCTCACCTCGCCGCCCGCGCTGGCGGCGGGCGCGACGCGGTCGCCACGGCGCGGCGGCGCAACCGCGCCGCGGCGCGCGCGCGTCGGCGCGCCGATCGGCGCGCCGGCGCGAGAGGCGGCAGCCATGCTAGCGAGCGGCAGGAAAAGGGGGAGGGTGGGACTCGGGAGTGAAGACGAGGCGCGCGTCGGCTTCCTTCCTCACTACTCCCCTCGCCATGCTGCCCCGCGCGCCGCCCAGCGCCATCCGGGCACGCGCGACCGCGCTGCTGGCGCCGCATCGCGCCCGTCGCGTGGCGCGCGGCCCTGCCCGCCTCCGCGCCGGCGACAGCGGCACGCCGCCGCCGCCTGCCGGCGACCCGCTGGAGAAGAACAAGGCCGACCTGATCAAAGGTGATGAGCGGGGGTGGTGGGGTGGGCGAGCGGCGCCCAACGGACGGGGGGCGCCAGCGTCGACCCCTTCCTCCTCTTTTGTAGCCTTGCGCGCGTCCGGCGTCGACAAATCCGTCGCCCAGCGCGTCCTCAAAAGCTGGGAAACCACGGGCGCGGCCGCCGACCCCGACGCGCTGCGCAAAGTGCTCATAACGCGCAGCCTCCGCTCGGCCGCCGCGATCTTGCTCCAGGCCGGCATCGACACCGGGGCGGCTTTCGGCGCCTTCTCCTGGGGCACCTTCCTGGACACGCCTGCAGGCGCCGACGTGCCAGGGCGCGGGGTGCTGCAGGCCCTTTCTTTCGCGCTCGCGTTTTACTTTGCCGTCGGCGTCGTCTCGGACCTCTTCGTCCTCGGCGCCCTCTCCGTCGCCGCCGCCCGCTACGGCGCCAATGCGGGGGCGGTGCTGGCTGCGGTGCGCGAACTGGCCGGCGCGCCGTCGGGCGTCGCCGCGCTCGACCGCGCGGCGTCGGCCGTGTCGACGCTGAAAGTGGTGGCCGCGCTCAACGAAATTGCCGACCTGCTCAAAGCGCAAGTCAGCGCGGGCGGCGGCGACGCTCCGTCGACGCTGCAGAATCTGTCGGCCCTGCTCACGCTGTCGCGCGCCGAAGAGCGCGGCTTCGACGCGGGCGCGCTCGGGCTCACCCGCGGCGACGCCGCCGCGCTCGCCGCCGCGTTTGCCAAGTACGACGCCAACGATGACATGGTCCTGCAACCGACGGAGCTCTCCGCGATGATTAAAGGGGAGGGGTATGAGCTGACGCCGGCGGAGGAAGCGGCGGCGTTGGCGCTGCTCGACAAAAACGGCGACGGCCTCGTCGGGTTTCCCGAGTTTGCCGACTGGTACGTCAACAAGGTGCGCGCGCCGAGCGCGGAGGCGTGAAGGAGAGAGCGGGGGCGCGAGGGAGGGGAATTCGTTGGCGGTTTCGAGAGCACACCAAGCAGTTTCAGGGTGACGGGAACGACACCACCACCACCGGGCGCCGCGGGCCTTGCAGGGCTCGCGGGGCGCGGCGCAGACGATGTAAGAAAGAAGAAGAAAGGAGCGAACACCAACCGCGCCGCTCTCACGACACACTCTGCCCGCGCGCCCGCCGCGGCGCACGCCGCGCTCCGCGCCCGCGCCGCCGGCGCATTGCCCCGCGCCGCACGCCGCATCGCGCCGGCCGCGATGCCGCTCCCGCTCGGCGCATCCAACTCCTTTTCCGCGCTGGGCGCCGCGTCGCCTCCCCGTCTCTCTGCTGATTCATACGAGGACGCCGCCACCACGCCCGGCGGCCGCCGCCGGCGCCGCGCGCGCACCGTCGCGCCTGGCGACGGCGGCACGCCGCCCGGCCGGGCGGCGTCCGACTGCGCGGCGTCCGAGGGCGACGTTGGCGACGGCGTGCAGCGGTCGGCCGATTCGGCGAGCACGCTGGCGCGGTCGCCGAGGTCGGCGACGGCCGACGCGGTGCTCGCGCGCCGCGCGGCGCGCGCGCCGCTCTTGCCCACCATCGACTCGCCCGCGCCGCCCGCGCTGCTGGACGAGGTCCTGGCGGGCGCCGTGTCGCCGGCGCGGGCGGCGACCGCGCCAACGCCCGTCTCGCCTGCGCGCGCGGCCGCGCCGGCCCCACCGCCTCCCTCCCCTCGCCTCCTCTCCGGCTTCGCCGCCTACCTGCACGGCGAGCTGCACCCGTCCCCCTCTCTGCCAACAGCTGACGTGGCGTGGGGGCAGACGGAGCGGCAGCGGGTCCACAACGCGCTCGCCGCCGTCCCTGCCGCGCTCGAGCGGTTCATGGCCCTCGGCTCCGCCGTCTGCCTCGACTCGTTCCTGGCCGTGTTTACGCTGCTGCCCCTGCGCGTGGCGCGCGCGGCGGCTGGGGCGGTGGCGCGCGCGGTGGGCGGCGGGCGGCGGCGCGCTGCGGCGCCCGCCGGTCCCTCCCCCGCGTCGGCCCTCTTTGACGTCCTCTGCGCCCTCATCTTTGTCGTGGCGACAGCGGCATTGTGCGCGGTGCCCGCGGGGTCGCTCTACTTCTGGATGAAGGTGGGGAGAGGGCGGACACCGGCGCGGGCGCCGACGCGCCGCGCTCGGCCCCCGCGCTCACCCGCCCCTTTCCTCCTCTCTCCCTCTCAGGACATGACCCAGGAGTTTCTCAAGCTGCACGTCATCTACACCGCCGTCGAGATCTTCGACCGCATCGGGTGCTCGTTCGCGGTCGACGCCCTGGACGCGCTCTCTGGCACGTGCGCACTCGCAGCCGCCGCCCCCCCCGGCCGCGCGCGCGCCGCCCTCCTCCCCGCCCTCGCCGGCGACGCCGCCCTCGCCGCCGCCCTCGTCGTCGGCCACGGCCTCGTGCTCATGTGCCACGGGGTCGCGTTCTCCGTGGCGATGCACTCCAAACGCGGCCACACGCTCATCGCGCTGACCGTAGCGGCCAACTTTGTGGAGATCAAATCGTCCGTCTTCAAGCGGTACGACTCCCGCAAGCTGTACACGCTGCTGTGTGCGGACGTCGTGGAGCGGGCCCATTTGGCGTTGGCCCTCCTGTTCGTCCTCGTGGAAGCGTCGGCCGACGGGTCGGCCGCCGGGTGGCGCCCGGAGCCCCTGCTCCTCGCGCGCTGCGGGCACGTGTTTGCGGCCGAGGTGGTGATCGACGTTGTGAAGCACGCCGTGCTCGCCAAATTCAACGAGCTGCGGCCTGGCGTGTACAGGGAGTTTACGGCGGATTTGGCGTCGGCGACCGCCACGGGCCAGTCGCACTCGCTCCACCGTGCGCTGCTCTTCGACCCGCTGGCGCCCGCCGCGCTGGCCGCGCGCACGGGGCTGGTGGCGGTGGGCGCGCGGGCCGCTCGCGGCGCGGTCGGCGGCGCGGGCGCGCGCGCCGCCGCGCGCGGCGCGCTCGCGCGCGGCGCCGTCCTCTGGACCCTCGCCCTGGCCGTCAAAGTCCTGTTCGGGTACGCGCTGCGGTCGGCGGCCGCCAGGGCGGCGGCGTCGGCGGGGGCGCGGCCTGGGTGGCGGGCGAAACGAGAGTAGAGAGAGGGAGAGAGCGAGGGGAGCGGGGAGGCGCGCGAGCGCCATTGTCACTCTCCCCGGTCGCCGGCCCAAATGGGCGGCTTGGTGAGTGGCCCCGGCGGCGTCGAGGACCACCTGCGCACGCGCGGCCGACGAGGCGGGCGGCGGGCGCGGCCCCATGTGATGCCGCGCCGCGCGCGCCCTCACCCTCTCCCCTCTCACCACCGCAGGACATCGAGTCGCGCCCCAGGCGACGCGCACCATCGTCGAGCACCGGCGTCAACACCCTCGCCCTCGCCGTGCTGGCCGCCGCGGCGCTCGCCGCGGCGGGCGCGCTCGCCGCGACGCTCGCCGCCGGCCTGCCCGCGCCCACCGGCCGTCCGCTGGCGGCGCCGCGTCGGGCGGCCAGGCTGGAGGTGCGGTCGTCCGGGGCGGCCGCGTCCAGCGCGCCTGCGCTCGCCGCGGCCGCGTCGCTGCGCACTCTACTCGACCAGCAGCGCCTCGCCACCCCCCTCGCGCAAGCCGCGACGCCGGCGGCCGCGGGATTACGGGCATCTGCTACCGCGACGCTCGACGCGGTCGCTGCGCCCGCGGCGGCCGACCTCGCGTCCGCGCGCGCGGGCGCCGACGCCGCACTCGCGGCCGCCATCCACGCCAACCAGTTCCCGGCCGACTGCTCCAAGGTCCGCCTCCTGGTCGGCGCCTTGGACAAAGCGTGCGGGTTCGCGTGCCAGATGCACCACGCGGTCCATTTGTTGGCCGCCGCGTTGGCCACAAACCGCACCCTCGTCCTGTATGCCGACGAGTGGCGCTACGCCAAGTCGGTGGAAGACAACGAGGCGACGCTGGCATCGTGGCTGTTGGACCACCCGCCGGAGGACGAGGGGGTGGTCGAGGCGGTGGCCAGGGCGCCGACGGCCGGGCGCGCCGCCGCGCCGCCTCGCACCCCTCCCTCGCCCTTCCTGCCTCCCTCGACGCACACGGCCGGCCTGTGGGAGGCCCTCTTCCGCCCCGTCACCCACTGCGCGACGCCGGGCGTGGAATGGGCGCTGGCGCTGCCGCCACTGCGCCCGGGGCAGCTCCACGACGACGCGCCCGCGGTTGTCGCCGGCATCATCGACGGCGCGCCCCTGGACGCCGACCCGCCCTCGGTGCCGGCCGATGTGCATGTCCTGGTGTCGTCTTTCCATTCCAGGCCCGACATTTGGTATGTGGGCGCGCTGGCGGCGTGGCTCACGCGCGCGGCGCCCGCGCACGCCGAACTGCGGGCCGGCTGGGCCAAAAGCGTGGGCCTCGCCCCGCCCTACATCGGCGTCCACATTCGCCGCACGGACAAGCTGGTGTCGGTCAAGCTGGCCGACGGGACGGTGCCCGCGGAAGCGGTGGAAGTGCCGGTGTCTTCCTATTTAACCGCCGCCCAGTCCGCCTGGACCGCTCTGGGCGCCAACGCTTCCCCCCCCTGGCCCGAGCACCCCATCATCTACCTGGCGACCGACGATCCGGACGTGGTGGGCGAGGCGCGGTCGCTCGCGCCGCGCGCGCGCATCCTCGTCCACCCCGCGTCCGCGCTCGCCGCCACGTACGCGACACGGGACACGCCCGAATCGGCGGCCGGCATCGCGGACGACGTCCACTTTTTGTCGGGGTCTTCTTTCCTCGTCGGGTCGCACTCGAGCCAAGTGACACGCCTCGCGCACGAGCTGGCCCAAGTCGGCCCTGCCGCCGCCTCGTCTTCTTCCGGCGATGCTTCTTTACGCATCCACTCTGTTGATAGCCTCTGGTACTTTGGTGGGGGCGGGAGAAACCGATTCTGCGCGTCGGCCGCGTTTGAGAGCGGGCGCACGCGCGTCGCGCGCTCCGACCCGCTCTACTGCTTTGCCGACGCCGCGCCGGCCGCGGGCGCGGTGCCGTGCCGCGCGGTGGTACAAGGAAAAGATGTGATGGCGCCGGCGTGGCTGCTGGCGCGGTGTGCGGACCACTGGCGGGGCGCGCGCGTGTTGAGGGGACGTGGTGGGGCGTAGCGCGTGTGTGGCAGACCCCTCCCTCCCCTCTCCAGCGCTCGGCGCCGGGCCCGCACGGCTGCCGCCGCCCCTCGCCCATGGAACCGGGCGGGCGGCGGGCGGCGGCGGCGGCGGGCGGCGTGCCGCCCGCACCGCGCGGCCCACCACCACCCGCCGCGCAGCCGGCGCCCGCCCTGCCACCCCAAACGCTCGCTCTGGCCGACGCCCTGTGCGACGCCGCCGGCCTCCCGCCCCCGCCGCCCGCCGGCGCCCCCGCTCCCCCTGTCCAGGTCGACCGTCTGCACGCCTCCCTCACCCTCGAAGACGTCGCCATTGCCTGCCTGCACTGCTGCCTCGCCCCCACGCCGTCGTCTGCTGATGTCGCCGCGTGCGCGGCGGCGTGGCCGTTTAACAGCTCGGCGGTTTTTTTGGCCCAAGGGGGGGCGCCCGTCGCGGACGCCGCGCTGGAGGCTTCTGCTCGGGCGGTGCGCGTGCCTGGGGGCGGGTGGGCGCCCGCGGTGGCTGGCGCGGCGACGCCAGAGGCCGCCGCCGCTGCCGCGCGCGCCGCGCGCGCCAACGCAGACGCGCTCGAGCGGGCCGACGCCGACGCCGCCGCTTTACGAGCGCAGGCGCTCTTGAGGCGATTGGGGCGGTGATGCGCTGGACGGAAGAAGGACGTGGGCCGGCGCTCGAACCGTGTTGGCCTGTCTAGCCCTCTCTCCCCAAAGCGCCCGCCACACCCGCCGCCCTCCCCGCGCCCTCCCCACGCGCAGGCCACCGGCAGTGCACCGTCCTTCGCCCGCTCCCGCCCCCCTCCCGCGCCGCGGTCGAAGCTCGGCGCGCCCTCCTCCGCGATGCTCCCGCTTTCCGCGCCCGCCAGGGCGCCTTCCGCCGCGCGCACGCCCCCCGCGATGGCTGCCATCGCGCCGCGGCCGGCCAGGCCGGCGCGTTCCGCCCCCGGCGCCCCGATGGCGCCGGCGGTGCTCAGCGCGCGCCGCGCGCCGCGCCCCATCCGCGCCGTTTCCACCGAGCAGCCCGAGCTGGTGCGTAGGAGGCGGTCTGCGGGCGCGACTGCGAAGTTGGCGGGGGTCAAACAGTTGCCGGGCGCGGGAAAGGGGGCGGGCGCCGTCACCCTACTTCTCGGCTGCCCGACGCGCCCTCGTCGAGCAACCAACCAACACCCCACACCGGCGGGCCCGCGCTCTCGCGCCGCGCCCTCTGCCACCCACACACCCATCACCCCACCCCCTCTCCCCCACAGAACGAGGCCGAAGCGACCGCGTCGGTCGACGGCCTTCCCGCGTACGCCTCCCCCACCCCCCCCGGCCGCCCCCGGGTCGTCGTCCTGGGGTCAGGCTGGGGCGCGATGTCGTTTGTCAAGTCTCTGACGAAAAAGGCGGCCGCCTCCATCGACTTGACCATCATCTCTCCCCGCAACTATTTTCTCTACACCCCCCTCCTCCCCGCCGTCGCGACGGGCACGGTCGAGGAACGGTCCATCGTGGAACCCGTGCGCAACGTGCTCAAAGGCAAAGGGCGGTACTTCGAGGCGGTGTGCCACGCGGTCGACCCTGCCGCGCGCGACCTCGTCTGCTGCTTCCCCGCCGATTCCGGCCTCGACCAAGCCTGCTTCAAGGTCCCGTACGACGTCCTGGTCGTCGCGGTGGGGTCGATCAACAATTCCTTCGGCATCGACGGCGTCGCGGAGCACGCCTTTTTCTTCAAATCCATCGAGGACGCCGCGCGGCTGCGGCGCCACGTGTCGGAATGCTTTGAGCGGGCGTCCCTGCCGCAGACGCCGGACGAGGAGCGGGTCAAACTGCTGTCTTTCGTCGTGTGCGGGGGGGGGCCGACGGGGGTGGAGGTCGCAGCGGAGCTGCACGACATGGTGGAGGAGGACCTGGTCAAGGTTTATCCCGATTTGGTGCCGTTTGTCAAGGTGAGGGAGGCGTGAAGGGAGAGACTGGGGTTGGCGCCCGCGCTGGCCAGGTCGGGGAGACCTCCTGGGCGGGGTTGGACCGCCCCGACCCCGTTTCCTCTTCTCTCCGTCTCCCCAGGTCCGCATCGTGGAGCTCCAAGACCACCTCCTGTCAACCTACGACCGCGCCATCTCGGAATACACGGACGCCACCTTTGCCCGCGCGGGCATCGAACTGGTTCTCAACTCGCGCGTGCTCGCCGTGAAAGGAGACGGCACCGGCAAAGGGTTTGTGCGCGTCGCGGGCACCGACGGGACGGAGACCGACATCCCGTTTGGCGCGTGCGTGTGGGCGACGGGCGTGGCGATGCACCCCCTGGTGAAACAGCTGCAGGCCAAACTGCCCGCGGGCGCGCAGACCCACTTCCGCTCGTGCGTCACCAACGCGTGCCTCGAAGTGGAGGGCTCCAACGGCTCCATGTTCGCGCTGGGCGACGCGGCGACGGCGCGGCAGGACCGCGCGCTCGACGCGGCGGGCGCGCTCTTCGACCGCGCGGACGTCGACGGCAACGGCACCCTCGACCTGGACGAGCTGCGCGCGTTGCTCAAGGACGCGTCCCAGGAGTATGCCCAGTTCAAAGAGCACGCCAAGTTTCTGGACAGCAAGGCGGGCATGAAACGGTGCGAGGGGGGAGAGGGAGGGGAACGAGGCGCGGCGCGCGCGCGCTCGCCCCCGCGCCCACCCTCCTCCTCCTCCTCCCCTTCACAGCTGGGGCGGCATGGTCGGCCGCGCCTTTGAAGCCGCGTCCCGCCGCGGCGCCGAACCGGCCGGCGACTCCCCGCTCTCCACGCTCGACGACGACGCCGCGCTCACGCGCGCCGAATTCGCAGACCTGCTCGCCTCGATCGACCGCGGCCTGCGCTCCCTCCCCGCCACCGCCCAAGTGGCCAAGCAGCAGGGCGAGTACCTGGCCAACCTGGTCGGGGACGGGGTCGTGACCGGGGCGGCGCCCGTCGCGGACAACGCGGCCGCGCGCGGCACGGCCCTCGCCCCGTTCGCCTACGCCCACAAGGGCTCCTTCGCCTACGTGGGAGGCGACCGAGCCGTGCTGGACGCGCCGATCATCGGCCCGATCCTGGGCCGCGGCGCGGGCGTCATGTGGAAGGGGTTTGAGACCTACTCCCAAATCTCGCTGCGCAACATCGTGCTCGTCTCCATCGACTGGGTGCGCACCAAGGTGTTTGGACGGGACATCTCCCGGTTCTAGGGGGGGGGAGGGCGGGGGGAGGAGTGTGCATGGTGGTGGGTGTGGGGTGGGTCTTGTAGTGGGCGGTCGGTCGATTGTGGGTATGCGAGCGGGAGCTCGTCTCCGGGGGCTGGTCGAGGTGGTCTGAAGTTTGCAGAGGCCCTCGCAGCCGCCGCGCGCACGCGCCACAACCTCTCTCCCCTCGTCTCTAGTAGCCGCCCTGCAGGTCGCGCAGGAACGACTGCGCCGCCGCCGCCAGCTTGCGCCCGGCGACGCCGGCCACCTGCTTGACTTGCTCGAGGTCAGCGGCGGCTGAGACGGCGAGGCGGCCGACGAGTTCCGACGCCGACGCGTCGAGGTCAAAGCCGCCCGACCCGCCGCCACCGTGGCCAGGCCCGCCGCCGCCACCGGCCCCGTCGCCGTAAAAGTCGGCCGAGGAGATGGCCTGCGCGCCGGAAAAGCGGGCGAGGCGGGTGGAGGCCTCCGCGGCGGCCGCCCCGGCGTCGGCGTCGCCGTAAAACTGGGCAGAGGAGATCGATTTGGCCCCCCCAAACCGCCGTACCGCGACGTCGGGGCCGCCGGCGGCGGCCGCGGGGTCGGCGGCCGCGGTCGCGCGCGTGGCGGCGCGCGCGGCGCGCGCGGCGCCGAGCGCGGGGCGGGGAGGGCGGGGCGCGCGCGGCGTCGACGCCGCCGAACCGGCGCCGCCCGCGTCGGCGTCCCAAAAGTTGCCGCCGCCGCCGGCGCCGCCGCCCATGCCGGGCAGGGAGACGTGGCCGTCGGCGCCGCGGGGGAGGGCGGCGGGGGCGGGCTCGTCCTCGGCGAGCTCCTCGTACGCGAACCGGGACGCCGCGCCGGCGCCGGCGGGGGCGCCGGGCGAGTCCGGCGCCGCGAGCGCCGCGGCCGCGGTGGCGGCGGCGGGCGGGGGCGGCGGGGCGGGTGCTTGAGAAAACACGTCGGCCGGCACGACCGCGCCGCCGACGCGCGCCGCGCCCAGGCCGCCGCCGCGCGCGGCGGGGCGACGGGCGCCGCCGCCGAGCACGAGGCGCGGCTTGGCGCCGGCGGCAGCGGGGCGGGCGGCGGGGGCCGCGGCCGCGGCCGCCGGCGCCGGCGCGGCCGGCCCCACCGCCGCGTGCGCCAGCGCGGCCGCCGCGGCCGCCGCCCCCCCCGCGCCCGCCACCGGCGACATGGAGTCGAACGAGGTTTGGGCGAGCAGGCCGTCCGCGCCGGCCGCCGCGCCGCGCGCCGCGTCGCGCGCGAGCGCGGCCTTGTAGAGACCGGCCCCCCGGGATGTGTACTTGGCGGCCACCTTGTCCGCCCCCGTGCCGTCCCAGCCGTGCTGCTTGAAAAAGGCGCGCGCGCGGCCGTTGCCGCCGGCGGCCATGAGCTGCAAGGAAGAGGAGGGGTGGGGTCGGTCCGTCGTCCGCGTCGCCACGCCACCGTTTCCTCTCTCCCTCCCTCTCCCGCACCTTCAGCTGGTCGTCCGACCACGTGTCGAGCGTGGTCGACCGCACGAACGAGAGGTGGACGCCGAGCGCGCGGTGCGCGCCCGCGCAGGATAGGCAGACGAGCACGCCGTAGGGCACGGACGCCCACGTCGGGTTCTTGGCGGGGCAATCGAAGCACACCTACGAGGAGGGGGGGCGGGGTGGTGTGGGGGGGCGGCGGGAGGGCGGCGGTTGCAGGGGTCGCCGCGGCGCTGCGCGGGGCGGCGGGCGGGCCAATGAGCGGCCGCTCGATGCGGGAGGTGGAAAGGACGACCACGCCACCCCCGCGGCGCGCCCGCCGCGAGGCGGAGAGGGGCGGGCGGGGCCGGGGCAGGCCCGCGCGGCGCGCCAGCGGCTGCGCCCGCGCGCAGGCGCCTCCTGCCGCGGGCCGCCGCCCGCCGCCGCCGGTGGCCGCGTGCGATCGTGGCCCACCGCCAGGCGGCGGGCGGCGGCCCGGCCGCGGTCCGGCCGCGCCCCGGCCGCGCGGCGCCGCAATCGCGCGCTGGGACGACGCCCGCCGCCGGCACCGCCCGCCGCCCGCCGCCGGGCGCGTGCCCAGCATCACGCTCGACCGCCGCCGCCGCCGCCACCCCCTCACACGCACCTTGTTCTCGGGCTTGGACCGCAGTTTCTTGAACAGCGCGTCGCGCTCCAGCGCGGGCGGCGGGCCGTCGCCGCCGGACGCCATGGTGGGGCGGGCGCGGCGGGGAGGAGGGGGGGTTAGGGAGAGTGTGTCGCCCGCGCGCGCGCGCGCTCGGTCACAGCCGCCCTCCTGCCCCTCCCTCTCCCTTCCTGGCGCTGCGGGAGCTGGAGCAAAGGCGGAGAAAGAAGTGCGGCCGCTCAACGTCGCGGCGCGGCTCATCCCGCCTCGGACCCTTGCACAGTGCCGCCGCCGCCCCGCCCCCCGTCCCTGTTCCCTTCACGGCGCGTCCGCGTCCCGCACCTTGATGGACAACCCCTGCCAATCATACGCGGGCTCCAACCCCGCGGGCGCGAGGAGCGGAGGCCCCGGCGCGCCTTCCACGCCCCAGATGAGTGTGTCGCCGACCGAGAGCGACCCCGCGGCGAGCGCCGCGGCCAGGGCGTCGACGTCCACCACCCCGCCATCCGCCGACTCAAACGTGACCGTGCGCGGCTCCCAGGGGAGGAGCAGGAAGCCGGCGTCGGAAAAGGTGCCGAGGAGGGGGCCGGACGAGAGGTGCACGGTGAGCGCGACGGCCGGGCAGGAGACGAGGAACGAGACCGACCCCCCGGCACCGTCGCCGACGACCTTGAACTCGTCAAACGCCAGTTTGGGCGCGACCGCGAGGCCGCGCGCGGCGCGCGGGCGCGACGCAAACGCGACGGCCTCGGCGGAGAAGGTGGCCGACGCGCCCGCCGCGACGTGCGCCGCCCCGACGCGGTGGCCGTCGACCGGAAACGTGACGTCGTCCGGCGCGTCGCCGGCGACGGTGGCCGCCAGGCGGACGACGACGTCGCGCGCTTCGGCGCCGGCGAGCGCGTCGGCCCAGTCGGCTTCAAAGACGACGCCCGAGAACTGCTCCGGCAAGGAAAGAGGCACAGTAATCACGCGCACGGGCCCGGCCCCTTTCGTGGCATCCCAGCGCACGACCTCGACCCGCAACTCGCCCGCGAGCGCCCACCGCACGTCGCTCGCGGCCTGCACCGCCAGCCTCCCCCCCCGCACATCCGCCCACAGCGCCACCGGCGCAAAAAAACGCCTCGCCGCGTGGTGGAGGAGCCGCCACGTGCCGTCTGCGTCGAGGCCGGACCAGGACTGGCCGGCCCAGATGTCGTTGAGCTGCCAGTACAGCACGCCCGCGGTGCCGACGCGCGGGTCGCTGCGCAGGCCGCGCCACAGGCCGATGGCAGTTTCGTACCCGAGCGCTTGGGCGCACTGGGTGAGGTAGACCCAGTGCCGGAAGAGGAGCTCGCGCGCGCCGACGGCGACAAAGTCGCCGGGCGGCGTCGCGGGCGGCAAGCAAAACGTGCGCGCAATTTGCGCGTCCATCTCCTCGTTACCGCCCTCATGCCGCTGCCGGTACAGGACGGCGGGCGCGTCGCGGCCCCAGTCGGTAGGGTCGGTTTGCCGCGCGAACGCGTCGAACGAGGGGTGCGACTGGAAGCCAAACTCGGACACGAACCGCGCCCGGGGGTACATCCCCGGGTCCAGGGGGTCGGACTTGTAGTCGTAGAAATGGACGTCGCCCGCGTGCCACGAGTCGGGGTCGCCCCACCACTTGACGTACGGTTCCTCGCACAGCGCGCCGGACGTGGGGGACGAGTCGATGAACGCCACCCCGGGGTGCACGTCCAGGATGGCGGTGCGCACGGTGTCGCAAAACAGGGCGGCGTAGTCGACAGCGAAGCGCTTCGGGTGGGCGCGACTCTCGGGAAACCAGGAGAATGCGGGCTCGAGCTCGTTGTTGCCGCCCCAAATGGCCAGGGACGCGTGCGCGCCGGCTCGGGCGGCTTGGTGGCGCGTCTCTTTGGCGCACAGGGCGAGGAAGGGGGCGTCGCGCGGGTAGAGCGCGCACGCCGCCATAAACTCTTGCCACACCAGCACCCCCGCCTCGTCGCACGCCTCGAAAAAGGCGTCGGGCGGGTACGCGCCCCCGCCCCACACGCGCACCATGTTCATGTGCGCGGCCTTGGCCGACGCGATGACCGCCGCAGCGAGCGCCGGCGCCTTGCTGTGAAACACGTGCGGCGGGATGTAGTTGGCGCCCTTGGCAAAGATGGGGACGCCGTTGACGCGGAAGAAAAAGGTTTGGGAGGGTTCGCCGGGGGCGGGGCCGGGACCCTCGAACGGGGTGTCCTCGCGCACGAGCTCGATCGTGCGCAGGCCGACGCGGCGCACGACGCACGAGGGAGAGGAGTCGCCGGCCGCCTCGTAGGCGACGTCAAAGTCGAGCAGGGGCTGCGCACCGTAGCCGTGCGGCCACCAGAGCGGGGCCGCGCCGGCCGGGATGGACACGGTTGCCGCCACGGTCACGACGTCGTCCCAGTCGCCGCCGCCAGGGGTGGAGGAAGGAGGGAGGGTCACGGCAACTGTCGCCACGGCCCCCGCAGGCGCGGCCGACCCTGGCGCCGGCGCGACGGTCAGCGACCCGGCCTCGCCCCGGCCGCCAGCGCGCCGCAGGCGGCAGGAAAATGTGACGTTGATCCCATCCTCTTCATGCTCCTGGCGCACGACGCAGCCGACGATGCGGGCGGACGACGACACGGCAAGCGTCACCCCCCCCATGACCCCCGCCGGCGCAAACGCGGGCCCCCAGTCCCACCCGTAGTCGGACGCCGCTTTGCGCACAAAGTTCCAGTCGTGCAGGGCGCCGACTTGGGCGACATACGGCACTTTGTAGGGGTAGGCCGCGGCGCGCGCCTTGGCCGCGGCGGGCGGCGCCTCAAACTCGATGCGCAGCTCGTTACCCGTGGGGTGCAGCTTGTTGGTGGCGTCGACGACGACCGGGAAGAACGCGGATTCGCAGGTGGCGACTCGGGACCCGTTGAGGAAGATGGCCGCGTGCGCGTCGACGCCGTCGAGCACGATCTCCGCCGCCGCGCCCGCGGGCACTGGGGGCGCGTCAAACGTGCGGGTGAAGGTCCAGGGCGTGTGCGCGGCCCAGCGCAGGTCGCGCTCGCCAAAGCTAAAGGAGGGAAGGGGGTCCAAGCGGGTTGGCGGTTGCGTGATGAGATCGGCCAGCCCCCGATTGACCCCCTTTCCCGCCCTTTCCCCTTCCCCCTCACCCGTGCAACGGGTCGGGTACTTGGCCGGCGTCCGTCAGGGCCTCGAGCGCGTACTTGGGCAGGGAGAAGCCGTCGACCGCGTGCGCGCCGTCGGCCGCGACCATGGACCAGCCGTCGTTGAGCAAAATCTCCATGCGGGCGGTCATGGTGGGTCTGAATGCGACTGTGAGCGCGGTCGTCCAGGCTATCGGGGGGGCGGGGAGCGCCGCGGATGGGGGGGCGCGCCGGGCGGCGTGAGACGCGGGCGCCGCGGGCGGGCGGCGGCCGCGCGGGTCAGGCGAGAGAGGGCGACTTTGAGTGCGGCGGGCGGCGCGACCGAGCCGCGGGGGGGAGGCGGGTGTGTTTTTCTTTCACAGGCCGAGCGCGTCGAGGTCGAGGCTCTTGGCCACGCCCGCCAGCCGCCCCGCGGGCAGCCACCCGATGCGCTTGTTGCCGCGGCGGGCGTGTGGGGAGGATGGCTCCGAGTGGGCGCGGGGAGGGTTGAGAGGGGTGGCGAGGCTGGGGGAAGGAGCGGCCGGCGCCGCCGCCGCAGCCTCGGGCGGCGCGCCCTCGTTCCAGCCACCGGCCACCGTGACTCGTTTGACCGCCGCGGGCAGCGGTGGCGCTTCCGGCGCCCACACGACCGCCGGCGACCGCTTGGCGCGCTTTTTGGCGCCGCCGAGCCAGGCCAGCATGGTGGAGAGAGGGGGTGGCGGGTGTGTGGACGGCTCGTGCGTGGCCGTTACGGGCCGGACGAGGCGGCGGGCGAGAGTGGGCGGGGGGCGGGCTGCGGTGGCAACGCGCGCCCTCAACGCGGCCACACCCGCCGACCACCATGCTCGCCCTCGCCCTGTTCCTGCTGCTGGCCGCCGCCGGCGCGCACTCAATCCTTCTCCCACCCTGCACGGGCGCGCTGCTGGTGCGCGCGGCCGTGCCGGCGGGGTGCTCCTGCGCCGCGGCCGTCGCCCCCGCGTCGGCCCCTTCCTCCGCCTCGGGCGCGCCCACAACACTGCGGCCGTCCACAGGCATTGACGTGGCGTCGTTGGGGGTGGGCAAATGGACGCTGACGGTGGTTTGCGCGCCGCGCGTATGCGCACCGCCCGCTGCGATTCCATTTGAGACCGTGCCCTGCGCCGGCGACGAGCCAGCGGGGCTGTTTGAGGTCGGGACCAACATCATCGTCACCCTGGCCGGGGGCGGCGCGCGGCGGGCGGCGGCCGCGGCCGCCGCAGCGGCGACGGCCGCGCTCGCCGCGCTCGCGCTGCGGTGACGCCCTGTGGCAGACATTGCACACTCTCCCCCTCCCTATCTCATGCCTCGCCCCCTGCATGCGTCAGCGACGCGCGCAGGGGCGTGACGCTGACCCGCCCCGCGGCGACCGCGGCAACGTCGCCCCCGGGGCGTTGCCCTTCCGAATCAAACACCCGCAACCCCGACGGCCCCCACTCGAAATCGTGGGCGTGGTCCGGGTGGGCGGGCGTGTACAGGGAGGCGTAGCCGCCGGGGTCGACCGTCGTGCGCTCAACGGTAAGGACAGGGAGAGGGGCGGGGGCGGTCGCGTTGCCGTCGCCACCTCCATTCTCTTCTCTCCCCTCGCGGTCAAAGTCGAGCGGCACATTGACGTTGTAAAGGTCGACGCCGACCCCCCAGTCGTCCCACAGCCCCACAACGACGTCGACCGAGGCGGCGACCGCGCGCGCGAGCTCGGCGTCGGTCCAGCCGCCGAACCCGTGCCTGAAAGGGAACGAGAGCGCGACCGCCCTGCGCCCCGCCATGGCCCCTTCCAACGCTGCCCCCACTGTCCCCGACGAGAGGATGGAGCCGCGGCCGGCGTTGTGGCCGACGTTTGGCCCCGAGACGACGAAATCGACGTCGCGCGCGAGGTGGTGCAGGGCCAGGTTGACCGCGGTGGCCGGCGGGCCCGACACATGCACCCGAGTTTCTGAAATGCGTGTCAGGGTCACGGGGCCGCGGCCGACGGCTTTGGCGACAAAGCTCTGCCCGGCGTCGGGCGGCGCGACAAATGCGGGCCACCCCGTCGCGGCCAGCGCGTCCACAAACGCGTCAAAAAAGGGCGAGTCGGGGCCGTCGTCGTTGGTGATGAGGACGCGGCGGGGAGGAGGAGGGGCCGCGGAGGCCGACGCGGCGACACGCATGCCGCGCCGCCCCGGCGTCAGGCGGGCGACCGCGCGGCGCAGGACCAGGGGGGCGCTCATGCAGACGACGGCATGCACGCACTTCTGGGGCGGTCGTCCGGGCGCGGGAGGTGTGTGTGTGAGGCGAGCCACGCCGGCGTCGCCACGCCTCACTCTAGTCGGCGGCGGTTGGCCTTCTTCCCGCGCCGCCATGCAGGCGATGCGGGTGCCTACCTCTCGTGCGCACCCTGGCGTGACGCGCCGTCCCGGGAGCCCCGCCCCGGCCCGCATTCCGCGCCGCCGCCGCTCCGTCGCCGCGTCCGCCGACGTCCTCCTCCGCCAGTTGTCGGCCGACAACGAAGTCTCCGTCCTCGTCGTCGACGGCACGTCCCTCGTGGCCGAAGCGTGCGCCCGGCACGGCACCGCGCCGACAGCGTCGGCCGCGCTCGGGCGCGCGTTGTTGGGGGCGCTGCTCATGTCGGCGTTCAAGGGCGAGGGCGAGGCCACGCAGCTCACGTTCCAGGGGACGGGCGATTTGGGGGGCATGGTGCGGGGGGCGCGGGACGCGGGGGGGGCGGTCGACCGCGCGCACCGTCGACCCTCAACCCCCCTGCCCCCTCGAATGGTCCTCCCTCAACCCGCTCTCCTTTCCTCATTAGATGGTCGTCGCCGAGGCGGAGGGCAGAGTTAAAGGCCGGCTCTCGAATCCTTGCGCCGACCCCCCTCTGCGCCCGGACGGCAAACTGGACGTCGCGGCCGCCATCGGCGCCGGCGTCCTCGCCGTGGTTCGCTCGCGCAAAGGGGGCGGCGACCCGTACACGGGGCTCACCGAGATCGTGTCGGGCGAGATCGCGGCCGACCTCGCGCACTACCTCGCGACCTCGGAACAGATCAACTGCGCCCTCGCCCTCGGCGTCCAACTCGACAGAGAGGGCAAAGTGACGGCCGCCGGCGGCTTCCTGGTGCAGCCGCTGCCGCTCTGCTCCGACGCGGCGCTCGCCGCGCTGGAAAGAAACGTGGCCGCGCTCCCGTCGGTCTCGGCCGCCCTCGCGTCCGGCGCGGGCGCGACCGGGGTGGCGGACTTGTTGCTGGCAGGGCTGGGGTCGGCGGGCGACCCGTTCACGCTCGAGCCGCGCTACGGGCCGTGCGACGCCGAAGGCCTGCGCGGCCGCATGCTCCGCGCCGCGGCGCTGCTTGGCGAGGAGGAGGTGCGCGCCTCCCTGACCGCGGGCGGCGTGTTGGAGATGACGTGCGAGTTTTGCCGCGAAACGCTCGAGTTTGATGGAGGCGAGGCCCTTGACGCCGCGCGCGCGGCGCGCCAGGGGTGACAGGGAGGGGATGCGTGCGTGTGTGTGTCATGCCTGCGGCGCTCCTCGGTCTTGGGCCGGCGGCGTGGGGCGGGCGGCGCGTCTCTCTCGAGCGCGCGCAGCCGCGAACCGAGCGTCGACGGTGCACCATCGCGCACTCCCTTCTCGCCCAGTCCCCGCCCCACCACCACCATGACCGCCGCCCCAACCGACGCCCCCCCACCGCCCATCGCCGTGCTCGACCTGCGGTTTGGCCACCCCGGCGCCGCGCGCCCGCTCCTCGACGGCTTCACCCTGTCCCTGCCGGCGGGCGCGCGCTGCCTGCTGGTGGGCGCCAATGGCGCTGGTGCGTGAAGAGGGGTGGGGTGGAGGGCGGGAGGCGGGAGTGGCCGCGGCGCGATGCGCCGCGCGCGCCGTGGCGCCGGCGCGCGCCGACCTCCCGCCCTCGACCTCGCCAGGCAAGTCCACGCTCCTCCAAGTCCTGGCCGGCCACCACATGGTCCCCCAAGACGCCGTCCGCGTGCTCGGCCGCCCCGCGTTCCACGACACGGCCCTTGTGTCGGGCGGCGACCTCGCGTACCTCGGCGCGGCGTGGCGCCGCGACGCGTCCGCCGGCGGCGGCGCGCTGACCGCCGACATCGGGGCAGGGGACTTGCTGGCCGGCATTCCCGGGGCAGACCCCGTGCGGCGGGACGCTTTGGTGTCCATGCTCGGCGTCGACCCCGCCTGGCGCCTCCACCGCCTCTCCGACGGCCAGCGCCGCCGCGTCCAGATCGCGGCCGGCCTCCTCCGCCCCTTCAAAGTGCTGCTGCTGGACGAGGTGACGGTGGACATGGACGTGCTGGCGCGGGCGGACCTGTTGAACTATTTGACGAATGAGGCGGAAGAACGCGGCGCGGTCGTCGTGTACGCGACCCACATCTTCGACGGCCTCGCGGGGTGGCCCACCCACCTGGCGCACGTGGCCGGCGGCGCGCTGGCGCGGTGCGGGCCGGTGGAGACGGTGCCGGAACTCGTCGGCGCGCCGAAACTGCTCCCCGTCGTCGACGCCTGGCTGCGGGCCGAGCGCGCCGCCGCGCGCGCGGCGGGCACGGCTGCGTGCGAGGGTGGGGGTGTCGCTCCCGCGCCGGTCAAGGCGCCCTCGTTCCCGAGCCGGCAGATGGCGTTTTTTCGGTAGAGGGGAGGACCAGAGGAGTGGTGGGGTCGGGGGTGGCGGTCTGCCCTCCCTGCCTCTGCCGCCCTTCCAGGCGGCCTGATTTCTGGACTGTGTTAATTGGTGCGTGGCGCGTGGCGCGTGCGTGAGGGCGGGCGGTGGGTGAGGGCGCGGCGGGGCCGGCGACCGCCGCCCGCCTGCCCCACCCCTCTCTGCTCCCCCAGCCGCCCGCCAGGCGGGCCGGGGTCGCCTCGCGACCACCCCCAGGTGGCGCCGCGCCGTCCGGCGCCCGCCCCACCCCGTCCCGCGGCTTCGCGCCCGAACAAAATGACGGTTTGGCGCGCGCGCGTCTCGGACGCTCTCGCCCGACGCAGCGCCCCACTCCCCGCCCCGCCCGCGCCCCTCCGGGCCCTCCCTCCCTCCCACGCGGTCGGTGCTACCCCTCTCCGCGCTTCAGGCACAACGATGGCGGCCCGCCCCGTGGCCGCCTCTGCGTCGCGCGCATGCGCGTCGCCCGCGCCGGGCCATCTGCTCCCTGCGGCAGCGGGCACGCCCGTCTTCTCCGCAGTCGAAATGATGTCGTTGCTGGAGTCGAATAGGTAAGACGGCGGGAGCGCGGGCGGGCTGGGCGGCGCGCGGCACGGCGCGCGCGCGATGGGCTGGCAGCGCATCAACTCAAAATTGGACGGCGCGCCCGCCCACCCCCGCACGCCGTGTGCGATGCGGGCCGCGCGATGCGCCCGGCGCGGGGCGGGGAGGAGCGGGGAGCTCTTGCTCGGCGCGCGGCGCGGGCGCCCCGCCGCGCGACGCCGGGCGCGCGAGGGGCCGGCGCCCGACCCGCCTCCCCCCTCTTTCCACCTCAGCACCGTCCCCGAATGGACGACGACGGCGCACCACCACCACCTGCCCTCCCCTGCCGCCCCAGCCGCCCGCGTGGCGCCCAAGCGCGCGGCCTCGGCGCGCGCCGGCTCGGCCCGCTCTGTCGCGTCCGTCGCCGGCCCCGCCGCCCCCCGTCCCCCCTCCTCTGGCGGTGGCACCACCACCTCTTCCCGCCCCGGCTCCCGCTCCGGCGCGCGCAAGCGGCCCCGGTCCGGCTCCGCCGACCGCGCCGCTGCGGCCCGCGGCATCGTCCGCTGCGGCCGCCCCGTCACCTGGATTGGAGGGGGCGGGATGCAGGCGGACGACTTGGAGGGGCTGGGCGTGCCCCGGCTGCGCGCCCTCTTCCTCGAAGCGTTCGGCCACCACACCGCGTCCAACAACGGCGGCTGGCTCCGCCGCAAGCTGTGCGAGCCGCCCGACTCGGTGCACGGGTCGGGGCGGTGCGGCCGGGTGCGCGGGCGGGACGCGGGGGCGGCCATTTGGACGACGGGGGCGGTGCGCGCGATCACGGGCGCCGAGGCCGCGGCGCTCGCCGCGTCGGAGGGGCTGGCGGCCGCCTCGTTTGGCGGCCCGTTTGCCGCTGATGACGGTGACGTGTCCGGCCTGCACGCCGACCTGGACGCGGCCCCGACGCCGACGCGGCCTGCGGCGGTCGCCGCGCGCGGCGGTGGCGGCGCGCGGCCGCTGCGCCTCACCTTTGACGACGGGGCTGCCAAGCCCGGGGATGAGGACGATGAACCCCTCCCTCCTGTCCCCGCGGGCATGCGCCCGCTGTCGCGGGGCGACGTGCGGTCTGCGCGCGCGCTGCGCGGTGCGGCCGTCGCGGTGCGCGAAGGCCCCCGCTGGCGCCGCGCGCGCGTCGTCCGCCTCGCCCCCACCGCCCTGCACGTCGTGTATGACAACGGGGAGCCGGGCGAGCTGGACACGGGGGACGCGGTGGCGGGCGGGGTGGTGGCGGTGCCGGCGGCGGCGCGCGGCGGCGGCGCGCCGCGGCGGGCGGCGCCGTCGGCCGTCGCTGTGACGCCCGCCCCTCCCCGCGCCGACGCTATTTTGACCACCATCACCGGGGGCACCAAGAAAAAGTCGCGTTCGGGCGCTCGCCGGCCCGGCGCGCCGCGCCGGCGCTCGGGCGCGCGCCGCGCGGCCCCCGCCGACGCGCCGCCGTCCGCCTCCACCCCCCCGCGCGGCCTCTCCCTCTTCACCGCGGGCTCCCCCGGCGGCTCCGCCGCCCGCGTCCTGCGCGCCGCGTTCGACACGCCCGGCGGCGCCGACGCGGCGACGCCCGCGGCCGCCGCGCGCGCGCCGCTCTGGCCCGCGGGCGCCGGGCCCGGCGCGGCGACCACGCCGGCAGCCGCGCGGCTGCTGCTGCCCCGGCTCACCGGCGTCGCCGGCACGCCGGGCGGGGCGCTGCTGCCGGGGCCAGCCGCGTGGGGCGCGCTCACGCCCGGCGCGCGGCTCCTGCCCGCGTCCGGCGCCGCCCCCGCGCTCACGCCCGGCCTGCACACGCCCGCGGCCGCCGCGGCATCGTCCGGCACGCCGATGCCGGGCGCGGGCGGCGCGGCCGCGACCCCGGCGCGCGCCGCGCCGGCGCGCGACGACGGCGACGACCTCTCGGCCCTCCTCGCCGCCGAGCTCGCCCTGGCGTCCGCCACCACGCCCGCTGCCGGCGTGGACGGCGCGCCACCGTCGGCGGCGCGTCCGACGGCGTCCGACGGCGGCGGCCGGTGCGCGCCGACGCCGCGCGCCGCGCGCGCGGGGTCGGCGCCCGCGGGCGACCCCTCTCCCAAGCGCTGCCTGGAGCCGGCGCTGGGCGGTGGCGGTGGCGGCGGCGACGCGCTGGGCGCGTGGGCGGACGGGCTGCTGGCGTCGGCGCGCAAGGGAGAGGCCGCGACGGCGGCCGCCGCCCTCGGGCGGGCCGCCGCCCCGTCCCGCTCCGCCTCGCCCCCCCCGCGCCCCGAGCTGCGCGGCGCTCTGAAGGCGTCCGCCCTGCGGCGCGAGGGGTCGGCGTCGTCCGCGGCCGAGTCGTCGCGCGGGCCGTCGCCGGCGGGCGGCGGCGACGCGGTCGGCGCGTTTGTGCCGGTCGCCATCAATTGACGAGCGAACCAAGAACACTACAACACTGTCGGCACGCCCGCATCCGCTTCAGAGCTCGGGCAGACACAGGACAAGCGACCGCGCGCGCGCGGGGCCGGTCGCCGGCGCCCGCCCGCCCCGCGGCCGGTCGCCCGCATCTTTGCAGGGGGAGGGGAATTGATACACCGGGGGTGGAGGGTTGCGCTCGACGCGGGAGGCGTCGGAGCGGTTGGTGGTGGTGGGGGGGACGGGACACACCGCCGGCTGCCTGGGGAGGGGGGGGGGGAGCACCGACCCGGGCGTTGTGAGGGAGCGGCCCTGTTGCCCGACACATGCCGCGCGAGAGAGGCGCCGGGGCGTCGCCGGGTCTCTGCAGCGCCCACCGCCGCCACCCCCTCCCCCCTCCCCTCACCGCCCAAAGAGCGCCCCGAGCAGCCCCGGCCCCGCCAGCGACGCCCGCCACTGGCCCAGCGTCGGCGTGTGCACGCCCACGGCGCGCAGGTCGGCCAGGTTGGCCTCTTGGACGGCGGGCGTCGCGGACGCCGTCGCGTCGGCCAGCACGCTCACGTCCGCAAAATCTTCCGCCACCGCGTCAAACGCGGTCGCCCGCACGCAGTTGGGCGTCTGCACGCCCGCGATGACGACGTGCGCGGCGCCCAGGCGGCGCAGCAGCGACGCGAGGTGGGTGCCCCAAAACGCGGAGAACCGCTTCTTGGACACCACGTGCTCCCCGCCGCGCGGCACCAGGCCGGCGACGAGGTCGGCGCCGTCGGAGAGGAGGGCGAGGGGGCCGCGGCCGTCTTTGTAGAGGGCCTGGCGCGTGGTTTCGGTGTCGAGGCCTGAACGAGGGGGGGTGGGGCGGCGGCTGGGGTCGCGCTCGCTTGCGCGCCACCCACCGCATCATCGAGAGCCCGCCTCCAGCGCTGCCAGCTGGCGCCGGGCGCCGGCGGCGCGGCGGGTGGGTCCGATGCCAATCGCGGCGCCGCGCGGCCTCTCTTCTCACCACTGGGGTGGTGCTCACGCACGACCCAGATGACGGGCACGCTTTTGGTGCGCGCGGCGTCGACCGCCTCGCGCACGGCGTCCACGCAGGCGGGCGCGCCGGCGACGAAGAGCGGGCCGCCCGGCTCGCAAAAATCGCGCTGCATATCGACCACCAATAGGACCGAAACCTCGCGCGCGGACGCCATGATCGGTCGCCGGCGCGAGAGGGAGTGTGAAGGGAGTGAGAGCGGGCGGGCGACCGCATTCGCACACACCACGCGCCCGCCTCGCCCCTCCCAACCCCCGCCCCCCGCGCCCGATGTGATGTCCGTTCCGCGCGGCGCCCCCGTGGCGGTCGCGGGCGCCACCGGCGTCCTGGGCCGCGCGGTCGTCGCCGCACTGGTCGTCGCCGGGCTGCCTGTGGTGGCGCTCGTGCGCCCGCGATCTGCTGCGACGCCCGCGGCAGCCGCCCTGGCCGGCGCGCGCGGGGTGCGCGTCGTGGCGGTCGACGTTGGGGACTCCGCCGCGGTCGCGGCCGTCCTCCGCCGCACAAACGCCGCCGCCCTCGTCTCCTGCGTCGCCGGCCGCGACAATGCGGGGGTCGGTGAGGCCGCCATGCGGGCGGCCGAGGTGGAGGCGCCGCTAAGGCTGTTTGCAGCCGCGGCGGCCACGCGCGGCGTCGCGCGCGTCGTTGTCGTCGCCCCTCCCCTCGCCGCGTTCCCCAACCCCGCCTCGCCCTACCTGCGCGCCAAGCAGGAGATGGTGGACCGGCTGCGCGAGGCGGAGCGGGCAGCGAGAGCGGCGGCGGCGTCAGCCACCGGCCCGAGACCCACCGGCCCCTCTCCCTCCCCCCCTCCGCGCCTCACCGTCTACCAGGTCGCGTCCTGGGCGCGCGACGCCGACGCTCTGGTCGCATCCCTGCGGGCGTCCCGCCTGGCGCCGGTGCTGCGCGGAGGGGGCACGCGGCTCCAACCCATCGTGGACGCCGACCTTGCGTCCCGCATCGTGTCGGGCCTGGACCTCCTCGCCGACCTCGGCGCAACGGTGGCGGTCGGCGGGCCGGAGGTGCTGACGATGCGCGACTTGTGGCGCGCCGCGGGCGTGGCTGCCGGGGTCGAGCCCCGCTTCGTGCCCCTGCCGAGGGCCGCCATCGCCGCTGCGTTGCCCCTGCTGCGCGCGGCCAGTTTATGGTCCGCGGGCGCGGCGCGGGGCGCGTACCTGGCGGCGCTTGCGGCCGACGTGGGTCGAGCGCGCGCCCTCTCCGGCGAGCCGACAGGGACCCTCACCGTGGCCGACTATTTGGCGGGGCGGGATGGGGGCGGCGCGCGCCCGCGGGCGCGCCTGTAGCGAGGGGAGAGAGTGTCGGGGCGTCTTAGAGTCGACGGCAACGCTGCCGGCGAGCGCCAGCGCGCCGACGCGGCCAGTCCGCGGCCCCGCCCGCCTCCTCCCTTCCTTCCACCATCCGCGGGCGCCCGCCCGTCGCGCGTGGGCACTACCCTCTACAGCCTCGCGCCGCTGAGCCCGGGCGCCGCTCCCCATGGGCGCTACAAAGCTGGCCAGTGCCGCGGTCGCCGCGCTGCTGCTGGCCGCGCTCGGTGCGTGGCGGTTGAGGGGTGGGAGCGTGTGCGCAGTTGATGCGCGTGGGAGGGGAGAGGGGAGAAGGGGAAGGAGGGCGGGAGGCGGGGGGCGGCGCCTGGCCGACGTGACGCGTCGGGCCTCCATTTTCTCACCCCGCCGCGCCCTCTTCCCCCTCTTTACAGCCGCCCCGAGGGTCGCCGGCGCGCCCGCGCCCGCGCAGGCCCCCAGACCGGCCGCCGCGCCGCCCGCGCTCGCCGCCGCGGCGGGGTCCGCCCCCGCGGCCGCCGCCTCTGTCCGCACCTACAACCCCGCGTTCCCCGCGTCCTCCCCCGACCTCGCGCCCGCCGACGCGGCGGTCGCCGCCGCGCGCGACGCGGCGGCCGCGCGTCGGCGGCCTGCCGCGCGTGCGCGCGGCGCCGCGCCGGGGCCGTCGGCCGGCCCCTGGCCTTCCTCGGTGCCCGACGCGGCGCGTGCCGCGCTGCCGGTCGGCGCGGACGGGACAGTGGTCGCGTTGGAGGAACCGAGGGTGACGGCGGTCATTAAACCTCGCCCCGGCTCGATCTACTACACGGGGGGCACCATTGTGATGCGGGACGTCCCCGCCAATGGCGAGGGCGGCGGCTCGGTCGGGCCGTCGGCTGGTGGCGGGGGTGGCGCGAGGCCCGACGGCGACCGCCCGCGCCCTTCGGTCGCGTCCGCGGCTGCTTCCGCGCCGGCGGCCGAGGTGGCGACCGGCGGGTGATCGCGCATTATGAAGGGTGTGGCGGGAGTGCATTTGGCGCGGGCCGTGTGACCCGCGTAGAGGCGCTCTCTCTTGTTGCAGGCTCGCCCTTGTCACCCTCGTCCCTCCCGCGCCGCCGCGCTGGCCGCGCTCTGCGCGTGCCGGGCGGCCGCCCGCTCCGCGCCCGCGGCGGCCGCGGCAGCGCGCGCCGCGGGCGGCAGCGCCGCGGCGACCGCGGCCAGCTCCGTCGCGACCCCCGCCTGGGCGTCGAGGCTGGCCAACGTCGTCAGCACGGGACTGTACCGCTTGAGCTCGGCCTCGCTCTCTTTCGTGAGCCGGCCCGCGCCAGGCGGCCCCGGCGCGTGCACGGGGGCCGAGGCGAGGGCCGCGATTTCCGCCGCCACCTCGGCCGGCGCGCGCCCACTCACATCCACCCACCTGTACAGGGGATCACCCCGGAACCAGGCGAGTTGGGAGTGGGCGAGGCGGCGGGAGGCGGCTTGGACCGCGGCGCACAGCGTGACGGCGTCGCGCTCGCTCGGCGGCGCCTCCCGCGCCGCCGCCGCCGCCGCCGCGGCTTCCAACGCTTCCGCGGCTTGCCGGTACCCGATGGCCCGCGTCGCGCACCCCGCCCCCGCGCGCTGGCCGGCGGCCAGCAGGTCCCCCGCCTCGCGCAGCAGGCCGCCGCGCAGCATGCCCTCGGCGCGCGCGTCGATGGCGCGGTACATGGACACGCGGTCACGGTGCAGGAAAAAGGCGCGAAAGTCGTAGTCGAGGGGTGGGGGGGGGGCGCCCCCGCCCCCCTCGCCGCTCAAACACTCGCCGCGCGGCCGCCCCGTCGCCAGCACGATCTCCAGCGCGCGCAGCAGCCGGTACTCGTTGTTGCGCTCGCCCTGGATGATGGCGGCGGACGCCGGGTCGCCGGCCGCGGCCAGGGCGCCGGTCGCCGCTGCCCACCGTTCGGCGCCGGCGAGCCGCCGCCCAGCCGCGTCCTCCGCCGCCGCCACCGCGGCGTCCACCGCCGCCCGCGCCGCCGCCGCCGACCGGTCGTCGCCCGGCGGGGCCGCGGGCTTGCCGTGCACGAGCCAGCGGAGGTAGAGGCCGGTGCCGCCGACGACGACGGGAACGCGGCCGCGCGCGAGGACGCCCTCGATCGCGTCCCGAGCGCGCCCGAAAAAGTCGCCCGCGGAGAAATCTGTGTCCGGGTCCAGGATGTCGAGGAGGTGGTGCGGGATGCCGCGCCGGTCGGCGGGAGGGATCTGGGGGCGAGGGGGGCGGGGGGGGGCTCGGCCGCGCGGCCCGCCCTCGCCGCCTCTGCCCCGCCCGGCCGCCGCCAACCTGGAGCCAGGCGGCCGCGCTCCAACCCCTGGGCCTCACACCCTCCTGCCCCGCCTCCTCCTGACCTTGGCCGACCCGACGTCCAGCCCCTTGTACACCTGCACGCTGTCCGCGTTGACAATCTCTCCCCCGACCGCCGCCGCTACATCCAGGGAGACGGCCGTCTTGCCGACGGCGGTGGGGCCGGCCAGGAGGATGACGCGCGGCGCGCCGGCGCGCACGCGTGGGGCGCCGCCCGCCGAACCGCCGCCCGCCGCGGCCATGGCGGCCGGGCGGGTGGACAGGGCGCGCCGCAGGGCGCGCAGGGGCGCCCGCATCCGCGGGCGCGCGGCGCCAGAGTGCGAAACAGAGACGCCGGCGCCCCTCCACACCCCCAATCACCATGGAAGCCTTTTACGTCGTCCTCTTTGCCGCCCTGGCGGCTGTCGCCGCCGCCCTGGAGCTGGGCAAGGGGCGCGGGGGCGGGGCCGGGGGGGCGCTGACCCGCGATTTCTTATCGTTCCGCTCCAACTACGTGCTGGTGTATGCGCTCATGATGGGTGAGTGGGGTAGAGTCGATTGGCGGTGGCGGTGGCATCGGCGGCGGTCTGGCGACCGCGGGAGCCGGCGCGGGGATTGGCGCGCGATGCGCTGCGCCGCGGCCACCGCGCGCCCCCCGATCCCGGCCCCGCGGGCGATGAACACGCTCGTTACCGCGGGCGCATTGGCGGCAGGAGGGCGGATCGACGGCAGCCTGCCGCAGCGCGCGCGGCCGCCCGAAAACAGAAGACGCGACCCCGCCAACCCCTTCCCTCCCTCTCAGCCGGCGACTGGCTCCAGGGCCCGTACGTCTACGCCCTCTACCAACACTACGGCTTCGACCGGGGCGCTATTGGGCGCCTCTTCATCGCGGGGTTTGGTTCCTCCATGCTCTTCGGCACGATCGTCGGCTCGCTCGCCGACAAAACCGGCCGCAAAAAGGCGGCCCTCACGTACGTCGCCGCGTACGCGCTCGGATGCTTCACCAAGCACTCGTCCGCGTTTGCCGTGTTGTTGTGTGGGAGGCTGCTGTGTGGTGTGGCGACCTCCCTTCTCTACTCTGCTTTCGAGTCCTGGCTCGTCGCCGAACACTTTCGCCGCGGCTACGACGGCGACCTCCTCGGCGGGACGTTTGCGAAGGCTGTCTTTGTGGGGAATGGCCTCGTGGCCATCGTCGCCGGCCTTGCCGCGCACGTGCTCGTCGAAACGCTGACCCTCGGCCCCGTCGCCCCCTTTGACCTCGCCGCCTGCGTCCTGGCCGCCGGCGGCCTGGTTGTCGCCACCACCTGGACCGAAAACTACGGCGACGCCGCCGACCGGCGCCCGCTCACGGCCCGCCTGGCCGCCGCCGCGCGCCTCATCGGTGCTGACCCCAAGATCGCGCTGCTCGGCACCCAGCAAGCCCTCTTTGAAGCCTCCATGTACACTTTCGTCTTCCTGTGGACGCCCGCCCTCGCACCGCGCGGCGAGCGCGTGCCGCACGGCTTTGTGTTTGCGCTCTTCATGGTCTCCTCCATGGCCGGCTCCGCGCTCGCCGGCCGCCTGCTCGCCTCCAAGACGCTGAAACCGGAGCGCTACATGCAGGCCGTGTTTGGCGTGGCGGCGGCAGCTCTGGCGGTGCCCGCGCTCTTCCACACGCGGCGCGACGCGGGGCCGCCGCTCACAGCCGCGCAGCAAGCGGCGGGCGTGGGCGCGGATGGCCGCATTCAGTTGGTCGCCTTTTGCGTCTTTGAAGCCACTGTGGGCATCTTCTGGCCGAGCATCATGAAGCTGCGGTCGCAGCACGTCCCCGAAGACGCGCGCGCGACGATCATCAACTTCTTCCGCATCCCCCTCAACTTTTTCGTGTGCGCCATCCTGTACAACGTGTCGGCCTACCCGCTGTCGGCCATGTTTGGCATGTGCTCCCTGTTCCTCCTCGGGGCGGCGGGGTGCGCCTCGAAGCTGGAGAGTGCCATCGCGAAGGACGCGGCGCCGGCCAAGCCCTCGCTCGCGTCGCCCACGCGCCGGGTGTGAGAGGGAGAGGGGAGGGTGGCGGGGAGCGTGGGAAGGCGAGAGTGTTTGCAGGCTTGCGGCAGAGAGGGGTGCAAGAAAACGACAACCACCCCCCTACCCCGGCGACCGCGCCCACCCCCGCGCCGCCCGGCTCGCCACCGGCGGCGCCCACTCGCCCGCCCACCCGTCATACGCCGACCGCACGACGAGCGGGCGGCCGTCGGGGTCGCGGGTGGCGGGGTCGTCGGTCGCGGGCTCTGTCCTCAGCAGCCCCGCGACCGACCGCACCCGGCACCCGCCCGTCCCGGCGTCCACGTCGACCCACACGTCGTCGGCCCGGGTGGCGACGCCGGCGTCGAGTTCGACGAGGAGAAAGTGGGACGAGGTCGCGGGGCGCGCGGTCGTCACGCCGTCGACCCTTGCCCCCGGCACCGCCACCCGCCGCGGCCAGGCCGCCGCGTTCAGGTGCACGGTGCCGGTGGCCGCGTCAATGGTCGCCGCGGTGCGGGGGCGGGTCGAGGCGCGCAGGGATCGGTGCATGTGGCCGAACGCGACGAGCGCGGGGGACGCGCCCGCCGCGGCCGCCGCGGCGAGCGCGTCCCGCGTGTCGGGGTCGCCCCAGTCGCCGCCCGCCTCGAGAAAGTCGGCGCCGCACGGGTCGGAGGCGCGCGCGCCGAGGCCGGCGGGGCCGTTGTGCGCGAGGAGGACGAGCGCGCCGGCGCGCGCGCCGCGGCCGGGCGCCGCGAGCCAGCCCGCCGCGCCCTCGAGCGCGGCCGTCGTGCGCGCCGCGGCCGCGTCCCAGTCGGCGACGCCGTACTCGGCCTCGTAGAAAGCGGCGGCCCTTTCGAAATTCGACGCGCGCACGCCGTCGGCGCCGCCGCCGGCCGAGTAAGGGCGCGCGCCCGCCACGGCCAGCGGGGGCGCGTCGGGGCGGGCGGCAGCAACCCCATCCACCCCGCGCCAGCGCCAGCCGACGTGGGCGTCGCCCAGGGCGTCGAGCTGCGCGGTCAGCGCGGGTGTGCGCGCGGGGAACGCGTGCGCGGACTTGGGGCGGGACGAAAACCAGGCGTCGTGGTTGCCGAGCGTGACCGCGATCTGGGGAGGCGGAGGGCAGGCGTGGAGAGCGTGGGCAGTGGTGAGCGAAACCAGCGCGGCGGCGGCACGTGAGGAAAAAAATTCACCCCACCTCCTCTCACCGGCATCTCCTTCCCCAAACTGGCCACCGCTTTCACGACCCCCACGTCCTCGTTGCCAAAGTCGCCCACAAACAGCGCGGCGTCGGGCGCGAGCCAGCGCAGCGCTGCCGCATCGGCGGGCGACCACGCGCCGTGCACGTCGCCGATAAGGGCCAGGCGCAGGGTGCGGGGGGTGGCGCGGGCCAGGCGGGGGGGGAGGGAGGATGAGGGGACGGGGGGCATGGCGGCCCGGCGCCGGCCAGGCGGCGGCGGACTCTGACCGACCAGACCGACCGCGCCGTGCCGACCCCGCCACAAACGCCCGCCCGCCGGCGGCCGGCCTCGCCGCCACCGCCCGCGCCGCGCCCCGCCCCCAGGCATGCCCATGCGGCCGGCGGCGCCCGCGGCGAGAGCGCCCGCCAGCGCGCGCCGCCGGCGCCGCGCCGCGCCGCTCGCCGCGGTCGCCGGCCTCGCCCTACTCCTAGGGTGGGCCTCGCTCACACTCGCGCGCGGCACTGGACGCGCCGACGTGGGGACGGGGGCGGGGTCCGACACCCTGGTGGTGTACGTTTTTGCCGACACAGGTGAGAAAGAGTTTTCCCCCTTTTCCTGCCCGCGCGCGCCTCGGCGCCGCCCTGTGGGGTCGCTGCGACCGCGGTCCGGGCGTTGGACCGGCGCCCGAGGCGTCCGAGGGCCGGGGAGCGGGGTGCAGAGCGACTTGCGTGCGAGCAGACCGACCGCCTCCCTCCTCCCTTTTCCCTCCTTTCAGACCCCGAGTACGCCGGCAACCTGGCCTATTACCTGCGCCACGGCGTGACCCTCGGCGACGGCGCGGACCACATCGTGGTCGTGCAGCGAACGGATTCGACCGACCCGGCGACCCCGCCCCCGCCCCGCGTCGCGGCCGCGCTCGCGCACGCGCCGCCCAGGGTGACCGTACTGCACCGGATCAACGCGTGCTACGATTGGGGCGCGTTCGGGTGGGCGCTGGGGCAACAGGCGGCCAAGAGAAAGAAGTACAAATTTTGGGTGATGCTCAACTCGTCCGTCCGCGGCCCCTTCCCCGGCCCGTCCGCCCTCGCCACCCCCCCGACCCCCTGGCACCGCATCTTCACGACGCGACTGGGCGGCGCCGACGGCGCGCGCATGGTGGGGCCGGTCGTTTCGTGCGAGGCGTCGCCGAGAAAGGGGGTCGCGTCTGGCGACTGGAGAGCGACGCCCCACGTCCAGTCCTGGCTCATCGCGTTGGACCGGGTGGGGCTCGACGTCCTGAAAGCGGACGGCCACGCGCTCGCGTGCGCGGGCGACCGGTGGGACGCGATCTGGCACGGCGAGCTCGGCGCGTCGGCCGCCATCCTGGCGTCCGGCCACAACCTGGCCTGCCTCCTCCCGCGGTACGCGGGCGTCGACTGGCGCGACTCAGCGGCCGCGGGGTGCAACCAGAGGACGAGCCCGGTGGGGGACGGGTATTTCGATGGCGTGACGCTGTCCCCGTCTGACACCGTGTTTGTCAAGTACAAGGCCCGCCTGCTGCACGCGCGCCACCCGGCGGCCCTGGCCGCCCGCACACTGTCCCGGTGGGAGGACGAAAAGCTCTTGGCGGGCGTGGCGGACGTGGGGACAAACGCGTGGGTGTCAGACCCAGCTACGCACAAGGCGCCGCGCGTGGCGGCCGCCCTCTCTCGCGGCGCGCCCTGCTTCGACGCCGCGTACTACAGGGCCGCGAATCCGGATCTCGCCCACCTCGACGACGGCGCCGCGTTCCGGCACGCGGCCTTGTGGGGCCAGTTTGAGACGCGAGACCTCGCGTGGACCTGCCCCGCCGCCGCCATCCCGCCCGATCTCGTCAGCGCCATGGAGGCCGCGCACGCGGCGGGCAAGGGGCCGCCGCCGGCCGGGGCGCCACGGCCGCGGGTGGTGGGCGGGAGGGTGGGGAGAGCGGCGCCGCGGCGCGCGGGCGCCGTCGCGCTGTGAGCCCAGAACTCGTCAGGCCCGCCGCCCGCCCGCGCCGCCGATCCGACCGCGGGCGCCGTCGCCGCCCCGGCCGAGCAACCGCCGCCGCCGCCGGCCCGGCGACCCGCATTCGGCGCCGCCTCCCCCCCTCCCTCCCCTCCCCATGTCCACGCGCGCCGCCGCGGCGGGCACCACCCGCCGCTCTCCCGCCCCCGCCGAGCCGGTGGGCCGGGTGCGCACCTGGACGCTGGGGTGGGGGCCTGCGCCGCCGCAGGCGGGCAAGGCGGCGGGGGACCGGGCGCCCGAGTTTCTGCGCTGGACGGCGGGAGGTGACGAGGGAGGGAGGAGGGAGGAGGGAGGTGGCGGGCGGCGGAGCTCGACGCGCCGGCCGACCCCGTGCCCCTCCCCTCTCCACAGACGCCCGCGCGGGCGACCCCGGCGCCGCCCGCTTCCCGTATCTGGTCCCCGTGGACGACCCGTCGCTGCCCCAGCCCGCGGGCGCGGGGACCGCGCGCGCGGCGGCGGCGGCGGTGACGGGGGGCGGCGGCGGCGGCGGCGACGCCATGGTCGAGTGAGGCGGTGGCGGGGAGAGGGCGCGCCGTGTCGTCTGGGCCATGATTGTTGGGGGGGGAGGGAGACTGCAAGCAGCGCCGTCGCGTGAAGGGAGACAGACGCGCCCACGCCGCGCCGGCCTGCCGCCCTCTCTCTCCCGCCTCTCCATGCGAGCGTGGGTTGCAGGCGGCCAACGGAGACGAAGGAAGGCGCCCAAGTGCGGGAGGACGGGGGGTGGCGCCCCCCTGCTCGCGCGCAGCGAGACAGGGGGGCGGGGGGCAAAAAGGGCGCCGCGGTGCGGCGCCTGTCGCTAAAAAAAACAAAAATGGGGCTCGCTGCACGCGAGCCCAACAAGCGGCACCGCGGCGGCGCCACGGCGGGCGGGCGCGGCGGGCCGCGGCGGCGCCCGCCGCCGCCGCTGCGCGCCGCGTCACCGCCGCCCGAACTTTTTGTCCAGCCCGCGCGCGTAGTAGTTGACCCTCTCCGTCAACGCCTGGGCGGACACGAGGCCTTCCACGCGGTCGACGGGGGCGCCGCCGCGAAAGAGGACGAGCGTCGGCAGCGCGCGGACCTGGAAGCGGGTGGCCAGGGCGGGGTAGGCGTCCGTGTCGATGCGCACGATGGTGACGGCGTCCCCAAAGTCCTTGGACGCGGCCTGGGAGGGGCGGGGAGGGGGGGCGCCGTCGGGGGCGAGGCGCGCCGCTGCCGCCTCCTTGTCCCTCCCCGCTCGCTTTTTTTCTTCTTTGTCCCGCTCCCTTCTCTCACCGACACCACGCCGTGCATCATCTTGCACGGCCCGCACCAGGACGCGTAGAAATCGACGAGCACGGGGACGTCCGACTGCGGAGGGGGCAGAGGGAGGGGGGTGGCGGCGCTGTCGGCGTGGGCGCGCCACGCCGGCGCGCGGTGCGGCGCCCTCCCCCCCTCGTCCGACCCTCCACCGCCCCCGCCTGCACCTCTTGGATCATGGCGTCAAAGCTGGGGTAGGACTTGCGCACCGAGGCGGGCGGGGCATGGGCGCGGCGAGGGGGGGGGGCGCGCCGCTGCACCGGCCGAGGGCGTGCGCCGCCACCTCTGCTGTCGCGGGGGCGCACGGGCGCCGGCCGGCGCGGCGCGCGTGCCAACCGCATTGGGCGGGCCGCGGCGGAGTGGTCTGCGGCCGCGGTGTGCCGGCCTGCACTCTTGCCGCGCGCACGCACGCGCCGGCGCCGCCCACCACCACTCTTCCGAGCATGACTCTGCTCGTGGCGGCCTTGGCGAGGTGTGAGGAGGGGCGGGTCGCGGGGTGGCGCGATGGGCGCCGCGCGCGCGCGCGCGGGCGGGCCTGGGGCGCCAAGGCGCGGTCGCACTTGCCCACACGCGGCGCGTGAAGTCGTCCAGCAGCACTGGAGGCGAGGCAGGGCGCGCGCGGCCGCCAACCGCTCCCACCCCGCACCCCCATCAGCGCGCGCCGGCGGCCCGCGCTCGCCGCGGCCTCCCGCGCCGCCCGCGCGTTCTCGGCTCAGGTGCGCGGGCCGGGCGCAGGGCGGGAGAGGAGAGAGAAGCGCGCGTCGGCGAGCGCGCCCAACCCCCACCTTTCTCCTCCAGCCCGCGGCCCACGAGCCCGCCGTCTTTGTGGACGAGACGACCCGCGTCCTGGTGCAAGGCATCACGGGCAAGAACGGGTCGTTCCACGCGCAGCAGGCGATCGAGTACGGGACCAAGGTGGTCGCCGGCGTCACTCCCGGCAAGGGCGGCACGACGCACCTCGGCGTGCCCGTGTTCAACACGGTCGCGGTGAGAGAGAACGAGAGAGCGTGTGGGTGTGTGCGGGGAGTTGCGTGCGCGGCGCGCGACCCTCCCGCCGTCTCACTCTCCGCAGGACGCGCGCGCCGCGACGGGCGCGAACGCGTCGGCCGTCTTCGTCCCCCCCCCCTTCGCCGCCGCCGCCATCCTCGAAGCCGCGGACGCGGGCGTCGGCCTCGTGGTGGCGATCACGGAAGGCATCCCGCAGCACGACATGGTTCGAGTGAAACGCGAACTGGCCGACCGCGCGGCCGGCGGCCGCGCGACGCGCGTCATCGGCCCCAACTGCCCGGGCATCATCAAGCCCGGCGCCTGCAAGATCGGCATCATGCCCGGTTACATCCACACGCCGGGCCGCGTCGGCGTCGTGTCGCGGTCCGGGACGCTCACGTACGAGGCGGTCTTCCAAACGACCGCCGCCGGCCTCGGCCAGTCGACCGTCGTTGGCATCGGGGGCGACCCCTTCAACGGGACCGACTTTGTGGACGTGCTGCGGCGGTTTGTGGTCGACCCGCAGACGGAGGCGATCATCCTCATCGGCGAGATCGGGGGCACCGCCGAGGAAGAGGCCGCCGCGTTCATCCGCGAGTGCGGCACCACCAAGCCGGTCGTCGCCTTCATCGCGGGCGTGACCGCGCCCCCGGGGCGGCGCATGGGGCACGCGGGCGCGATCGTGAGCGGCGGCGCGGGGACCGCGGCGGGCAAGATCGCGGCCCTGGAGGCCGCGGGCGCGACCGTGGTGCGGTCGCCGGCGCAAATGGGGGCCGCGATGTCCAAGGTCATGAAGGAGCGCGGGCTGGCGTGACAAGGGGGGGGACGAGGGGGGCCGGGTGGGGGGTTCGGGGGCGGCGTCTAGGCGGGACGGGGTGTGGCTGGCGCCGGCGGGCCCGCACTGCAAGCTAGGTTCGAACGCGCGGCGCGAGGGAGACAGGGTGGCGGGCGCCGCGGCGGCGGCGGCGTCTTTCTCGCGACACGCCCTTCAACACGTTTTCGGCGGACCCGACCCTCCGCCCCCCCCCCCTCGACCATCACCACCGCACGTCCACATACACCGCGGCGCCCCCCGCAAACGCGGCGCGCGCGGGGAGGGCGGCGCGGGAGACGCGTCCGGGCGCCGACACGTACCCGGCCGCCGCGCCGCGCGAGAGGGCCACGTCGGCGGGGGAGTCGACGACGTCCCCTTCAAACACGACGGTGACGATGCCGTTGCTGTCGGGGGCGGAGGAGGCGGGCGGGGTGTCGCCCAGGGCGAGGACGACCGACCGCTGCGCGCCGTCTGGCGCGGCGCCCACCAAAACCAGCGGCGACCGCGGCGGCAGCGCCGCCAGCGCCGACGCCACCGCCTGCGTCTGCGGCGGCGCGGGGCGGCCGTCCGGCCCCGTGGAAACGGGGACAGAGGCGAGGGTCGGGGGGGAGCCTGCCAGCGCGATCCGCACGCGGGACCCAGAGTCGGCCGCGCGGTCCAGGGTGGCGGACGTGCCGAGCAGGATGAGGGTGGCGCCCGCGGGGGGGGCGTTCACGCCTGCGGGAGGGGAGGAGGGGGACCGAGGTCGGCGGGCGGCGTCGCGCCGCGTTTTTCGAGCCGCCCGCCGAGCTCCCAGCCGCGCCGCGCGTCGCCCCCGCACGCCGCCGCCGCAGGCAACGGCGTGAAACATCGCGCCCCTCCGGCGCCCTCGCCCGCCGCCCGCCGCGCCCGCACCGGGCGGCGCGGCATGCGCGGCTCCCGCCATGCAGACGAGCAGCGCGGCCGCGAGGGCGCGCGGCGCCATGAAGGGGTGCCGGGGTGGGTGCCGCGACGCCGGCGGCGTGCGTGGGGTCAAAGGAGGGTGTGTGGTGGGCGGGCCTCACCGCCGCGCGCGCCGCGGAGCGTGCTCTCTTCCTCTCTCTGGAGGCCCCGCCGCCGCGACCCACACCCCCGACCGCCACCCCAGCCGCCTCCCCCAGTGCCCGCCGCCGCTCCATGTCACACGGCGACCCCATCCCGCCGCGCCTCATTGCCCCCCCCCCTCCCCCCCCGTCGCCTCCCTCGCCGTCACTTGGCCGCGATCTCCTTGGCCATGCGGTCGGCCTTCTCCAACACTTCCGCGATGTCGCCCACCATGTAGAACGCCGCCTCGGGCACGTCGTCGTAGTCGCCCGCCATGATGCCCTTGAAGCCCGAGATCGTGTCTTTCAGGTCGACGTACTTGCCCGGCGTCCCCGTGAAGACTTCCGCCACTTGGAACGGTTGCGAGAAGAAGCGCTGCGCCTTGCGCGCGCGGGAGACGGTCAGCTTGTCGTCCTCCGACAGTTCGTCCATGCCCAGAATCGCGATGATGTCTTGGAGCCCCTTGTAGTCTTGCAGCAGGCGCTGCACCGCGCGCGCGGTGTCGTAGTGCTCCTGCCCCAGGACGCGGGCGGAGAGCATGCGCGAGGTCGAGTCGAGGGGGTCGACCGCGGGGTAGATGCCGAGCTCCGCGATCGAGCGCGAGAGCACGGTCGTCGCGTCGAGGTGCGCAAACGTGGTCGCGGGCGCGGGGTCGGTCAAGTCGTCGGCGGGGACGTAGATGGCTTGGACGGACGTGATGGAGCCCTTCGTCGTCGTCGTGATGCGTTCCTGGGGGGGGGGGGCGGGTCGGCGACGCGACCCCAACGTTTGCTCGCAACCCCGCGACGCGACCCTGCCCCGCGAGTCCCTACCTGCAGCATGCCCAAGTCGGTGGCGAGCGTGGGCTGGTAGCCGACGGCGGAGGGGATGCGGCCGAGCAGGGCCGAGACCTCGGAGTTGGCCTAGAGGTGTGGAGAGGGGCGTGGGTTGGCGCGCGACCCCGCGGCGTCCCTCTCTGCTTCCCTCCTCTCCCCCCTCCCGACCTGGGTGAACCGGAAGATGTTGTCCACGAAGAGCAGCACGTCCTGCCCCTCGGCGTCCCGGAAATATTCGGCCACCGTCAGCCCCGTGAGCGCGACGCGCGCGCGCGCGCCCGGCGGCTCGTTCATCTGCCCGTACACAAGGGCGCACTTGGACTCCCCCACCTTGTCCCCGATCTTGTTGACGCCCGACTCGATCATCTCCTTGTACAGGTCGTTGCCCTCGCGCGTGCGCTCGCCGACGCCCGCGAAGACGGAGAAGCCGCCGTGCGCTTTGGCGACGTTGTTGATGAGCTCCATGATGAGCACGGTCTTGCCGACGCCGGCGCCGCCAAAGAGGCCGATTTTGCCGCCCTTTTGGTAGGGGGCGAGGAGGTCGACGACTTTGATGCCGGTCACCAGAATCTCTTGCTCGGTCGACTGCTCCGTAAAGGGCGGGGCTTCGCGGTGGATGGGGAGCCAGTGCTTGGCGGGGATGGGGCCCGCCTCGTCGACGGGCTCCCCGATGACGTTCATGATGCGGCCGAGGCACTCGCGCCCGACCGGCACCTTGATCGGCGACCCCGTGTTGGCCACCCCCTGCCCGCGGCGCAGGCCGTCGGTCGTCTCCATGGCGATCGTGCGCACCGTGTTCTCGCCCATGTGCTGCGCGACTTCCAGGACGAGGCGCACCTCGTGCCCCTGGACCTCGAGCGCCGAGAGGATGGGGGGGAGCTCGCCCTCGTCGAATTGGACGTCGACGACGGCGCCGATGACCTGGGGGTGGGGGGGAGGGGCGAGGAGGGGGTGGGAAGGGGTGGTCGCGGCGCGGCGGAGCGGCGGTTGGGGTCGCGCGCCGCGGCGGGGACTGCGACCGCCGCCAGCGCGCCGGGCGGCCGCCACAATCGGTCGGGCGTGACCGGCGGGCGCCGGGGGAATGGGGGCGGCGCGCGCGCTCTCCCGCGCGCGCGGCACGGCGCGGCGCCCGATCGCGCGCGCGCGCCGCCGCCGCCCCGCCGCCCCCTCGGCCCGTCCCCACTCAAAGCGGTCGGCGGCCGCACGCTCGTGGCACGCCGCCAGCGGTCGGGAGGGACGCGCCGCGCCTCGCGTGGGCGGGAAGGCCGCGGCGGCCGCCCGCCGCCCCTCTGCCCGCCGCACCTGGGTCACGCGCCCCGTGACCGCCGCGGCGGACGCCGCGGGCGCCGCCTGGGCGGCAAACGAGCGGAAAGAGGGGGCGGCCGCGGCCGCGGCGCGCGGCGCAGGCGCCGCCATCGCAGGCGCGGCGACCGCAGGCGCGCCGACGGACGCGCGCGCGGCCGCGGCGGCCCGGGCGGCCAGGCGGGCGGCACGACGCATGATGAGGGGGGGTGTGCGGGGAGGGCACGCGGGGAGTGAGCATGGCGCGTGCGCCCGCGACGCTGTCGCCCTCGCCGGCCCGGGAGAGACCCCACCCAGAGGACTGGCGAGCCGCGATTGGCCGACACATCGAGCCCCTGTCCCCCCCCCTCAAAGCAGTGACAACGGTGCAGCGCCCGGCGAAGCGGTCGCGCGGCCCCCTCTCTTCCCCCTCTTCCCTCTCTTCTTCACGCCTTGGCCACGGCGACCGCGATGCCGACCAGGGCGGCGAGGGCGAGCGCCAGGATGAGCTTGACCTTGACGTTCTGAGGAGAGGAGAAGGAGGGAGGAGGAGGGGAGGGGGGAGGGGGGAGCGTCGGCACGGAGCGCGCGCGCCGCCCCCGCCTCACCCCCCTCCCTACACCTCCCCTTCCTCCTCCCTCTCCCCAACCTCTTACGTTCCACCACATCTTTTGCCGCAGCGCCCGCCCCGACGCCTGAAAGCGGCCGGCCGCGTCGCGCAGGCCGTCGGTCTTGTCGACGAGGAGCTCGATGCGCTCGCCGCGCTCCAGGACCTGGAGAGAAGGGAAGAATGAGAGCAGGTTGGAGTTCAGTTTGTGTTTATTCTCCGCACTTCCGCCCGCCGCCGCCCCCCCCCCTCCAAAGACCTTTTCGATGTTGTCCACCATGACCGCTTTGACGCCGTCCACCGCGCGCTGCACGGAGGCGACCTTGGAGGGGCCGGCGGCGCCGCCGTAGGGGGGCGCGGCGGCCGCGGCCGCGGCGGCGGCCGCGGCGAGCCGCGGACTGAACACGCGGTCGAACGCGTGCGCGGCCGCGGCCCCGGCCGCGGCCCCGTGCCGGGGCACAAAGTCGGACGCGACGGAGTCCAGCAGGGCAAAGGGGGCGGCGCGGCCGAGGGCGGCGGGGCACACGGCGCCGTACGCTGGGGCGGGGGAGGTGGAGAGGGTTGGCGAGCGCGCCCGTTGTTTCTCGTTTCCCGCCCGCCCGCCCGCCCCTCTCCCGCTGCTCTTACTGTAGCCCGCGGCATCCAGGAGGAAGCAGACGTTGTGGCCGTCGCAGGTGTAGGTGAGCCGCGTCGGCGCGGCGGGGCCGGGGGCAGCGCCAGGCGACGGTGGCGGCGCCGCGGGGCGTGCCGCCACTTTGTCCAGGCACTGCAGCGCGATCTGGGGCGAGGAGGAGAGGGGCGGGGCGTTGGCGGGAAGGAGAAAGGAGAAAAAAAAAAGGTTGACCGCCACCCCTTTCCTCCCTCCTCTCTCCCTCTCCACCTACCACATTCGCGTTGCCCGCCGCGGGCGCGTGCTCCGCCAGCACGGTCTGGCCGCGGGCGACGCAGAGGTAGAGGACCGGGGGGGGGGCGGGCGCCGACATGGGGGGCGGGGGCCGGCGGCGGCGGTGGCGGGTGTGTCGGGCGGCGGCGCCGGGCGGCGGGCGGCGCCACGCGCGGGGAGGCGCGCGGCGGAGGAGGGAGGAGGTGCGGGGAGTGGCCGCGGCGCCATTGCCGTTTCGCCCGCGGCCCGCTCTCACTCCCGCGCTCTCTCCGGCCGCGGCCCGTCGCACCGCGCGTGCCGTGGCTCGCGCGTGGGACGGGCGACCAGCGCGCCCGAGGCGCGCGCCAGTGCGCGGCGCCGCCGCGCGCGGCGCCAGCGAGACCCGCGGCGCCGTGCGCGCCTGCAAGGGGCGTCATGGATCCAGCGCACGCGGGAGCGGTGCGTGGGCGGCGACCGGAGAGCGCGCGGAGGCGCTAGGCGCCGGTCGCCGCGCGCGCCCACCGCCCTCGACCCTTCAGGCCCCGTCGCCGCCGCCGCCGCCACCTCTGGCGACACCCCGCCACGGCCCCGTCCTGCTCGCCTCGTTCGAGGGCCTCGCCGCGGAAACCCTGGTCTCGATCGAGTGCCTCCACTCCCTCTTCTCCTCTGCGGGCCACCCCCTGCGCAAAATCACGCTCTTCGACAAGGGCCACGGCCTGCAGGCCATGCTCCAATTTGCTGGCCCGGCCGAAGCGGCGTCCGCGCGCGCCGCGCTCGACGGCCGCGCGCTCCCGCCGTCGCTCCTCCCGTCCCCCCACCCCCCTGTGCTCCGCCTCGCGCCCTCCCCGCACGCCAACCTGAACGTGCGCTTCCAATCGCACCGGTCGCGCGACTTTGGGGACGCGAGCCTGCCCGCAGCGCGCGCGGGGGCCGGGGGTGGGGGCGGGGGGGCGGTGGCTGACCTGGCGCCGCCGCCCGGGTCGCCCGCGGCGTCGCTGGCGACGGCGATGGCGGCTCCCGGCGCTGGCAGCGGCGGCGGCAAGGTCCTTCGCATCTCGTTCGAGCGCGCCCTCCACCCCGTCACGCCGTCCGCCCTCGCCGCCGTCACCGCGCCCTACGGCCCCCTGGCCCGGGCCGCCCTGTTTGACGGCAAGCAGGGTGGCGTGCTGGCCCTGGTGGAGTTTGGCGGGGAGCCGCGCGCGGCGGCGCGCGCGGCGGCGGCGGCGGCCGCCGCGCTGGAGGGCCGCCCCATGTTCACCGACGGCGCCAACGTCATGCGCGTCGCGCCCTCGACGCACGGCGAACTGAGCGTGCGGGTCAACGGGGACCGGGGGTGGGACTGGACTCGCGAGGGAGGAAGAGGAGGGGGACAGGCCACCGGCCCGTCGTCGCCGCCCGCGGCCGACAGCGCCGCCCGCCCCACTGCCCCGCCACCTTCCGGCCTGGACTACGAAGCCGCGCACGAGGCCGCGGTCAAGGCGGCGCGCGCGTCGATCGGGGTGGGGACGGCGGCCGGCGCCGCGCGGTGGCGCGGGCCGCCGGTCTTCGCGCCGCCGCCGCCGTGGTGAGAGGGGAGGGGCAGAGGGCACCGCACTATGAACACGCTATGGTGCACGCGCTTGCATGGCAGGCAACGGCACAGACACCCCGCGCTCGGCGCAGAGTCCGGCGCGCGGCAAAGGGGCCGCCTTCTCTCGCCCCACCTCTCCCCATCCCCCTCGCTTCAAAACCCGAAGATGCGGTTGATGAAGCCCTCGGCTTTGGACTTGGGCGCCGGCGCCGCCTCGCCGCCCCCGCCACCCCCCCCGTCTCCGCACTCGCTGCCGACGCAGCGCGCAAAGTCGGTCCACCCCCCCTTATCGTCCACGGCTTTGTAGGACCAATAGAGGAGCCCCGCATAGCCTTGGGACCGCGCATTGGACAGCAGGGAGGCGGCCGAGTACCGTTGCAGGAGGTTGGCTTGCGCCTCGCCGATGACGACCGGTTTTCGCTTCCCCGCATACGCCCCCGCCGGGTTGAGAAACGGGTCGATCTCCTTTTTCATCCACGGGTAGTAGTGCGTCTGCACGAAATCCAGGAACGCGGCGGGGTCGCCGTTGTTGGCGGCGACGAGCGGGGCGTCGCCCCAGAAATCCGCGCACCACGCCGGCCGCCCCGCGGCCTCCTCCCAGCACCATTTGACGGACGCGGAGCCGACGGTGGCGAGCACGCCGCCGCCGTCGGTGTGGATGATGGACGCGCAGCGCCCGACAAAAGTTTGGAGAGCCTTTAAAGGAATCGTGGCCGTCGTCGTCGCTTCCCCCGTCTCCGCCACGCACCATTCCGGCTCGTTGAAGATATCCCACGCGATGAGGGCCGGGTGGCCGGCGTAGCGGGACACGAGGGGGCGGAGCACGTTTTCGCAAAACGCGTTCGCGAGGGCCGGGTCCGCGAAGATCGCCGCGTGCGCCCCCTGCTGTTTGGTGGGCTTGTCCCCGGGCTTGGGCACGTTCATGGCGATGAAATCCCACAGCACGGGCATGATCTGTGCGGCAGGGGGTGGTAGGGAAGGGTGTCGTGGCGCGTCGGCGCGCGCGCCGACCGCCCCCACCACCACCATCCCCCCCCCCCCGACACCTTGAGCCCGTGCCGGCCCGCGCGCCACAGCATGTTGTCAAAGTCGTCGTAGAAGCCTGGGTCGAGGCCGACGGCGCGGTCGCGGTTGGCGGGGTCGAACGACGGCGCCGCGCGGCCGTCGCCAAAGACCCAGAGGCGGACGCACGTCGCGCCGCGCGCGGCCAGCTCTGCGAACGCGCGCTCAAACTCGTCCGGCTTGTAGCCGCGGCCCCACTCGCACGGGCCGAAGTCCCAACCTGAGAGGACGAGGGAGGCGGGAGGTGAGAAAAAAAAGGCTGGCGCCGCAGGCACCCACGGCCGCTCCCATCCCTCCCGCCCTCCCGCCCTCCCCATCCTACCATAGTTGATCCAGGGCAGGTTGGCGCCCGACAGGAAGAGGCCGCCGACGGTCGCCATTGGGCGGGCGGCGCGGGCTGCGGAGCGGGCGGGCTTGGGGGTGGCGGCCGGTGCAGCGGCCCGGTGGAAGCGGGTGTGACGCGCTGGCGGGCGCGACGCGGGCGGGCGGGGTGGGTGGCGCGGGCCAGAGTGGGGAGGGCGGGCGCGGGCGCTGGCGGGGCGGTCACTCCCCGGCCGGAGTCGGCGCCAAACACCGCCATCCGCCCTCCAGAAAGCGCATTCGATGCTCGTTGCGTCGGCGATCGGGGCGGTGCGGGACGTGCTTGCGGGACGAGGCGACCGCTGGGCGCATGGCTGTTTGGCGGGCGCGCGCCGACCGATGCCTCCCCCCTCCACAGGCGCACGGCGTCGTGCAGGGCGTGTCCAGGGCGATGATCAGCCTATTTGACCATCGAGCGGAGCAGGAGGCGGTGAGAGGAGGGGTGGAGGGGGCGGTGGCCGTCGTCGCGGCGCGCGCGCAAGCCCCACCTCCACCCTCTCCCTCTCCAGCAAATCAACGCCGACGTCGCCCTCCTCGTCCCCATCATCCTGCTGGGCGACGCCGGCATCGGCAAGACGAGCGCCGTGGCGGCCTGGGCCGGAGAAGGCCCGACCCCACACCCTCCCTCCCCGACCGTCGCCGCCGACTCCACCACGCGCTCCCTGCGCCTGCACGGCCGCCGTGCGGCAGTCACGGTGTGGGACACGGGCGGGCGGGACGCCGCGCTGCGGCTGGGGCGCGCGTTCTTCACGGGGGCGGCGTCGTTTGTTCTCTCGTACGACGCCGCCCTCCCTCCCACCGCCGCCCTCGCCGCGCTCGACTGGTGGGCGGACGCGGTAGCGGCGAGGGCGCACATCGCGGGCGCGCCCGCGCTGCCGCCGCTCGTCGTCCTTGGGCTGGCGCGGCACCCCTCCCTCCCCGACGGCGCGGCCGTCGCCGCCGCCGCGCGCTGGGCGCGCGCGCGGGGGGGGGCGCCCGCGTATGTGGCGACCGTGGGGGCGGCCGGCGCGGGGCCCGGGGCGGCCGCGGCGCTCGACGCCGCGGCGTCGGCGGGCGCCGCGTTCGCTTCAATCGACCGCGGACCGCGGACCGCCTTTTGGGGCGCGGGCGACTCGACCGCGGACGCGAAAGCGGTTCTGACCATTCTCAGCGCGCTCAAGGCGTGAGAAGGAGGAAAGAAAAAGGGGGCGGGCGCGCGGGCGCGCTGCCGCCGCTTGCAAAGGGGGGCGCCGCCTCGGCCGCCACATGAACCACGGCATGCGCAGGTCACGGCGCCGCGCCGGCAGCGGCGGGCGGCGGCCCCGGCCCGCCGCAGCGCCCGGCCGCGCGCGCGCCGACGTCGTCAGGGTTGGACCGAGGGTGACCCCCGACCCCGACCCTGAGAGCGACCGTCGGCCGCCGGTCCCTCCCGTCCCGCCCGCACAACCGCTGCCCCGCCAGCGCGCGTCTCCCCGCCCGCCCGCCCCGCCCGCCTTCACCGCACCGTGGTCGCGGCCGCGGCCGCGGCGGCGGCCATGCCGTCGTCGAGTGGGGACGGCGGCGGCGACCGGGACGCCGTCAAGCTGCGCGTCTCCTGGAACGGCTCCTTCGTGCTCGTGAGCGGGTGGAGAGGAGGGCGGGTAGAGACGAGGGCGGCGGCCCGCGCATCGGCACGCGTCGGCGGCGGGCCGCGCCGCCCCCGCCGCGCCCCCCGCCTCCCGCCTCTCGATCGGCTCGCGCCCGCGCGCCCGAGGCCGCATCGCCCGGGGTGGAAGGGGGCGGGTGCGGGGGCGGCGGCCGCGCGGGAGACGGCCGGCGCGCGCCGGCCGACGCCGCACCCGCCGCACCGCCTCCCCCCTCCAGGACCCGGACGGCGCCTGGCGCTACGCCGGCGGCGAATCCTTCCTCGACACCGCGCCCCAGGGCACGGCGTACGCGGACCTCGTGTTCCGCCTCTCTGAAAAAGCGGGCGGCCCCGTCTCCGCGCGCTACGTGCTGCCCGGCGAGGCGCTCGATCCGGACGGCCTCATCACGCTGGGCGACGACGCGGACGTCGGCGAGATGGCGGGCGAGGCGGCGCGCGATGGGACGGGGGATCGCGTGCGGGTCATCCTCTTCGCCGCGGACGAGTCGGGCGGCGACGGAGGTGACGGTGGCGCCGCTGGCGGCCTGCTGACCGAGGAGGAGGAGGCCGACGGCGCCGACTTTTTCGCGTGCGCGGCAGCGTCGGCGGCGGCGGCCAACGGCGGCGCGAGCGTCGCCCCTGAGTCCCCGCACCAGCCCGTGTCCGCCCTGGCGGACGCGCTCGCGGCGGCCGCGCTGGAGGGTGGCGGCGCCGCCGCCGCCTCCAACCCCGCCCAAGCCGCCGCTGCCGCCGCGGCCGTCGAGGCCATGCACTGGGAGGACGGCCTGCGCGCCCGCCTGGTGCGCGCCGCGTCGCGGAGGCTGTGGGCGGACGACGGCGTGTGGGGCGGCGGGGGTGAGGGCGCGCGCGCGCCGACGCCGCCGCCGCCGGCCGACGTGGATGCCGCGTGGCCGCCGTCTGCGGACGCGTGGGGTGGGGCGGGCGACGCGGGCGCGCCCTGGTGGGGCGGCGGCGGCGCCCCCAGCGCGCCGCTCGGCGTACCCCCCGCCGCGAGCTCCGCCGGCGCCACCTGGGGCACCGGCGCCCCCCCCGGCGCCCCGGCCTCGACCGCTCCTGGTTCCTCCTGGGACGAGACGATCGAACCGCCCGACGCCGCGCTCGCGGTCGCGAGCGCGGCGCTGCCGTCGTCGGCCGGGTCGACGCCGACCGGCGGGCGGCCCGTCGGGCGCCCGGGCGCGCCGCCCACGCCGTTGACGCCGGTGGGCGAGGCGGGGCCGGGCCTGTTTGGGGACGGCGGCCCGACCACGCTCCCCGCCCGCCTCACGCCCGACACGCGCGGCTCGGTCGCGGGCCTGCCCACCCACATCTCCATCTTTGGGGAAGACCTGGGGGCCGACGCCGAAGCCGCGCTGGCGGCGGCGGCGGCGGCAGCCCGGGAGAGCGGCGAGGGCGACGCCGCGCCGTCGTCCTCCTCTGCCTTTGCCGGCACCCCCGGCCCCGCCAACGCCGTGCACCGCCCCTCCCGCCTGCGCTCGCACGCACTCCCTGATGTGACCACCGACCTGGCGTCGCCCGCGCCCGGCGCGAGCGCGCCGCGCGCGGCGCCGCCGCGCGCGCGCAGCCGCGCGCCGAGCGACGACTCCCCGGCCCCGCCCTCGCCCGCGTCCTCCCTGGGCGCGGTCGCCGCGCACCGGGTGCCCGCGTCCGACGTGCGCGTGGCGCGGAGGATCGGGGAGGGCGCGTTTGGGGATGTCTGCCTCGCGACGGTCCCGACCTTTGGCCGCGTCGCGGTCAAATGGCTCAAGCCCACGCGCGCCCCGCACGCGGCGGCCGCCTTTTGGCGGGAGGCCCAGACCCTGGCCGCGCTCAACCACCCGCACGTCATCCGTTTTTTCGGCGTGTGCGTCGCCGACGGCGGCGAGCCCGCGCCGCCGCGGGGGGCGCCGGCGCCGGCGACCGGCGACGTGGTCGGCATCATCACCGAGTTTGCGGCGGGCGGGTCGCTGGCCCAGTACCTGCGCGCGACGCCTCCGCCGCCCCTCCTCCCGCTGCGCCTGCGCGCGGAACTGGCGCTGGGGGCGGCGCGTGGGATGGCGTACCTGCACGCCATGCGCGTGGTGCACCTCGGTAAGAAGGACAGAGGGGAGGGGAGGGGTGGGGAGGGTACAGGCGGCGACGACGCTCCCCACCTTTGTCCCCTCATTCCTTCTGCATCAGACCTCAAACCCGACAACCTGCTCCTGGACGCCCCCCCCCACCCCGACGCGACCGCGCCCGTCGTCAAGGTGGCCGATTTCGGGTTGGCGCGCCACCGCTGGACCTCGTATGTGCCCTCGCTCGCCTCCATCTCCGGCACGCTCGCGTTCCTGGCCCCGGAGATCGTGGCCGACCCGGACCGTGTGTCGGACAAGGCCGACGTGTGGTCGTTTGGGTGCGTGCTGTGCGAGATGGTGGCGCGGGCCGTGCCGCACGCGGGGCTCGCGCCTCAGGCGATCGTGTCGGGGCTCGTCATGGGGGGGCTCACGCCGGATGTGCCGGCGGACGCGGAGCCCGAGTGGGTGGAGCTCATGCTGTCCTGTTGGGCGCCGCGGCCGGCCGACCGCCCGTCGTTCCGAGAGCTCGCCGACCGGCTGGCCGCCCTCGTCGACTCGCTCTCCGTCGTTGCTGAGTGAGGAGGCGGGAGGGCACCGCGTCGGGCGGCGTCGCACTGGACTCACTGCTTCGCACCAAAAAAACACGCCACAAAAAAAATGGAGGGAGGGTGGGGCGCCGACCCTCGCCACGGCGCGCCTCGCCCGCCCGCCACCACGCGCCATTGCCGCCGCGATCGCCCGCGGTCGCCCGACGACCGCGCCGCCGCGCCCGCGGTCGCCCGACGACCGTGCCGCCGCGCCCGCGGTCGCCCGACCGCGCCGCCTCCAACGCGCCCCACCCTGCCGCGCGCGCCACACACGCACACACACGCCGCCCGCGCCCCCGCGGCGGCCGAGGGAGAGAGTGATGGGGCGACGGGTTGGGCAGCGCGCGTGTGGAGACACACGCTCGCGCCACGCTTCCGCCGCGTCACTCTCCCCCCCCCTCCCTCTCCCCAATGCCTCCTCCCCCCCCTGACTTCACCGCCGCCCTCTCCCTCGGCGACGCGCCCTGGACGCCGGACGCCGCGGCGGCGGCCGCGCGCGGTGTCGTCGCCCACCTCTTGTACGCGCGCGCCCAGGCGCCGTATCCCCTCGAAATCCCCTCGGACGCGTCTTCCGACGAAAAAAACGTGCCCCCGGGCCCGGCTTTGCGGGGGCGGGAGGCCGCCATCGCCCGGCTCGAGGCGCGCGCCGGCGCCGCGCTCGCCGCGCTCGCGCCGCCCCTCTTTGCCCGCGGCGGGCGCCTCCTGATCCTCTTTGGGCCGTCGGTGCAGCGCCCTATCGAGGCCTACGACGTGGCCGTCGCCCCCGCAACCGCGTCCGAGGGCGGCCCGCCTGCCGCGGCCGCCGCGCGCGCCGCGTCGCGCGCCCTGCTCGCCGCCGCCCTCCCCCGCGGCCCCGCCACCCGGCGCGCGACCGGCGTCCACATCCTGGTCGCCGCGCCCGCAGCGGCCGCCCCGCCGGGGCTGGCGCCGCGGCGCGGCGTCGCGCCCGCGCTGTCCCGCGCGCTCCGCGTCTCCCTCTCGCTCGCGCCCGGCGGGCGCGGTGGCCGGCAGGCGGTGAAGGAGAAAGCCGGCGCCGCCGACGACGTCATCTGGTGGGCGGCGCCCGCGCTGGCCGGCGTCGCGCCGACCGGCGCCGAGGGCGCGAGCCGCCGCCCGCCGCCCGCCACCCCGCCTGCCGACCCGCCTTGAGATGAGGACGCTGCGGGGGGCGGCCCCCGGTGTTACAAGGGGGCGCCCGCGCGCGCAGCCTCACTCTTATTGACGCCGCACGCGGCGCCCGGGGAGCGGGCGGCGGGTGGGGCAAACGGAAAAAAGGGGGCGGCCGCGCTGCGCGCGCCAGGCCGCCCGATAGCGCGCCACGTCGGTGGACGCGCGGACCGGCTCTTTGGTTTCGGCGGGGGGGGGGACGGGCGCGGTTTGGGGGTGGGGCGGGGGGGCGGGCGACGGCGGGCAGGCGCGGAGGGGGCGGGCGGCGGGCCGCCGCGCGCCCCCCCCCCCCCCCCCCCCCCCCCCCCCCCCCCCCCCCCCCCC
>Ga0315288_10000462_pt1 | contig 50693 bp, 38 predicted proteins | sample YL17G11_20_MG_FD_203454 | JGI IMG/M metagenome (GOLD analysis project Ga0315288, IMG submission 203454) | Sediment microbial communities from Yellowstone Lake, YNP, Wyoming, USA - YL17G11_20 | ecosystem: Environmental > Aquatic > Freshwater > Lake > Sediment | place: USA: Wyoming | collected... | reverse complement strand
GGCTCCGAAGGGACGACGGGCGGCGGCGCCTCGGGCAAGGTGATCTCGACCGCCTTCTCCTGTCCCGGCGCGACGTTGATGTCCGTCGCCGTCGTCAAACCCCCGCCGGCCTGCCAGTCCAGGAGGTCCCCCGGGCTCGCCAGGGCCCAGGCGCCGGCTGGGACGTTCCCAATGCGGAAACGCCCGTCCGAATCGGTTACTGCCACGAACTGGTCCGCCCACAGGCGCGCGACATTGAGCCCGGCTAACGCCAGCACAGGCCGCCCCGCGGCCGGGTCACCGTTGGCGTGCCTGACGACACCGTCGCAGGCGATGCCCGGCTCCAGAACGACTGCGGCCGCCGTGTCATCGCCCGGCAAGATCTCGATCTCGTCGGAGATGCCCTGCAGCATCGGTGTGTCGGCCGACTCCGGGCCGATGGTCGTGCGAGCAAGGAAGCGGTACCGCCCGGGCGGGAGCCCCTCGATGCGGGACGTGCCGCTTGCATCGGGGTACGCCAGGAGATCGAGCCGCGGTCGGCAGCCGACGCCCTGGTCTGGGGGCTTCACCTGGAGAGGGACGAGCCATGTCGCGCCTTGCGGCGGGCGGCCGGTCTGCCCTACGACCCTCACCGTTACGGCCGCGCCCGCGCCGGCGTCCGGCACGACGATGGTGACGGGCTGGGGTCGCCCATTCGCGCTGGCCAGTGCGCCCCAGTACGTGTAATGCGATAGGACTGGGCCCTGCAGGCTGAGCGCATACCAGCCGGGCAGGGAGATCGGTATGGCGAACTTGCCCTCGGGATCCGAGACGACCATCTGGCCGCCATAGCCGGTGGGGCCGGCGAACGCCGCGACACTCATCCCCGGGTCCGTGACAGGGCTGCCGTCGGGGTGCACAATCGAGCCGGTGATGAAGAGGCCGTCAGTCCGCGCCAGCCTGAGGGGCGGAACGACGGCCGTCTCGCCGGGCTCCGGCACGATGCCCGCCCGCGTGGCGCGCCGACCGCCTTGCTTCGCGACGAGGGTGTACTCCTCGGGGACGATGTCCTCGAATATGAACCGGCCGTCCTGCTGTGTCTTCACGCGCGCGCACACATCGGACGGCCGCATCTTCGGGGCCCCGGCCTGGTCCCTTGCCTGTTGCGCGGCATCGGCCTGGTCGAGGTCGACGTCGTAGAGGCTGCGCCACAGGGTCCCGTCCGTGGGCTGGCGCCTCGCGAGGACCAGGTCTGCGTCCGCGACGCCCTGACCGGTCGCCGCGTCCACGACCGTGCCCTCCAGGCGCCCGAGGGAGGAGGGCAATGCGATGCGGAGCGGCTCACGACCTGTGGTGCGGGCCGCATGGAAGGGCACGTAGGCGACCGGCCTTCCGCCGGCAACCGCGATGGCCCAATGGTACCCGGCGGGCACGTTGGCGAAGCCGAACACCCCCTGAGCGTCCGTCTCCACAGGACCGATGGGCAGGATGTCAGCGAGGAAGTCGAACGGGAAGAGGTCGAGGTACACCTTCACGCCCGCGACCGGGCTCCCATCGGCCCTGCAGACTACGCCTGGTAGGCGGAGGGGCGGCGCCTCAGTCTCGGCAGCGGCCGCCTCGGCGGGAGGCGCATCGGCTCCCCGCTCCTCGGCGGTGAAGGCAACGAGCCGAACCAGGTCTCGTGGCCCCAGGAACACCCTCGACGAGCGACAGGCGCCCGTGAGCTCGTAAGGACCTGGCAGCAGATTGCGGAAGACCGCGCGTCCCTGAGCATCCGTCTTCCCCTCGTTCCGAGGCCAGTAGTAGCCCGGGCCGAAGAGGCCGAACTCGATTCCCGGCGCGGGCCTCCCCTGCAGACCCCTCACCTCCACCTCCAGTGTGGGGCCTTGGGTCAGAAGGACGGGTAGGGAGAGGGACTGGGCGGCGTGCGGGATCGCTACATCGCCAAGGTCGGCCCAACCGACCGCGGACACAACCTGGACCGTCAGGGGTCCCCGGCGCAGATCGCTCAGGTGGTAGCCGCCATCGGCGTCCGTAGTCAGCAAACGGTAGTCCATCCCGTCCGCCCACGTGAGGAGGAAGTTGACAGCTGCGTCTGGCAGAGGTCGCCCCTCGGGATCGGAGACGACCCCCGTGAGCTCCAGCGCGGGAGCGTGCACGCAAGCGGACAGGAGGACGAGGGCGGTGGCGACGAGGCGGAAGGACCGGTGGGGTAGATGCAAGGGGTGTCACCTCCGCAGGCTTAGACGCTCGGCCCTCCGTCCCGGTTGACGGTCGGGCGCCGCGACCGGAGGTGGAGCCGGGCAAATGCGGTACAATACGCGCGAGCGCGCCGGACTGTGAGCGCGCCAGGGGGCCAGCAATGCGTCTCGGCGAGAGCCGATTTGTCAAGCACATTGACTTCCGCCTCGTGATCGCCACCCTCGCGCTCATCGGCGTAGGGCTCGTCCTGCTCGCGAGCGCGCCGAACGGGCGCCCCTTGCTGACCAAGCAGTTGTTCGTTGCCATCATCGGCTTCGGGGCGATGCTCGTCGCGATCTACGTCGACTACGAGTTCATCGCCAACGCGTACGAGGTCATCTATGCCCTGAACATCATGGCGCTGATCCTGACGCTGCTCATTGCCGCCCAGACGCGGGGCGCCCGGAGCTGGATCGGACTGGGCCCGTTCACGCTTCAGGCCTCGGAGTTCAGCAAGCTCGCACTGGTCGCCACCCTTGCGGTCTTCATGTCCGAACGCGGCGGCCGGCCGCAGGACCCTCTTTTCCTGGTCATGTCGTTCGTCCAGGTGGTGGCGCTCCCTGTGCTGCTGATCCTCCTGCAGCGCGACACGGGGACGGCGCTCGTGCTGGTGGCGATCTGGGCCGGCATCATGCTGGCTGCGGGCAGCCGGCTCGACCACATGGGTCTCGCCATGCTGGGGGTCTTCGTCGCCTTCGGGCTGCTGTGGAAATGGGGCAGGCTGCCTGCGGAGCATGTCGCGCGGATCCGCTACTGGTTGCACCCGGGCCTCGACCCCACGGACGAGGGCTACCACTACATCGTCACGCCGGCCACCATCGGCTCTGGCGGCGTCTGGGGCACGGGGTACGGCATGGGCCCGATGACCCAGAACGTGCGGGTGCCCGAGCAGCAGACGGACATGATCTTCTCCGTGTTGGGCGAGGAGTGGGGCCTGGTAGGCTGCACCGTGGTCCTCGCACTGTTCCTGTTCCTGATATGGCGCGGGCTGGCGACGATCGAGGAGGCGAAGGACCCGCTGGGACGCTACCTGGCGGCCGGCGTCGTGGCCATGCTGCTGTGCCATGTGTTCGTCAACATCGGGATGCAGACCGGCTTGATGCCGATCACCGGCATCCCGCTTCCGCTCATGAGTCAAGGCGGTTCGAGTCTCATCTCGTGTATGATAGGCATCGGCCTGTTGGTGAATGTCCACATGCGACGCAGGAAGATCACCTTCTGACACCAAGACGACGGCCAGGGAAAGGGGACGGAGCCCTTTTTCCCCAGTGTGGCCCCTTGCGGGTAACGCCTCATCGTGGGAAAAAGGGCTCCGTCCCCTTTCCCCCCGACGGCGTCGGGGTACGGCGTTTGATGGCAGAGATCGGCTGGCAGGGGATCCGCCTCACGGTGCCCGATGACTGGGAGCCGGGACAGTTCAGCGGCGATTTCAAGGCGGGACACATCCGTATCGACTCGGTCATGACCCAGCGCGCCGTGGTACGCTGGCTGCCGGCCGATTCGACGCGTGACGTCTACCGCCGAACCAAGACCCGCACCGACGGTGTCGATGAGATCCTGAGGAACTACCTGAAAGCGATCAGCCGGGCCGAGCGCAAGCAACGGCACACGCTCAAGACGGAATCCTCGACGCGGCTGATCCCTAAGCGCCGCCTCGGCAAGAAGGCGGTGCGGTTCTACTCATGGCGGTGTGAGGAAGACGGACGGCAGGGCCACGGCCTTGTCTGGTACTGCGACTCCTGCGAGCGCACCGTCATCGCCGAAGTCGACGGGGAGAAGGGGGAGAACGTCGAGGCCATGGCGGCCGATGTCCTCACCACGCTCGGCGACCATGCGGAGGGCGGTCAGAACCTGTGGTCCGTCTTCGGCCTGAGTGTCCGGGTGCCCGAGCGCTTCCTGCTCTCGAACAGCACGATGATGGGCGGGAAGGTGGAGCTCAGGCTCGAACACGGCGGCGAGGTGATCTCCCTACAGCGTTGGGTCGCGAATGTGGCGCTCGCCGGCGACGATCTCGAAACCTGGGCGAAGCACGACATCCTGAAACCGATGCGGCGCAGCTACTCGTTCCGGGCGAGGCGAGAGCCCGTTCTCGACCATGAGGGCATCCACGTCACGGGCTACAAGCGGGGGATCCAGAACCACGCGGCGTACATCCTCGGGCGCTTCATCCGGCGCGAGCGCCCCTTCTTCCTCGACGGGCGGATATGGCACTGCCCCAACCAGAACAAGCTCTTCACCGTCCACACTCTGATGAAAGAGTCCAACCGCAGTCTGGTCGAGGACATCATCGGGTCGAGCCAGTGTGGGAGCGAGAGTGAGGGGGACACAGGATGAGAGCCCGGATACAGACGGCCGCCCTGGCGATAGCGATGGTGTCCGCCGCTGCTCTCGCGTTGGCCCAGGACGAGGCCGCCCGCAGAGGGGACGCCACGAAGGCTCTGACCCAGGCGCTGGCGGCTCTGGACCAGCGGCGCTACTCGGACGCCATCTCGGCCGCCCGCGAAGCCACCGAAGCCGATCCGATGCTGGCGGAGGCCTGGGACGCTCTGGGGCGCGCCCACGCTGGGCGCGCGAGCGCCACGCAGTACGACCAGGAGCGTGCCATCGACGCCTATGCCCGCCACTACATCCTCACTCAGAGCAAGGAGACCCAAGGGGAGCTGAGTCGGCTCTTCTTCGAGGGCGATCCACCGCGCTGGCTGACCCGAGACACGCTGGTGGTTCTCCCCGGCCGACTGCGCGAGGAGACCGTAGCACATCACACCGCAGGCACGGAGCCCGAGGGAGAACCGACCGCGATCGCAGTGACGACGGGCCTTGTCTATCCCCCGGAGGTGCCCACGCGCCACCCGCACTATGGCACACCATTCAGCCGAGTGTCGTATGGCTACATCACCGACCGGACGGACCCGGAACAGCGGCTGTTCCTCCAGGCTCGTCTGTACTACCCTTCGCCCGCGCAATCCAAGACCGGCGCCGACTACCGTCGGACCGCGGCCGACGCCCTGTCTCTCATCCTACGCCTCGTGTGTTACCGGGCCGAGTACTGGGGGGAACCCACTACCCTCGAGACCGAGGAGCCCCTGAACGTGTGGCTCACGGAGGGCGCTGAGACCGGTGCAGAGTCGCTAAGGCGAGACATCACCATCTTCGGCGTGGACCAGCCGCGCGAACCGATCGCCTGGGTGCGACAGATCTGCCACGAGTTCGGGCATCTCGCGTTCCAGCCGGTCGGGATGTTCCGCCAGCCGGAGCCGTGGGCGAACGGCCTGATTGGCGAGTACGTGCTGTGCCTGTGGCTATGGCAAGGCGAGCCCGATGGGCAGGTGCGCTGGGGCGACCAGACGGTGGATCTCGAGCGCTTCCTCAACCGCTCCGCGGGAACGATGGTCCAGGGGTTCCTGGCCGGAGTGCCCGACGGTAAGCTCATCTACGATGAGGGCATGGCCGGTGTGAACCATGCGGTCGGCGCGACGCTGTATGCGAGTCTGCTGCTCGGGCCGCGGGCTTTGGCGGCGCCGCACGGCGCGAGCGCGGCTTCCATCCGGCTGCCGGAGTACATGGATGAGCTGGCCCGTGCCTTCGAGTTCCACGAGGGAGGGCTGCGCATCCCCGGCCGGCTCTTCTCTCAGCCCGAGAGCCGCCTCGATGAGGGCGTTGACCTCTCCGACTATGGCAGGGGGCCTGTCGCCATTCCAGTGGCCCGAGGCGCGGTGTACTGGATCTACCTTGCTCGGGGCCAATGGACCATGGCTCTCTCCGTGCAGCCCATGCCCGAGGAGGCGGGCCCCACGGTGATCCGGATCGACGTCGAGGGCAGAAGCCCAGTCACGGTGACCGCCGCTCTCGAGACCGGCGCGGCCCTCGCATCCGCTGATCTGGGGCCGAAGGCGCCCGGGTGGTACCGGGTCACCATCCGGCATGACAACCGCCAAGCGCCCCTGGCGCTGAACGACCTCGTCTTCGCCCACCAAGAGCAGGGAGAAGAGTAGGTGGGGCACTCCCGAAAGGGGCGCGGACACCACGAAGGGACATCGCGGTAATGCTGCGTGGCTTGTTCAGGAAGATCGGCAGCCTGCTGACCGGACGTCAGGTGGACGAGGAGCTCCTCGAGGATCTGGAGGTGCTGCTGATCGAGGCCGATGTCGGACCGGCTCTCGCGGCGACCCTGGTGGAGAAGCTGCGGGAGAAGGCCCGGGAGCAGCGAATCACGGACGCAGACGTCCTCCGGGAGGCACTTCGGACGGACATCGCCGAGCGGCTCCGCGCTGAATCCGGCCCGGGCGAGATCGCGCGCCACGGTGACGGCCCTGGCGTCGTCCTCATCGTCGGCGTGAATGGCACGGGCAAGACGACCAGCATCGGCAAGCTGGCATACCTGCTGAAGAAGCGCGGGGGGAAGGTCCTCCTCGCGGCCGCGGATACGTTCCGCGCCGCGGCCATCGACCAGCTCGCGATCTGGGCTCAGCGCGCGGGCGCCGAGATCGTGCGTCACAACGAGGGCTCCGACCCGGGCGCCGTTGCCTTCGACGCCATCCAGGCCGCGACAGCACGAGGCCAGGACTGGGTCATCGTCGATACCGCCGGTCGCCTCCACAACAAGGCCGGCCTGATGCGCGAGCTGGAGAAGATCCAACGGGTATGCCACCGCGCCCTCGGCCGCGACCCCGACGAGGTCTTCCTCGTCATCGACGCGACCACCGGCCAGAACGCCGTCCGGCAGGCTGAAGCGTTCGGCGAGGTCGTCTCACTCACAGGCGTCATCGTCGCCAAGCTCGACGGGACGGCCAAAGGCGGGATCGTGCTTGGGATCAAGGAGCGCTTCGGCATCCCGATCCGGTTCATCGGGACGGGCGAGACGATCGACGACCTGGAGCCGTTCGACGCCGACACCTTCGCGCGGCTGATGTTCGAGGGGTGACGAGGACGTACGCTTCTGCGGCACGGGAGAACCCGGCGCCTTCCTCTGCGCCGCCAGAGGTGATTCGCGGCAACGTGGCGAAACGCAACACTGGGTACGGTGGGGCCGTACCCCATCGCAGGAACTGGGCGCGCTGACCTGGGAAAGGTGTGGGGTATGTCGGCGCCGAACACTTCGTCAGCAGTAGCAAACGCAAAGGAGGTGGAGGAGGATGAGTGTACGGGAACGGGGGCGACGGATACTCGCCGCCGCGACGTGTCTGGTGGTCGTTGGTGTTGCCTGTGTACCAATCGTCGGCTGTCCCAAGAAGAGCATCAAGAGTGAACAAGATATGCCCGCGAAGGCGAAAGCCAAAGCGGAGCAGATGCGTAAGGAAGGCATGCCCGCGAAGGTAGGCGGGAAGCAAGGACAGTAGACCGGTGGGGCGGTTGCCCTCACGTCCTGCCCGCGGCGGGAGATCCCGCCTGCCGTGCATTACGCGCTCTCGATGCACCGGAGTACTCAGACTGAGCAGGGAGGAAGCGGAATGAGAAAGTGTAGAGGCTTTACCCTGATCGAGTTGCTGGTGGTCATCGCCATCATCGCGATTCTGGCTGCCATTCTATTCCCGGTATTTGCCAAGGCGCGAGAGAAGGCCCGTCAGACGTCCTGTCTGAGCAATGTCAAACAGCTTATGCTCAGTTACCAGATGTACGTCGGAGACTACGATGAGACATTACCCTACGGGAGCGACTGGGGCAACGGGCACCAGGTCCTCCATCTTCCTGATCTGCTGCACCCATACGCCAAGAATGCGCAGATCTGGAAGTGCCCGAGCGGCTCCGGTAGCTGGTCCCAGTACCCAGCCATCCCCAACGACGGCGGGACCGGCTGGTGGTCGACCATCCTGGGCCCCATTAGCTACGGCATCAACTACAGGCTGTCGCCCAACTGGGGGGCGGCTCGCTCGCTCGCGGAATCGAAGGCTCCTGCCGAGACCTGGGTCCTGGGCGACTCATCGAACTACGACATGTGCTGGGGCAGGTTTGCGGCTCTGGCGTATGCTGAAGTCTGCGGCTGGGAGGTCTGCTGCGCCGGCGGCGACTGCAATAACATGAACGACTGGATGAGAGACGACTGGGCCCGCCACAATCTCGGCAGTAACCTCGCGTTCCTGGACGGCCACGCCAAGTGGATGGCATCCAGGAAGATCATCGAACTCGAGCAGTCGGGCTGGTGCGGTACCACGAACTTCTGGCGGTAATGCACCGGCGGTCGGCGCCAACTGGAGGACCTGCGGGAGGACCGCGACGCCTGGCGACGCCAGGCCGAGCAACTCGCGCGTGCCGTGGGGAGAGAGCCCCGCCTGCGGCCTCCGGTATGTGCGCCTCGACGTGTCCGGGCGCCGTCGCTTTCGATGCCATCCAGGCCGCCGTCGCCCGGGGCCATGACTGGGTCATCGTCGCGAAGCTCGACGGCACGGCCAAAGGCGGAATCGTGCTCGGAATCACGGGCCGCTTCGGCATCCCGGCCCGCTCCATCGGTACGGGCGAGACGATCGACGACCTCGAGGCGTTCGACCCCGACACCTTCGCGCGGCTGATGTTCGAGGAGTGATAGGGACGCCCCGATGCGGAGCCGGTGCCCGGGCAGGAGCAGGCCAGACCGCCCGGGGATGTCGGGGCCGAGGCTACCTCGGACCTTTCTTCGCATACGCCGCGTCCTGGGCTTTCTGCATCTTGGACTTCAAGTCACTTGCGCCAAGCTCTTCAGAGGCCGTCTTCTTCTTACAGGCGCACGCCAAGAGGGCAGTAGACACAAGAACGCCGACGAACACCAGTGCCACGAGTTTCCGGACGGTCAACCGCATAGCCAAGAGACCCCTTCTCTGGACACCCGTCACTGACGGGCCGGCCAGGATAGACAACTGCCATCCCATTCGGTGCCCGTGGGCCGGTGTCCTGCGCGCTCCCAAGCGAGAGTCACGGTTTCGCTCGGCAGGAGAGGTGACCGTGGGCGGCACGGCGTATAGTACATGGGTAGGCAAGAGCGTCGCGGATGCCCGATTCCGCGGCAACTCATGAGAGGGAGGCGCATGGAAGTGGGAAGACGACGCGGGTTCACGCTGATCGAGCTGCTGGTGGTTATCGCGATTATCGCCATTCTCGCCGCAATCCTGTTCCCTGTGTTCGCCAAAGCCCGAGAGAAGGCGCGTCAGGCAAGCTGTACGTCCAACACGAAGCAACTGGCAACAGCCTGGATGATGTACGTCCAGGACTACGATGAGACAGCTCCGAACGCCTACGGCTGGACTGGCTCCGGCAACATGTACCCGATGATCTGGGACCAGCTCACTCCGTACATCAAGAACCAGGGCATCTGGGTCTGCCCGAGCAAGTACTGGGGCGTGACGATGAGCGCGACCCCGCCGGGCGGTGACGTGTGGTGGTCCCGAACGATCAACCGGTGCAGCTACGGGATCAACTACATGATCCCTCTCACATGGCGAGGCGTCCGTTCGCTCGGCGACATCAAGCGGCCGGCAGAGGCAATGCTCCTTGGGGATGCGCAGAACCTCGACATCTGCTGGAACGTCTACCGCATGGCGTACGCCGGTAAGTGCGGTTGGGAGGCTAGCTGCGACTACGTGAATGCTTGGCCGCAGGACGACAACACGCGCCACAACGGGGGTTCGGTCCTCGCCTTCCTCGATGGCCACTCGAAGTGGATGAACGCGCGGTCGATCATGCAGGCTGCGGGCGCGACCCCATCGGCCCCCGGCGGGAACTGCGCGCTACCGTTCTGGGGCGAGATGTAGCGAGCCCCCTCGACCACTGAGCGCTCCGGTTGGGCCCGAGGCCACGGTCTCGGGCCCAAGTCCATGGGGACCGTCCCGGAAGGGGGCTGGTGTGACTCCGGCACAGAGGGTGGCGGCAGCGTTCGAGGGGGGCGTCCCCGACCGAGTGCCGCTCTACCAGGCCGGGTTCTCGTCCGATGTGGCGTCCAGGATCCTGGGGCGCGAGGCCATGGTCGGAGGCGGCCACGCGCAGTTCCGCGAGGCGTGCGCCGTCTGGGAGGGTGAAGCAGCCCACCGCGAGTTCCTCGAACGGTCCTTCGCCGATGCTGCCGAGCTGTGCCGCCGGCTCGAGCTGGATGTCATCCGCACCGCCTACTGGGCGCATGCCCGAGCGCCCGACCCGCCGCCTCGATGAGCGTACGTTCCTCTACGGAGACGAGGGGACCGAGTGGTGCGTCCGCCGCTATTCGCCCGCCACGGAGCTCTACCAGGTCGTCGACGCGGGCCCCCGCCCGGAGGTCACCCTCGAGGACGTCGAGCGCTCGGTGGAGTCGCTGGAGTCTTGGGTGGCGACGTACGAGCCCACGGAAGAGACATTCGCCCCAGTCCTTCGCGCCATGGCCGAGTTCGGCGAGTCGGGCGTGCCATACGGCGGCGTTGGCGTGGGAGTGGGGCTACCGCACGAATCCCTATGGGTCGAGGCGGTTGCGGCCCGTCCCGATCTCATAGGCCGCTACTTCGCCGCCCAGGCGGAGCGCGGCGTGCGCATCGCACGAGCGGCGGCGCGGTACGGCATTCGGTACCTCTACGGAGGAGGCGACTTCGCCTCTGCGCGTGGGCCGTTCCTCTCCCCGCACTCGTTCCGTGAGCTGATGCTGCCGGCGCTCCAGCGCATCTCCACCGCCTGCGACGAAGTGGGCGCTCTGCACGGCTTCGCCAGCGACGGCGACCTCTGGCCGCTGGCCGACGATCTCTTCGGGCGTTCCGGCATCCGGTTCTACTACGAGGTAGACGCCGCCGCGGGGATGCAACTCCGCCGCCTACGAGAGCGCTTCCCGCGACTGGCACTCCTGGGTGGCGTGAACTCGGCGACGCTACACAGGGGATCGCCTGAGAACGTCACCTGCGAGACTCGCGAAGCCCTCTCCGCGGCGCGCGAGCACGGCGGCTGCATTGTGGGCTGCTCCAACCAGATCGTTGCCGGGACGCCCATGGCGAACTTCCGGGCCATGATGGACGTGCTGCACGCGGAGCGATGACCTTTGCCGCCCGTTTGGCCCGTGGGCAGGGATTTGGCTCACTGCCGGCCAATCTGTCTCGACACGCGCCAGTGAAGGATGACTCAGCGCGGCCTCGGGTCGCCACTCACGGAGGGGAACCATGATCGCTATGCCGGCAGACATACCGTACGTCGTCTACGAGGGATACCCGGGGCCGGGCTCGGGCACGGACATCGTGCTCGTGACGGGCGATGAGGAGTACCGCTCAGAGGAGTCGATGCCGCAGCTCGCGCGCATCCTTGCGGTCCACCACGGGTTCCGCTGCACCGTGCTGTTCGCCATCGATCCAGCGACGGGGGAGATCAACCCGGATGTGCTAGACAACATCCCCGGCCTCGAAGCCCTCGACGCAGCGGACCTCATGGTGATCTTCACACGGTTCCGCGAGCTGCCCGATGACCAGATGGCCCACATCATCGACTACGTGAACTCAGGCCGGCCCATCGTCGGCCTACGCACCGCGACGCATGCCTTCAACTACGTGAAGAACCCGGGCAGCCCTTACGCGCGCTGGAGCTTCCGCGCGCCGGCGCCCTTCGAGGGCGGCTTCGGCCGGCAAGTGCTCGGCGAGACGTGGATCAACCACTACGGTCACCATCAGGTCGAGAGCACCCGTGGGCTCATCGCGCCGGGCATGGAAGGCAACCCTCTGGTCAACGGCTGCGAGGACATCTGGGGCCCGTCGGACGTGTATGCCATCACCAACCTACCTGGCGACAGCCGCCCAGTGATCCTCGGCCAGGTCCTCACCGGCATGGGCCATGATGACCCGCCGAACCCCGACAAGGAACTGGTGCCCGTCGCCTGGACGAAGACCTACACGGGCGACCAGGGCAAGGCTGCGCGCGTCTTCACCACAACCATGGGCCACGCGGGCGACCTGGTGAACGAAGGCGTCCGTCGCGTGTTAGTCAACGCCTGCTACTGGGGGCTGGGGATGGAGGAACAGATACCCACGCGCGCCAATGTCGATCTGGTGGGCGACTACTCACCCAGCGCGATCGGCCTCCAGGGCTACAAGAAAGGCGTCCGCCCCAGCGACCTGGCACTGTGAGGGCCGAGGCCTAGGGCATGGTACGTAGCCAGAGGGCCTCGGCTCCCCATAGCGACGGCTCTTACGTCAGCCCGTGCGCGCGGCGGATCGCACCGCGACATGCGGGTCACACGCGGCGCGGGCGGCTGCGGAGGCGTCGAGCTTACCCCACCGCCGGAGGAGGCCGACTGCGGCCTTCCGCTCCGTCCAGTGCTCGGAGGCCAGCATCTCCACGGCGAGGGGCGCTGCCGCGTCTCTGAGCGAGAGCATCTGCCCGAATGCCTCGCAAGCGGCCTTCCGAGGCTTACCCTCGCGAACGGTCCGCCGCAACTCGGGCAGGAAGCCCGGACCGCGGAGCTTCGCCAGAAGCCGAACGGCGGCGGCTCTCATGGTCGGCGTGCCGTGTGCGAGCCAACGGGCGCCCAGCTCCTCCGCCTGCGGGGGGGCTTCGCGGGCCAGCGCCCACGCGACCTCGGGACCGCAGTCGGCGCCGCCGGCGCGCGACTCGACCCATGCCACGCACTCCCCGGGGAACCATTGCGCCAGGGCGTCCGACACACGACGAGCCCATTGCACAACGCGGCCGGGCGATGCCAGGGCCTCCGTCAGCACCCGGAACGCTGCCGGGTCCCGCGTGGGCGCCAGCGCGAGGGCGGCCGTGGCGCGCTGGTCCTCGGGACCGTCCTCCATGATGCTCCGCAGCGCCCTCTCTCCCTCCGCGCCATGGAGCAGCACAAGACGTCCGGCCCAGATCCGCCCCCACCAGTCGACGCCGTCACCAAATGCCCGAAGGCAGCTCTGTATGGGCAGCAGCACCTGGTCGCGTCCTGCACACCATGCCGCCTGCCAGCGCAACCGGGGCTCGGGCCTGTCCAGCGCCTCGATCAGCAGCTCGGCCGACGACTCGGGGCGCAACTTGCACAGGGCCACGAGGGCGTGTTGGCTCTCGGGAAGCGGGCCTCGGAACACGTCGAGCAGGCAGGCGTAGGCTTCGTCATCGCCGGTCGCGTGCGAGAGCGCCGCGATGGCCCACCAGCGCTCCTCATGCTCCCGCTGCCCGGCGGCGATGGCCAGTAGCTCCTCACGCACCCCGGGTATCGACAGAATCTTCCCGCTGGCCACCAGGCTCACCAGCCACGGAAAGCCCCACGGGTTCCTCGTGTAGAGCAGCCGCAAGATGGGGCGGAGGGCGCTGGGATGCCCTATCCGGCACAGCGCGTGCGCGGCAACCCGCCGTACCGATGGTGTCGCATGGCCCACCGCGCGACATAGCGGCTCGACCGCCGGCAGGCCCATCTGCGCCAGGCGGGCCACCGCCCCTCTCTCCTGTTCCGCGTGAGCAGCCACATCGTCCAGCACGGCGCGCACCTGCGCCGTCAGGTCCGGCGGCAGCGGCTCCGAGGGCATCTCGTTCCGCATCGCCAACTCCTTCCGGATCTCGCGTCGGGCGCGCTGCAGCCGTCCCTGGACGGCCACCTCGGTTACGCCGAGGAAGGACGCGATCTCCGCATACGACTGACCACCGAGGTAGTGGAGCGCCAGCACCTCTCGGCCGCGCTCGCCCACATTGCTGAGTGCTGCACGCACGAGGAGCGCGCTCTCGGCTCGCTCGGCACAGTCGTGGGGCAAGAGCGTAAGCTCGGCCGGCTCCGTGGGGAGCACCAACTGCGCAGACAGCCCTCTGATCCGCGCGAGCTCCCGCACAGCTCTCCGCGCCGTGTTCCGCGCGATCCCCCGTAGCCATGCGCCGAACCGCTTCGGCTCTGAGAGCTTCGCCAGGCCGAGGTACGCGGCGACCAGCGCCTCCTGCGCGACATCCTGCGCCAGGTCCAGATCGGGTACCATGGACGCGGCTGTGGCGAACACGCGGGCATGATACCTGCCGACCAGGCAGTCGAATGCTTCGCGACGCCCTGCGAGTGCGTCGGCGACCAGTGTCTCGTCCGGCAAGTGCTCCATCGTGGTGGTTCCTCGGGCGGCTGCGATCTCGGGGAAGCCCGGCGGAGCAGGAGTTGAACCTGCGCCCCTGCGCCATAGCGCCCGCTCTCGCCGCTGAGCTACCCGCGCGGGCTTCCACCATTATGTGCCTTCGGCCGCGCGGGAGCTAACGCCCATTCCGACACCATGGCGCCAGGCGGACCCTCGCTCAGTCTTCGTCCGGATCGAACTCGACGACGAGGCCGTCGTGCTCGCCCGGGGGCTCTGTGGCCTCCGGCGCGGCAGGGCCGATGTGGCCGATGGAGATACGGAGGTCATCGTCAGGTGTCGTCGGCGCGGCCTCCGGCTCGTCGAACTCGACAACGAGGCCGTCATGCTCGGCGGCTCGGCCCGGTCGACGCGTGGGGAAGACGATGACGGTGGCGCCGAGGCGGGGCCGCTCGGGATCGGTGGTCTCGACGACGATGGGGATGGGCGTTGCCTCGCGGAGTGCGTCGACCTGTGCATCGGGCGCCGAGAACGCGAAGGCGCACTCCTCGCCCGGCAGCAAGTCCACCGGGCCCGAGGGCTCGACTGCCAGCCAACCGACCGACCGGATGATGCGCGTCACTCGAAGCGCCGCGGTCCCGGCGTTGGACAAGGCAAGTGTCGCGGTACTCCGGTCCGGCCGCAGTTCGACCGATTCCGCCGACAGGCGGGCACGCGGCAGCGCCGCCGGGCCGGCCTCGCAGAGCACCTGGACCCGGAGCACCGGGTGCAGGCTGTCATCCGTAGGGAACTCCACCCACGTCTCGAGCCGGCCCGAAGGCACGGATGCCGACAGGTCGTAGACTTGCTCGCCATCCGGCGCGATGGTCCGTCCGTCCACCGGGCTGACGGTGAGCTTCGTGGCGCCAAGCGCGGGACTGCCGACCGTGAGCGGCGCATCGCCGGCGTTTCGAAGCGTGACCCTCGCCACAGCGGCCGAACCGGCCGGACAGCTCATCCTGAGGAGGCTGGTGGACGCGATGGCAATGGGAGAGGCCCGGCGATGCGCGCGGACGGTGACGGTGCGGGTGCCGATGGGCTGGGGGCCGCGGCTCTGGCGCGGGCAAAGGGCCTCGACCCCCACCTGTGCGACCGACTCGCCCCTCTGCTCGAGGCGCACCCGAACTACCTTGAGCGGCACCACGCCCTCGTTGCCCGCGGGGATCTCCACCTCATCGACGCCGCTCTCGACCCAGCCCACACCCGGGGGCACTGTCGGGTGGACCACCAGTGTGCCCGCGCCGGCATTCCGGACGCGGATGCTGCAGGCCACCGACGGCTCGGCAACGACGCCGAGGTCGATCTCCTCGCCGAGGATCTCGCAACGTGGCAGCGGCTCGCCGGTACGGTCACACCAGTGGCTGTCCGCCAGGTGGTACTCGCCGCAATGCGGGCAATGGTAGGCACTGGGCACTGAAGATGCTCCTTCTCGGCCCACCTCTCCCTCCGGGAGAGGTCGTCACCGGGAGGCATGTCTCCCGGTGGCGGGTGAGGGACACGGTCATAGATAATGCCGCGTTCCCGCAGCCCAACGGTCCACGGTGCCCAGGCCGACCGCTTCACGCGAGCCACTGCACGACACGACTGAGTCCCTCACCCCAGCCCTCTCCCAGGGGGAGAGGGGGCTCATTACCGGTTCAGCAGGAAGATCAGCCCCACGACGCCGATCACCGCGGCGAACCCGCCGGCAATCGACAGCAGCGTCACACCGTAGACGGCCAGCACCGAGAGATAGGCCAGCCCGCCGCAGACGATAATCGCGTGGATCTGCGCGCTGCGAATCTCGCGACGTCGGAGCCGCCAGTCGCGGTAGTAGATCACCGTGCACAGTGTAGCACACGTCACCAGTAGGGCTGCGATGAGGGGGATGCGCGAGGCGCGCAAGCCGAGGCGGAAGCGCTCGATCTGGGGCTCGACGAATGAGGCCGAGGCGGACTGGGTGATGGCGATGTAGCGGATGCGGACGTCGACCAGAGACCCGGACGCCAGAGCCAAGACGATCTCGTTCTCGCCGGGCTTGACGAGGGAGGTCACATCGTGCCCGTAGAGATGATACTGGTCCACATGATGGGTCCATTGGCCCAGCTCGGTGCCGTTGACGCGAATGCCATAGGTGCGGGGCGCCAGTCCCCGCGGCGCCGCCTCGGAAGCCATGTCGAGGACGAGGAACACGTGCTGTCCCGCATCGGGCGGCTTGGAGAGGGCGAAGCGCATCGTCACCGCACTCGCGCCGGGACGATCCAGCAGGATGGCGGGGGCGGAGCCACTCGTGTCGATCCCTGCCGACCGGTGCTCGACCGCTATGTCGCCCGCGGTGCCCGAGGGGGTCACATTCGCCTCGCACAGGATCTCGGCCGCGGCCGGGAGGACGAGGACCCACAGCGCGACAACGCAGGCGCCAAGCGATCGCGCCAAGTTGGGCGCGATGAGTCGCGCCCCTACGGGCGCGGCGAACGGCGTAGGGGCGCCATCCATGGCGCCCTCCCTCGTCCATGGAGTGCCCATCATCCTCGCCCCCTGGCGATCACCGGACGACGCGCGAGCAGCACCCACAGCCCGTAGACATACACCATCACGGCCAGCCACGTCGTGAACCAGGCGGCGATTCCCCCGATGTACACCCACGCATAGACCAGCGCGAATGTCACCAGCGTGAGGGACCACACTGTGTTGGCTCGCGCGAAACGGTCGGTGTCCCTATAGAGCTTCTCGAGGATGTGGCCCCCTAGCAGCAGGGGCAAAAGGAACACCACCGCGGCGATGGCGAGCCCCTGGAGTACGCGCCCGACGAGCCGCGTGCGCTCAGACTGAGTGTGGATCTCCTGCGCCGGCATGGAGGGGTCGGCACTTCGCGTGAGGAGGAACCCACGGACGCGCACTTCACCGGGCAAGCTCTCGGGCATGATGCGGTACGACACCGAGTTCCCGCCTGGCCGGAGCACGTCGGTGATCTCGGGGGCCGCGGACTCATAGCTGTCGAGCGCCAGCGAGACAAGGTCGGCCCGGGCTCCGTTGACCGTCATCTCCACCGTTACCCCATCGCCCGTAGCGCCGGATGTCATCTGGTCGACGTACAGGTAGGCTGGTCGGGGCACGCTCGGCAGGTCGAACGAGAGATCGATCCGAGAGAGGCCCGGCTGCGACAGGGCCGCGTACGCGCCCGATGGCGCATTCTGGATGCGCGCGCCCGTCAGGCTCGCCTGCATGTTGCCCGACGGGGCACCGGTGACGAAGAGCACCCACCGGTCCAGGTCACCCGCGAGCGCTGCGGTTGCCGCCAGCGCGACGACCAGGCCCGCGAGGCCGGTGCGTCCGCCTATAGGAAGTCGGCGGGCAGCCACTCGCGACACGCCTCCCGGATCTCATCGAGCTGCCGCTTCGCGTCCTGGTGCTCGGCACTCCCGGCAGCCGCGCGAAGCTGCTCCTGCTCGGCATCGCGATAGGGGCGGATGAACGCCGTGACGCGGTCGACATCCTCTCTCGACGGGCCGCCATCCGGCCCGCCCGTCTGCCGCGCTGTGATCAACCCGTCCACCAGGCCGTGAATGCGAGCGTCGCGGTAGAAGGTACCGAGCACGTCGGCCTTCGTGTTGCCGAGGAACTCCTCGTCACCGTTCGGGCGCTTGGCGACGTAGTAGGTTCGGCCCGACTGTGTGACCCCGGACTCGATCACATCCAGCGCGTTGCCAAGATACCAGAGCCGCTTGCACTGCCCGGCTTTCACCTCGTCCACCGGCTCAATGTCGGGGAGGAGCGAGTAGCGGTCGTTGATGTGCAGCGGCGCCTGGGCCTGGTTGGTGGTCACGGAGTCGTAGGCCCGCTTGAGATCGGAGATCCCGCTCAACGCTCTCAGCGGGTAGGCCGCTTGCTCACGGCTGAAGATGATCTGGTGGCTGTCCTCATCCGGCAGGCTGCGGATGCACTCTCGACGCACCCCGAGGCTCTCGAGAATGCCGGCGATGCGGCTCGTGGCCGTATGGGCGTCGGGGGTATCGCCGCCGGTCATGCCGATGAGGATATCCTCCTCGCCCTTCGTCCAGCCGCCCTCCGACGGTCGCTCGAGCATGACGAAGGGCGCCGCCTTCTCGAACACATCGCTGATCTTCGCTCGCAGCGCGTCGTCGGAACCGTACGCGCTTGCGAGCTCCGTCGCCGCGCTGGGACGCTCGACGGCCTGGAGCTGTCGCCGGACGTGCTCCTGGCACTTCTCGTGGATCACGCGGAGAATCGTGTCGATGATCTCCGGGGCGCTCTGTGCGACGGCGGGCAGGTCGATGATGCGGAAACGTCCCCCCAGTCCGGCGAGCCGCGGGTCGGCGAGGACGCTGGTGCGGATGGCCTGAATGATGTCGACCGGGTTCGGCACCAGGAGGGCATAGTAGCGCTCCTCGGTGCCGGAGCGCCCGTTGCCGCCGGATTCGTACAGCAGCTCGCCGTTGATGACCGTGATCTTGGTCTGGGTCTTGCGCTCACGTTCGTACGCCTCCAGCTTCCCGCGAAGCTGGTCCAGGAACACCGTCATGCTGCCGATGCGGGCGTCCAGTCCCTCGAAGTGAGCATCGAGGTTGTGAAGCCGCTGGATGACCTGGGTCCGCACGATGCGCTCGAGCTTGGCCCGGTAGAGCCGTTCGGCCCAGTCGAGCGACTCGTCGGCCTTCTTCTCCGTGAGCCTTCCGGCGCGCAGGAGGGCTTTGGAGGCCTTCTCAACCTCGCGCAGCGCCTCGGCCACCTCCTGCGCCAGCCCGGCCTCGAGACCGCCGCGGAAGTCGGGCGCGCGGGTCACCAGCTCCACATCACCGAGCAAGCGCGCCATGCGCTCCGGATTGCGGTACTCCTCCTCGAGGAGCCGCATGACCTCGGCCATGCGCTCGCGAAGCGCGGCGAGGAACGCACGCGCGTAGGCGATGCCGCGCTGCGGGTCCTCCACCTGGGCCGCGACTTCCCCCTCGACCTGGTGGTAGAACAGGCCCTCGAGCCCCTCGCCGTTCTTCGCAATGGCGCGCGCAAACTCTCCATGCTGGTCGGGATTGGGGCTGCTCTGGTCCAATCGGCGGTCGAAAGCGGTGAACAGCTTCGACAAGCGCGGCGCGGCCTCGCCTGCGTCCCAGTTCTCCTCCTGCCGCTGGCGCAGGACTTGGGCCTTCCAGTTCTGCGAGAGCTGTGGGAAGGGCTGACCGCTCTGCGACCGCGCGACCTGGCCGGTGAGGAACCGCATGTTCTGCCGGGGGTTCTCCGCGAGCTGCTGTCGGGCGAGGAACTGGTCCACGTAGGCCGACACTTGCTCCGTGGACGCCGTGCCGACCTGCACCTGCACCGCCGCTCCCAGCCACTCTTGGGCGACCTCGCGCGCCAGCCGGTAGGTCACGCCGTCCTGGGCCTCGCTCGCGGGGTAGTAGAAGAACGACAGCCCGGCGGCGAAGAACGCGGTCGTGCACCCTTTCGCGTCCGCATCCTCGGCGCGCGCCCTAAGGTTCACGCGCTGCCCCGCCTTCCATTGCGCGAACTTCGACGTGAACTCCAGGTAGACGTTCCGCGCCATCAGCTCGAAGACGCCGTCACGAGAGAGCAGGGCCTTCCCGTTGTTCGTATCCATGAGGTAGCAGTAGTTGAACGGCCGCTCTTCGACAAAGCGGATATGCGCCTGCGGGTCCTCGCCGTACTGCGCCTCAAACTCTCGGCCCTCGTGGAAGATGTGGCTCACGTTGCCCTTGCGGCCGTTGTACATGAAGTAGTTGAGCTCCTTCAGGGCCGCGTAGCCGTTGGCCATCTTCCGCGTGGCATCCGTCGTCTCACGGAACGCCTGCGGCAGCAGCAATGACCCAACGACGCTGGTGCCGGCGTGGATGCCACTCCGGAACACCTCGTGGGCGAGATAGGCGACGTCCAGGAGCATCCCGGCGCCCGTACCGCCCGCGAGGGAGGTGATGATGTAGATGTTGAACGCGTTGTCCTCGATGGTGAGCCCGGGCCACTTGCTCTTGACGAAGTCCTGGTTCGCTTCGGCCTCGATCTGCATCCGGGCATCCTCGAGGCGCTGTCGGACCTGCGGGTAGTTCCAGTAGAAGCACAGCCGGCCGAGTTGGCGGACCGAGTCCGCCCCCTTCTTGAGGTCCGTGTGGCTCTTGAGCTTCTCGTAGTTGAACCACGAGCGGATATGCTTCTGGTGCCCCTCTTCGAGCCCACGGAAGATAGTGGTCGCATTGGGGATTACGGCCTCGATCAGCTCGCTGGGCGTCAGGCGGAAGTCCTCGATCACCAGCGAGGGATCCAACTCCTCGGTCGGGTCGGTGTCCACGACAAGGTAGGCGACCACCGGGAAGTCCTTTATGCGCCCATAGTGGGATGCCATGAGCTTCCTCAGGCGCATGATGACATGCTTCCCGGTACCGCCCAGGCCGATGATCACCGACGGTGTGATGCCTTGCGGCCTCTGCCCGTCGCCATTCGCCATGTCAGACCCTCCTCAACCGCAACGATCACCTCTCCCACCGGGAGAGGTCGGTGTCCGCACACCTACTCGCGGATACCGGGTGCGGGACGAGCCTGGCGGACGCGTCCCAACCCCAGGCCTCAGCGGTACCAACGTCCGGTCAGGCCCGGTCGATCAATGGGATCGGACCGGCCTGCACAACATGGCCCCTCACCCCGGCCCTCTCCCGGGGGGAGAGGGGGCCTACCCCGACCCTCTCCCAGGGAAGAGGGGGCCTACCCCGACCCTCTCCCAGGGAAGAGGGGGCCGGCACCTCACGACAGCAGGTCGTCGTCGTACGTGCTTGGGGTCAGGTCATAGTCCCCCGTCGCGCCGCCCAGCGGGTCGGAGACGCCGAAGCTCGATGGCGCGTAGTTGACCTGCACGTCGACCGGCGCCCCCTCGGCGCCCGCCATGCGCAGGCTGAACAATCCCTCGCCGCCGAGCTGGAGCGTCGCGTTCTGCGCGCCCGCCGCGTCCAACAGGATGACGCCCTGTGCGGGCGTGACACACGGCACCCGCTCGACCAGCCGAACTGAGGCCCCCCCTCCGGCCACGCCGTCGAAAGGCTGCCCCAAGGGCAATGACGAGAACTCCCCACCAATGGATGCGACCGAGTCGCGCGCCAGTTGGATGAAGTAGGACGCGTTCGTGCTGGGGACCTGAAGGCCCAGGGGTACGCGCCTCTGCCCGGACCGCAGTACGAGCACGACGGCACCGATCGCGGCAAGTCCCAGCACGATGGCCACCAGCAGCGGCCACATCGGCCCTTTCACCCGCGTCTGGAAGGCCACAGAGGCGTCACCGACGAGCCCCTTGTCGTAGGGCGCCACCTGGTTCATCCGGCGCCACTCCTCCGTCTGCTGGCTCGGGTCGGACTCGAACAGCGATCCGCCGGGCTTCACGGCGAGCGTCACCGTTCCCGTCCACGCGTGGGAGCCGAACTGACGCCACGTCGGGCGGTCCGCGAAGGAGAAGCGGACGTGGATAGGGACACTCGGCGTGACTTCCGCACCCGCGTCGTCCACACGGATCGGCGGGATCAGCAGCTGCGCCAGGTCCTGGCCCGCGGAGTCGACCTGGATGGACGGCTGGCTCAGCGCCTGCCCATCGGCAGTCGCCGCGCCGGTCACGTCCAGGCCGACCAAGGCCCAGTGCTCGCGGTATGTGGTCGAGACGGTGAGATCACCCTCGAACGTGTACGGGTCCTCGCCGACCTGGGTGAAGGCGCCTGCGGACGCCGCCAGCGCGCCAGACGAAAGGTCCTCCTCGCGCTCGGCGGCGCGCTCCTGGATCTGCTGGGGCGTCAGGCCGACCAGCTCCTCGAGCACGGCCGTGACATCCTTGACGATCTCCTCGGGGGCGCCTGCCGCAACGCCCGGCAGAGGCACATCGACCTGTCCGGCCAGAGTGTAGCGGTACCACTCGATCAGTAAGTCCCCGCCGCGCTTCGCATCCGTGCGGATCGGCTGCAGCCGCTTGCTGCCGACCGCGTCGTCATAGGAGAGCGCATCCTCGGCGCAGGCGGGGTCGTTGCGGTAGGCTTTCGGATCGGCGTCCTCATCGGTGAGAACGACCACGAGGTTGATGTAGTCCTCGTAGCCCTTCTCCTTGTAGGCGGCAACGAACCGCTCCAGCAGCCTGAGGCTGCGCGCGAGCGCCCACTCGCGCTCGGTCCCGACGCCGGTACCGGCCACGGCCGCGGCCTTCATGCGCTGAGCGAACTCGCCGACGTCCGGGTCCTGGCGGACCCACTGCTTGTCGGCCGCCTCATCGCGGGGCATGTTGTCGAAGGTCATGAAGACCAGGTTCGTCTTCGCTGCCTTCTTGACGGGAGCGAGGAGGCCTTCAGCTAGCCCGGGGGCGTAGTTCAGGTTCCCGTTCTCCTTCATGCTCCCGGAGATGTCGAGCAAGACGACGAGATTGATGCCCGGCACGGCCGCCTTGGGCCCGGAACCGCTGGGGGCCGCAGCCGACGCGGGCTGTCCCTGGGCGAAGGCGGATGGTGATAGTGCGCCCAGCACGATCCCCAGGAGAGCTACCGCCCATGTCCGCCGGTCAGGAGCCACCATTGCCGAGCCTCCACTCACAGAGGGCATAGACGAAGCCCTGCTGCGTTGCTACGAACACGGAGCCGTCCGAGATCGCCGGCGGCCCGACGACAGCCGAGTCCATCTTTGCCATCATGATGGGCCAACTCGACGCCCGATGAAAGGCATAGACGTGCCCCGTGCTCGCACCGAAGAAGACGTAGTCCCTCGTGGCGACACCGGATGTCAGGCCTGAGTTCCAGCCGGGACAGCGGGGCACCTCCGTCGCAGCCGACTCGCCGCCTGTCTGGGCGTCGAACTCGCAGACGAAGCCTGAGTGCGTTGTCACGTAGGCCCTGCCTCCCACGATGGCGAGTGAGTTGTAGACGGGGGCCTCCACCTCAGTCATCGCCCAGCCCGTCGGCTTCCCCGTCGCCAAGTCCAGTCGGGTGCACCGGCCGTTGCGCGCTGCGATGTAGATGCTGTCCAGAGCGATCACGGGTGCCGCGAAGACCGGGGCAGGCGGGGAGACCTCCTCCGTATGGGCGATCTGCCCCGTGTCCGCGGACAGGCAGCAGACGGCCCCGCGATGGTCAGCTACGACGACGTGTGTCCCGGTCGCGGCCACCGGCGCCGTCGCCCGACGGGTGTCCTCCGGCCCTGCCAGCACAGTCCGCCAGAGGGCGCGACAGCTCCCGCCATCGACGGAGAATGCCGCCACGACCCAGCCTTCGCCATCGCACGCCATGGCGTACAGACGATCACCCACGACGGCAGGTGTGGACGCGACCGTCATCCCCAGACTGTGGCGCTGCAGGACGCCTCCACGGACCGCATTCAGGATCAGCGCGTCTCCGTCGGCCGTGCACACAAGCACCTGACGCTCGGGGAGGAACACAGCGCCTACCAAGAGGCGCCGCAAATCCTCACGCCAGAGCGGCGCACCGGTGTACTGGTCGACGGCCTGGACCCGCCCCTCCTGGGTAAGTACGAGGGTGACCCCGAAGCCCACAATGAGCCCCGGGAGCGGACACCCGACGCCCAGGTCGCCGTCCGGATAGCGCCACACAGCTCCCGCCGGTTTCGGCACGGCCACCCGTACATCGGCGCACCGCTCGGGCCCGCCCTGAAGTGCGGGCCAGTCGTATGGAGCCGGCTCGGGCAACGCCGCACCACAGCGGCGGCAGAACGACGCCTGCAATCGATTGCGCGTGCCGCACTCCGGGCAAGCGGAAGACCGCTGGCGGCAGGTCTGACAGAGCGTGGACCCCTGACTGAGCACCCCCGGACACGGAGAGCCGTCGGGACAGTGAGGGCATGCCGGGACTTCAGGAACAGGCTGGTCAGACACCGCCCTCGTCGGTCTCCTCCTGAACCGCGAACATGACGACCGCACCGGAGATGCACCCGCCGAACAGGAGATTCGCGCGGGAGGCGGCCGCAATGGACGTCATCTCCCCGCTGTCGCCGTGGTGGTCATGCGGTGTGAGACCGTCTCTGCCGACCTGCCACAGGGCCATGCCGCCACGGCCGACCGACGCCAGTGCCGAGTCCGCTCCGACGAACGCCACCGCGTCGGCGCAGTCCGTCGCCGCGTCGCCCCGGCGGCCACGAGATGCCGCATCCCACACGCGCACATGCCCATCCGTGCAGGCCGCAGCGAACCAAGCCCCGTTGGCCGAGAACGCGATCGATGCAGCCTCGCCCCGGGGGGAAAGGAACCCCTGGTCCACACTACCCGAGAGGACATCCCACAGCCCAATGTCGGTGGCATGTCGGCTCGAACGGGCCAGACGGCGCGAGTCCGGCGCAAAGGCCACCGCGCGCGACCAGGCATGGTGCGACAGCTCTGCCACACGCTGCTGAGTGCCCACATGCCAGACGACGACTGGGTTCGCGCATCCGCCCACGGCCAGATAGTCACCGTTGACACTGAACGCGCACGTCCCGCCCCAGGGCACCTCATCGGGGAGCGTCGCCAGCAGCGCCCCAGTATCGGTCGCGTGCAAGTGGACGCGGCTGTCCCCGCCGGCACAAGCCAGTAGATCACCGGCGGGAGACAGGGCAAGGGCCACCAGTGGGCCGGCGGCATGAGCAGCCATCGCGATGGGCTGCGGGTCAGCCAGACGCCGAATCCGGATGGACCCATTGATGTCCGCTGACGCGATCACCTGGCCGTCGGCGCTGGCGACAAGAGCACACACGGGCACCTCATGCTGCAAGACGAGCTGCGGCATTCCCAGCGTCCGATGCACTCGCGGCACACCGAAATCCTGCGGCACGCGCTCCGGGCGCTCGGCGCCCAGCAGAGGCACCGGGCCGGTCCGCAACCCGCCATGCTCAGTGTCACACAAGGCGCACCCCGGCTTGGCACAGCCGTACAAACGAATCCAGCAGAACTGGTGGACGGCCTCGCGGCACCCCGGACACCGCACCACCAGCCGGCCGTCCTTGTAGGGCTTGTGACAGGCGGGGCAGACAGCGCCCGAGTCCTCGACCAGGGGCGAGTTGCGCTTGAGCCGGATGGACTCGACCACGAACGGCACATCGCCCGCGTCCGACCCGGCGCCGCCCGGGTAGTCGCCTGCCTGCTCGTCGCGCGTAGCCAGCAGCGCGGGGAGTCCTACGATGCGCCGCGCCCCCGGCCGGGGCGGGATGAGCGCGCAGTCCTCACGCCCGCAGCCCTGGTTGCTCTGCCACGCTGACAGCAGGGCCGGCGAGTGACACTCCGGACACAGCACGACCTCATCGCCCGCCGAGAGCGTCCGGCCGGTGACGGAGCACGCTGCCAGAGCGTTGCCGACCAGCGAAGACCCTTGGGCGATACGGATGGGCGCCACCTCGCCGGATGGCACAGAAGCGGCGGCCTCCTCGGCAGGCTCGAAGTCCTGCGGCGCCGCGTTTCGCGACGGGCCGATCCTCGGCAATGGAGTCGCACGCGCCGTGCCCAGCGACGGCGGCTCCAACGCGCAGCGTTGCACGGGGCACCCGTCGTTCGCTACCCAGCAGTCGACATGCGTGAACGTGAAGCAAGATGGACAACGAACGGCCTTGGCGCCGCCCCCGAACGAGTCGCCACACACCAGACACCGGATGTCGCCCTGAACGAGAGGCGCGCTCGCCGAGAGCGCGATGGGGATGAGTGTGCCCGGCTCCCCGGGTCGCGTGCCGGGCGCGAACGTGACGCCCGGCTCCATGGGCACGTCGATGCCCATGGGCTCGATGAGGTCGACAGTGGCCGGGGCGGTATCGAAGTCGCCCGGCTCCTCGTCCCGCGTGGTGCCGATGACAGGCAACGGCTCCGTGCGTGTGGCCCCCGCCGGGGCCAGCGCACAGCCCAGCGAGGTGCACCCGTCGTTGTGGCTCCAGCAGTTCAGGTGCGTGATCGCCTGGCACCGCGGGCACCGTACCACCTCCTCGTGGGCTTTGAACGGGAGATGGCACACTCCGCACTCGGCCAGGTTCATACCGTAGAGCAAGGGCGAGGGCGCGCCCAGGCGCACCGGCGTCATGGTGCCCGGATCCCCGATCACGGCCCCGGGTGTGAAGAGACCGTCGGAGGCCCCCCCGCCCGCCGGCACATCCTCGAAGCCGAGCAGGCTGGCGGACGGCGGCGCAGCACCGACCTGCGCCGACAGCGCGTCGATGTCGAACGTGCCCACCTGCACCGGGCCCGGTACATCCTGGCCGCTGCCCGGCGTGCCGGCGTCCTGCTGCATGCTGCGCAGGAATGACTCCGGGCTGTCGGGGTCGTCCTGGTTGAAGTCGGGATCGTCTCCCCCATCGATCGAGATCAGCTTGTCATCGTCGAAAAAGGACATCAGCGCGCCTCCCCGTTACTGACGGGCCTCCGGGCCTGACCAGGCATCCAACAACAATCACTCCTCCCCACGCCAAGACAACGGTCGGAGCGACTGCGATCTGATGCCCGACGCGACGCCCCTACCGGGCTTCGCGCCTCCCCTGGGCCGCCTCATCGCGGCGACTCCCAGGGTCACGGACACTCATACTTTCTGCGCCCCGCGCGGGCTGTCCTTCACCATCGCGGGTCTCCCGGGTTTGGCCGGCGCAGGAGTTCGCACCGCGAGGCGGAAATCAACCTTGCCGCTTGGTGCGGATCCCATTGCGGGGGGTCCCAGGTTGCCTTCGACATCCCGTGCATGGACCGACGAACACCTGCTCCCACACGAGAGCGCAGCTCATGAGCTGTGGGAGGACTCCGGGGACGCCTGGTTGCGGGCTCCGGGGCGAGAGCGATCGACACTCCGCACCATCGCCGGAGTGATCCTGATCATGTTCGGTGCCTACGGCGGCCAGATGACCCTTCTTGCAGGGATGTCGGTCGTCCTCACATCCGCCTTCGGCGGGCCAAGGTCCGCCGTGCTCGCCCCCCTGTTCTCAACGATTGCCGGCGGCGTATTCGCCGCCGCGTGCCTGTACGCGGGGATCAAGATGGTCTCAGGGAGACCCGCGTACGTGCGTCGATAGGCGGTCTCTCCCCGTGCGGAACGTCTGTCGCGTCCGTGTTGTTGGCCTTCCTGTGGGGTGCGACCTACCAGTGCGCGATAGGGCGACCCGTATGAGAGGAGTCTCTGGGTATGAGACATTACGCGATGGTCGTCGGCCTGCTCGCGGCACTGCTGGCGGTCGCCTCCGGCTGCAAGTCCGGAGGGGGACAGAACGCCAGTGAGCCAACTCCGGCCGCACGACAGGCGCCCGCGGCACGACCGCATGCCGAGGCCGCGGCGAAGACTGAGCCGGCGAGTCAGGAGCCCGTTGCTGCGGCTGACGTCGCCGCGACTCCCATCGCATGGGAGACGGACCTGGACGCGGGCCTGCAGCGGGCCAAGACCGAAGGCAAGCCGCTCATGGTCGACTTCTACGCCGACTGGTGCGTCTTCTGCCATAGGCTCGATGATGAGACCTACTCCGACGCCGAGGTCCAGAGGGAGGCTGCGCGGTTCGTCTGTGTGAAGGTCGACACAGAGGCGCGCTCGGACCTCAAGACGAAGTACGGGATACAGGGGCTGCCCACTGTGGTGCTCCTTGCGAGCGATGGCCACGAGGTGCACCGGATAAAGGGCTACCTCCCTCCCGGGGAGTTCATCCGCGAGATCGAGAAGGGCCCCGGCAGTTAGCCCGCGGGCCCGGTTGGGGTACCGAGATCATGAGACCTCGGCGACTGGCTGCCGCGCGTGGCCTGCCTGTGGCGCTATGCACCATCGCTGCGCTCTGGAGCGTCTACGGCCAGGAGACGCCCTCGCGTGACGGACTGGTGACCCTGCGCTACAACCGGGCGGAGGGTACCATCGTCGCGGCGGATGTCACCTCGACGGAGAACGGGGTGGTGCAGGGCAACGTCACGCAGGACACCGAGGCGAAGCTCGTCGTCCTCGAGCGTACGCGCGATGTCAGCGCAGATGCCGCTACGCTGGACGAGTTCACCCTCGGTGCTCATATCCGCGTGACCGTGAACGGCCAACCGATGGTGGGTACGGACAGCGGCCTGGACATCGACCTCGGGGAGATGGACCCGCGGTGGCGGTGCGAAACGCGCCGCGAGACGCCCCGAGGCGAAGTGACTGAGGCTGTCGACCTCCCGACGGATGAACCGCTCATCCAGGTCATCCGTCCCCTCGAACGGATGGGATCGATTCTGCCCCCGGACCCGGTGTCCGTCGGCGACTCGTGGACGTTGGAGCACAAGCCTCAGCTCGACTTCGGTCAGGTCTCTGCGACCACCGCGTGGCGCCTCGACCGTGTCGAGAACCTGGACGGCCGCCGCGTCGCCATCCTCACCAGCGACTCCGAGGCGACGCTGGCGGACCTCGCCGTGCCGGAGAAGCGCTTCACCCGCGAGATCGGCGGGCAGCAGGTCGATGTGCGCGTCGAGGAATACATCGTTCGCCTCGAAGCGCACTATCAGACCACCATGCGCCTCGACATCGAGGCCGGTGCGCCCCTGGATGTCGCAGGGACCAGCACCGCCGAGCTTGATGTCACCCAGAAGGTCACTGTGGGAGGGCAGGTGGTGGCCGAGCACGGTGCGCCCATGCACCTCACGCGCGAGGGCACGTCGACGATCACGTTCCGACCGCCGACCGACGAGGAACTGGTCCTCGCCTTGCCGGTCGCTCTCGCCGCGTCCGTGGAGCGGAAGGACCTGACACTGCTTCGCACGGTAGTGGCTCCCGAGTTCCAGCTTGTCGGCGAGGGAGGAGTGGATGCGCTCGAGGCCATGCTCGAGCCGGTCTTCGCGAAGAACGAGCGGCTGGACTCCACCCTCGCCAACGTGAGCGCGAAGACCGACGGTGTGACCGGGTCGGTGGCGTTCATGCTCACCGTCAAAGGTGGGCTGAACGCGGAATCGATGGCTCCCGTCTACGAGCGCCCAGTTACCCTCCGAGCGCGGAAGGGCGGCGATACGTGGCTCATCGTGGGTATGGACCAGCAGTAGGGTGCCGACGTGTGTTCACTTCGCGCCGGGTGATCGGAGACGCGCTGGGAACGGTCGGCCGCCGGCCCAGGAGCGCCCGGCCCGGCCGGCGGCGGCGGCCATGTGCCGAGACCGCGGGGGGCGACAACCACGTAGCATCACGGAACGTCTCTACCTTCGTGGAAGAACACAGAGTAGGGGGACCGAGCCCGATGGGTGTTCCACGAGCGTATGATCCCAACACTGGCCTGCTGCGGGGGGAGTAAGCATGGCTCAAGTGCACCGCAAGCGGCTGGGTGACGCACTGGTTGAGAGGCGTCTCGTCACGCCCGACCAGCTCACAGATGGCCTCAAGCGCCACAGGATCACCGGCGAGCGTCTTGGCGAGGCCCTGGTGTGCCTGGGACACGTCTCGCGATGCGACCTGTGGGTGATACTGGGCGCGCCGTGGGTGACGCTTGAGTCTGTGCAGATTGATCCCGACTGCGTGAAGCTGTTCCCCCGCGCCTTGCTGCGGAAGTGGCAGGCCGTGCCGGTCCAGCTTGCAGCCGATGGCACGCTGCTCGTGGCCATGGCGGACCCGCTCAACTTGGTCCATACGGATGAGATGTGGCGCACGTGCCGCCTCACCATCCGAGCCTGCGCCGCCGCTCCATCCGAGATCGCCAAACTCCTCGCCCGTCTCGATCGGCTGGCCGAAACCATAGCCACACCCGTCGAGACATCCGGCTTCCCTCGTCCGTCCGACCTCGGCGCTACGCGAGCGGCGGACCGCAGGGCATGCGAGTTCTGCGGGCGCGCCGTTGAACCGGGTGAGGGCGGGGTGGTATCATCGAGCGGGCTTTCGGGGGCCTGGTGCCTGGCCGTCGAACTCGAAGGTGTCTCGCATCTCTCGCGCCACTCCATCATGGCCGACTGGATGGCTCGCGGCGGTGAATCGCGCCGGATCTGCTCCGCGTGCCAGACCCGTCTCTTGGAGGCGGAGCGCCACCGGTGCTCCACCTGCGGGCGTCCCACCCACATCGGCGAGGGGTCGGTCATCGTCGAGCTTGGTCGCGCCAAGCTCACGGCCGTCCGCGACGAGATGGAGATGCGTCGACGCAAGTGCCTCACGTGCGGCAGGGAGGTATGCTTGCGGTGTGCGTTGCGCCACGGAACCGCCTCCGGCGCCGAGAGCCCGCTGTGCCCCACATGCAGCGAGCCGGCCGAGTCGCCGGCCGCCGTGGCTGGCTGAGGCCGCTCGACCCCGTGGCGGGCCGAGCCGGCCCGGTATTACCGGCACGAGGCGGACATCCGGCCGGGAGCGGGAGAGCGGAATGGACACAGTCTCGATCGTCCGGGCCGTGGCACGCCATGTCTGCGGCACGGCCCCCCGTGAGTGCGTGTTCTCATCCCGGGTCCGCATCGCCCGCAACATCCGCGCCACGCCCTTCCCCCACCGCGGGGACGAAGGGGCCCTCCGAGGCCCATTAGCTGTCGCCATAGCGGCGATGGAGGGGCTCAACAAGGCGGGTGGCGGGTTCGAGCTGGTCGACCTTGCCAGGCTGCCGACGCTCGAGAAGGAAGCCCTCGTCGAGTGCCACCTCATCTCACGTGACCTGCTACTCGCTGAGCGAGTGTCCGCACTCGTCGTTTCGAAGAAGTCGGGGGCGAGCATCCTCGTCAATGAGGAGGACCACTTCCGCATCCAGGTCCTCAGCGGAGGGCTCAGGCTGAAGCGGGCCCTGGCTCTCGCCAAACGGATCGAGAGGGAGCTGGACCAACACACCACATTCGCCAAGCATGACGGCCTCGGCTTCCTCACCGCATGCCCCACGAACGTGGGCACCGGCCTTCGGGCCTCGGTGATGCTCCAGCTCCCAGCCCTGTTCTTCGCGCGCCGGTTGGAGACGTGCCTGCAGCGGCGGGTGGGGCGGGCCTTGGCGGTGCGCGGCATCTACGGCGAGGGGTCCGGACCCCTTGCCTGTCTGCTCCAGATCAGCAACCAGACCACGGCGGGCATGGACGAGGCCGAGGCACTCGCCCAGGTGACCAAGGCCGCTCAGGACATCAGCCGCGACGAGCAGCGCGCGCGCGCAAGCATCCAGGAGCGCTTCGCGTGGGATGTCGAGGACCTGGTCTACCGCGCAGCAGCGACCCTGACAGCCGCGCGGAGCATCAACTCGGGGGAAGCCATGGACCGGCTGTCCCAAGTGCGGCTGGGGATCGACCTCGGGCTGTTGGACGGCGTCGACCGGCGGATCGTCGACCAGTTGATGATCTTCATCCGGCCGGCCTCGCTGCAGGTGCTCGTCGGTGAGCCCATGGCGCCCCGCGAGCGCGACATGCGCCGAGCGAAGCTGATCCGCGAGCACCTCCAGGGCCTCATCGAGGTACCGTGACCCGGGAGAGGAGGCAGTGTTGGCAGACGATGTTCTGACCGAGGTCGCCGGAGCCTGCCGCCTCCGCGAGGGGCCTGAGGGCGTGCGGTCGCTGCTCAGAGCCGTACACGAGCACGGGCGCATCGCTCTGCGCGATGCCGCTGTGGAGATAGGTCTACCCGTTCCCGTGGCTGCGGCGGTGCGCCGCGAGCTAGAGAAGCGGGGTCTACTGGCCCGGCAGGCAGGTATGACGCTGACGGACCTCGGGGCGGCTTACGTCCAGGGGGAGTTGGCATTCGGCGAGTCCGGCGAGCTGGTCTGCCCGGTCTGCGAGGGCCGGCACATCGTCCTCGGGCCGACCGAGGAGGCCCTGATCGGGCGGGTCCGGAAGCTGTTCGCCGCACGCCCCGAGGCGGATGTGACGCTCGACCAGTCCCACAACACGGCCGAGTCCGCCGTTCGCCGCTTGGCGTTCATGGCCCACAAGGGTGCGATCGCCGGGCGGGCCCTGGTGTTCCTCGGGGACGACGATCTCATGTCCGTCACAGTGGCCGTGGGAGCGCGCCAGCTCAGGCTGGGCCTCCCAAAGCGCGTGTGCGCGGTTGACGTCGACGACCGATTACTCGCCGCGATCTTCGAGGTCTCCCGTACCGAGGGCCTCGGCATCGAGTGCATCCGCCATGACCTCCGCTGCCCGTTGCCGGGAAACCTGCACGGCGCATTCGACGTGTTCTTCACCGATCCGCCCTACACTCTCGACGGGGCGACTCTGTTCGCCTCGCGCGGGGCGGAGGCCCTGTGTGACGAGCCGATGAAGCAGGGCTTCCTCTCCTTCGCTCGCAAGGACCCCTGCACACTGGCGGAGCTCCACGTGCGCCTGGGGCAGATGGGCTTCGCGGTCTCGCAGGTCATACCGAGCTTCACCGACTACGAGGGCGCGGCGATCCTCGGAGGCACCAGCGAGATGATCCACCTCGCCTCCTCGGGACGGACCAAACCCTACTTCGCGCACCCGTTGGCCTCACCGATCTACACGGCCGACAGTCCTGATCGTGTCGGGCGGCGCGGCGGCCCGGCGGCATCCCGCCGCAGCCGGGGCAAAGGGGGGCCGGAGTGACTCGTCGCCACGTGGTCGCCGATCTCTGGGTGCGCGATGCCGGCGTGCTCCGCTACCAGGAGCCGCTCCGCTCCGTCCTGCGGCAGGCCATCACGGGCGCCGGCGCGACGATACTGGGCGAGCGGTTCCACCAGTTTCGTCCGGTCGGGTTCTCCGGCTGCTATCTCCTCGCCGAGTCACACGTCTCTGTGCACTCATTCGTGGAGGAGGGGCTGTTGTCGCTGGATGTGTTCACCTGCGGCGACGTGGATGTGATGGCGATCATCGAGGCCTGCCGCGCGTTCCTGTCTCCCTGTGAGGAGCGTGTCTGCGATGTCCCCCGCGGATGAGCGCGTAGCGGAGACTGCCGCGCTCGGCCTGCTGCCCCTCGAGGCGCCCACGGCGGCGCAGTTCTCCTCGGCCGTCGCCACCCACGGCAAGGATCCGTGGTATTACTACACGCCATTCCTCATCGGACTGGCTCGCGCAGAGGGGAGGCAAGTGCTGTGCGGTCGGATCGAGGGGGCCTTCGTGCTCCTACTGCTTCGCGCGGCCCGCGGACGCGAGGTGTGCGACCTCATTCTTCCGCCCCTGCCGCTGTCGCGAGCCTCGTTCCGCGCCGCCATGGACTGTGCTCGTAAGCTCATGCCCGGCGCCCCCGGACGCATTCTGTGGTGCGATGAAGCGGACATGCGGGAACTGGCCGACTGGGGGGTAGGACCGGCGGCGCAGCAGCCGCCCGACCTCATCTACGACCCGAATGCCGTCTCCTCTCTGGCCGGGGGCGCCCTCCGCGATGTGCGCAAGCGCGTACACCGGGTCCTCCGCGAGCACTCCATCGCCCTCCGCCGGCCGGGGGCTCAGGATCTGCCCGCATGCCTTGGTCTTCTCCAAGCATGGTTCGAGGCTCGCGATGCCGTCATCCGCCCGATCGGCGATATGGGCTACACGCGGGGCGCGCTCTCTCTGCTGGGCGAGGCACGGCCGCCGGAGTGGGATGCGATGCTCTACGAGGTCGACGGTCGGGTGGCGGCACTCTCGGTGGGGGGAGCGATCCGGCCGGGGCGGATGTGCTTCTTCGCCCTCAAAGCCGACCCCGCCATCCCGGGGCTCTCCACGTTCGCACGCTGGGAGACCCTCTACCGCTGGGCCGGATTGGGGACGGTGAATGACGGCAGCGCCCTGGGCCGTGGGGGGCTGCTACAGCACAAGCGCAAGTTCCGCCCCGTGGCAGAGCTGCCCGTATGGCAGATCAGCCTGGCGGGAACATCCCGCGCTCGATGAGCTCACAGAGGATATGCCCGGCAGTGATGTGCACCTCCTGAACGCGCGGCGTCTCGCGACAGGGCACAGCGAAGAGGATGTCCGACCACTCGGCCATCGCGCCTCCACCATCACCGGTGAACGCGATACAGAAGGCCCCCCTGGACCGAGCAACCTTCAGTGCGGCCACGACGTTCGGGGAGTTACCGGAGGTGGAGAGCCCGATGAGCACATCGTCGGGCCCGGCGAGCGCCTCGAGAGGACGGCTGAACACCGCATCGAAAGCGTAGTCATTGCCGATCGCTGTGAGGGTGCTGACATTGCAGTTCAGGCACACAGCCCTCAGTGGCGGCCGGTCATAGGCGAATCGCCCCTCCAGCTCGCCGGCGAGGTGCTGCGCATCGGCCGCACTACCGCCGTTCCCGCACAGGAACACGGTACCCCCGCGCCGCAGCCGTTCGCACACGACTGCCACAGCTTGGAGGACAAGGGGCGCGAACCCTTCGCGAACGGCCAGCTTCAGCTCGGCGCTGGCCCGGAACCGCTCGAGGACGGTATCCCGCATGGTCAAGACCCCGGCTTCAACGTGTGAAGCACCTCGCCCAGGTCCCACTGGGCGCCGTTGAGCAGGGAGGCAGGGGCGGCGATGTCGTGGGTCACCGGCGTGATGGAGATCCTACCTTCGGCCACGGCCGCGACGTCCGTGCCCGGCTGTTCCGCGAAGTCCACCGGGCCGCCCGTCATCTCGAGCAGGATCTCGGTCTCCGATATGTCCGTCCGGTGGAAGTTCAGGTCATAGCAACGAATGCCCGGCCGCGTGATGGCGACGCCGCGGATCTCCCCCGGTGGCAGGCTCGGGACATTGACATTGAGGAACGCACAGCCCGTGGCACGCGTGATCACTTCCGGCAGACGCCCCGACAGCATCAGTTTCACCAGGGCGCGGCTCACCAGCCCGGCCGCCACATAGGCGGTTTCGCCGGTCTCCGGGTGCGGCGCGGCCGAAATCGCGATGGCGGGCACGCCCTGGATCGCGGCCTCCATCGCCGCGCAGACCGTCCCGGAGTAGGTCAGGTCCTCGCCCATGTTGGCCCCGTCGTTGATCCCGGACACGACCAGGTCCGGGCGACGCCAAAGCGAAGCGTGGATACCCACCGTCGCGCAGTCCGCCGGGGTCCCGGAGCATGCGTAGACTACGAACCCGTTGAACGAGTCGTGCCGCCAGACCCGTAGCGAGCTGCGTAGCGTGATCGAATGCCCCACGGCGCTCCGCTGGGCATCCGGAGCCACGGTGACGACCTCGGCGAGAGGCGCCAGCGCCTCTCGCAGGGCCACGAGTCCCCGAGCCGCGACGCCGTCATCGTTCGTGATGAGTATCAGAGGCCGACCCACGTCAACGCCACCCCTACACTTCCTGCGCCCTGCGAATCTCGCGAATCCGGAGCTGGGGAGACAGCGTCCCCTGCCACTCGTTCGCCTCCACGCAGAAGCTGATATCAACTCTATCGCCAAGCTGCAAGCGCTCGGCCATCTCCCCCAGACCGAACGCAATGCCCTCGACAAGGCGCGCCGTACGACCCGAGAGGCGCAGCTTGAGATGCGAGCCATCCCCCACGCGGCGCATCTGCTCGACCTTCGCCCCCCGACACCCGAACGTCGGCTCGGGATTGCCGGTTCCGAACGGCATCAGTTTGGCCAGTTCGTTGCAGAGAGCCAGGTCCACGTCCTCCGGCTCCAGAACCTGGTCCAGCCAGACAATCGGCGTCAGCAGCTCGGCGTCCATGCTCTCGTGCGCGTAAGCATTGATCGCTTCACGGAACTCGTCGAGCTTGGACAGGGGCAACTCCACGCCGGCAGCCATGGCGTGCCCGCCGTACCGAGTCAGCAACCCTCGGACCGCATATAGCGCCTGCGATATATCGAATCCTTCCACAGAGCGGCACGACCCGCGCGCGATGCCCTCATCCTCGCACAGCACGAACGTCGGCCGGTACGCCCGCTCCCGCACCCTGGCGGCCACGATGCCCACGACACCCGGATGCCACCCCGGATCGCTGAGCACCAGCACACGGTCGCGGTCGAGATCCACCTCGCGTTCCACCATCTCGATGGCCTGCTGAACGATACGGGCTTCCTCGGCGCGCCGGTCCTGGTTCGCGGCATCCAGCTCCTCGGCCAGCCGGTCGGTCTCGGTCCGGTCGGCGGACAGGAGGAGCCGCAGGGCCCGCTCGGCGGTGTCCATCCGCCCGGTCGCATTGAGGCGCGGCCCCAGTGCGAAGCCCACGGCGAAGGGGTCGAGCGGTTTGCCCTCATACCCGGCGACACGGATGAGAGATCGCAGACCCGTCTTGCGCGTGTGCCGCAGGCAGTCGAGGCCGTAGCGAGTCAGCACGCGGTTCTCGCCCAGCACCGGCACGACATCGGCCACCGTCCCCAGGGCCACCAGATCGAGATACCCACGGATGAACCCGGCCTTCGCCAGACCACGCGCATCGACCACGGCCTCGGCCAGCTTGAAGGCGACCGCCACACCGGCGAGATCGCGGAACGGGTATGCGGAGTCGGCGCGCTTCGGGTTCACCACCGCCAGCGCCGGTGGGAGCGACTCACCTGGTTCATGGTGGTCGGTGACGATCGTCTCCATCGAGAGATCGTTCGCGCGGGCGATGATCTCGGTGTCGCGGACGCCGCAGTCAACGGTGATGAGCAGCCGGATCCCATCGGCCGCCGCCTGCTCGACGGCGGGCATGTTCAGGCCGTAGCCCTCCTCCAGACGATGCGGGATGTAGTTCGCCACATCGGCCGAGAGGCGTCGCAGGAAGTCGGTCAGCAGCGCAGTGCCCGCCAGGCCGTCCACATCGTAATCGCCGTAGATGAGTACCGGCTCCCTGTCGTCCACCGCCCGGCAGACGCGCTCGACAGCGGCCCCCATGTCTGGCAGGAGCATCGGGTCGTACAGCGTGTCCAGCGAGCAGGAAAGGAAGGCCTCCGCCTCGGCCGCGGTGCGGATGCCGCGGTTGATGAGCACACGGGCGACGACGGGGTGCAGGTGGGCCGTGGCCGCCAACTCCTGCACCGCGGCATCGTCGCAGCGGCGCAGGCGCCACTCGCGGGCGGTTCTCATTCTCGTCAGGGACGTAGTCATCCTGTGAAGTGTAACCGCTCGCACCCTCAGGCGGAGGGAAACGCTACCGTATAATACCGGCGAAGCCATCCTGGCGATGGGAGTGGGGCTTGTGAGGCAGGCAATGACGATGCTGGTACTGCTCGTCACCTTGGGTCACTGTGGCGTGGCGCAGGAAGCCGACGTGAACGCCGACGCCATTCGGGCGCGCTACGCACAGGCGGCATCCGCTATGGCCGGCGGCAACGTGGATTCCTTCCTCGCCATCTACGCCGATGACTACCTGGGCCCGAGAGGAGCAACCGCGGCATCGATGCGCGATCAGGTCAGCGGATGGGTATCGGACGGGGCCGACCGCTCCGTCGAGTACGCGGTCGACGAGATCCACGCGAACGAGCACCACGCCATCGCATCGGTCACGGAGACGCTAAGGTTCTTCAGCGCGAAGGTCGCCCTGCCCGTGGAGCGCACCGACAGGCTGCTCCACCGCTGGCAACGGATCGGCGACGAGTGGAAGCTCGTCCGAGCGACGATGCTCGACGAGCCGGGGAGAGCCTTGCTCAACGGAGATGCCTTCTCTGATCCCGTCTATGGCTTCTCGGCACGGCTGCCCGAAGACTGGTACCGTTACGTCTGCTCGATCCGCAACGGGCGGCAGGTGTCACTCGTCTCGCCGGACCTGACGGTCGACCTCGACATCATGGGCCTGAAGCTCGACGACCGGCTGAACCCGCAGTTCATCGCTCTCGTTGGCGCTCAGGCGATGCGGAAGACGGTGCCGGGCTACGAGCTTGAGGGCCTGGCCGAGTCCTCGCTCGGAGACGTGGCGGGCGTTCGCTCGACCGCGCACTACACGCGGGGCGGTCTGCCCGTTCTCGCGCAGGCCACGATCGCCACCGAGGGGCGCCAGGTGTTCAGCGTCGGCGTAACGGCTTGCCCGCCCGACGCCCTGGACCACAATGCGCCGGGCGTGGGCGTGGTGCTCCACGACTTCGTGGCCGAGACCACGACCGAACCGCCGGGCCCGCCGGAGCGGGGGACACTGCAGGGCCGGGTGTTCGAGTGTCGCCCGCTCGGGTTGCGGTTCGAGGTACCCGTGGGCTGGAGCGCCGCCCTCGGGACGATGTGGGACACTGAGCTGCACGCTTGGTCGGACGACGGCCAGAGCCGGATCGTTGTGGGGTGCCGACGGCTGCCCGAGAGCGCATCGGGGACTGGTGCGGCCGAGGGCCTGCTGCTGTCGCTGGACGAGGCCGCCATGCGCCACGCGGCCGCAAGCAAGCAGCTCTCGATCTCCGATGTCCTTGTCGCAGGCCTGCCGGCGGTGCAGAGCACCTCGGAGCTGACATACGACGGCGTAACGCGGCACCGGACGCTCACCGTAGTGGTCGCCGGGGACGTAGCAGTGCTCATCGCCGCGGATGCCGTGCCCGCCGCATCCGTCGCCCAGCTCAAGTCGGTCATCGAGGCTGCCATCCAGGGCCTTCAGCTTGGGCCACCGGCTCCCTAGAGGGGACCTTCCATGCAGCGAGCCGATGTCCGCAGGTGGCTGATGGGCGACGACGCATTCGTCCGGAGCATTGGGCTGACGACGCGCGACGGCACGCTCTTCCGGGCTAAGGAGGCCAAGTTCGAGGAGATCGTCGGCCTCGTGGAGCAGGTCGTCGCTGTGACCCGCGAGCTGGGGGCACGACGAGCCGTGACCGTGCTCGACCTGGCGTGCGGCAAGTCGTACGCCTCCTTCGCGATCTACCACGTGCTCGCCCAATGCGTCGGCCGGCCGGTCCGCGTGGTCGGCGTCGACACGAACGAGCGGCTCATCGATCTCTGTCGCGCCACGGCCGCCCGTCACGAGATGGACATGGACTTCCATGCCTGCCGGTGCACGGACCTCGCGCTGGACGTGCGCCCCGACGTCGCCGTCTCGCTTCACGCCTGCGACACCGCGTCGGACGAAGCGCTCTTCGCCGCGGTACGCCTGCGGGCTCGGCGAACACTCGTGGTGCCCTGCTGCCACCGCGAGGTCAAACGGGGAATGGAGCACCACCCGCTGCGTCCCCTCACCCAGTTCGCAGTGTGCAAGGAGCGCCTCGCGGAGATGGCCACCGATGCCATGAGGGCGCTGCTGCTCCAAGCGGTGGGCTATGAGGTGGACATCGTGGAATTCGTGCCGCTGAGCGTCACCCCGAAGAACCTGATGATCCGCGGGAAGTGGCGCAACATGCGGGATGGGCGCGCCCTCGCCGACTATGTCGAGCTGCGCGACGCGCTTGGGGCCGGCCCGCTGCTCGAACATCTCCTGCGCCGGCACGGCTCACTGCCGCCGGTACTCGAAGATGACGGCTCCCGGCCGCTCGGCGATCTCGACGGGTAGGCCCTCCTCCATGGCCTCGCGCCCGGTGAGCTTCCGTGACCCACCACCGTCGAGGCTACGGAACGTGTAACGTGCGTCGCCCTCGAGCCCGTGTAACCGAAGGCGGACCACCTCGTACGCGCTGTCGGCCCGCCGGAACACCTGCACGATCCCCGAAGCCATGTCGGACCGGTCGAACTGCCACGCCTCCCAATCGTCCTCGACGACCGAGTACGGCATTAGCGGGTAGTAGTCGCCCAGGAGGTAGGGCGCTACACGACGCCATTCGGCGATCAGGTCGCGCAGCAGACCGTAGTCGAGGTCGTCCCGGCGCAGGTCTGGTCCGATGGTGAACCAGGGGGAGTAGCAGCTCCGGAGGAGGTAGGGGTCGTAGTCAATGAACCCCGTGCCGTAGTAGGGCATCCAAGATGCGATGCCGTAGGTGTGGCCCTGGTTCGCCGTGGGCTGGAGGATGTAGTCGCTCCTCAGCAGCGGCACCGCGCGCCGGAGGGTCTCCAGGTCATTGCGACGGCCGCCACTGGCGCAGGAGTCAATGAGCATCCCCGGGTGGCGGCGCAGCAGCTCATCGTAGAACGCCAGGTAACCCATGGCGTGCCGGATCTCCGTGATGCCCTGCCGGTCCTCGGAGTCGTTCGCGCGCCAGTAGGGCAGGGGATCGATGTTGTGGTCCTGCCGGTACAGGTCGATGCCCTGCTCGGTGAGCAGGCCGTCGATGTGGTCGGTCAACCAGGCGCGGGCCGCGGGGTCGCCCAGGTTGAGGAGCTTCGTTCCCCCGTCGGCGCCGAGGAGCCATTCCCGGTGGTTCTCATACAGCCACGAGCCCGGAGTCACGCGCTCCGGCTCGAACCAGACGAGCAGCTTCGTGTCGCGCTCGTGGACGTAGTCGCTGATGGCCCGTAGGCCGCCAGGGAACCGCTGTGTGTCGACCTCCCACGTGCCCGTGTCGACCCACGAGCCTTTGTTGGGGTACCAGCCCGCATCCATCCACCAGTAGTCGATGCGGATCCGCTCGTCCTCCAGCCGGCGGAGGAACCGTAGCTCGTCGTCATGGTTGCAGAGCAGGCCGGGGAAGTGATTCCCGCTCACGGCGGCGAGCATGGGCTCGATGGCCTTGCCGCCCGGCCGGGGAACGTTGTGAGCGAGCATCCACCGACGCCAGGTGTTCTGTGAGCGCAGGCGATCCTGCTTCCAGAACTGGAGAACGACGAGGGGGCTGCGGATCTCCTCACCCGGCTCGAGGCGAAGGTGGGTCAGTTCCATGCCCCCATGCACGCGGAGTGAGTTGCCCTCATCACGCGCGAACTCTGCGGCCCACTGCCCGGGCCAGCCGATGACGGCGATGGCGCCGCCGCCGGGCCACTCGATGTTGAAGTAGGGCAGGTCGCTGTTCGTCGGTCTCCCACCGGAGGTGGTGATGCGCTTCCGCTCCCCGGGGGCGAGGGTGTCGGCGAAGGGGCGATAGTCCTCCGGAGTGCAGGGGCTGCCTGTGTGATGGTGCAGCACGAACTCGGAGCCCGGCTCACGCGCGAACGCCGTGTCCAGCGCCTGCACGTCGGAGAGGATCGGTGTGTCCGCCGGGCCGTCGTTCCGGAACCAGAGCGTCCACTCCACGGTGGGGAAGTCGGCGTAGGCCACGGCGACGCAGCGGACTGCGAGCCCGGTCACCGGGTCGCGCCACCTGAGTGCGTGCTCCGTGCGCGAGCCATCCAGGCGGCGCGTTGTTCGGCTGATCGGCCATGTGGGCAACAGCTCCGCCGAGGGACGACCGCCGTACTGGAACGAGAATGGGAGATCGGGCGCGTAGGGCCACGGGCGGACATCGAAGAGCGGCATGTCCCCAAGTCGGGCCTCGGACCCGTCGGCCAGCTCGACGCGCGCGTCCGCCCAGTCGGCCTGATCGCAACTGAAGCCGTCGCCGCCATCGGAGATCGTGAGCGTCAGCTCCGTGGCGCTGTCGAGGTCCACGCTCACGTCTGCCGGGGGTATGCCCTCGCGAATGACCCCACTCATGCACCGCTCTTCACCGCCGACGGAGACACCGAAGACGACGCTGCCTCTGCCGCCCGAGGTCTGGTCATTCGTGTCCACACCGACGATCGCGGAGAACCTTCGGCCCGGACTCGGCAGGTGCACGACGATCTCGCTGTTCGCATGGCAGTAGAGCCCGCTCTTGTACTCGGTGCGGCCGATCCGTAGCGGCCGGCTGCCTCGCCCATTGGGCTGCACCACGCCGTAGTTGGCGCGCACCTCGAGCCCGAGACCAAGGGCCGGTGGCCCCGCTCCTCCCTCGAACTTGGCGCCGGCCCATTGCCGCGCTTCCGCCATCTCCTCGGGCAATGGCCCACCTCCGGCCGGAAGCCCAAGCATCGCCAGCATGAGCCCTGCAGTCGGCCCTATCATGGTCTCCTCCCTTTCTGCCTACACCTCGGTCAGCGGGGGTAACACCGGTTCAACCACGGAATACACGGAATGCACGGAAAGGGGAAGGGGGAATGAGGATCGGAGAACCGGGCGTATGCGCCAGATGACAGGCCAAAGGGAGGGCGGACGACTCGTCCGCCGCAGCGCGAAGCGATGGCGCGCCCGGCCTCTGGCGCGCACAGGCGTTGGACCGACCGGCGGGCCTGGCCGTCCACACTCCCACAGCCACACATCTCCTGTATCTGTTCAGACCTCATCTGACCGAACCGGTCCATCACCGGTTCCCCCCGGTCGCCCCAGGGGGCCCCAGGGCTCACCCACGAGCATTGCCTCAGTCGGCGACTGGCACACCAATGCGACTCGTTGGCTCGTCCCGCATCCAGCCAACCTGGTTGCTCTCAGTCTTGACGAGGTACATCCAGCCCGAAGGGTCGGGCAGGCCGCCCTCCTTCGGCATGGCGGCGACGACGAACACCTGCTCGCCAGAGCGCACCTCCGCGGCCACAGTGTCTCCATCCGGTGTCTCGTAGATCCGGAACGCTCTGCTACACGGCCCATCGACGCCCACCCAGTAGAGCGACGCGGGCACCAGCTCAAGGGTATGCTCACCGGTCAGGCGATACTCAAGGTGGATGTGCCAGAAGCCCCGCCAGGCAGTGACGTCCACTGTACCAAGGCCGCTGGGTCGGGCCCACCCCGATACCTTCCCCGTGCGATGGAGTTCGGTGCCGTTGAACCAGAAGTAGTACGACTCAAAGTCGTCGCTCGGGCCCTGCGTGTAGACCGCTACTTCTTTGTACCCGTCACCCCAGGCGATGTCTACCACCAGGAAGCCTTCCACCCGGCCGCCGACCCTGTCGGTGACGCTCGAACCCGAGACAGTGAGCGTGAACGCCCCCTCAAGGCGTTCCAGTGGCACCAATGAGATCGAGTCCAACTTGCCATCGCCGTTCAGGTCTTCCCGGGCGTTCATGACGTAAGTGGGGGGTTGTGCCGTCGCTGCGCCCACTGCGAGGCACACAGCCACGGCGGCCATGACTCCGACCTTCATGTGTACTCCCTCCCGCCAGACGAGTATGTGCTGACATTGCACGGCCCATGTGCCCGCGTTGTGGCCGCAGCCTGCCCTCGTTTCCCCCTTCCGTGTATTCCGTGTCTTCCGTGGTCATCGCCGATCCACTGCCGTTAGCGCCGCGTCGTCGTAGGTCACATGCCCCTCGTTGTAGGGAGCCGCGATGGTAGTGTCCAGGATGAACCGCACCATCGCCGTGGTCGGGCCGGTCGTGAACTCGAAGGCCAACTCGCGGTAGGGCCCGGCGTCGGTGATGCGGACTGCCGGGTGATCCACGAACACCTTCCCACACACCCCCAGCTCCTGGATCCGCAGCGATGCTGCATCGCCCGGGTGCGTGCCGAAGCCAGAGCCGTGCAGGTCCACCGCACGCACCCACACGGAGGCGCGGTACGTCTTCCTCGGCTCCACGGGCGCATCTTGGTACGCGAGCGTGTGGCCGTCGCGCTCGGCGTGGGTGCGCAGAGCTTCCTTCCCCGTCCGAATCTCGGGCAGCCCCCAGTCGGGGTGGATGGCGTAACCGGACTCTCCCCATAGGTACGCCTGGTCCGCGCAGAGGAAGAGGTGTTTCCAGCCCACCCCGTCGACCTCCTGGCCGAGGCGCCCGAGCGTGCTCGCGACGCCGTTCTCGAACCCAGGGTTCGAGAGTAGGTTGCCCTCGGCGTCGCCGGTGGGGCGATCGAGCCACACGGGTGTCGCACCTTCGCCACCACGCCCCGGCGCCAACTCGATGGCCTGGGCGATGGCCTCGCCGCCGAAGGCAGCACGGAACTGGACCGCGATGACACCATGCTCGGGAGACAGGCCGTTGAACACGAGGTCGCACGCACGCCCGACGCCACCGGCGGTGGCGGCGATGTCCAAGCCGACGACGGCATCCTTTCCGTTGATTCGGATGGTCAACGCGCGCTGAATGGCCTCAGTACGCCGCGTCTCCGCCAGCCGCACACGAGCGTGGTAGACCCCTGGCGCAACAGTGAAGTAGGCCGTGAAGAGGGGGGCGTGAATGCCGTAGCGGTACAGCTCCGGGTCGTCAGTGCCCTGCACCGCGCCGAGGCGCGGCTCGGTCCACCAGGCCTGCTTTACCGCGTCGGCGAGGTCCACGGAGCGGATGACCACCTCCGTCGCCGGGAGCCACTCGTGACCCGCAGCGTCCACGTAGGGCTGCCGCTTCGGGTAACCGAAGATCCACCGCTGCGGCTCGGCCGGCCCGCGCCCAGATCCCGAGTCTGCCGCCCCTTCGGCCGCCGACCATTCAGCGCCGTCGATGACCACGTCCTTGCCGGCGGACAGGGGGTTGCCCTCGCCGCGGACGACGATGCGAACGGTGTGCGTCCCATTAGGCAGGCCGTTCCGGTAGTAGAGCACCTGCTGGTAGCGGGTCTGGGGAAGCCAGGTGTCGATCCCGACGAGCTGCTTCTCCCCATCGAGGAGAACGTCCGCGCGTCCACCCATAGGACCATACCGGCCCAGCACGCGGACCTGGTTCCCCGTGAACCCGAGCGTCATCGTCGCCCCCGCAGCGGCGCTCCGGTGCGCGGTGCCGTTCGAGTCGCCCGCGCGACCAGAGGGGACCCACTCGCCCTCGTAGCTCAGCGCCGCATCTCCGGCGGCCTCGCTCGGGTCGCCATCGCCCGCGACCCGCACACTCGTCAAGCCGTCATGTCGGACCGTGACGAGGTAGTCCCCGTTCGGCTGAGCGTCCACCATGTACCCGTTCGCGCGAAGGTCGGGCCGGAGCGGCAGGCGCGCGCCGTCAGCCGCGACGGACTCGGGCCGGAACGCCAGGCGAAGCACCTCCTGAGTACCCGCGGGCGCGTCGAAAGTCTCGTAGTCCACCCGGCCGTCGGCGTAGGCCACGTTGCGGACAACCGCCGTGCTTCGCATGATGTGGTTCTCGCGGCCGGCGCCGAACACATCGGGCAGCCAGGCCATCGCGCCGAGGACATGCTTGAGCGCCATTGGGTGGGCGATCTTGAACCACGCGCCGGCGACGATGAAGCCGCCGTCAATGTTGTCCTCGACGACACCGGTCTCATGGATGTCGTAGGTGGCGAGGGTCATCTGCCGTCGGGCCATCTCCCGCGCCCACTCAGAGCCGGCTCGCGCGGCATACTCGCCATAGACCATCGCCAGCTCCATGGGGCCGTACCACAGGCTTCGGCCGCAGCACCCGGAGGACTCCGGATACGCCCACGCGCCGGAGTAGACGTCGCCATTCGAGCTCGGCGCGACACTCGTGCGGTTGAGGAAGAGGGTGAGGATGTTCCGGCAGTCGGCGCGCCAGTTCGGGAACTCGTCAGGATGCTTCATCAGGTAGCGCACGACGAACTCGGTGACGTTCTCCGCCTGAACGGGGTCCTCCCAGTCCCAGTAGTTCCGGCCGAAGGTGTCGTCCGAGGTCCACCGGGGCAGCACGCTGTCGCGCAGGTAGGCGATCCCATCCGCCCGGGCCGCAAGCAACGCATTCGCCTCACCGCGGTGGCCGAGCCGGATCAGCTCATCGAAGAACTCGATGATGAAGACGACGCCACCGGTCTGGATGTCGCCCCAGGGCACGTCCTCGGGATTGGCATACCGCCCCCACGGCGCCCCACTGCCGCGCGACCGCTTCTCCGCGAGCAAGTCGCCCCAGTGGCGAGCCGCCTCGAGCCAACGGGTCTCCCCCGTGACCTGGTAGGCACGCAGCAGGCCGATCCCCGCCTCAGCCACGATGTCGAGCTGGATGAACCCATGGGGATCGGGCCGGCCGTAGGGCTTACCCTTGTTCGGCACGCTGATGAGGATGCCCGGCCAGGGGTGGTCCGGCGGCGTTAGGCAGCACTCGACCAGGTAGTCCGCCGTGGCGTAGAGCTGGGCGATGGCCGCCGCATCGCCGGAGTAGCGGTAGTAGTCCGCCAGGCCGGAGAGCAGGTACGCCGCGCGCTGGCCCAGGTCGCCGTTCTCCCAGTCACCGATCTTCGGGATGGTGATGACGCCCTCAGGGCTGATCTGCCAGGCGCCGCTCGGCACATACTCGGGCGCCGGCCGCGCGGCCTCACTCCAACCGCACCATGGGTAGCGCTTCAGCGTCTCCGCCGCGATTCGCACCCGAAGGTCGCACTGCCCGTTCTGCCGGGAGTACCAGGGCGCAATGACCCCCTGGTCGTCCAGGACTGTCGGGTGGGCATAGTACTGATCCTGCTCCACAGCCAACGCCGGCCAGCAGGATGCGAGGGCGAGAGCAACCGCAACGACCCGAGCCATTATGGCTTCCTCCTTCACGGGAAAACGGGGACTGCCACCTGTTTCGCTGGTGATGGTCCCCCGTAGGATGACGGCTCTCGCGCGAAACAGGTGGCTGTCCCCGGTTTCCCCAGCCCCCCACTACGCCCGCAGAGAGAAGTCGGGCACCTCGACCGGCTCGCCCTCCGCCAGCATCGATTGCGCGGAGAGCGGGACGATGCAGCTCCAGGTGACGGCGTCGACCACGTCGACGGGCACCGGGCGCTGCTCGCGCAAGCAGTCGCAGAACTCGCGGAGGGCGTAGTAGTCGGCCCCGCCATGCCCGGATGCGTCAGCGGTCTCGTGGAACTTCGTCCACAGCGGGTGCTCGAACTCCGGAAGATACGCGTCCATGCTCTCCCATGAATGGGCGGGTGAGCGGCCCTCAATGTAGATGCGCGTCACCCCGTCGCGATCGTCGTATGATGCGTTCGCGCCCTGGAGCGTGAAGTAGGTCGTCGAGAGGGTAGGCCGGTTCGAGCATACGTCGAACCGCAGCTCGATGACCTTGCCCATGGCCGTGCGGATCAGGCAGGTGTTGCTGTCGCCGCCGAACCCCGGGCCGATCGCGTCCGCCGGGAGACCCAACGCCTCGCGCGCATAGTGCGCCAGCCCCACCGCTCGGGTCGAGTAGGAGACGAGGCTCTGCAAGCGATCGCCCCGGTTGATCCCCATCCACTGCGCCACAGGGCCGAGTGAGTGCGTGGGATACCAGTTGCCCACCGAGTCCCTGCCCAGCTCCCCTCGCCAGGTGAGACGGCCGTCGGGAAGCACCATCAGGGAGCGGCAGTCGTGCACGTAGCCACACTCGGCGTATGTCAGCTCGCCGAACACACCGCGTGCCAGCATCTCGCGCAGGGCGAGGATGTGCCGGTAGTAGCAGACGTTCTCGGCCATCATGTAAGCGCGGCCCGTCTCGCGCACCGCGCGGACCAGCTCCCAACACTGGGCGAGCGTCACCGCCGCCGCGACTTCGGAGAGGACGTTCTTCCCCGCGCGCAGTGAGTCCACGGCCATCTCGGCGTGAAGCTGCATGGGGGTCGCGATGACAACGGCGTCGAGGTCATCACGCTCCAGTAGGTGCCGGTAGGCATAGCGCCCCCCGCTGAAGCCCTCCGGACGCCGCCCCTGCGCTGCCTCTGCAGCGTTGAGTGCGTTCGCGAGGTGCTGCTCGTCGATGTCGCACACGGCCGGCACCTCGATCCCGCCCATCCCGAGCGCGAGCTGCATGAGGTACGTCCCGCGCCCCCCGACGCCAATGAACCCAAAGCGAAGCATCTTCCCATCCTCCTCGGCATACGCTGGTGCCTCTCGACGAAGCAGCGCGCCCGACAGCAGTGCTGCGGCTCCCGTTCTCAACGCATCTCGTCGTGTTATCTCCACGAGTCTCGTCATCCTCCTTCTTCAGCTCGCATGTCCTAGGGCTGCCCGCGCCGCATACAGGTGTTGCAGCGCCCACTGGTCGGTGACGGCCTCGCAGTACATGGTCGTCCGCCCAATGACGTCGGTGGCCCGGGCGCTGTCACCGCACGCGAGGTAGCAGCGCGCCAGGACGGCCGCCGCCTGACAGATGCACTGCGGGTCCTCGATGTCCATGGCCAGCTCTAGGGACTGCTTGAGCCACGGGATCCCATCGCCCGCATGGCCGGCAGCAAAGTGGAGCTCACCCAGGCTCGCGTAGCAGTAGGCGAGCCCTCGCCGGTCACCTTCCACCCGGATCAGGCCCTCGGCCTCAAGCAGAAGCCTGTGAGCTCGGCCCAGGTCCCCGAGCCGGACGAGGATGTGCCCCATGTTGTTTAGGGCCGCAGAGCGGATCCAGCGTTCGTCGTACCCGATCTCCGAAGCCTCACGGAAGCTCCGAAGCGCGGTGCTCAGGCTCCCCTGCTCCATCTCCGCCATGCCCGTACCGAGGACCGCCTGAGCCTGCCGAGCCCTATCGCCCAGCGTCGCGTAGGCCCGAGCGGCCGCGCCGTAGGCGTCTACGGCCTCGTCCCAGCGGCGCGCCATCAGCGCGTTGGTACCCGTGTTCAAGCTCACCTCCGCCCGCAGCCGATCGTCCCCCACCTCGCTTGCCAGAGCGTCCGCCTCGATGAGCGCAGCCTGAGCCTGGTCCAGCGCGCCGAGCACGTGTTGAGCGCGCGCCAGGAGCAGCAGTGCCCGAGCACGGTCGCCGTACCATGCCGATGGATCGGCGGCGCCGGACATCGCCTCGATCGCTTGCTGCACCGCGCGCTCGCACTCACGACTGGCATACTCCTGTGCATATCTCTCCGCTGACTGCATCAGATAGGGGATCGATCTCTCGCCCCAGCCGGCGTAGAACGCATGTCGGGCGAGCCGGTGGGTGTTGAGCGCGTCCGGCTGGAGCTGGCTGAGGTGCTCGGCGATGCGCCCATGTAGCGCGCGACGGCGCGGAGCGGGTATCGCGTCATAGGCCACCTCCGCGGCGAGCCGGCTCGCGAAGCCGAACTCGCCCGCCTGGGGGCCCGAGGAGAGAAGGCCGTGCTCGACCAACTGCCGCAAGGCCTCCGGCGAGGCGACGGACGACGGCACCAGCTGATGGAGGAGCGACGGAAGGATCGGCTCGCCCACCACGGCACAGGCCTGCAGGACCAGTGGCAATGGGTCGGGCAATGCCTCGATCCGCGCAAGAAGCATCTCGTGTAGCGAGAGAGACAGGGGGGCCTCCGTCGCGGCAGCCGCTCCGCCGCGGCGTTCCACGTTGAGCCATCGGGCCATCTCGATGAGCTGCAGGGCGTTCCCCTCGGCCCTCCGCATGAGGCTGCGGCGCAGGCTGTGGCTGAGCGACCCGGCTCCGGGGAGTGTCTCGAGTAGGGCGGTAGCCTCGGCGTCCAGCAGCGGCGGGATCTCCACCCTTCGCACGACCCAGCGGGCTGGGACGGCCACGGACTCCTGCGTGCGAGCGCAGAAGAGCCACAGAACGCGGCCCTGAGTGGCCTCCGGCCGAAGTCGCGAGAGCACCTGGGTGCTTGCCTCATCGAGCCACTGGGCGTTGTCCACGAGCAGCACAAGCGGGCAGTCACGAGATGCGCGGGCGAGGAGCGCCTGGATCGCCTGCGCCACGGCGCCGGGCTCCACCGCGCGGCGCTGGAGCGGGTCGTGGCGGCGCAGGGACAACAACTCGAGGATCACCTCTCGGCACGCCTCTTCCCCACTGAAGGCCTCCTGCAGTGCCTGGGCCAGATCGTCCGTCGTTGGGGATGGCGACGAGGCTAGATGGCACGCCAGCAGGACGGCGAGGTCGGCCATGGCCCAGTGGGGCACCTGCGACGCGAACGGGGTGCAGGTAACCTCCGCCACCCGGTCACCGTCGTCGGTGCGCAGTCGGAGGAATCGCCGCGCCAGTGCTGTCTTGCCGGCCCCCTGCTCGCCAACGATCAGCACGCAGGACGCTCCCCCGTCGGCGCAAGCCTGCGCGGCCCGGCGCAGCTCGGCCATGGGGCGTTCGCGCTCGACCCAGGTGGCCCTGTCCAGGGCGAGCGGCGCCTGCGGCGCTATCGCTTGCCCGACCAGACGGTAGACCTCGACCGTCGCTTGGCGACCATGGACCTGCAGGGGCCCGAGGGCCTCAAGCTCGTACCGCCCCCGAAGACGGTCCTTCACTGCGGCCGACAGGTAGATCTCGCCGGCCGGAGCTTCCGTCTCCAGGCGCTTCGCAATGTTCACCGCATCGCCGATCACGGAGTAAGCCCCCGCCTGGGCGTGCCCGACACGACCGGCGATCACGATTCCCACGTTGATCCCGACGTGTAGGTGAAGGTCGTGCCCGGTCAGGCCCTGGTTGCGCGCGTTGAGCTGTTGCATGCTCTCGCGCATGGCCTGGGCCGCCAGCACGGCTCGGTCGGCCGCATCCTCCGCGAATGTCGGCACGCCGAAGAGGGCGATGATCTCGTCCCCGACGTACTTGTCGATATGGGCGCCGTGCTCGATAAGGCACTCCGACAGATCGTGGAGCACGTCGTTGAGGATCTCGTAGAGCCAGTCCGCCTCGATGGTCTCGGAGAGGCCCGAGTAGCCACTGATGTCCGCCATGAGGATCGTCGCGGGGCGTCGCTGGGCTTCGGTGAGCATCGTCCGCCCGGGCTGCGCGTCACCGGCCGCCACCGCCGCGCCGCACTGCGGGCAGAACCGAAAGCCCTCGGCAAGCCGACAACCGCACGAGGAGCACGTCAACACAGGACCCCCAAGCGAACGGCTTGGCCGCTCGCACGGCGCCACGAGTCACCCGAGAGGAGAGGCTGTCCCGAGCGCCTCGCCTGTTCCGCCCAGGCCGCTTCGCCACCTCCAGAGGCCGCGCCCGGACTCCCATCGGGCCCGTGCCATGGTAAGTGAGGCCGAGGGCTCGCCCGGAGCCATCGCGCCGAGTCCCGAGGACCTCGACCCGTGGAGGCGAATACTGACTGTACCGTAGTGTTTCTGCGAGAGCCTGTGTGCGTCGTTCCAGCGCGACGCCACACTACCACTGACAGGGGGTGCCACGTCGTGTCCTCCGCAAGGTCTCGGTGGATCGGTATGGGTGCCGCGGCCCTGCTCGTCTTGACAGGCTGGGTGACGGCGAGCGCGGCAGAAGAGGCGCCGAAGCTCGGGCC
>Ga0315288_10000460_pt1 | contig 50772 bp, 46 predicted proteins | sample YL17G11_20_MG_FD_203454 | JGI IMG/M metagenome (GOLD analysis project Ga0315288, IMG submission 203454) | Sediment microbial communities from Yellowstone Lake, YNP, Wyoming, USA - YL17G11_20 | ecosystem: Environmental > Aquatic > Freshwater > Lake > Sediment | place: USA: Wyoming | collected... | reverse complement strand
ACTCTCAAACTGGCTCATCGAGGGAGTCAGCGACGGTGCGGCTCCTATCGAGCTGACGGAGATTCTTGTCAGTGTTCAATACCCAGAGGCAGTATTCATTCGATACACCGGCGGCGGCTCTGTGTACCGGCTGACTGCTCGAAACGTGTTTTCGCAGGCGGGCTTGGGCATAGACCAGGCACATGATTCGATTGAATTTGACCTTCAGTACCCGTCCGACCCTCCGAATACGGTTCTTTTGTTCGACACGGTCTGGGGTCCGCTAGGTCTGTCAAAGAGGAACATCGGCCGGCGGCACATCGACAAGCTCGTGGCGAGCCGGGCGATCTCTGTCGCCCTGAACACGCAGCTGGCACAGCGACTTGCGGCCACGGACGGGACCTCGAACCGAGACGGTCGACCAGGAAGCAACCGAGGCTGACATGGCGGGGACAAGCAGAGAAGAAATCATCGCAACCTACCGGGAGCGAGCTCCGCTCAGGAATGAAACCCTGATCGAGTACGGGATCTTTTTGAGCGACGCCTTTGGCTCGGGTCCAATTACGCAGAGCTTTTTCGACGACAGCACGGTCCCGGCTAATATCGACGGCTTTGACAACGATGACGCCTATCGAGCGTCGCGGCACTATGCGCTGAGGAAAGCCGAGAAGTCGACGCCGGTTCGCGATCAGCTCCGAGAGAGCTCCCTTGCTCGCCAGCTCATGGAGAAGAAAGACCAGTCGGCAACCATTCGGCTCATTCGAAGAGTACGCCCTGGGGATAGCGGCGGAAACGATCCCTCGAAAAATACGTCGAAGACTCCGTGGGTTCATATCATTCCGCCGAACACGAAGTTCTTTCTCGAACGCGTGTCTGAGAATCGCGAAGAGAAGGTGCAGATCACGGACACCTTCGGCGAGTGGATTGCGTTCTTCTTCGGTCGCCGTCCCGAGGTCTATTCGTACTCAGGGACGCTGCTCAACGCGAAGAACCATGACTGGAAGAACGAGTTCCAGGAGAACTACGAGAACTTTCTACGAGGCACCCAGGCAGTCAAGCACCGGGCGACGATGTTCCTTCAGTACGACGACGTCGTAGTCGAAGGCTTCATGCTCAACTGCAACCTTCAGATGAATGCGATTCAGGACAAGGCCGTCCCCTTTTCATTCAACCTCTTGGTCATCAACCGCTCGCCGCTGAGTCCTGGAAATCTCTTGGCAATGCGGTTCGCTCGGACGACACTGACCGCGTCAGAGCAGCAGCTGTTCAAGGACATGAGCGCAGCCCTGGACTTGACGAAGACAGGGAACAAGTCACAGCAGCAACAGCAAGACGACCAGCAGACTTTTCTTTTGATGAGGGAGTTCTTCGCCGGCAACTACATTCCGCCATCTGGCACGGCGGTGAATTACGCAAACTCTGGCGCGATTACGAGTCAGGATTCTGTGCCTCCTGGCGTGAACGGTGGTCTTGTAAAGACGGCTCCGATCTCGGAGAGGATAAGCTTCACGGGTACAAACAAGCTGACGCTCGATCAGTTCGGATCAGTCACCGGGCAGTAGTATGGAGAAGCTAGATGTTGAGACACGGAGTAGGGTCAAACGTTGGAGTGCGAGTCTATCTTGAAGGTCGTCTGGTTGAGCGCGGCTTTCTGAGCGTCACGGCGTCTGCGAACGAGGGCGCCCCGGCGACGGCGCAGATCAACATGACGCCGACGAACAGCATCAAACACATCCTCTACGGAACCTGGGTGCACGTGTTCACCACGGACCCGTGGGACCTGAATCCCAAAGGCGACCTCTCCGACTACAAGCTCCTTTTCGAAGGCGTCGTCGTGGGCCGTGGATGGACCAAGGAAGGAGCTGGGCGAGCCTTCCAGATCCGCTGCGCAGACCCGTCGATCTTCTGGGTGGAGGCCAAGCAGTACTGGCTCAACGTTGCTTCGGCGGGAAATGGATTCGTGGAGCAGGTTGTCTATCAAACGTCCTCCGGGGAAGGGTTGTTCACGACGCCGGTTGGCGGAACCTATTCCTACGTGTACCACAACCTTTCTCAGATCAACGAAAACAACCAAGAGAGGTTCCTGGACACGATCCTGGCGACGATTGACGACGTTGGAAATGTCAATCCGCACTACACCAACAATCGAAATCGATTCAGAATCACCGATCGAATCATTCGCGCTGGCGCTGGCAAGATAGACAAACTTTTCCAGTTCTCTCTTTTGAGCGAATGGATCAACGAGCTTGCGAACCGAGTATCTTCAGAGACCAATTTGGCGACGCTGGTGAACCAGCTACTGGCGCCCGTCTACCACGAATGGGTGTCGCTACTGGCGCCTCCGTATGTGAGGGCAGAGATTTTTGCCAGGGACAGCTACGGGAACATCATCAGAAAGAGAAACGACAAAGGCGTTGTTCAGTCTTACGCCATGGCAACCGAGAAGATCATCGCCAGCTCGGTATTCAAGCCCGACGCGTATACGCTGTCGCCGCCGACCTGCAACGTGCTGATGCCGATGATGTACGAGCACGCCGGCTACAGCGAAGACTTCTTGTCCGAGCTCACTCGGCTCACGGTCTTTCCTCAGCACATGATGAGGGAGCTCGACGCACTGGAGTCCTTGGCGCCAAAGTATCAGCGCCCAGTAGAAGTAGAGCTGTTCAGCGCGCTCATCAGAAACACCAGAGAGGGTCCTTCTCCTGAGTCGACCAAGAGAACGCCGGACGGAACCTACTCCGACAACCAAGGTCAGTCGCCAAGGTTCCATGACTACGACTGGGGCACGAACGAGGAGAGAATTCGAGGCATTGTGAGCGAGCGAATCAACATGGCGCCCGCGGCAACGTCGCTCAGCCTGTCTGACCCTGGTGCAACCTCGAACGGAGGACCGAAAGGCGGGACTCCGAAGTACCTTCAGAACGTGGTGAGCTACGAGTGGTTCAAGCGAAAGTACGCCAACCGGCAAGCAAGCCTCAGCGGTCCGTACAACATGAGGCCGGTGGTTGGATTTCCCGTTCTCGCCCTTGATGACTCCGATGCAAACCTGTCGATGGTGGCACATCTGGGCTCCGTCACTCACCAGATCGATGCCCAAGGACACGCATCTACTTCCTACGGAATTATCTACCCAAGGCTAGTCAACGAGGTCGACCTGAACCGGCCGAACTTTACGGGAGGAACTGACAAGGATACCGGAGAAGCCATCACCAACCTTGCGGTTGACGCCGAGGGGAATTTTTCATTCGAAAAAGTGTACGCAGGGACCAACAAGCCGCCGATCCCTGAGTGGTTCTCTGACGACTACGCGACCCTTACGGGTCTCGACAAGACGTATCAGAAGTTTTTTGGAAACAATGTTCACGTAGTGGAATCCATTGTGTTCAACGAGGGTGGCAACTCGGGAACTGGCGCCATTCTCAACGACTCAGCCAGTCTCGAAGATGCCGTGGCTGCCCTTGTAAAAAAATACCGGTCGGCCAGGGACATGGGAAAAGAGTTTGAGGAGGCCGCGGCGTACACAGCTCGCGACATGGCGAAGATAGATGAGGCGTTTCGCTTTGTCGGAGCAGGTCCGTCGGACATCGCAAAGAACGGCGAAAAGGGACAGCCTGTTGAGTTCAGGAAGATCGACTACTCGGAGGGTCAGCTCAAGCTGTTCGTTGGGGATATTTCCACGGGATCCGGATACTCGGCCGAGTCAGTGCCGGGAATTCCAATGAGCGGGGCAATTCCGATTTTTGATACAAAGATTCACAGCGGAGGGGACAACACTGACCAGTCTCAGCGAGACAAGCTGAGGTCAGGGGCGGAAGCGCAACCTTCGGCCTTTGCTCGTTACGATGGCAGACCTGTGATGTACGACTTTGAGAACAGGATCTGGAATGCCTCGAAGTCCAGCGCTACGCCGGGTAACTCGTCGTCAGAAAATCTTGCAGTGAGAGACGCCTCCGCTGGCTACAAAACTGACGCCAGCGGGGCAAACGTAGTTCCGTTGACGGCCACGGAGACTGCGGCACAGGCTACGACTGCGAAGTCGGCGAAGTCGGCGAAGTCGAAATCACAAAAAACGAACAAAGAGACACTATCCCATACCGCAGAGCAGCAGTCTCCGACTGGTGATAGCCTGGAAACCGGGATGAAGCTTCCGCTTCCGCAACCGCTTTCAGAGAGACAGATAGTTCAGCTTCGTCGGTCGGTAGTGGAGGCCTACGCAAAGGAATTGGAGAACGATCGTGGATTCGCCGGCTGAGTACGATATCGATCGCGAACTCGAAGCATGGCTGACCAAGGAGTCAGAGGCGCCCGGCGTCGACCGCGAAGGCATGCGCCAAGAGGAACTCGAGGTTTGGAAGCGTTGGCGCCAGAATCCAAACCAACAGGACTTTTCCTGGCTCTACAACCGCCACCAAGGGATCATCCACGACGCGGGTCGTAAGTACCTCGGGTCAACTACGCTGCCCAAGGCCGCGGTCAAGTCGGACATGCTGCGCCAGTACGTGAAGTCGCTTGAGACCTTCGATCCTTCGAAGGCCTCGCTTCCGACGCATATCAACTGGAACATGCAGCACACGGGGCGCTATCTCATTCGGTACCAGAATATCGGCAAGATCCCCGAGCAGCGCGCCACGATGATTGGGCTCTACCAGAACCGACAGGCGGCCCTCAGGGAGTCCCTTGGAAGAGAGCCCTCGAACGCCGAGCTCGCGGACGACATGAAGAGCAGCATGGCAGAGGTCGGCGACCTCAGCAAAGAGATGCAACGAATCACCCCCAGAACCGTGGAGACTCTGCGAAGAGAAGTACGCAGGGATCTCATGGCAGATCTGCCCGGCGCGGAGCAACACACGAGCTCGAGCCGCCTGGCCGACCAACTCATTTTCATGCACAACTCTCTGACACCCGAGCAACAGGTCGTGCTCGAGCACACTCCGATCGGTGATGTGAAGAATGGCCTGACAGTCTTCGGCAAACCGGCCACTGAAGATCCAATGCAGCTCTCTCCGCTTATCGGAATGTCGCCGCAGAAGATTCGAGCCCTGCGCAAGCAAATCGCTGACCGGGTCAAGCGGTACTACTGATGGCAACTGCCGATGAACTGCTTACGGAAATCGCCTGCCTTGGGGCCACGTTTCCAACCTTCGTCTCAAGGGAGATCACCAAGCTGACGGAGCAGTTCGTCACCGCGGTTAAGTCGTTTCAAAACCCTTTTGCGAAGTCTGGCGATCTGAGCGTTGCTGGCCTTCTGTCGGAAGTCGCCTCGCTGGCACAGGGAACTGCAGCTGGAGATACGACGCAGGCTTCCCAGGGGATGGTAGATCAGTTCGCCTCTGGTGAGCTCTCGGCCATGACGCCTGGAGTCCTTCCTCCCCCATCAGGAAATCGAATTCAAGATGTGCTCGGCCTTGAGCAGGGCATTGCAGGCAATGCGATGATGACGATGTCGCTGATTCCAGAGACGCCGTTCATCGTGGCTCAAAGAATGTGCGAGACCCTTCTTCAGGTCGTCGACATCAAGCTCGAGAACCTCAACTGCCTGAGAAGACACATCATCCAAATTTCCAATACGCTCTTGGTTCTTATGCACACCAGGGACGCGGCCATCACGAATATGGACATCGACCTCGACGCCGTGTCGTCCTACTTGGCGATAGCGAACGCCGAGTTCACCAAGAGCCGAAGAAGCACCAGCGCAGGGATCTCCTTCGACACGAAGGCATTTGAAAGGGGCAGGGCGGCTCTCGACAGCGCTCTCAGGGCGTTGTCCCCGGTGCTTCCCGGCGGACACCAGAGCATTCTTGCAATCGAGAACGTGCTTGAGGCCCAGGGTATCTTGCCGCCGGTTATGACGACCGCGGCGAATGCCAGAATCTCCATGATGGTAGTGCCGCAGCTGTCGAACATCATCGTCGCAGAGATCGAGGCGGTGAAGCAGCAGACGAGCGTGATCAACTACTACATTCAGCATCTCCGAGACGTGGTGAACAACTACAGCTCGAGCCCCGCGGCTCAAAAGGTCATCGCGATTCGCTTGCAGACGGTCGATACGCTTCTTGCCAGACTGACTCGACTCAAGACCGACGTGGACGGCGCTCGAGCAAATCAGCGTCACTACAACGACCTCAGGACCGGCCAGGCCATCGCCCAAACCAACGACCGAACCAACGTCATCGCGGCGCAGATGATCCCGTGGTCTTCGGCTCTTCTTTCCGCCCAGGCGCTGGCGGCGAAGATTCAAGCCTCGCAGTTCGTCGCTGGATCCTTGGATGCCGCCACCGACAAGGCGATGAAGGCCACCTACGGTGAACTCACCAAGGCCTTTGACGAAATCAATTCCGACCACGTGGTCAAAGGAATCGAGGACGTCACCGACCTGGCAGCAAAGTGCACGGGCATTGCCAAGCAGGCCAAGATTCTGATGAGTCGAATGGATGACTTGAGCTCGACCGATGCAGACCTCAAAACGTTTCAGGTCATCGTTTCCGGCACGGCGATTCAGATGAACGGAATCCTTGGAACCTCGATTGAAACCTGCATTGCCATCAAGGCCGCGGTTCAGCCGATGATTCTGCTCTCTATCTTGGCGCGGCCATCTATCGACAACATGATCGATGCGCTCAACAGCATGGGACTCGACAGGGCCAAGGACACTCTATCGGTTGGGCTTTTTGCTGACTTCATGGGAATGCCCATTGCAGAGATGTCCTACCTCGGCGCTGCGATCAAGTGCATGACCGGCGCCGCCAACGTTATCGACGACGCCTTCATTCGAAGGAAGCTCACCAGCATTCGAGACGACCTGGTGGCTAAGCTAACCAACTTGAAGCTCTTTTCGATGAACGCCATCGAGTTTGGCGGACTCCGAAAGAGCCACGAGATTCGCTCAGCGATTGCAGCGATTCAAAAGGACGCAGAGACCGTCAAGGGCATCGTCAAGTTCCTCACCGACGAGGCAAAGAAACTTGGTGCCGTTGTCTCTACCGTGGCGATCGACGCCGCCAGCCTTGGGGCGATGGCGGCCAGTACGGACCATCTCGCCATCGGTGCGGGTGGGCGCTTTGCTTCCGATATCATAGACGTTTCTCGTCCCAGTGCTGGGGTGCCGGCATGTTAGGATTGGCCACATGGCACGCGGCGACCTAAAAATCCTGGTCCTCGATCCGGCGACCGGAACACTGGTGCCGGGGATCCCACGTCCGCCACAGGAAGTTACGGGCATCGACAAGCTCGTACAGATTGTCGCGCTCGAGCTGCTCAACAACGGTGGTCGATCTATCTTCAATCCCGGAAAGGGCGGCGGACTCAGGGCGCTCATCGGAGGAAATGCCGACTACGACGATGCCTCGGAGCTTTTCGCGGACGTCAGAATTACCGTCTCCAGAGTCGAAGAGAGCATCAAGTCCGGACAGGTCTCCACGACCCGAGCAGCATCTGAAAGACTCTCCGGTCTTCAGATTGTAGATATCACACCGGACGAAAGCACGTTGTCGGTGAACGTCATCATTGGGGTCATCAATGAAGAGCAGCGTTTGGCGCAAGCCCAGGTGGCCCTGAAATGACACTTCCAATCAACGACTTTATCATTCAGAAGCTTCTTGAGTTCGATCCGCGGTTCGACGTCGGGTCTGGCGTAGCAACGACCGGGCTCCTCATCGAACCACTGTCGGTCATTCTTCAGCCGATTGCCGACGAACTGACGGTCCTTCAGCAGACTCAGTCTGTTCTGACCATCCTCGAAACCTCTGATCCCGATTCAATGCCAGAGGATGTTGTCGACGCCATCGCGTCAAACGTCTTTGTCGAAAGACAGCCGGGCAACATCGGGTCCACGGTTGAGCGCTTGCGGTTCTTTGAACCCACGGAATTCACCGCCGCAAAGGGGGTACTGATCTTCTACGGCCCCACCGGACAGCGGTTCACGAACTCAGAGAGCGTTTCGATTTCAAAGTCGGCCATGTCCATCAACCAAGACGGGTCGCTTTTCTACGTCGACATTCCTATCATCGCCGTCGAAGAAGGAAGTGCGTTCAACATCGACGCCGGCTCCATCACGACAATGGAAGCCGAACCGGTGAACGTCGCGAACATGACGAACTTGTTTTTGGTCGACGCTGGCAGAAACCGCGAGACCAACACCGAGCTCATCGACCGCATCAAGGTCGCCGTTACCGTCCGCGCCCTGGTAACTGGCCGGGGAATCATTGTCACCTTGACCGAGGAGTTCACCAGTATCATCGAGATTCAGCCAGTTGGCTTTGGCGATGCCGAGATGATGCGAGACATCGTCTACAACGTGCACATCGGCGGAAACGTCGACGTGTGGGTTCGGACGCCGGGGTTCATCTCTCAGTCTCAGGACGCAGTGGGCGTGAAAATTGACCCCACTCGGAGAGTTGCGAACCTGTCGACGCTGCCGCTTTTGCTCGCTGGGTTTGCGTACGGCCTTGGAGTCGCATCGATCGACCGGACCGACCGGCAGCCGGTGGTAAGGTCTATCAACGACTTTCCCATCTACACCGAGGGACTGGACTTCATTCTCGACGATGCCACCGGGACCATTACCAGACTTGCCCTGGGCGACATCTTCCACATCGAATCACTGTCGGATGGAAACGGAACGGCTCTCACCAACAAGACCTTGCAGTCGGCCGGCGCAACGTTCCTGCAAAATGTCCGCGCCGGGATGATTCTTACGGTCTCGGCGCCATCGTCAATTCAGGGTCGGTACACCATCAAGAACGCCCTGACAGCAAACCAGATCGAAATCTTTGGGCAGTTCCCGGCGGTTCCAGTGGGAGCCGTCGTGGTCTACAACATCGACGACCTGCTCTCGGTTTCATTCGACTACAACCCGGCATCCATCGACACCATTGCGGCGGCGCGGTCTACCGCGAGGACTGCGTTCACTATTACGAACGTCCCGATCATGAAGATCACCAGCGTCGAAGTACTCGACCCGTTGACCCTTCAACCAACCGGTGTGCTGCTCAATGGGCTTGGCGGCTACGGTGCCGGAGGCTTTGGACAAGGTGTCTACGGAATCGGCAGCGAGCCAGACTACCGCTTGGTTGTCACGGATCCAACGCTGAGGTTCAGCGCAAAGGAAGACAACTTTATCCTGTTCCAGCAGCTAGAGACCGGGATCTCTGTTCGCGTGTCGTATGACTACGATGCGAACATCGCACCACTCCAGGCGTTCTGTGATGATCCGCAGAATCGCTCCGAGACCGCGTCACTGGTGGTGAGACACTTCATCCCGGCGTACGTTGATGCGCAAAAGACAATCGCCTACACGGTCCCGGCTTCGACTCAGGCGACCGCGCTCACCTCAGACGCCATGACGACTGTTCTCAAAAACGCCATCAACGACATCAGCAACGGCCGGGCGCTCGAGATCTCGGACCTCGTCGACCTAATGTACAACAACGGGGCAGACTTCGTGGATCTTGGAACGGTCGAGTCTCTCAAGGGAGAGATTCACAATCAAGACGGAACGACTCAGTTCATCTACCCGAACAGTAACGGAGTGATGGCGATTCCGAGTCTTCCAATTCCGGACCCAACCACGCGGCCGCTGTCTCCGAAGATCGCCCGCTACATTGCGCAGAACATCGTTCTGTCGAGGAGCTTCTCATGATTCGCAGCTTCCTAGATGAGCTCACAAAGATCGGCAGCGCCGGCGCTCTTGTAGGCCTGGTAAAGCAGGCCGATTCGCTCATGGAGCTCCACAACGACTTTGCGCCCTCGGCGATCGAGGTCAACCCGAAGGACGCGTCGACGAGGCTTCCTTTTTCGGGAGACACTAAGCCAGTCGTAGGCTGGGGCGCGCTTGGAGGCGTCACGGCGTCGAAGGACCCAATTGACCGGCAGCGCTGGAATCGCGTTTGGAGTGACTCTGGTCGATGAGCACGTCTGCTGCATTTCTTTGGCGGTTTCTCGACGACGTCTGGGATCTCCTTCCGTCGGACGACCGACAGCTGTTCGAGTCGTATTGGACGGGGCTTCTGCAAATCAGCGGAAACCTCGAATCCAAAATCATCGAAGCCACGCTTTCTCCAATCATGGAAACGGTTCCTCTCTACCTGACGGAGAGATGGAATCGGTTCACGATGATCGACGGCACCTGTGACCTTCTCGTCAAGAGCGATGTGTTGACGCTGACAGGGTTTTTGCCCACAACGCTCGGAGCGAAGACGGCGTTCTACAAAACCTTCGTACTCACGAACTCAACCGGGAAGATTCCGCAGTCCCAGCAGATTGAGTTTTTCAACGACAGCTCGAGGTCACTGCGGTACGGCGGAATCATCGCGAACACGGTGTCGGTCAAAATCGGCCCCATCGAGTACACCGAGAACATCGACTATGTCGTGAACTACACCGACGGAACAATCCAAGCTCTGCTTGACGGAAGAATTCCTATCGACCAGGTCACGACGGTCAGTTACATGCATGCGGCCTATGTCCGAGGACTCGACTACGAGATCGACGAGACTCAGTCGACGGTGGCTCGCTTGAGCGGAACTACAATCTCCAGCGGCGACCAGGTGACGGCTGTCTACACCTACAATGCAACGCCAACGCTCATGCTGACCGGAACAGGCGGAAGCATTCCAGTCGGAAATGACATTCTAAGAGACGCCTCGCAGGACTTCAGTGGACTTCTTTCGGGTCGAATGCTGACGGTTACCGCGGGTCCAAATGCCGGAGTCTATGCGATCGCCGGACCTGTGTCCGCGACAGAGATCGCGGTTACGCCAAACTTCCCCGTAACCCAAGACGACGGCGGTGTTCACTATACGATCGATGCCTTTCCTCACGGACAGAGGGTCAGCAAGAACATCGCTTCCATTCCAACCCTGCAGAACAAGATCGAGCTCCCGGAATTGGTCCTGCAAGAGGGCGTGGACTACGTAGTGGCTGACGGAATCCTGTCCAGCAGGGCCGCGTTTCCGGTCCTCGACTACGGCCCGCTAGAGGGTCGCGTGCCCACGATGTGGGCAGAAAAAACGCTCATCAACAAAGAAACCCCCTACCGCAACTTCGGGGTCCTCATCGACTTCTACCGAGTGAACTCCGACGCGTACAAGCTCGCCCTGCAAGGGCTTTGGTATACCTTCTGGACGGGATCTACGACGGGAAATCTTCAGCGCGGATTGCACATCCTTCTCGGCCTTCCGTACGCAAGGTCGGCCGGAACGGTCGTCAGCCTTGTACCTCCAACGCTGACGGTCAATGGAAGCCTTGAGATCGAGGACGCTCGCGGTCAAATCTTAAACTACGTCCTTCCGACTGGTCTTAACCCCACCGTGGCTTTTGGCGATGCCGTGGTGAAGTTCCAGTCGCTCACCACGGGCGTGAAGATCATCGACCGCATCTCCGAGCCTGGGTTCGTAGCGAACCGCCTCGGCCGTGGCGGCATCGAGCGATTCCTGACCGACAATGCGACCCGAGGTCCTGGAGATACCGATGAAACCAAGGCTCTGACGCTCCTTGAGAACCATCTGTTTTTGCCGCAGGTACTCACCGAGTCCGTGGTCGCCAAGGTCAACGTCAAGGAGCTCGTCACCTTCCTCAACAACATGAAACCGCAGTGGACGGAGTTTGTCTTTTCGTTCGACACCGACGAAGACGAGACTGAGCAGATTACAGAAGTGTTTGAACTCACCAGTGTCGGAATCGATGCGAGTACGCTCGTGACGTCGAACGAAGAAAACTCAGCGTGGGAGCAGGGGTTTGTCATCGATCGAGCCACCGGAGAAACCATTGCCGGTGGAAGCCAGGCGACGGGGAATTTCAGGGACTACGGCGTGGACTTTTCTGCCCTAGGCGTGGATACCGGGGACTATGTTCGGATCTCGCTTGGAACGAACAAGGGGTACTGGCAGGTGCTTCGACGCATTTCCTCGACCGTGCTTTCGCTGAGCATCCCGGATGTCGATCTTGGCGCGCAACTAAATCTCCCGTACGTCGTCCTGCCAGAGGAGATGCTTCTTGGTCACGACGCCATTCAGCTCAAGCGGGACAATGTCATTCTCGGAGGAACGGCCTACGCCGCTCCCTCTGTACTCAACACCAAGACGAACGCTTCCTTTGGTGCCCTGAGAAATCAAGACGTCCAGGGACTGCTCTTGGTCGACTTTGGAAACATTGGCAACGAGGTCCAGGTGATCACCGCGGCTCGGGTGGACCTAGGGGAAGTCACCGTCGCCGTTCCGCCTTCCGTTGGCGCAGCGACGTACCAGGTGGCAAGCGCTTCGGTCAAACGCAGGGACAACTTTTTAGCGACTGTTACCGACGCGTTTGCCATATAGTAGGCGTGGTTGACGGCCAAAGCGGTGGACCACTAGACTCAAGGTGAATCATGGGCTTGCCTCCGTTTCTGAAATTCCTTACGCCGATCCTGGGCGCTCCGGTCTCCGACGACATCCATGCCATGGGCCATGTTCGCGTTGAGGCGTGGAAGAACGGCAGGCTCGTTGAGGTCGTGTATGACGGAAAGAACTTCATCCTCGACCAAGGTCTGACCGCGTCGAGGAACGTTTTGATTGGTCCCAACGGCGGCGGATTCGTTGGCTCGATCTTTCGCATGGCGATTGGAGACGGAGGCTGTCCGGCAGGGCAACTATTCAGCCCTAAACAGCCGGACGTGACGTGGCCTTCGCGAACCGGGCTGTACCACGAAGTCCTTCGGCAGGACATCTCGGTGTTCACGACGCCGACGACGACGTCCATGAGATTCGTTGGCAGCTTCGACTCGGTCAGCGTGGATCCGACGAGCTTCTCCCTGGCCGATCGTGTCATCAATGAAGCCTGTTTGGTTGTCGGAGATGGGGTTCTTGTAGTCGGAGGCGACAAGAAGCAGATCAACAAGTCTCCTCCGGATACGGTCGACCCGGACGAAGTGATCATGTCGGTCAAGACGTTCAAGTCGACGCCGTTCGATCCGCTCGACAACGTCACCATCACTGTGACCTGGACGATCAGCGTAGTGCGATAAGGAGAAGCATCGGATGCCGACGTATACTTCGTTCCTCGACCTTGCTCTCCCTGGACTGGGCGAGTTCCTCAATAGCTGGCAAGAGCCAGTGAATCAGAACTTCGAGCTCATCGACGACCATCTGGCGGCGCTTCGAAAAGCGCTTGTCACCGGAGCTCCGCTCGATGCGGCGCCGGCGGAATATGCCCTGCTCGTGGGTTCGCTGTACAACCTGGCGGACCGCCTGGCGGTGTCGATCCTCCCGGATGGCACGCTGGACCTTTCGAACTCGCCGGCAATTGCTGACCTTGGGTCGTCTGCGACCAACGGAGACGACTACAACGGAGACAGCCTTCCCGACAACTCGCCGAGAAATCGATTCGACTACTCCGATCTCGAGGTCTGGAACGCTCGGTCCGCAGGGTATGGAGATCGGTTCAGCGTTGCTCCTACTGGCCGTGGTCTTCTCGATGTAGGAATTGCCCACCGCACAAGGGACAACGGCGTCGACTCCGGACACGCAATCGCATCTCCCTCTCGATCGTTTTCTTCTGGCCTGGTTGCCGGTCCAGATACGTTTCTGGCCGGCGTGGCGTCCAATCAAGTGAAATTCGACGCTACGGTAGGTACGGCGACTTCGTGGCCGATGTTCAATATCGACGGGTTTCTCTTTCGAATCCGTGACGCCATTACGTTAGACATGACGGCCGACTCGACAGGCGCCATCCTTGCCAACGGAAATTTCGTCTATCTCTACGTCGAGCGAGTGAACTACTCGAACTCGAACTTGAAGGTCAAAAAGGCATCTGACCCCGGGGCGGCGTTTGCGCAAGATCTTCGAATCGTACAGAACGGAGTCGACGGCGCAATCTCAGGAAAGACGTTCAGCTCGGCAAGCGCTCTCTTCAACGGAAGTGCGGCAAAGCGTGCCGTCATCGCAGGAGACCTGCTGGTTGTCGATGGCACCGGTCCTGCGGCCGGGAGCTACGTCATCAAGAGCGTCGACACCGCGAACCAGGTGACGGTCAGTGGGACGTTCAAGGCCGACCTTCTGTCGGGACTTACCTGGCACGTCCAGGATGACGCTCATCCGAGTGTTGGATGCGTCAAGGTTACCGACATCAACACCGACCCGCCGTACGTTGCAGGTCGCGTGTACGTTGGCCGCGGCGAGCTCAACGCCTCGAACTTCCGTCCCGCCGGCGGATCTCCGATGACGAAGATCGCTTTCCCGGTGAGTGGAATCTATGACTCGGGCTGGGTCGCAACAGCCGGTGCGCTTCCGATGACACTCGAACACAACTTCGGGTGCCTGCCATCCAGTGTAGAAGTCTGGGTGCGACAGAGTTCGTCAGGGGAGGCTTACCTGCCGACGATTCCCGTCAGCGTTCTTTTGAATCCAACCGGAAATCAGACGATCGATACGCCGTCGCTCATGTGGAAGTCCACTCGGCAGAAGATCACCATTCGACGCAGGGGCGCCAACCTCTTTGCCCTCGACACTGACTCACTGGTGGCCGACGGAGAGCTCCGACTGATTGCGAGGCGATAATGTCGGTCACAAAGACAGTCGGCTTCAAAGGAGCCTATGTTAGCAAAACCTTTCAGGATCTCACTTCCGGCATCGTTGGAAGGGATGGCTATCTGTCTGGCGCTGCAACAACAGACGACGGAGTAAACGCCACCGTTGCGCCGTACTCGTTCGTTCAATTTGGAATCGTCGTTGCACAGGGAGTATCAACGGTTATTCCGTTGCCCACGCAGACCGGCATGTGGTTCATCGTCGCCTCTGCGATCGACGACGACCCGGACTCGGGCGTCACCCTTACCGCGACCGCCGATGCCTCTATAGCCGCAACCGGGACGGTGGTTGCTTTCAAGGCAAACGGAACTTGGAGAAACCCTCTCCCGGTTTCCGTGGACAGCGCCTTGTCGCGGGACGTCTCGGAGCCAGGGGTCGATGCCGGCGCTGGTTTGTTTTCAACGCTGAGTGGAACCAACGTCACGGCGTACAAGCTGGGCGCCGGAACTGCAACCGACGGAAGAGGTGAACGTCAGGACATCGTTGGCCCCGTTGGAACCCCGGCCGTCCTGGATGTCATCACGCCCTCGGGCGGCAATTTGAACTACGACCGAAACGACTACCTCGTTCTACGAAAGCGAGAATCCGGGGCGGAGATCGTTCGGGTTGTAGGAAACGGCGAGCTATCCCAGGCGCTCGGGACGTACCTAGAGGCGCTTCAGACTATCGCTGGCGCTAAAAGGCCGTCGGTCTACGCGAAGAAGAACGTGGGTGGATTGCGCGAAGCCTACGTCTGGGGGGTGTCGAGTACGGTTCTTCGTGGAAGAGTCAACCTGGTCACTCCTGGCGGCGCAGCGACGACGCTGTACACCGGCGGGGCCGTGGTTACAGATCCGATCATTGCCGGTCAGCGCTCCACTGACGGCGCGTTGATCGTAGTGTTCTTCGAGGGCCTCGTCATCAAGGTAGGCGCGTTCAATCAGAACGGTGGCACCATCGTCGATTCGCCAGTGACCTGCGTGAGTCCTGGTGGAAATCCGATCTTCTACCCCCGAGCAGTCCTCGATGCCGACGACAAGCTGCATATCGTCTACCAGTACCAAGACGGCGGCGTTACCAACAACCAGCCGTACTACACGAAGATCTCGACAGAGACCGGAGCAGGTTTTGGCAGTGTCGACCTGGCGAAGAGACTCGTCAACGGCGTGAACTCAACGAAGAACGATACCTGGCCAGACATCGCGGTCGATCGTCAGCGCCAGGTTCACATCTCTTACGTGTCGAGCGGCGCTGGCGCTTCCGAGCTCGGCGAGCTCAGGTATGTGGTTCTGGACAGCTCCGGCAACGCGGTTTCGCGAGCCACGTACAATTCCTATGGGTACCAGGTCGCCTCGACTGATAGGACCGGAATTATCGACGGGACCAGCCTCATCTCGTCCGTGTCTCGGCCCGTCATGGTGCTGACGCCACATGACGAAGTCAATGTCGTCATGGCGGTCAAGCGAGCGGCAACGGCTTCGAATCTGGACGAGCTGGCCGTCTTCAATCCGACCTTTCAGGCTCGCCTTGGTTTTCCGATTCTCGTTCTCAGGAACCTTTACGTTGAGTCCGGTACCGACGTGAATATTCTTGGTTTTGGCGCCGCCGCTGACGACCAGGGACAGATTCACGTTGTCACCAACTGGAATGGCGTTGGGCTCAAGAGGGTCCGACTCGACTCCGTTGTGGCTCCGTTTGGCGTTCTCGTCGACAGCTACCGGGATCGGTCGGCCGCGGCTTTTGATACAACCGCCGGCGTCAGCGCAACCGACGCAAAGGAAATCCTCGTTCGCTACGGCGCAACTGGCGAGCTGCAGGTTGGATACCTCCAGAGCACTACGGTTGTTCGTCGGGCGTTCCCGCCGGCTCGAGAGGGAAGCGTCTCCCCGACTCCGCACCCAAACGACACCTATCTGGCAGGATGGGTAGTCGGGGCCGATGCTGCTACTGCGGCGAATACGGTTCCGATCGCAAATCAGGCTATCTTCCATCCCCGCCCAAAGGGTACGCACTACCCAATTCTTGTCGGAAACAAGGGCGACTACCAGGGTCATTGGTCGATCGCAGATGCCGTTGCAGCAGCGAACGTCGACGGCGGACACATCGTAGTTCGCTCTGGCGACTACGTTGTGACGACGCCACTGGTTCTTCGCAGCGGCGTTCGGCTCGAAGGAGAGGGTCGCGCTCGCATTCGGTTCTTTGGTACGCAGCCAGCCGCAACACCGTGGCTCTCGCTCGGCCATCCAGATCTTGCGGCTCAGTTCGCGACTTTCTCAATTTCTGGATCCCAGGTCACCGTCACTTACTCCGGGACGCTTAGCGACATCTGTCGCGTCGGGGACGTAGTGGAGTTCTTCGACGGGTCGAGAAACACAACGGGAGCCTTTCGGATTCTGTCTTTTCTCACGGGAAACATTCTCGTTCTCGACGGCAATCCGAGTGCATCGGTAAAGCTCGCTATCTACAACGGAGGGATCGAGCTTCGAAATCTGACCATCAATTCCATCGCAAATGCAGCTGGCTATCCGATTGTTGGGATGAACGGATGCATCGGAGGAGTTGCCGAGGAGTTGCTTTTCAGTGGATCGTTCACGGCGGTGAGTGCTCCTGATCAAGGGGTTCTCAATCTGACCAACTGCCGCGACTCCCTGGCGCGGCACATCGATGTCAGCTCGATGACGACGGCAGTTGTCGGAACCCACGCTGTCATGCTCGACCTTGGAAGGTTCAACACCGTAGAGGAGTGTTTCTTCGGCCCGTCGACCGCCAGGAAGGACCTCTACATTCGAAGCCAGGAAGACAACCCAAAGGTTGTTGGCTGCCATGGCGTGACCAGCATCAATCCGCTGTATACGCTTGAGTCTGGCCGCACCAACTTCGTCAAATGGGCGAACAACTTCGGAACTGTCAGCGGCGACGCCAATGTGATCACGTACGTTGGAACCAAGCTCTCGTCGAGTGGCTTGACAGCGCTTCTTCTTGAGGACGCCAATACTCGAACTGCTGGGACCCCGCTACAGCTCACTGGCAGCGCAGTCGGCCAGGCAGCGTTCAATGGTAGTGAAACCGCAAAGCTTGTGCCCGCGGTCAATCAGCGCGTACGCACGGCCGGCGACGTAATGACTGGGCCACTGACGATTCAGAACAAACTCACCGGTGGAACCGCAGCGCTTCAGTTCGCCGACCCGAACACAGCCAACATCGGCGGTGGGGTTGGCGCTGGTGACATCTCGCTGTCGGCAGGCGGCGCCGGACAAGGAAAGTTCGACGGAGTTACGCCTCAGCTCCTCATTCCGTCAGTGAACGAAAGACTCAAGAAAACCGGCGGAACGATGACCGGAGAACTAGAACTTCAACTTAGTCTTCTGTTGGACGAATCGGCCACGCCCGCCACTCCTGCTGCCAACAAAGCACGCCTCTTTTTGCGAGACGCCGGTGGCGGCGCCCAGGAGCTTTGCATCGTCTTCGACAACGGTCTCGTGATGGCCATCTGCACCAGCAACTAATGAGCAGCGCGAATGAGATTGAACTCTCTCCTGAGACGGCCCGGGCACTGTCTGAGGCTGACCGATGGGTCACAGAATCGCTGAGCGAGCTCGGCGAGGTTCAGCTCAAGCTGGACGAGGTCCGGGCGAAGGAGAAACTCCTTGCAGCTCGAGCAGCTACATTGTCCGACAGAGCGAGAAACGCCATGACGCAGCGATCTCAGGTGTTTGCAGCCCTTGTTGATCCTGCCTCCCTGCCAGAAGGGGAATGGACCTTCTCCTCTGAAAATGGGAAACTGATAAGAAGAAAGCCAAGCGATGATCAATAGATTCGCAAGAGGAAGTGTTGCTCGTCTCTACCTCGATCTGGTCGTGGCCGGAGTCGGCGCAGTTGCGCAGTCGCCGACGATTGCCGTCAGGCGAATGTCCGATGGGTTCTGGTTCAATCTCACCGGGAATCTCTTTCAGGCCGGCTTTGTCGCGAACCCCATGACCGAGCTCGACGCCGTGAACTTGCCCGGCGCGTACGTCTTCGACTTCAACCACGCCAAGGACCTGCTGGTCACTTCGTCGTTTCTGGTCAAGAAGCTGAACGCCGGCGTTCCGGTGGCGCTTGAGTATGAAGACATCGAGTTCGGTCCACTGCCGTCGGTCAACGCTCCGTCGATGTGCTCAATCCAAGGAACTATTATCGGTCCCGACGGAAAGCCCAAACAGAACGAGATCATCGAAGCCACGCTCATCCCGGTGCAAAAAGACAGCCTCGGCCGCGGCTACGAAGCGGACACGCTTCTGCAAACGTACACCCTCATCGACGGTTCCTTTGATCTTCCGGTTGTTCGCGGAAGTACGATCCGTCTGCGCATCGCAGCGATCGGCTACGACCGAAAGGCTCTGGTTCCAGACCAGTCGTCCATTCTTTTCACCGCGCTCTAGGAGGTCCGTCGTGAAGATCGAAGAAGTCATGACGATGATCAAGGAGCTCGGGTTTCCGATGTTCGTTGCCATTTGGTTCATGTATCGGCTAGAAAAGCGCATGGACAAGATGAGCGAAACGCTCCTCAGTCTAATGCACTCAGTCACATCCCTTGCAAAAGCCGTCGACGGCGTTGATGGTCGCGTTGAGCATCTTGGTGAAATTACCGGACAACATCAGCTACCCCCGAAGGAGGCTCGCAAGCCATGACCTCAATGATCGGCTTCGTACTGTGGTGCCTCCTGTTCGTGGGATCGATGGCCGGGATTGTGCTGGCTCAAAAAAGAAGCCGCCGCATCGACAAGGGGCTAGAATCAGCCGCAAGCTCGTCGCTGCCGCAGATCGAAGACATCGCCCGGCGCCGCGAGCAGAAGAAGCTTGAACGCTTAGGTGTTGATTCCAAAGTTGCTTCAGTGCGCCCAGCACATAGGTAAAAAAATGATCCTCTATATCGGGCTCGCTACACTGGCAACGCTGGTGTGGATTCCCGTCCTCATTCGATTCTTCAGGGCTTGGCAGAACAGGAAAAACCCTGTCAGTCTTGCCATCTGCGCAATGATCGCCACCGCGGTCTGGGAGGCCGTGGCACACGTGTGGATGGCCGACAACAACATCTCCGAGCGTGTTCTCATGGTCGCATTTAGCCTGGTGTCGATTCTCGTTGCACTGAACTTCCACCTCGCGTTCTACTGGTCGAGACGGAAGTTTCCCGAGGAGCGAAAGTAACGTGGCTACCTGCACGATCACCGGAACGATTCAGACGCTTGCAGGCGTCGCTGTGCCGGAGACGCAGGTTCGCTTTCGAATCAAATCCACCGAGAGCGATCAGTCGGGACAGGTCGCAAGCGGCGTCGGAGTAATCTCTGATGAGGTTGTTGACTTCACCGACGACAACGGCCTCTTCTCGATGGACCTGACTCAGGGTGCAGTTGCCGAGCTCGAGATCCCCGCAATCAATCTTCGCAAGACAATCACGATCCCGTCCTCTGCCGGGCCCGTCGATTTCGTCACACTCATCTGATAGCTAAAAAAACTGCTGCATGCCTCTGGTGAGGTCATGCAGCAGCGAGTTACCGTTTAGTGGTTTGTCGCTTGGTAGCGAGTTACCACTTCACGAGCTTGCGGGCGAACTTCGAAGTTGCGTTCGAAGCGCGATCCGTGAGCTTGTTCACGCCGTAGATGGCGATTCCGGACGCGAGGGCTCCCTTCGCGACGTCAATCACATCCTCAGTGAGGTTGCGCTTGACGGCGAGGGATTCGGTGGCGGGCGTATTGCGGCGTTTGATGAACATGGTGGTTTCTCTCCTGAGACGGGTTTGTTTGTTAAACCTGAGGTGGCGAATCGTCTCTTCTTCGCTACCGCAGGGGGTTGAACTTGGGGGTTCGTTTGGGTGTTTTGGGGGTGTGAAATTGGGGTATTTCGGGGGTGTTTTTAGGTATTGTTGTTGTTACCTACCTTATGCCTGGGAAAACCGAGTGCTCCTGGTAGATTGACCCCTATTGAAGGGGGGTGTTAACCTACCCCCTCGGAGGCACGAAATGGGCGTTTCGGCAGATGTACTCGACTTCTACGATGACAGTTCTAAGGAACTGATGGCCAAATTGGCTATGCCGGGGACCTTGTCGAGGGCTCCTTTTGAGACCCTTTCCGAGGACCGCCTCGAGGAGCTCAAGGATTCGGACTTCGGACTGGTGATGATCACCAAACGAGCCAACGTCATGCGCAAGTTCCCGGTGAATGATCCCGGAAACGCCTGGCTGAGCGCCCAGTACTTCCAAGCGAACCACGAAAAGCTAGCCTTCCCCGCACGCTTTATCGCTGCGAAGTTCATCAAGGAGGCCTGCGTTGCGTATGCAGTCCCTTCGTCTCGCCTCGTCGACGCCTATGCGGCGAGAGTTGAACCGGGCGAGTGCGACTCGAACTCGTTTGTCGAGGGCTCCGAGGGCGGTTGGATGCTGCGCAAGCTCGCCCAGAAGGAACTTCTGTCGAAGGAAGCGGCCGCGGTCGAGATGAATGCGGTGATGCAAATGCCAGACGAACACTTCGCTCTCGTCGTGCAGACCGGTGACGGCTCGGTGATTCGCAAGTACGCCATGCCGGACGAGAGTCACGTGAAGAAAGCGGCCGCGTACTTCGACAAGTACGCGATGGATTTTTCCGCTGAGCACCGGCATCGCTTCGCAAGCTCCGTCAAAAACCGCGCCGAAGAACTTGGCGTTGACGTTGGCGACAGCAAGCTGCTCGACAAGTGGGCATCGCAAAACTGGAACCAGCATCTCGATGCGCACCTCGAACAGCGCAAGTCACTTCTGCCGACGAACAAGGGCGCTCGTGACGTTCTCGACAAGCTCGCCGCATCGATCAGCGAGACCGATCCAGAGACCATGGCGAAAGCGCTCGACGTCTTCGATGAGTCGACGGGACTCAAGAAGTACTACGACCGCGGCCTTACCGACGCCTATGCGTCGACGATGGACAAGACGGCGACCGGTTGGTCCGCGGAGGTGGACGGACACACCCTTACCGAAGCCGATCTCAAAAAGGTCGCCTCCGGTGGCAAGCTGAAGGGCTATCTCGGCGAAGCCTTCGCCAATCAGTTCTCCAAGAACGCGATGGAGATCTTCGAGTCCCTTCCCGATACCGAGAAGGTGCTCATCAAGCAGCTGGCAACCGGCGAGGCGTAGGTGAGCAACACTCCGCTGAACGACGCGGAGCTGTCGTTCTTTGACGCTCTATCCGGCTTCGACAAGACCGCCGTCAGTCTTTCTCGGTCCACTCAGCAAGCGCTTGGAGTCGAAGGAATCCCTCCAGAAGGATTCGACGAGCTCGAGGGAGAGATAGCGTCCGCCGAGGTTCCAAAAGAATCTCAAGGGCGACCTGCTTCAGCGTTTCAGGAGCAGCCTCGGTCGTTTCAGCAAAAGCCAGCTCCGTCTCAGCCAGAGCCGCAATCGTTTCAAGAACAGCCCGAGTCGTCTCATGAGGAGCTGGCTCAGTCTGAGATCGAACAACACGCCCCGCATCTCATCGATGCATCGGCTAAGCCTTCTGACAAAGACCTTGTACCCGAAGAAGCTCCTTCCGAACAAGACGAGGCTCCAGCTGTCGAGCCGCCGGTGCCAGCGGTCCCGGATCGGGCTAGCGACGGTCGTGTGTTTTCGGCGCTACGGAGTCACCCGCTTCGAATCTACGACGTGCTCAACGCAAAGTACGGTGTCGACACGTGGGTCTTTTGGGAGCCAGAGACTCTGTGGTGGGCCATCCGACGAGACTTCGGTCCGGTCGGCGAGGTGGCTCGCAACAAGATCCAGGCTCTCATGATCGCTGCGTTGACGTACACGCCCTGGGGAGACTGGGACGTTTTCGAGAACTGCGGTCTGGCCTGGAACGACCTGGTGCCAATCTTCGGCGCCTATCAGCCAATGACGCCATCACAAATCGCGTTCACGGTTTCAATCATGGAGACCGTTCATCCCGGACCGCCGTGGGACAATGAGGTCTCGGCGTACATCGCGATGATCCTCGAGGAAAACGGATTCGCCTATGCCCCGGAGGAGTGGTTTCCGGGCGCCCAGGCGCTGCTCGATCGAAAGAGTGAGTTTGCCGGATTCAAGGTCGACGTCGAAAAGGCATGGTTGACCCTGGGAAAGAAAGACCTTTCCGGCGTCGAGTGGCGAGAAGACAATCCAGTCGACATTCACATCGCCAAGCTGCTTGTCGTTCGGTCGTACCTTGAGGCACGGGCAGAACTTCGAAGTGGGACGCCAGCACTTGAGCAAGCCCCTGTAAATTCTACGCCAACAAGCCCTCCTGTGGCATGATGGACCACGATGAGGCGGTCAAAGCTGCACGCGAAATGTCGAAGATGATTTCAGATCTTCGAGCCGAAGCCGCGGACAGAGTTCGAGTCGAAATCGAAAAAGAAGCCGCCGAGATGGAAGCACAGGGTTTTGATCCAGCTAAAGGACGCGGAAGAGGCCCCTGGTGGGCAGACGGAGCATGAAGATGAAGAACCACTTCGATTACCTCTTCGACGAGCCAGGAAACGACTTCTTCCAAAAGCACGCGGAAGAGACAGCGAAGCCCCCTCTTCGAGTCGCTCCGATGGTCAAGACCGCATCAGCGCAACTTACTGGATTCGAGAAGCTCTCTGGTGACATCGATGGCCACCTGATCATTCTCGCAGAGACAGGACCGGTAGGAAGCTCTCTGGGTCTTACGAAGCGAGCATGTGACTATTTCGTTTCCATGTGTCGCGACTCCAACATTCCAACGGAAGTACTGCCAGTGGTTTTTGAAAAAGTGGCAGCCTATGGGATCGAGCGTGACATGCAGTCGGCCGCGACGCAGATGAAGGCGTCTCATCACGAGGCGTATCATGAGTTCATCGACTGCGAGATCGCCAAAATTGGCTACGAGCTCGCCAAGGAAGCGAGCCTTGCCACCGGAGTAATCGAAGGAGCCAGCAATCTTTTTCGAAAGGCAACCGGCGGCATTGGCGCAAAGTCGCTTGCTGAGCTTTCAGGCGGTCAGCTCGCAAAGGCTCCGGGGATGTTCGCCCGAGACGTTGGCAGGGTCGTAGGAGAAGGCGGCGCAGGAGTTGCCCAGAGAGCCAAGGCCATTGGCTCCGGCGTCGCCGGTGGCGCTCGATCTACGGCAGAGGACGTTGTTTCGAAGTTTCGCAAGGGAAGCCTCGAAAAAGGACAGCGCGGACTTTCTAGCCTCGACGAGCAAATCGCTCACCATGAAGGTGCCCTTGCGCAGGCCAAGGCGCCTGGCGGAAACCCGGCGGCGCGTGGCTATCACGAGAGCAATCTCATGAAACTTCGCGAACAGCGGGCAGCTCACGCTACGAAGCTGGACGCGGCAAAGGCAAAATTCTCTGCCGGTAAGCAGTCGCAGAATCTTCGATCGTCAGCTGCAATGCCGGGGTCAACTACTGGCGTTCCGCAAGCAGGCGCAGCGAATCAGCCAGGACACAAGTCTCCAAATCCGATGTCAAAAATGCAGGGTCCGCAGCCAGTCAAGGCGAAGACCACTGCACCGGAATCCAAGCCTGGCGCCCATTCGCCCACCGAGAACCAGACGGCCCCGTCGTCTGGGACAAACGCCGGTCTTCCGCGGGAATTCATGAAGGACTACCCGGGGAAGGCACCTGAAAAAATTAACGTACTCGGGCAAAAAGAGAAAGTCCCGCTTCATCCCGGATCAGAGGAGGCGGCCAAGGCGGCAACTCCACCGCCATCACCAGAGGGGACGGCCGGAAAGCCAAGCAGTGGCGGCAAGGGCAAAAAAGGCGCTCCTGCTGGCAAGGTCACTGACACGCTCGCTAAGTTTCATCGCGAGGGATGGGGAGCGCTTAGCTCGGCAGAGAAAAGCCAGCTCGTCTCTTCCGGCGTTGGCGTTCTCGGGGTTCATCGATTGGCGACCGGACGAGATCTCATCTCCGGCGACAAGAACGATTAGGACCTAGTCGATGGCTGATTTCGGGTCTGGAGTAGACAGGAGAAGGGGGACGATCTATCCGTCCCCGTTCTTCGATATTGCCCAGACGTACATGCCGCCTACCGTGAAGGAGCTCTTCCGGTGGTGTCAGTACTTCTTCTACAAGGACCCGATGTTTGGGTCGGTCGTCACGAAGATCGCCGAGTACCCGGTCACTGACTTCATCTACAACGCCGAGCTCAAGCACGTCCGCGATGGCTGGAAAGAAGTCCTCGAGGAAACGCTCAACATGAAGCCGTTTCTCATTGAGATCGGCCTCGACTACTTCTGTTACGGCAACGCCTTCATCTCCATGAACTTCCCCTTCAGTCGCTGGCTGAAATGCAAAGAATGCGGCAAGTCGGACCGCTTGTCAGACACGGCATTCGACTTCCGGTTCGTCAACTTCGAGTTCCAATTTACCTGCACCGGCTGCGGAAAAACCGGCGTCGGTGAGATTGTCGACGTCCCGATCAAGGACCGAACGGGAATCAACTTCGTTCGCTGGGACCCGAAGAACATCGACATCTACTACAACCCGGTCACCGGCAAATCGAAGTACCGCTACAAGATCCCGCACAAGGTCAAGCGGGCGATCATGGACGGGACTCGCGAGCTACTCGTCGACATTCCAAAGGTGTTCCTCGAGGCGCTCAAGATGAAGCGGGACATCGCTCTTTCCGAGCAGAACATCTTCCACTTCAAGCGCCCGACGCTCGCCGAGCAGGACATGGGATGGGGCAAGCCGCTCATCATTCATTCGATGAGTCGCATGTTCTACCTGTACGTTCTTCGCCGGGCACAGGAAGCGATCGCCCTTCAGCGCATCCTGCCTCTTGAGTTCATCTTCCCTCAGGCCAACGGCCAACAGGACCCCTACCAGCACGTCAACCTGAGCAACTGGCAGGGCACGGTTCAAGAAGAGATCCGTCGCTGGCGCGTCGACCCGAACTACATCTCGGTCGTGGCAGTTCCGCTTGGTTTTGAGCGCCTCGGCGGTGACGGTCGAGCTCTGCTCCTTGGTCCTGAGATCGAAGTGACGAACAAGGAAATCACGGGCGGCATGGGCGTGCCGATCGAGTTCGTCTTCGGCGGACTCTCCTGGTCGGGTAGTTCCGTGTCCCTTCGAACGCTCGAAAACCAGTTCCTCATGTATCGCCGATTGCTTCTTCGGTTCGTCAACTGGACCAAGAACCGCATTCGGCTCTACCTGAACCTGCCCGACGTGAACATCGGCTTCACCGAGTTCAAGATGGCGGACGACATCCAGCGCAAGCAGATGGTCATCCAGCTGAACGCCGCCAACAAGATCTCGGACCACACGATGCTCACCGAGCTCGGATTCGACTACGACGAAGAGCTGAAGGCCATCCAAGGCGAGACCGAGGACCGTAACCGCGTCCAGGCGATGATGATGAAGGCTCAGACCCAGGCCCAGGGCGAGGCTTCGATCGAGCAGGCTAAGTACCAGGCCCGTGCCCAGGCCGCGATGCAAGATGCCTCGCAGATCTCTGGGGTTCAGCCCGCGGTAGATCCGAACGCCCCACAGCAGCCTGGCGCGACTCCAGCGCCAGCTGGGGCAAGTCAGCCCGGGCAGGCGCAGCCTGGCCAGCCCGACGAGCAGCCGCAAGGATTGCCGGGCATGCAGGAAATGCAGCCGGGCCAGGACGCCCAGATGGCCCAGCAGGCCGCTATGCAACAGGCGTCGTCGGCCCAGGCGAACGTGCAAGGGGAGGCCGGGACCCAGTCTGGCGGTGGCAAGGTTGTCGAGCTCGATGCTTCGCGGATCGCCAAGCAGTGGGCTACGCGGGTCGCAAAGCTTGCGCCGGCTGAGCGCACCAAAGTACTCAACGAGCTCCGTTCCAAGATGCCGCACATGGCGAACTTGGTGCAGCAGCTCCTGGCTGGAATGGCGCCGGGTCAGACCGCTGGCGAAGCACAGGATGCCAATAAGCCTCTGCCGCAGATGAAGCCTCCGACGAGAAAGAACAGTCCGATATGAGCAAGGTCACGCCGCTCATGGCCCCAGGCGGAAAAAGGGACCTCGGGAAGTTCCACGTCAAGAACTTCAACCTGTTCGAAGCGGACGAACTCGAGGCCTATGAGGAGATTCGGACTCAGGCGAACGATCGCTCGAGCGGAATCACGATCGAACACATTCAGCAGTTCACACGAAAGACCACGACCGTTGAGGGCGACGGCGACAATCAGATTCGCACCACCACCGAAGATCTCTACATGATGCTTCAGTGGTGGGAAAAGCCGGTCAAGCCAGCGACGGAATCTGTCGAGAAATCCGAAGCTCCGCGTGAATGGTCTCAAGAGCGAGAAGTCGGCGCCGGTGATACGTAAAAAAATTACATCCGCGGCTCCCTGGACTAGCGAAGCCGCGGCTCTGTTTTAGTCGCGATACTCGTCGAGAAACGACGGAGCTGCTTTCTGGCCGGCCGGCGCAGAAACGTTTTGAGTGAACATCGAACCGCGGGCTCCTTGTGCTGGGGCCTGGTTTGGCGAGATAGGAATGGCTCCGTTTGCGGGACCTGGCCTTGAAATCATAGGAGGGAGATCTGGCATGCCTGCTTGACTCCATTGAGCGCTGAACATCGTGTAAATCCAATTACCAAGAGCAATCAGGGCGCCGCACACCAGGACGCCTGCAATGTGCTTGGCCCACACGCCAACTAGCGATCCAGTCGCGGAACTGACGACCGTGGTCCCGAGGTCGCTCAGCGACGGAACTGACCTCAAGATCATCACACCTGCAGTAGCGGCGACTGCGGTAGCAACGACGGCGGCCGATACGGAGCTGGTTGCACGTGCTAGTCTTCGCTCTCTTGCCTTACGAAACATGCTTATCATCTGGCCGCTCTCCTTGGTAAAGTTCCGTGATGAATAGGTTTGCCTTCAATGAACTTATTCCGCAACACTGAGAGTGCTCATGGAGACATTTGATTATCAGAGTCAGTTCGAACGCATGAAGCAAGACACCGTTTCGGCGTTCACCAAGGCCTTAAACATTGACGGACGGTACCGACAGCTAAAAGCGAACAAGGTCTGGATCGATGACACGGTTGATCCGGCTGACTGGGAGTCCCAGAAGCAAGCCGTTCGTAACGACAAGACCTGGGGCGTCCCGGTCTACGCCTCGCTCGAGCTCCTCGACCGCCAAACCGGGAAGGTCATCTCAGAAGCGAACAAGGTGAAGGTCGCGGTCCTTCCAAAAGGGACCGACATCGGCAGCTTTATCATTGGCGGCAAGCACTACCAGGTGAACAATCAGCTCCGGCGAAAGCCGGGTGTCTACGTCACGCAGCTGGCGAACAAGGCGCAGTACAAGACCGAGTTCAATATTCCCGGAAAGCCGTTTGACATCGCCCTCGACCAAGAAAGCGGCGTGTTCTACTTGGTCAAAAAGCAGGGCAAGCAACCGCTCTATCCAATCTTGTCGCAAATGGGCGTCAGCGACGGGATGATGGCGAAGCAATGGGGACAGGATCTTCTCGACGCCAACAAGGGATTTCTTCCGGCCCGTCAAGCGACAGCGGCAAAGAAGGTCGCCGCGTTCTTTACGGGCGAGCAGTACGACTCTCCGGAGTCGGCGGCCAAGGGATTCGCTGAGTTCCTGGCCGACAAGAAGCTTGCCCCCGAGGTGACGCAAAAAACCCTCGGATCTCCGATTGAGCGTGTGACTCCGGACATTCTCGTCCGTGGAGCCCATGAACTTCTGAGAACCTATCGAGGAGAGCGACAGCCCGACGACCGGCAATCGATCGAGTTCAAGAAGATCCTGTCTGTCGCGGATTTCATCAAGGAGCGCATGATCACCGAGGACGGTGGTTTTGCTCCGAAGATTCAAGAGTTCCGTCGGAAGATCGCCTCTCGACTCAACAACCGAAGAAACCTGCCGTCACAGGTCAGCCGTGTCGTTGCCGCCCAGGAGTTTACACCCATCTTCGATACGTTTTTTACGCAGACAGATCTTTCGCATACTCCCGAGCAGAACAACCCGCTGCACATCCTGAACGGGCTGTCGAAGGTCACCATCAGCGGCGAGGGTGGCGCTCAATCCGAGCATGCCATCAAAGAAGAAGAGCGCATGGTGCACCCTTCGCACCTCGGCTTCATCGACCCGATTCACACGCCAGAATCTGGAAACATCGGAACAGTGATGCAGCTCCCGCTCGGGGCTTCGAAGAACAACAAGGGGCAGCTTCTCGCTAGGCTCTATGACCCGAAGACCAAGCAGTACGTGAGTGTTTCGCCGGCGGACTTCCAGTCGAAGATCGTCGCGATGCCGGACCAGTTCCGAGAAGGCAAGTTCGTTGGAACCAAGGTCAAGGCGATGGCCGGCGGCGACATGCAGGTGGTCAACGCTGCGGACGTTGACCTGGTACTGCCGAATGCGAAGCAGGCGTTCTCTATCTCGTCAAACGTGATTCCTTTTCTCCCTTCGGCCCAGGGCGTCCGCGGCCTCATGGCAACGAAGATGCTCGAGCAAGCCATTCCTCTCGTTCATAGGGAGGCGCCGCTCGTCCAGGTCAAGCTCGGCAAGGACACCATCGAGAAGCACATTGGCAGCGGATACTCCATCTCCGCCAAGGAAGACGGCGTCATCGAGAAGGTCACGGCGAACCGAATTCACATCAAGACGAAGGACGGTTCCGTCGAGCAGCCGCTTTTCAACAACTACCCACTGAACTCCAAAGCGTTCCTTCACGCCGTTCCGCTTGTTGAAGCAGGTCACAAGGTCAAAAAAGGCGACGTCATCGCTGACTCGAACTTCACCAGAGATGGTCACCTAGCGATCGGTACCAATCTCCGCGCCGGCTACGTCCCCTTCAAGGGGTACAACTTTGAGGACGGCATCGTCATCACGGAGTCCGCCGCGGCCAAGCTCTCAAGCGAGCACATGTACAAATTCGGTGACGCCCTCGACAAAGACGCCGAGCTCTCCATGAACAAGTACACCGCTTGGCGACAGAACGACTTGACCAACAACCAGGTCGCAAAGCTCGACGGAGACGGTGTTGTCAAAAAAGGGCAAGTCCTTCACAAGGGCGATCCGATGTGGGTCGGCGTCCGGGACAACAAGACCGACCCGGACTCGATTCAGCTTTCAAAGCTGACGCGCCTTCCTCCCAAGCGACCGTTCAAAGAGACCTGGGACAACGAGGTCGACGGAGAAGTGGTCGATGTCGTGCGAACGGCTGGCAAGGTCAAGGTCTACGTCAAGACCGTCGAGCCCGCTCAGATTGGCGACAAGTTGACGAACCGTCACGGCGCCAAGGGCATCATCACAAAGATCATTCCCGACGGAGAGTCTCCTCATGACGCCGCCGGAAAGCCCATCGACATCATCTTGAATCCGCACGGCATCGTGACCCGTATCAATCCGTCGCAGATTCTTGAAACCGCCGCGGCGAAGATTGCGGAAAAGACCGGCAAGCCCTACATCGTCGAGAACTTCTCGAACGAGGACTACACGCAGAAGGTCAAGGACGACCTCAAAAAGCACAACCTCAAGGACACTGAACTGCTCTTCGATCCAACAACGAACAAACCAATCGGCGAAGTTCTCGTCGGTCCGCAGTTCATCTTGAAGCTGACCAAGCAGGCCACGTCCCAGTTCTCTGCTCGCGAGGAAGGCAAGTACGACATCAACCGAGCACCACTCCGCGGTGGCGAAGAAGGTTCAAAGGCTGTCGATCTTCTGACGATGTACTCGGCGTTGGCCCACGGCGCTCGAGCGAACCTTCGAGAGATGGCGACCTACAAGGCGTCGAAGAACGACCAGTTCTGGCAGTGGCTGAGAGCCGGTAGTGCCGCGGGCTTGGTTAAGCCACCGCCTGAGCCAACGTTCGCCTACAAGAAGTTCGAGTCCTACCTGAAGGCCGCCGGCGTCAACGTTGAGCGCCGCGGCTCCAAGATGGTCCTCCAGCCGATGACGGACAAGGAAACGACTCGGCTGAGCTCAGGCGCGGTGAAGGAGCCTATGTTCCTTCGAGCCAAAGACCTGCAGCAGGAAAAGGGCGGGTTCATGGACCCGATCATCTTCGGTCGCGACCACGACCAGTGGGGTCACATTGACCTGGCCGAGCCGATGCCGAATCCTGTCTTTGAGACGCCCATCAAGACCCTGACCGGGATGAACAACAAACAGTTCTCGGGTCTCGTCAACGGCAAGCTGTTCTTCGATCCCAAGACGAACGAATGGAACGCAGAACAACACGGCCTCACGGGCGGCGCCGCCGTCAAGGAACTGCTGAGTCGCATCGATATCGACGAAGACATCAAGAAGTGGACTGACGCAGCGAAGACCGCATCGACACCGGTGAAGCTCGACAAGGCAAACAAGCAGCTCAAATACCTTCATGCGCTGAAGAAGAACAAGCTTCGCCCCGAGGACGCCTACGTTCAAACGAAGATCCCGGTACTCCCACCTCAGTACCGTCCGGTCTCTCCGCTGCCAGATGGCTCGTTGTCGGTTCAGGGAATCAACTGGCTCTATCGCGACCTGGGTCTCATCAACAACGAGCTCAAGTGGCAGCACGGCGTTCACTACATCCCAGAGGACGTGAAGTCGGAGCTCCGGGAGAATCTCTACAATGGCGCCAAGGCGCTGGCCGGACTTGGCGAGCCGATTGCGTTCTATCAGCAGTCGCGAACTCCAAAGGGGTTCATCCAACAGATCGCCGGAAAGCCTGCCAAGGAGGGCTTCTTCCAGCGTGAAGTCATCCGACGCAAGCAGAACCTAGTCGGCCGCGGCACGATCATCCCAGAACCCAAGCTCGGCATCGACGAGGTTGGACTTCCCGAGGACATGGCCTGGAATCTCTTCCGGCCGTTTGCGATTCGCCAGATGGTCGGACTTGGCAAAAAGCCCGACGAGGCGATGAACGAATACGACGCCCGCACGACCATGGCGAGATCGTCGCTCGAGGCGGTCATGAAGGACCGTCCGGTCATTTTGAACCGAGCGCCGACGCTGCATAAGTTCGGACTCATGGCGTTCAATCCAAAGATCACTGACGGCGACGCGGTCAAGATTCCGCCGCTCGTGGTCAAGGGATTCAACGCCGACTTCGATGGCGACACGATGACCGTGCACGTGCCGCTGCTCACCGACGCTGTCGAGGAAGCTCGCAAGATGTACCCCTCTCGGAACCTCTATAATCCAGGCACGGGCGGAATCGTCATCAGCCCCGGCGCTGACGCGGCGCTCGGGCTTTTCATGCTGTCAAAGGGGAGTCCTGCAGAGAGAGACAAGATACTTTCCGAGCTCCCGGAGGGAATCCGGGGCAAGTTCAAGAACAAGCTCATGGACAAAAACGGTCTGAGGGACTTGTTCGAAGACCTTGCCAAGAATGACCCGACGCACTTTGGAAAGGTTGTCGACAAACTCAAGGACGCCGGCGATCAGCATGCCTATCGAATCGGTTTCACGGTCGGCCTAAAGGACCTGACGCCGGCGCTGCCTATCACGCAGGGCATCGCCAAGAAAATGCAGGCAGACGTGGCGAAGCTTCACATGCACGGCAAGTTCGACGCCGCCAAGCAAAAGGAAGCCACCGACCTCATTGGCGCCGCCGACAAGGCAATCAACAAAGCGCTGCCCGGCGAGCTCGCATCGCAGCACAACAACTTCTTCCAGATGGTGAACTCTGGGGCTCGCGGCAACATCGGCCAGCTCAAGCAGATCATCTCTGGGCCGACGATGACCGACAACCACCACGGAGATCCGTCTTCGATCCCCGTGACGCACTCCTACGCCGAGGGCTTGCCGTTCTCGGAGTACTGGCAGACGTCCTACGGAGCTCGTCGCGTCACCATTGACAAGCAACTACAGACCCAACACCCAGGAGCGTTCACGAAGGACATCCTGGCGACCTCGGGAACGAACATCATTTCCGATGCGGACTGCAAAACTCACGACGGCATCAAGCTACTGGTTGGGAGTCAAGGGAAAGACATAGAAGACCGTTTCCTGGCCCGAGACATCAAGGTCGGACCGACCGTGATCGCCCACGCCGGTACCGTGGTGACGCCTGGACTGATGAACATCTTTCGCGAGCGCAAGGTCAAAGAAGTCGAAGTTCGCTCTCCGCTCACCTGCCATGCCCCGAAAGGTACCTGCTCGAAGTGCTACGGTCTCTACGAGAACGGTCAGCTGCCTCCGCTCGGGGAGAACGTGGGTGTCATCTCGGGGCAGGCAATGTCAGAGCCCCTGACTCAGATGACCCTGAGAACGTTCCACTCCGGCGGCGCTTCAGGGTCACGTGGAATCATCTCGGGCTACGACAAGATCGACAAGCTGCTCAAGATGCCAAAGGTCATCCCTAGCAAGGCCACGCTTTCAGAGCATGACGGCAAGGTCGAGAAGATCGACAAGGCGGCGGGTAACGTTGGCGAGAACATTTGGATCGGCGGAAAGAAGCACTACATCCCGAAGGACTTGGTTGACCCCAGGGTTCGTGTGGGTTCGAAGATTGCCAAGGGCGACGCTATCTCCTTGGGCCTCATCAAGCCGCAGGAGCTCCAGCGGCTCAAGGGTATGCTGCCGGCGCAGAACTACATCACCGACCAGATTCAACAGTCCTACAAAGAGCAGGACATCAGCCTGAAGCGCCGTGCCATCGAGACCGTGATTCGTTCAGTGACCAACACGACTAAGGTCATCGACCCCGGGGACAGCGCCTTCATTCACGGCGACATTGCGCCGTACACGGTCGTCGAAGACTTCAATCGCAAGCTGACCGGAAAGAAGCCGGTCAACGACGCGGTCGGCATGGTGCTAAAAGAGGACGTGGGACACTTCAAACACGGCACGCTCATCAGCGACCAGGTTGCCAAGGCAATCATTGGACTCGGAAAACACGAGGTCAAAGTAGGCAACAAGCCCATCATTCACGAGCCGTTCTTGACTGGCGTGGGTCAGATTCCGTTCATGCGAAACGATTGGATGTCACATCTCGGGTATCAGCGACTCGAGGAGGGTATACTTCAAGGAGTCGCCAAGGGGGCCGAGAGCGACATTCACGACTACTCTCCGATTCCGGCGTTCGCCTACGGGGCTGAATTTGGCCTCGGCGAAAAAGGAAAGTACTGATGAAAAGACATCAGGATCTTGGGTCTTCGATAATGGGCGCCGGCGCAATGGCTGGCTCAAATGAGCTGCTGAAGAGGCTCCTTCCTTCAATTCCTGCGGCGCTTCACGAGAAGCTGCAGACGGGAACTGCGGTACCGGGGAAGTCCTACGGCAAGCCAATCGAGGAGATCGCTGAGTTTGCTCCTCGTGACGTGAAAAAGATTCGAGACTTCGCCGCAGCCGAGAACGTCTCAGTTCCTATTCTTGGCGGACCAGAGTCCTACTTCCAGCGAAACGACGTCCTGTCCCGTGCCGGGAAGAACGTCATGAGCGCCATCGGCTGGCGCGGGGAAGCCCCCGAAGAGCTGATCCAGCTAAACAGAAGCTCCTTGCCGGTTGCTTTTCATGAGCTCGGGCACGCTTCGAGGCCGGCCCTTGGCGATGCCTGGCATCTAGTGCACGACCTCTTTGAGACGACCCCCGGAAAACTCACCAGGACTGGCATTATGGGAGCGTCGCTCCTTCCTCCAGGGGAAGACGACAGTGATGCTCGAAAGTTCGTTCACAAACACGCCCCGGCACTGGTCGCCGCGACTCAGCTCCCCGGAATGGCCGAGGAGGCCCGCGCTACCTATCGCGCTGCCAAGGGGGCACGCCGTCTTGGCATGGAAGCGCTGCCCGTCATCAAGGAGCTGGCGCCGGGCTTTGCCATGCACGCCGGCGTTGCAGCTGCGCCGGTCATTGCGACGGTCCTGGCTCAGAAGCTGATTGACTACTTGAGAGGACAGAGCGGCAGTGAGAAGCACGCCGCAGCTCCGAAGATGCCGGCTCCGCCGAAGGCCAGCGGCGCTCTCAGAGCAAGCGCCTCGGCGTCCTGGCACGTCGGTGCCTATCCGAAGCCAAAGAGCACGGCGCCGTCACCAGGAGGCGGCAAGGCGAAGTCTCAGCCGACGGCCAAGCCGCCATCAAACCGGGCCTACCATTCCGATGTTGCGAAGTCACTGAACAACCCGGCCCGCGGCGCTCGAGCGTCCGTCTGATAGCTAAAAAAACAGCGCAGCGGTGGGAGAAGCACCGATGCGCCGTTAAAAGGCCAGCCTAGAGTGGGGCCTTTTAATTAGGGCGAGTGAAGCCGTAGCAAGCGTCGTCAGAACCTTTGGTTCCGAATTCGACACAAGCCTTGTTGCTGTCTGGATCGTTCTTGTCTCCGTCGAGCGGAGCTTTGACGAACCAAATACAATCTCTACATTTTAGCTTCTCTCCCTTTCTTATACCCGCAGCGTACGACTGACTCATCTCCTCTTTTGGCTGTCCACGAAGTGTTTTGAACCGAAGACGCTCACGCGCCGCCGGCTCAAGATCCTTCATGTCGAACCGCTGAGTGATGAGCCAGTCCCGAAACGATTCCATGTCGCGTCGCTTCACATCGATCTCGTGCTTCTTGCAGAACCGAACAAGGGCACTGATCGAGCCGGTACGAACGGATTTGCGCAGAATAGGCCCCAGAGTTTTTACTCGCTCCGGGGCCTTCTCCAGCGCCTTCTCCTGCCACTTCTTGACGGCCTCCTCGAACGCTTGGATTCGTTCGAGTTCTCCTTGCGTGAGTCCGTCAGGCCGCGGCTGCGACTTGCTGTCCATTTCCTTCTCCGAGGAAGAGCTTCAGGTAGGCTCCGGCTTGCCTTGGTGTCATCTCATGAACTCTCATGATCTCCGACGACACCGAGGCGATTTCCGCAAACAGTGCATTCACTTGGCTGATTTGTCCAGGTGTCACCATTGCGGCGATGGAAATCTCCTGATCCGTGACGCCAAGCGACTTTGCCCACCTGGTAATGCGACTGCAAATGTCCGGATCCGTCCGGGGGGCATTCAGCACTTTGATCGCTGCATACGCCTTAGGAAGAACAGAGACCGGCAACTTGAATCGACCTAAGGGTCCGCCGAGACTGATTTTGATGAGGCCGTGGTCGGTGAGTGACTCTACTGCCGACGCCATCATTCGTCCGAGAACCCTTTTTCTACTCGCAGCAAATGTCAGTAGCATGTGAAACCTCGGAGGCTAGATGTCGTCGTCGGATGGAGGCGGAGCGCCCGTGTAGCCTTCGTCAGACTTGCCGCCGGGTTTTCCTCCGAGGAACTGAACGGTACTGGCGACGATCTCGGTCGTGTACTTCTTCTCGTTGGTCTTCTTGTCGTCCCACGACCGCGTCTGCAGTCGTCCTTCGACGTAGACCTGTCGCCCCTTGTCGAGGTACTGGGCGCAGCTCTCGGCTTGCTTTCCCCAAACCACAACGCGGTGCCACTCGACCTTCTCCTGCTTCTCTTTGTTCTTGTCCGTGAAAACTTCATTCGTTGCCAGCCTCATCTCAGTCACTGCCTGACCCGACGGCAGATGCTTGAGCTCCGGCTTGGCTCCGAGGTTTCCAATCAAAATCACTTTGTTCACGCTGGACATTTGGACCTTTCTGCTGCGGTTCGACCACAGCACACTTGCGTTCAACGGTCTTATACCCGAGCGCGAGTTGTGATGTAGTATGAACTTATGCTGTTCAGCGGAAGAGGCGTTGAGCTCAACGAAAATAAAATCCTCATCGGGATTCTCGGAGAAGAGAAGACCTATGTCGACGGCAACGGAGACAAGCATGGGCACGGCGTTTACTACTTCTCTGGGTATGGCCCGGAAGGAACTGTCTTCCCGAAGCTCGATGCCATCATTCTCACGCCAGACGCCGCGGTTGATGGGACCGGTTTTCATGGAAAGCCGGTAGAGGGATCTCACTGTGTTGCCGTGCTAGGCCCAGGCGGAACTTGCTACGTCATTGGATTCCACCTCCCCATCAAGTACGACAAAAACCTAAAGAAGAAGATCACCATCGGAGATGCTTCTGATGAGTTTGGAAAACTGAACAATTCTCCGGGGGACAAGGTCTGGTTCACAGAAGGAGGAGCACGGTTGCGCATCCTTCGCGGCGGCTCCGTGCTTATCGGCGGCGGACCTGGCGTAGGGACCTCTTGGCTCAAAGAGGGCAACGTCATGACCTCGGTGGCTCAGACCATCACCGAAGGTGCTGACGGGTTCAAGCGCTCCATTGGAAAGATCAAGTCAGGCTCCGAGCCGGAGACGATGGGTGTCGAGCAGTACTTCGACAAGACCGGCCCGAGCTCAACCCGGACCCAGCTCAAGTATGGCCATCTCGCCAACGATGGCCGGCGCGAGCTCACTGTGTCCGTCCTGGCGACCACTGGTCCCAAGGTGGCAGGAACCATCAAGTTCCGAGAGACGCACTACGACGACGGTTCCTGGGTCGGAGAGGGATCGAAGTTTCAGTTCGGCAAAGATGCCGACGAGAATGCTCTTCTTGGAAAAGTCGTCGTCGACATGCTCAAAAAACTCATCGGCATCATCAAGGACCTGAAGGTCAACACCGCCTGGGGGCCGTCGGGACCGCCAGTGGCATTGGCCATCAAAGACCTGACCGAGCTGCAGTCGAACTTCATAGATAATAGTAAAATTCTCTCGGATTACATATTCTTGTCCAAGAAAGCGGGAGAGCCTGTGCCGGTGAACGAGTAGATGCCACTGGTCGCAAAAACGATGGAGACCGCCCTTCTTCCGATGTTCAAGGCGATGCCCGTTGATCAGAAGATTGCCGGTCTCATGTTTGCGACAGCCTACGTGGCGTACGCCTCAATCTCTGCGCCGAACGCACCGAGTCAGCTGAACGCTCTCGCAGACGATGCGGCGAAGGCTTTTGACCCTGGGGCGCCGGTTGGCGCCGCCAAGCTGATGCTCGCTTTCGTGAAATTCTGGGCTCCGATGATCTGTATCCCGGTCAACCAATTGGCGATTGCGCCCGCTATATTCACCCCAATAGGCGACACTTCGCTTATCCTACACGTAGATGACGCCACCCCGGAGCAGCAAGCTCAAGCACTTGCGAATGCGCTTCATACTTTGACGCTTGCATCAGTCAAGGTAACCTTGGGACCACCAACGGGCGGAACAGTTCCGATTACCTAGGGAGTCGACATGAGCGACCTGTTTTCTGAAGATCCGCAGTTCCGCCGAGCTCAGTACACGAAGCTCTCGGACAACGTTCAGGAATGGCCCCAGGAGATCGCCGCGCTCGTCTCGGAGCATCTCCCGCGGGACATCGGCCTCGACGTGTCCGTTCAGTTCCAGAAGCTCGACAAAGAAAAGGGCTACGGCATTGCCACGGCGATCGTGAAGCACCCGAACGCGCCCAAGCAGGTCGGTGTTCCGATCATCGTCAAGTCCTGGCACTTGGCTCCCATCGACATCTTCTTCCAGGAAGGCAAGATCAAGCCGCTCACTGACGACAATCTCGCCAGGGCATTTTTCCAAGAGAGCGTCGGGGCTGGGCTTGCAACGCCGAAGCCACCGCCGCAAATGCAGGACGACCAGGGCTTCGAGAATCGCTTTCCTCCGATCGGTGGAAAGTACGCGTCTGCGAATCTTCCTGCGCTGATTCTCCCGACCCGCAAAGAGGAACACATCGCCGAGCTGCTCAAAATCGGCAAGGCCGATCCGAACATCCTCGCCGCCTACCAGAAGAGAGGCACCTTCGAGACGCTGCAAAAATGGGCCGCGCCGAAGGAGTCTTCTCAGGATGAGCTCGACAAGGACATGGCGATGAAGGTCATGACCGTCAAAAAAGACGGTCCGGACAAGTACAGAATTTTCGCCACCAACGACAACGTGTTCGAGCCGATCTTGGTTCGCGCTGACCGCCAGGGCTTGCGTCACTTGCTCGAGCTCAAGAAGTCGAAGTTCTGCGACACCGTCGGCGACTCCATGTCGAACGTCGACAAGAACGGCGAGATCACCCTGACCCCGCCGGAGAGTCCGTACGGAAAGCCCGTGCCGAATAGCGTCAAGGGCGCAGTGAAGTCCGACGGCGCTGGGGACTACGGAGCGCAGCTCGGAGCGCACCGGAACCCGTTCATGTTCGACCCTCTTTCGGATGACCGAACCGTCGTCCAGGCAACCGAGTTCGGTCGCTATGGCGTCAGGGACAAGAGTGGCGTTCTCGCCAAGGGTTTTGTGTTGCCGAACGTGGTCAACTTCAACGGCTCCAAGGCGAGCATGAAGATCTTCGTGGGCGCCAACTTGGCGGCCATGCAAGATCGCATTGCCGGTATTCCCCTCGACGACGAGCCGAAGATCGTTCTTCCGGTCGATCGTCCCGAGACCGGCAAGACCGGCGTCATGGTCTACACCGACGGCAAGAAGGCCGTGGCGACGGTTCCGTTCACCGTCACCAGCGTCACTATCTACAAGGGCGAGCGCAGCATCGGCGTCGTCGACTACAAGGGCAATCGATTCAATTTGATTCCGTCTCCGCGGGTCAGTGGCATCATGGAGATCAAGGAGTCGAAGGTCCTCGGTCCGCTCCTTGGTCCGGGAAAGAACTACCTCATCTCGGCGGAGATGACCTTCGTTCGGTTCCCGAAAATCACCTCGGTCTCCGAAAGCGCTGACGTCTTCAAGAAGATGGCGGCAGAGTTTGCGCTCGACGTTCATCCGCTCAAGGTGTCGATGGCGAATGGTCACTACGTCTTTCGCGGTCGGCAGCTTGGCAAGTACGCCTCTGTCTCAACGCCAGCATCCACGATCAAGGGTGTCACGAAGGTTTCGTTCGACTTCAACTCACTTGCTCGCCACGAGGCTTCGTTTCTTCTCGGGGCGTGGGGCATGGGCCAGAACAAGATCGCCGGCGTGCTCGACTCGGCCAAGAACCACATCGTGCTCGAAGTGCACCACCTTCGGTACCCGGCGACGCCGGGAGCGACCAAGACAGCATCCCCTTCCAGGGTTCGTCTTGCTGCCTCGATTCGGCCGCCGATGGCGGATCTCATCAAGTCAGCGGCAATGCTCGAAGACTCCGACTCGGTCGACACGGTCCTGTCGCTCGGGTTTGTCAACCCGGAGAACATCGACCGCTTTGCCTCGGTAGCGCCGGTCCTCGAAGACCTGTCTGGCGTCCTGGCGAAGCTCTTGCTTGGTTCTCGACTCGGCCTTGAGGACATTCCGGAGGAGTCTGTCCGGGGTGCGATCATGCACTTGAACAAGGTGCTCGACGGCCTGGTCAAGCTGAGGATGCTGTCTCAGCAAGAGAAGACCTCGAGCGTCAAGCGCGTTGCCGCTCGACAGGTCGAGCTGAGCTAATGTCGCGTGCTTCAATACCCCTATGAGAGATTTCTCCGGTACCTAGTTTCTCGGAAAGCCGATCTACCGAAGGCTCTCGAGCAACTCTCTCTGCCCAAAGTGGGCGACCTGTGGATCTTGGACACCAAGGCCGCCCTTCGAAGAGACGCACCGGCGTCTGTTCAGAGTTACCTCGCGTCGAAGAGCTCCAGCGTCGTCTTCACTGACGGATTCTTGGAGTGGGCCAAGACACGAGAAATCGACCTTCTCTGGAAAGATCAGCCGGAATTTCTGACTGGCAAGCCGGACAGAGTAGTCCTAGATGCGCTGGATCTTTTCTGTGCTCCGATGACTCGAACGGTCATCGGAATGATGCTCTGGGCGCGTACGCCAGACGACGCCCTCATTTCAATTTTCAAGGAACGCTGCAAGGAAGAGCTCACTCCGGAAGCACTCGCCGTCTATCGACGGCTCTTCTGTGATGTCAGCAGCGTGGATTCGGCATTCTGGAAGACAACGCTCAAGGAGTTTCCTCAGGAAGAGGGACACTATCTTGCGGTTGGAATGGACCAGCCGTCTACTGAACAGATCCGATACATCTTTGGCCTGGATACGCAGGTTACGCCGGAGAGAACGGACGCAATTGTTCTCATGCACGCCACTCGACAATTCGAGCTGATGATGCAGGCTCCAAATCCCGGGATGACGGACGCTCGTGCGTGGGGGCAGCTGGCTCTCCAGGCTTCGAAGGAGTCCAAGTCCTCTGCGCCAAAGCAACTCCCCGCGGAAACAGCGGAGAGTCGGTTCGCGCTTTTCTCCGTGAGAGTCGAAAAAACTCACATCCCAACACTCGCCGAGCTCCAAGGAGAGGTCTCGCCTCCGCCGGCGCCGCCTAAGACCGCCGAGAAGCCATAGTGTCGACACTTGATGATTCCACGGACGACGAAGCGGGCGCCAACTGGGACATACCAGATGTCCAGCGGCCGATTGAAAGCTTTGTTCGCTACGACTGGTCCGACCTGTACAAGTGGGCCCCTGGCCTGGAAATCAAAAAGGACGAGTCCGGGCACGAGTTCTTTGACGGAAGAAAGAGCGATATCGCACAGGCGATCATCTATCACCTAGGAAAGCCGCTCCGCCTCGACAACCACGCCTTCATGCTTCCGGTCTACAACAACAACGACCGGCGCGTCGTGATGAAGTGTTCTCGTCAGGTGTCGAAGTCCACGACGATTGCAATCCTACAGGTGACCGAATCGATCATTCATCCACAGTGGCGCAGTCTCTACGTGTCGCCGTCGGCGCTGCAGACACGGCAGTACTCGAACGAAAAACTGCGTCCGACGCTGATGGACTCGCCTTGGATCGTCAAAAGCCTCATCGACAAGACCGTCATCGACCAGGTCTTTGAAAAGACGCTGTCGAACGGGTCGTACATGTTTCTTCGGTACGCCTTTTTGACCCCAGCTCGAGCCCGTGGAATTCCCGCCAGTCGAGTCTTCTTCGACGAGGCCCAGGATCTACTCAAGGACAACATCAAGGTCATTTCGCAGTCACTGTCTGCGTCTTTGCTCAGCGCCGGCGTCGCCGGCAGCGAGCTGATCGCTGGAACCCCGCTGACCTTCTCGAATACCCTCGAAGAATATTGGCGCTGGTCTACGCAGAACGAATGGTTGGTCCCGTGCGATCGCCATAGTCCGCGCTACTGGAACCTTCTCGACGCCAGGAACATCGGAAAAAAGGGGCTCATCTGCTCCAAGCCCGAGTGCGGGATGCCCATCAACCCGGCCGCGGGGCAGTGGGTGACGATGGCTCCCGGTGAGTTCTACCAGGGCTACCACGTCACTCAGCTCATGGTTCCCTGGAAGCAGACCGAGGACGCCTGGAACACAGAGATTGTCCTTCCTTCGCAGAAGTGGCCCGAAGCGAAGTTCAACAACGAAATCCTCGGCGTCTCCTACGACAGCGCATCGGCACCAGTCACCAGGATGGACATCGAGCGATGCTGTCATCCTACAAAGCAAGTCACCGGAATCGACAGCCATGCATTTACCTTCGGTCGCCATCCGGTCCACAACGGACTGCGCTGCTTTGCCGGCGTCGACTGGGGTGAAGGTCGCTCCGAAGGTTCTCAGGAGCACGGCAAGAAGCGCTTTGCTTCCTGGACGATCTTGACGATCGGCGCCTACGTAAACCCCGACCTCTTCTGGCCGTTCTACATGAAGCGCTACGTGGGCCGCGAAATCGACCCCGAGCTCATCCTGCCGGACATCCTGCACTGGTGCGGGGTCTTCAACGTCGAGATGCTAGGCGTCGACTGGGGGCACGGATGGGGCATCAATAGCCGACTCTTTCAGCAACGCGGACGCGATCGCGTGATGCAGTTTGCCTACTCAACCTCACTCGGCGAACGCAAGCGCTGGGACGGCGACTCGTTCAAGTTTATTGTGAACCGAAATGCCGTCCTGTCTGGAATCTTCCAGAGCATCAAGGAAGAGCAGTTTCTCTTTCCGGCCTGGGAAACATTCGAACCTTTCGCCAAAGACATCCTCGCCGAGTACGTCGAGTACAACGAGCGCACCCGGACGATGATGTATGATCACCCTATCGACCAGCCGGACGACGGCCTACACAGTCTGGCATACTGCAAGCTCGCAGCTGACATCGTCCTGGGGAGATTCTAATGGCCTACGGCATACTGACGATGGAACAACGAATCTCTGCCGGAGGGAACTTCAACGGGACCCTTCCGCCGGGAACCTCCGTCCGAAGTGATGGAATAGAGGCGTTTCCAGTCGCGGCAACAGGGGGACTGTTCGACTTCAAGCTCTGCTCCCCGTACATCATTCGCTCCTTCGAGCTCAAGCTTGGCGGACAAACCGACTGGGTCATCGTAAAAAAAGACCTCCAGGGAACTGAGCTCATCCTGTGCTGTGGAACCGACGAGACTGACTTCGTGACGACCGAAGGTGAGTCCATGATCATCACGGACAGACAGCTTCTTCTTGTTCGGACCAGTGGAGCGACGAGTGCGCTGATGGCGAGAGTCAGCCTGCAGGCGATCGGCTAATGCCGTTTCGCAACGGCAAGAGATCCTGCCATCTGTGTGGCAGTGACGGTGGTAGTGGAGCACCGATCCTCTTTGACCCCAAGAACAGCTGTCGACTCAAAACCGTTGGCGACTATTCAAGCTGGATTGGCGCTGGCGCGGGAACCGGCAAGACGTTCACCTCCCCAAACAACCTTGTCGCGAACAACGTCTTCGACGCCGAGGTCGCAGTAGTCGGAGACCGAATCCTCGTCACTTCCGCCGGCGGCCTCGATACGATCCCGAACCTAAACAACTGCATCTACGAAGTCACTCAACTCGCAAACGGATCGGTTCCAACGATTCTCACGCGCACTACAGATGCGGACAACACGCCTGCTGGCGAGGTCTCGGCTGGACTCTACGTCTTCGTCACTGAAGGATTCGACGCACACGACAGCGGTTGGCTACTCATCACCAACGACCCGATCACGATCGATGTTACGCCGCTGGTGTTCATCCCATTCTTCATTCCGTCGCCACCGTTTGGCGAACAGCACAGGCCGCTTGACCAGCTCGTTCATCTTATCGCCGAAGATAGCTACGAAGAGATTCTCTACACTGGTTCCAGGGTGGACTCCATCACCGTCTGGGAAACCTCAGCGAAAATCAAAAAGATCCGCGAAGAGCTCTTCACATACACCGGCAACAAGGTCACCCAGGTCGTGACAAAGCAGTATGATGGCGCAGGGGCTGTTGCTGTTGGCGAAACCATGACCGAAATCTTCACATACACCGGCAACAAGGTCACGAACACCGCAAGGACGGTGGTCTAGTGGCCGGCGTCGTCGTAGCCAATCAGCCTGGCGTCTACCTCGTCGACGAGGATGGAAACGTCGTCACCCTCGACGATGGGGCAACGATCGGAACCGCCGAAGGTATTCTCATCGCCGGCAAGGACGGCACGGTTGCGCGCTTCCTTCGGGTCAACGCCAGCGGTCAACTTGCAATCCAAAACCCTCCAAACCTAGACGCGGCAATCAGCACTCTCGCTACCGAGGCCACGCTTGCCACTCGCGCCAGCGAAGTCACGTTAGCCGCCGCTGCTGCGAGTCTTTCTTCGATCGATGTCAGCGTCGACGTTCTGCTCTCCACTCGCGCATCGGAAATTACCCTAGCCGCCGTTGCCGCGAGCGTTGCCTCTCTCGACACCAACTTTGACGTGCTTCTCTCTACGAGGGCCAGTGAGTCTACTCTCGCAACGCGTCTGGCCGATGCCACCTTCACGGGTCGCATCAATACTCTTGGCCAAAAAGCCATGGCCGCATCGACTCCGGTTGTGTTGCCTTCGGACCAGAGCCCGATACCGGTCACCGGGCCACTCACAGACGCCGAGCTTCGGGCGACACCGGTCCCGGTCAACGGGACCGTCACGGCGAACATTGGAGCCACAGGCGGTCTTGCTCTTGAAGTAACTCTTCTGACAAGAGCAACCGAGGTAACCGCCGCGGCCACTGCGGCCAGCGTTGCCTCAATCGACACTGACTTCGATGTTCCGCTGTCCAGTAGAGCGAGCCAGGCAACACTTGCCACGCGTGCCTCCGAGGTCACGTTGGCGGCTGTCGCCGCGAGCGTAGCCTCTATTGATACGGACATCGACATTGCGTTGTCGACGCGAGCCTCCGAGGCAACGGCGCTCACGCTTCTCACGACAGCGGCGTTTCAGGCGCGGATCAACACGCTCGGCCAAAAGCTTATGGCTGCGTCTACGCCAGTGGTCATTGCGTCGGATCAAACCGTAATTCCAGTCAGTGATAACGGCGGAAGCATTACCGTTGATACACCACAGCTTCCTGCTGCGCTTGTTGGTGGTCGCCTCGATACAAATATTGGAGCTTGGCTAGGAAGTACTGCGCCGACAGTCGGACAAAAAACAAGTGCTAGCTCTGTGCCGGTCGTTATCTCGTCTGACCAGAGCAACCTCCCATTCAACCTTACGCAAGTGGCGGGCAATGCCGTTACAACGCATGCAGCCGGTGAAATCCTGCTTGCGGTTGAGGGACGTGCGGCTGACGGTGCTGCTGCTGTCGGCAATCCAGTACTGGTAGGCGGCTACGACGGCACCAACGCCCAGACGATACTGACAGACACTTCTGGTAGGACCCGCATGGTCGGTGCAGCTGCCCAAGCTGCTGCTGTTGTCGGTGACCCCGTACTCATCGCAGGCGAAGACGCGTCTGGCAACGTGCAGCGGCTCCGCACGGCAGCGCTGCCTCCAGTAGGTACCACCCCTGGTGTGGTGGTTCGCCCGATTGCTGCACAGACAGGCACCGTAACGAGCGTAGCGTCTAGCGCTACCAACGTAACCCTGCTTGCGGCCAACACGTCACGGCTGGCGGCACGAATTACCAACGATGGGAACAAGAAGCTGTACGTAAAGTGCGCTGCGACTGCCTCTGCAACTAGCTTTACCAAGTTGATTCTCGCGGGAGAAGATTGGCTTGTAGACGCTGGGTACACCGGCACCATTGACGGTATCTGGGATGTCGCCAACGGTAGTGCAAGAATTACGGAGTACACCTGATGGCTAATCCAGTAGTCCTATACGACGTCAATCAGCGCCCGATGAATGTGGAGAATGGCGTTGCCATTCCCGCAAACACTCAAGGCGTTCTCATTGTAGGCAGTGACGGCACAACCGCTAGAACGGTGCGCACTGACGCGAGTGGAAATATCTTAACTTCCACGGCAGCTAGTGGGTATGGCGGGCAGGTTGAAGGTCTTGCAGCGGACGACACCACGGCCGTAGGGAACCCAGTAATGGTCGGTGGGTTAGACAACGTAACAAATAAGGTTCAAAGCCTGCACGTGGATGCGTTCGGTAACTTACAAGTAACCGTCGCTACAACTGGTTCCATTGCGTTACCACGTATGGTCAATCCGTCGTTTAACGCTTCCGAGGGAGCTGTTGTTGCTAACGCTTTCAAGAGGGTGGTCACATACACCGTCCCCACTGGTTTTAGTGGGAGTTTGATTCGATTCGCCTCATTTCAAGGTGAAGTTGCTCAGTCTCGCCTGGTGGCAGAAGCCAACATAGCGCAATTCAACAACAATACTAGCGTATTTACAGCAGGTACTCCGTATACATCTCCTGGATGGGCTAGCGTTGTCGAGGCCGAAGTTACGACAGCCTTCGCGTCGGGCAGCGGCAACGTCGTCATTACTGTAACCTACACCAACGAAATCGGGACTGCTAGCCGCACGGGGACCATTACTATACCCAAGGGGTCAGCGCTTGCTAGCCGTTGGGTATTGACAAAACAGGCGGGAGACCTCGGGGTGCGCTCCATCCAAAACATAACAACTGGCACGGTTCAGGTCGGAGTCATCAAGGTTCTCGGCCTTTTACAGTTTGCCTTTCACGACGACGAAAGTACGACGATACAGAATAATTCGTTTTTCAACTCCGGCGCAATTTCGTTCAGTGCTGGTACCGTTATTGGAATTGAATATGCAGGCGGCACCGTGTCTAAGACCAGAAGGTTTGACGCGCTAATGCAACTAGTGGTGGAATAATGGCAACTTTCAAAACACCTGAGACACTTATCCAGCTGGTGACTGCATGATCAGAGTCAACGACGGCATTGTTATCGATTTCACCGATTGGTCCGAGTTCAAAAAATGGCTCAATGGGACGTTTTCAAGTCTTCGCTTTGTTTACTCGGACGACGGAGAATCGTATGAAATCATAGCAATCGATGACCGCGTCTACCGAAGACTAAGCATCAACAAATCGGACGCGAGCGAATTCGAGACGATTTACAAGCCGAAGGCAAACACCTCGCTCCAGCCAAGAACGTCAGATGGGCGCGTACGCACGGCTACGAGTAAACCAGACTCATCGTCAGTAACAATCTACTCTCACGACTGGACAGATAGAACCACTTGGTACAGTGAGTCTGCGCGTATCGTTGATGAAATCGCGACGGATTCTGGCGACCACCTCGTCTACACGTTGGCGCACGGTAGCGTAATCGATACGTATCATGGGTTGTTCACGGGTGAAGATTACCTCAAAGACGCCAGCGGCAATAGTTATCGAGCCGTCGTCAAGGTCGACGACGCGGTCAAGGTCGAGCAAGATCCGCATTACGCGACCGGTGGCGACTACACGATCAATTACGCCACTGGGGCGATAACCTTCCTGAGTGCTCAAAACCCCGCTCACGAAGTAAAAGTGACCTACAACCACGCGGTAACAAGTGGCTTCATCGTCAAGCCAGCTATCGGCAAAAAGCTGATCATAGACGTTGCAGAGGTGCAATTCTCTGACGATGTTGTTCCGACAGATACTGTGATCTTTCAGCCGCAAGGATACGCTGGAGTCTTTGCGCCGCAGCTGGGTTTACCCCCGACAACGCTGCTACCTCTCGGTGATCCGGTGAAGTACAAATCGATGAGCGACTACCAAAACGACGCGCTCAGAGCCTATCCAACGTACCAACCAATCGGCGGCTCGGGATGGCGTGGAATGCCAAAGGGTGTGGCCATTTACGACTGGGATTATTTGCGAGAGAAGACTCTCTACAGTTCGTACGGTATGCAGATTCACATTAGCCTTGAACACGACGAGCCATTTGGCGGGTACTACGGAACTGCTACATTTTATTGCGGCACTGAAAACGAGTAGGAGGGGACATGGACTGGCTGCTACCTATCAGAACCGGCAAAACCTTCTTAGACACGTCGAGCGTCATTCACTTCTGCTTCTGGATCTTCGCCGGAAGCTGTTTCGCGTACGCGAGAAAGCCTCTGCTTCATGCGATGGCCTTCATGGCGCTCCTCGCCTACGGATGGGAGTTCTTCGAACGCTACGCCGAGAAGAAATGGCCTCAGGTATGGCTTCACCCGGAGAGCTGGTACAACGCTTATGTGTCTGACGTTTTGATGGGAGTCCTTGGTGTGTGGTTTGCCTACTGGCTGGTGAGCAGACAATGACCGACGAGACGCCTACGAATCCAAACGGCCCCTACCGAACTCCAACGACACCGGAAGATCGCGATGTGGTGGTCCTCTTCAGTACGTCGAATCATCTTCTCTCTCGAATGATTCGCTGGCTCACCAAGAGTCCCGTGAGTCACTGTGCGATTCGAATCTGTCCCTACGGAGTGCCGATGGTATTCCAGGCGTCCGTCGGTGGCGTTCAGCCGATGCTCGAGAGCGCCTGGCTCAAGAAGAACACGGTCATCAAAAAGTTTCTGGTCCTTCCAGACGTTTCCACCGGCGTCGCCAAGGCTATCGGAATGCTGAACGCGAGCTACGACTACCTGGCTCTCTTCGGGTTCCTTGTGGTCTGGTGGGAGATGCGCCGCGGGCGCAAGGTGAAGAATCCGCTGGCCTCGCCGAATATGGTCGTGTGCTCTGAGTTCCTGCTGCACGTCGATGCCGACGACAAGATTCCGGAATGGAACGATTTCGAATGGGAGAGCACGTTCCCGTCGCAGCTCATGGTCAGCTGCAAAGAGAGCTTCAGGGAACTGCCGGTCTAGCTACTTCTGATGGAAGTGAATGTGCAGATGATTCGGCTTGGCGTGGCTGACCATTGTCGACAGCGTCTTGGCGAGCGGAGCGGCCGCGGTAGATTCCTCGGGCTTATCCGACTTGTCTTTCTTCGCTTCGGCGTGAGCCTCATCACTGGCCTTGTCGATCATCTTCTCTCGCTCGACCAGGTCGTGGTCCAGGTTCGAAGAAAGCTTCACGAGCTCATTGGCGAACGACTCCGAAAACAAGCTCATTGAGCAGCCTGCTCTTTCTTCGAGAGGCTGTCCCTGACGGCCTGGACTGCGGAGCCCGTGAGTCCACCGGACACGGCCTTTGAAACGAGATCGTCATAGGCCATCGCAGGACGAAGGGTTCTTCCTGGCAGGTGCACCGGAGGAGCGTGTCCGATGAGCGGTCCAAGCTCTTTGAGCTTTTCGAATTTACTCGGGCTGACCATCTTGGCGAGAGTGCGATTTCTCATTGCCCGGCCGGCGACGTTCGCGGCCAAGCCTACCAACGGAGTGGCCAGAGCGCCGATGAGGGCAGACCTGGCATAGCCCCCGGTGGCGTGCTTGTGGTCGTCTTCCTTGCCGAGCTTCACGAGTTCGTCGGCGAAGGAAGCGATTACGCGCTGCATGGGAACAGTCTACCGATGGCTAAGTGGAAGCGCAACGCACTTCCCTCCGAGGCGCGGTTAGCGCCAGGGAGGGAAGTCGCAGGCTAGGTAGGTGCTACTTAGTGAGAGCCCTAAAGGAGGCCGTCACCATCTCGAGCTCGGCCTTGGCCAGGGTTAGCACAGCAAAGACGGTCTTCGCTGCGGAATCCAACCCGGCCATTGCCGAGTCGACTTTTTTTACCGCTGAGGCCATTGCCGAGTTTCCGGTGGAGGCGCTGACCTCGTAGATGAGCAAGTGTTCATCTACTTCGTCGGCGAGATGGGAGGCGATCTTCGCTTGGTCCTTTGCGACGATCGCCTTGACTGACAGGCTACGTGCTCCGCGAATCACTTGCGCCACATGATCCGGATCGAGGCCAGTTGCCAAGCCGCTTTCGTCGGCCATTGAGACCCGATCGGAAAGCTGATGGGCTGCCACGCTGGCTTTTTCTACTTCCGCTGCGTCGTACCTGATGTCTTCTTCGAGTTCACGGGCTTTGTTGAGTTGTGCGTTCATGATGAACCTCCAGGCTTCCTCTCTTATGCCTGGAACTTGCTACTGGAAATCAGCCGAAATTCTTTCGTCGGCATCTTACTCAAAGCTCCGCTAACGAAGAGAACGACGTAGGCATCATCGTTACCCGCCGGCGAAACCATGACGACGTCGCCGTCCTTCATGATCCAAAGAGAGTGCTCCCATGCGCCGAGCTTGCCGTTCTCGCCGAGGGCTCCCTTTCCTACCGCAACCTTTGCGGGCTTACCCGAGATACCATCAGTGTCTCCCTGGCATCCTCGAATGCAGTCAGGTCCCGTGGAGATCTCCACAAGGAAACGACTGTCGCTCGGGTCATCCTGAGCGACCAGTGAATGTCTCTTTCGGGTTCCCGTGTCGAAGCTGAACAGGTCTGCCTCGTATACAAGCTTCTGGTCGTCTACCGCGGCGACCACGGGAGGTTTTTTCCCGTCGAGCTTAATGCATTCGAGCCAGCGACCACGGCCCGGCTCACCAAGGGCGATGACCCACCCAAGGGTCTCTTGCTTGGTCAGCCGGATTCCCGCAAGAATTCCCGCTCGATCAGCCCGATACAGTTTCATGAACCCAGAACACGTCGAGCGCCAACACCAAGGGGTGCGGTTCGCTGACTTCCGATTTCCCAAAAGCACCCTGAAGCGTCGTGATGAGCGACTGGATGGCTTCTTCAAACTTGGAGAGGTCCGCCCACTTGACCCTCACCGCGAAAAACTTGTCGTCCATGAAGCACGGGTCTCCGTGTCTCGAGGGATTGATTTCAACGGGTTCGGCCATGTGCCATCGCCGATGCTGTTTTGCGCCGCCCCAGTACATGAGCGCATTGTAAGCAAATCCCACAGGAACGGAATCAACTGTTTGGACTCTGTGCCCGCTCTCGTCTTCTGTGAACTGGTACCCGAGGGCCTTGAGATGATCTTCCGAGGAGTCTAGGCGACCATCCGAGACCACCATCTTCGCTAGCGCACCGCCAGTCGGAACAACCTGTCTGTCCATGACAACGTGAATGATCGACGTAACAGGCGCGGCCGGGTTGTCACAGGCGACCTGAAACCGCTGCCTCGACTTTGACGCTGCCTCGACCAGGTCGTTGACGGCTGGGGCCTGGGACATCTTTTCCGTCGACGCATAAAGAGCCTTCCAGTACATGGCCTGGTCGTACTTCGGCGGAACCCCACGGGCGTCATCGTTGAGCGCCTTGGTTCCCTGGCGAAACACCTCGTCGTATCTTGGCGGTGGATTTGGGGGAATTGTCATCGGGACGGTGTCCGGGTGGGGCTTGGTTGCTAGCGGCAGTTCACCGCCA